>ERZ1292632.19-Hain-H43-01um-R2-19-length-171177-cov-10_pt1 | contig 171177 bp, 183 predicted proteins | sample MGYA00564407_ERZ1292632 | MGnify/ENA primary metagenome ERZ1292632 (study PRJEB36523, sample SAMEA6512637) | groundwater metagenome | collected 2019-01-08 | study: AquaDiva: Metagenomics assemblies of 32 groundwater samples | reverse complement strand
CCTGAGCTAGGATCAAACTCTAAAATTAAATCAAAAATTAAATTTTAGATTTTTTTAGAACGGAACAAAACAAAAAATATCTTTTTGCAGAATCAGGCAAAAATTATCATTTTTATCTTTGATTTGACCCTAGTCAGTTTTTTCGAAATCACTTTTATTTCAACATTCTATTTTTAAGCCGTCCTGGGCGGACAACTTAAAAATTTGGACTTGCGACTACTCACCAAACCTTACCTTGGGCTTAAGGCAAGTAGTCTCTTTCTTGTACTTATATTATTTCAAGATATGTCAACGAACTTTGAAAACGCCCCCAAATAGAGGGCGAAATCAAGTATATACTAAAGTAAAAACAAGTCAACTTTGTCACTAAACGACCTGGGGAGAAGTGGTAGCAAGCCCGGCTTTCTTTTGGGACAACCATCGATAGAAGTATATAAAAGCAAATGTTGTAACAGGAATAGTCACAAGAAGTCCAACTCCAGCTAGTACAGCTCCCAAGAAATTTGCAAAGCTCGATATTATACAAAACCAAAGAATTTTCCAAAAACTGCCTTTAGTGATAGCCCAACTTTCTTTTAAAGCTGCTTTTGGCCCTAATTTCGTGTCTATAACTATGAGTGATGCGAAAGCAAATCTAACTGCCCAGAAAATCCCCGGGATTATGAAAAGTACAAGTCCGCTCACGATTATGAGTATCAACAACATGCATGTTCCCAAATATCTCCAGAATGTTTTATATTCGTCAAATATCTCTGAAAATTTAGGATTTTCCCCATCGTTCATTTTTAGAAAAATTTTGGTATAGCCGATATTCACAATAATCATGAATATTAAAATTATAAGTCCAATTGATGAAAGACCTCCTGCAAGCCAACTTATGGCCAAAATCAAAAGAGTGGAGTATAAAGCAAGCTCCATGTGTTTTTTGGTTTTCTCCCAGCCATACATTATTGATTCTTTTATTGAGAACATAAATTTTGGTTAATTTATAAAGTATAAACATTATAACATATATCATTAAAACTGTGTTAAGATAAGTCGAATATGCATAAAAATGAAAAAAACCCAGCCTACGCTAAAGCTACAGCGGGCAAGAGAAAGATTTTAAAAGGAATTATAAAGATTACGGCTAAACCGTTGGGTTTTGTAATGGTTGAAGGACGAGAAGATGACATTATAGTTTTTGAAGAAAATTTGAATTGTGCATTAGATAAAGATGAGGTGGAAGTAGAAATTATAGGCAAGGATAGGGACAGGAAAAAAGGCAGGATAACTAAAATAATAAAAAGAAATAAAACTAATTTTGTCGGTACTGTTGAAAAAACTTCAACTGGCCTGACTTTTAAACCCGATGATTTTAAGTTTTATAAAAACGTAGATATATTTGATTTTCCAAAAAATCTTGAATCTGGAACTAAAGTTTTGGCAGAAATAAGTTGGACTAATCCAAATATTAATCCTAAAGGCAAAATTATTTCAGTAATTGGTAAAAAAGGTGAACACGAAACTGAAATGCAATCCATTCTCTTGGATAAAGGTATTGTTTATGACTTCCCTGCTGATGTGGAAAAAGAAGCGGAAGAAGTGTCAAAGATGCCCTTTGACACGATAGGTAGGAGAGATTTTCGAAACATAACCACTTTCACTATAGACCCAAAAGATGCTAAAGATTTTGATGACGCTCTCTCTTATGAAGAAATTGATGAAAAAACAATCAGAGTCGGTGTCCATATTGCTGACGTCTCTCATTTCGTGCGTCCGGGTTCAGCTTTGGACAGAGAAGCGGCCAAAAGAAATTTCTCGACATATTTGGTAGACCGCACAATTCCGATGCTTCCAGAAGTTTTGAGCAACAATCTTTGTTCACTTATGCCAAACGTAGACCGATTCGCTTTTTCGGCGGTTTTTGATATTAAAAAAGAGACTGGTGAAGTTTTGGAAAGATGGTTTGGTAAAACGGTAATCAATTCTGACAAGAGATTTAGTTATGAAGAGGCGCAAAATCTTCTGGATGCGTGCCTTGCGCAGGTTGACGAACCGAGCAGAGCAAAAAGCCAGCAGGCTTTTATGCGTGCTAAGCATACAGAAGATTTTGCGCCGAAACTAGTTGAATTAAATAGAATCGCCAATATTTACCGATCAGAAAATAAGAAAAACGGTGCGATAGAATTTGAAACTGATGAAGTAAAATTTGAGCTAGATAATGAGGGTAAACCAATCAGGATTTATAAAAAAGCCCGTTTGGATACGATGAAAATGGTTGAAGAGTGGATGCTTCTTGCTAACCGCGAAGTAGCCAAATACATAAGTGAAAAAATCGGCAAAAAAGGAGGGGCTTCTATATTCCGTATTCACAATCTACCTAAAATGGACAGAATAGAAGAATTAGCCGTTTTCGTCAGGGCTCTGGGACACGAATTACCTATAAATAATGGGCAAGTTAATGCTAAAGATATAAATAAACTTTTAGAGCAAATTGAAGGTCACACCTCCGAACCCCTCATCAAAACCGCTGCGATAAGATCAATGGCCAAAGCTGTTTATTCAACCAAAAATATCGGCCATTTTGGTTTGGCTTTCAAATATTATACTCATTTCACTTCCCCTATCCGCCGTTATCCCGACCTTATGATTCATCGCATTCTTGAAAAATATATAAAGAATGAAGCGATTCCAAAAAATGAATTTGTGAAGTTTGAAAAAATAGCGCAAGCGGCTAGTGACAAAGAAGTGATAATTCAAGAAGCCGAACGTGACAGTATCAAATACAAACAGGTGGAATTTATGCAAGACAAAATTGGGCAGGAATTTGAGGCGGTGATTTCTGGTGTGACTGAATGGGGTATGTATGTTGAAAATCCAGATACCAAAGTGGAAGGGTTGGTGCGCACCAAAGATCTGACTGACGACTCTTACAAATTAGATCAAAAAAACTATTGCATCGTTGGTCAAAATTCTCGCAAAAAATTCTCTCTCGGCGACACCGTTCGTGTCCGTCTCACTTCGGCCGACCTCGACCGTAAAACTTTGGATTTTAAATTGGCCGTATAACCAGCAATTTGGAATACCTAATGTGTCCAAAGATGCCCATTGGACGCATTGGATGGCTTGATTGACAAATTTTGGTTGCAAGAGTAATTTTTAATTGTCGGATTCTTTTTTTGTTATGTCGCGCGTAACTATAACGTGCCAGATGCTAGCAATATTGCATTCTGTGGAAACACTGACACTGAGCAAATAGGAGCCCGATACCGTTACATTTCATTCCTTGGGTGTAGCGGTTTTTTTATTTTTTTGTAGCGATTAATCGCTACATTTTATATAAAAAATCACCCCGAGTTTTCACCCGGGGTGTAATTTTAAGAAAGAAAATATTATTCAATAATTTTCCCTCTTGGTTTGATTGTTCCAACAAACTCAAATTCACAAGGAGTTTCTTGTAAGAGTCTGGGTATTTTTTTCATTACCGATGAAGGAATTTTATCATTAAAGCCGATTTTTAGGCCATACTCAAGACCTATTCTGGTTATACCTACACTGGCTCCAACCCCTTCCTTCTTGAACAAAGAAACTATTTCACTTTTCTTTCTCCTGACTGTTTCTGAGCTTGGCATACTCACCTCCTCTGATTTGTAAATTACCACACTTATTTCGCTACAGCAACAGCTTCATCAAATGCGATGGAGAGAAGACGGGAGACGCCGTCGCGGCCCATAGTGACACCGTAGATGATGCCAGCACGAGACATAGTTTCGCGGTTGTGAGTGATGATGATGAGCTGAGAGACTTTGGATAAGTTTTCAATCATATCACCATATTTTTTGGAATTGGCTTCATCAAGCGCTGCATCGGTTTCGTCTAAAATAATAAACGGTGGAGGATTGACTTGGGAGATAGCAAAGAGAAGTGCAATAGAAGTTAAAGCTCTTTCACCTCCAGAGAGCATATCAAGGCCTTTTATTCTTTTTCTAGGTAAAGAAACCGAAATTTCAATTCCATCCTCTCCCACTTCGTCCTGTAATTCTTCAGGACTACGCGGGACAAGTTCGTCTTCTAATTCTGTGAGTTTATTCCTTTTTTTTTCGCTTTTTACAACAGTAAGTGTGGCGTTACCCCCATCAAACATAAGTGAGAAAAATTCATTGAATGTTTTATTTATTTTTTCAATACCCTGTTTGAATTCTACATCCAGTTTTTCCAGAAGCTCAGTTATGAGGGTTTGCAGAGATTCTGCTGATTTTCCCAAATCTTCCAATTCTTTGGCCAAAAATTCATCTCTTTCCAAAGTCTCTCTATATTCTTTGGTGACTTCACTACCTCCGGCACCACCGAGTTCTTCTAGTCTAATTTTCATTCTCTCCAGCTCCCTCCTGTTTTCTTCCCTTGACGCGCTGTAGCTTAGAGCGGAGGCGGGATCATTTTCAAATCCCAAAATAGCAGTGCCAAGAAGCACACCACCTTCCTGAATTTCCATTTTCCAATCATTTTCTTCAATAGAAAGTCTGTGCTCTTTTTCTTTCAAAAATTCCATTTTATTCCTGAGTTCGCTTTGTTCGGAAGATATTTTGAATATGTTTTTTTCAGCGTCCCTTTCGGAATCCTTTTCTTTTTCTATGGAAATTTTGATAGCTTGATATTTGATATCAAGTTCATTTAAGTTTAAGTTAACATTTTTGATTTTTTCTTCACCTTCTTTTTTATTATTTTCCAGATTTTGATTTACGGAAATGAGCTCATCTATACTTTTAGTATCAATATTACTTTTATGCCCCAAAATAAAGTTTCTGATTTTTTCAAATATCTTGGCCACTTCACTCAACCCTGATATTTCTCTTTCCAAATCTTCTACTTCTTTAAGTAGCACAGTTTTGCCTTCTTCGGACCTTTGTTCCTCTTTTATTTTTTCAATAGCTCTTTGATTGGCGTTTATTTCACCTTCTGTCTTACCTATCTCTCTCGAAAGTCTGTCTTTTTCTTCCCTTTTTTGTTTTATTTGATTTTCAATCGTGATAAGCTCTTCACTTTTTTCATCTTTTTTAGCTGAGGTATTCAAAATTTGCTTGGCTTCTTCCATCTCAAAGGCCAAGTCTTCAAGTTTTTGAATAACAGGTTTCTGTTCTGCTTCCAGAATTTTTCTTTGTTGTTCCAAATAATCTTTTTCTCTTTTTAAATATTCTCTGTAAAATTTAACAAGTTTTAAACGCAACTCCTCAGCTTTTTCTACTTTTTCTGCTTGTTTTTTGAGGAATTTTATATGAGGAGCGATTTCTCTGCGCAAAGATTCAACTTGTTTTATATTTTCTTCAGTTTTCAAAAGCTTTCTTTCGCTTTCTTCTCTTTTGTATTGATAAATTTTGAGTCCCAAAGCATCTTCTATCATTTCTTTGCGCTCCTTCATATTGGCAGTGAGCACCCTGTCAGCTTCTCCTTGAGAAATTATCTGGTGACCAGAAGATCCTATATGAGCTTGAGAGAGTAATTCAATGATATCTTTAAGACGAACCAATGAACCGTTCAGATAATATTCGTTTCCACCATCTCTATTAACTACTCTTTCCAGCACTATTTCTTCAAAATCTAAATTGAATAAATTTTTGGCATTATCAAAAGAGAGTTTAACCCCAGCTCTATTTGAACGAGGTGATTCGTTTGAGCCGTTCCATATCAAGTCTTCACCACGTTTACCACGCATGGATTTTATGGACTGCTCTCCAAGAGCGAAACGAAAAGCTTCAGCTACGTTTGATTTGCCGGAGCCGTTTGGGCCGACTATAGCAGTCACTCTTGATTTGAAATTTAATTCGGTCTTTTTGGCAAATGATTTAAAACCAGAAATCTCCAATGATTTAAGCATAAAATCATTTTAACATAGAAAGATTGACATTTGAAAGCTTATGGAGTTACTATTTATACATAGCAAACTCTAATCCTAAATAGTATGAAAATACTAATCATTGAGGACGAAGAAAATCTAGCTAAGATGTTGAAAAAAGGCCTTGAGAGCGAAGGTTATGCCGTCGATCATCTTTCCGATGGAGAATCTGGTCAAAGACGCATAGAAGTGAATCATATGGATTATGACATAGTTATACTCGACCTTATGTTGCCTAAGAGACACGGTTTTGAAGTTTGCCAAAATATAAGGAAAGTTGGAATCGGTCTTCCCATTCTTATCTTGACTGCTAAATGTGACCTTGAAAGCAAGGTTTCCCTACTCAATACTGGTGCTGATGATTATATGATGAAGCCTTTTGCTTTTTCCGAACTTTTGGCAAGAATCAAGGCTTTGACTCGTAGACCTAAAGTTGTTTTATCTCCAGAACTGAAAATAGCTGACTTGGTTTTAAACTTGAACGACAAAAAACTCTTCAGGTCTGACAAAGAAATTAGTTTGACGCTTAAAGAGTTTAGAATTTTGGAATATTTTATGCGTAGACCGAACAAAACTGTAGCCAGAGTAGATTTGACCGATAATATCTGGGATTTTGATTACGACTCATTTTCCAACACGCTCGAAGTTTATATAAATAGAATTAGGGAAAAAATAGATAAAAATAGGAAGAAAAAACTTTTAGAGACTGTTCGTGGAGTCGGGTACAGATTGAAAACTCCTTAAATTAATTTAATTTTGGTTTTTGGTATAGAAAGGAAAAAGGTTGTTCCTTTATTTTCTTTTGATTTGAACCATATTTTGTAACCACTTTGATCTACTAATTTTTTGACCAAGTAAAGCCCCAAACCAGAACCACCTGTTTTTGTTTGTGTCACATTTCCTGCTCGAAAAAGTTTTGTGAAAATTTTAGATTGTTCTTTTTTTGGTATACCTATACCACTATCTAAAAGTTCAATGATAACTTCCTTTGATTTTTCTTGAACTTTTATTTTTATTTCACCACCTTTATGGGTGTATTTGATGGAATTTGAGAAAAGATTTTCTAAAATAGCATCCATCACTTTTCTGTCTAGATTCATAACAAGAGGTTTTTTGCTGTAGTTTTTTTTGAAAGTTATGTTCTTTTTTTCAATCAACGGTAACATTATTTTTATTGTTTTTTCAATAACATCAATCAAACTGAGTGATTCGGTATTTACTTGGAATCCCCCCATTTCAATCCTGCTGACGTTGAGAAATATTTCAATCATTTCTGCCATATCCTTTATTTCAAAACATATATTTCTCAGATATTTCTTGCCTTCCCTTGAAATTTTGCCCGTGACTCCCTTGAGGAGCATTTCAGAAGTTAAGGAAATAGTAGAGAGAGGTGTCCTGAGTTGGTGAGCGGCTAAAGATATAAATTCGGTCTTAGCTCTGTCTATCTCTTTTTCGTGAGTAATATCTCTTTCTATCCCAACAAAGAATCTTACGTTACCCTTATCATCAAGAATAGGGGAAACCCTTATATCAGCATCATACAATGTGCCGTCTTTTCTTTTGTTTATGATTTCACCAGCAAAGGTTTTTTTATCTTCTTTTATAGTTTTCCAAAAATCTTTATAAAATGAATCTGGCATTTGTTTACCCCAAAGAGAAGGGTTTTTGCCGATTATTTCTTCTTTAGTAAAGCCGGTTATTTCTTCTACTGCTTTGTTGGCATACAAAATAGTAGCTTTTTCATTTGTAATAACAATATGAGTAAAAGCACCGTCTATCGCTTTTTGAAATATTCCCAGATTTTCAACCATATTTTTGAGCGTCCTATTTTTTTTGAGAAGTGTTTTTTCAAATTCTTGCCAATCAGTTATATCTCTCATCAAAAAACCAAAGAAAGATTCATTATCTGTTTCCCAGTGCGATGAAGAAAGTTCAAATGTAAATTTTTCGCCATTTTTTCTGATACTTGAGAGTTCGTGCCTTTCATATGCAGATTTTGGTCCATCTTTATTTATTAAGTTTTTTATATCTTCTTTGTCTTTGTTTTTTAAAATAAAAACTTCTACGAAAGATTTGCCCACTATCTCGCTCTCTTTCCAACCAAATACATGTTCTGTAGCATCATTGCAAAGCATAATATTACCTTTACTGTCTGTGAGTACCATTGGGTTTATGGCCAGTTTGATGAGAGTACGAAACCTTAACTCAGAGGCCCGCAGTGTTTTAGCAGTTTGCTCCAAATTTCCAAATATATAAGTAAGGGGATCTTTAAGCCCGGTTTCTATAATAGCCCGATACATGAGATAAAAGGCTACTAACTTCAAATAATGCCCAACCATATTTGAAAAGTCATAAACTCCAAAATAAGTAGTGAAGGTTAATTCGGAAACGACAGTAAACAACATTGAAAGAAGTATTAAATACAGGATATTTTTATTCAAAGTTTGTCTTTTTTTGAAAAGAAAAAATATAGCACCTACAAGTATTGCAGAAATAATATATTCACTCACTTTTTTAAATAAAGTCAGTCCTGTGGCTTCAATATAAGCTGTTGGAAATATTTTTAAATAAAAAATAGCAACAAATACTGATAAGGTGACGAGGATGAAAATTTCAAAAATCAACCTCACATTCATTTTTTTGATAAGGAAAATTGGAGCGACGACGAGGGAAATTGCTTGGAGATATCTCGCCGCAATCCAAAGTTGAGTCGCTATATTGGGAGTAGAGTCTAAGGAATCAAATACTCCCATACCTTTGAAAGCTAGAGCATGTATGAGATCAATAGAAGCGATAAATAAATAACTGATACAAATAAAGAAAAGATAATGATTATCAAAAAATCTTCTGGCATTCCAGGCTATCATAAAAATCCCTAGAGCTATGGCGACACAAAGAAGTTCAACCAGAATGTGAAATAATTCATAACTAAATAAACTGCTCAAATATAGGCCACCGAGAAAAAATATCCACAAAGAAACATTTAGCGGGTTTATCCGGAATAGATTTTTAATATTTTGTAAAAATCCACCTTCTTTCATTGTTTTAGATGTTAGACCAATTTAAACTACATAGTAGCTCTATAAATAAAATCAGTCCAGAACTTTATTTTAATTCCAACCTTTTTCTTTGAGAGCGAGGCGGGCGGCAGATTGTTCGGCATCCTGTTTGGATTCACCTTCGCCTTCGGAAACTAGAGTCTCACCAAGGAAAACTCCAACCGTAAACTTTTTATCATGATCAGGACCCTCTTCTTTCATAGTTTTGTATGAAGGAGTGGTACCGACTATATCTTGAGCTTTTTCTTGAAACTTACTTTTAGCATCAACCCAAAGTTCTTCTTTCACTATTTGTTGAGTTAATGGTGCAATATTTTCCAAAATAAACCATTCAGCTTTTGCGTATCCTTGATCGATATAAATCGCTCCGATAATAGCTTCCAGAGCGTTGGCCAATATATATTGGCGAGCGCGGCCTACATCTTTGGCTTCACCTTTGGAAAGCAAAAGGTAATCATTAATATTCATTTTTTTAGCTACTTCGGCGCAAGTCGTCGCATTTACTAGAGCGCTTCGGATAGACGTCAAATCACCCTCATTTTTTTCGGGATATTCTCCATAAAGATAATGAGTTATGACTAACTCCAACACTGCATCACCTAGAAATTCCAAACGTTCATTATGCCTACCTTTGAGAGCTTTGTGCTCATTGAGGAAAGAGCGGTGTGTGAAAGCTTGTTTGAGCAAGTCTTTATCCTTAAATTCTATTCCGATCAGTTGTTCAAATCCGCCAAATTCTTTTTCTTTCATACTTTTTTATAAATCTTGTCGTTACTAACTTTTTACTAATAGGTTGATGGCTTTGGTTATAATTGGCAAGATATCATCATAAAAATTCAAGTCAAGTATGTCCGCCAACTTAAACCATTTCACATCGTCTAGGCCACCTTTCTTTTCTTTGTGTTCAAGAGTCAAATTTTCATAAGGCGCTTTGGCCAAGAAATAGACCACGTGCTTCCTAAGTTTGCCTTTTTCCGGATGGAAAGTGTCGTAAGTGTTTTCTCCTAATTTTTCAATAACTTTTATTGGTATACCGAGTTCTTCTTTGGCTTCTCTCATAATACCGTCTTCTTCTTTTTCGTTTTCCGCTAAACCACCTTTGGTCAAAGTCCAATGGCCGAAAACATCATGAACCAAAGCGATATAAATTTCTTTTTGGTGTTCGGCATAGACCACGGCCCCTACCAGAGTTTCTTTGGTGATGGGTTTTTGAGCGGCACTCTTTTCATCTTTACCTGGCTCGCCCATTTCTTTGTAAACCGCGCCTAAAACGCCGTTGATAAATTTACCTGAAGTTTCCCCACCAAATTTTTTGGCCAGTTCAATAGCTTCGTTGATAGCTACTTTTGGAGGCACTTGATCTCTGTCGGCAAAAAGGAGCTCATAAAGTCCCATGCGCAAAATACTTCTGTCCAAGACAGCGATTTTGTCGATCGGCCATTCTGGAGCAGCACTAGTGATGATGTTATCAAGATCTTTTTGCTTGGAAATTACTCCGTTCAAAAGGCTCTTCATAAAGTTATCACATTCGGCACCTGGGGCGAATTCCAAAGTGTCTCTTTTTAATATTTCTTTCGGATCTTTTTTTTGACCACTAAAATCCCACTCATATAGAGTTTGAAGTACGGTTGATCTTGCAAGGTGCCTGTTGGACATAATTGGAAGCTAGTAGTCAATAACTAATAGCTAGATATATTATAACAAGATAAAAAATAAGCGCAAAATTTGCGCCTGTGAACTAGATGCTAGCTACTGACCATCAGCTACTTCCCTGCGACTTTAGCTTTCTCTTTTGCTCTCTTTTCTTTTTTGGCAATTTTGGCGTGAACATCTATAACTTGTTTGCCTTTGTATTTACCACAAGTACTGCAAACTTCATGCGGTGCCTTTGGACTGCCACAATCTTTGCACAACGACAAAACAGCAGTCTTCAAAGCATGATGACTTCTGGTACTGCCCGTTTGGCTTCGGTTATGTCGCATTCGTACTACCATGACTGATATCTTACTATATCTTCAAAAATAAGGCAACGGCTCAGGACTATTATCCCAACGGCTCAAATACCGGTATTTGAGCCGTTAGATTATAGAGGTTAGGAAGGATTTTCGTATAATATTGACTCTTTTCCTGTTTTTCTTCGTTTGAAATAGAGACTAATTAGTGCACCGATGAATCCAGAAATGAAGGCTGGTAACAAAGCTGCAATGAAGTATGTAAATGCCACTATTACAAAAACCATACCTGTATTTTTGACTAAAAAATCTGGCACCACACCATTCATAGCCATGATTATGTAGATACAAATGTAAACAGGGAAAAATACATAGTGAAGTAATACAAACAAGAAAGAAGTCCAAAAATTCTTTTTTCCAGCTTCGGGTAATACCCAAACATTAAATCCACCTATAAATAAAAAATAAATACTACTCATTGTTAACAAAAGCCAAAAATTTATTTCAAATTGATCATAATTCATCTTGCCACTTATAAAAATAAGAAATAACAAAACAATAAAAGATACGGCGGTTTCTATAAATACAAACCCGAACTTGCTTGAATTTAGAAAATTCTTCATATTTGTATGATAATTCAAATTTAATGATTAATGAAAGTATTTCTGTGTATAAAAGAAAGGCCGTGTTTGCGGAGGAGTTTGCGGTGGAGTGCTGTTCCGTACCCTTTGTGGATTTGGAGCTTATAGAGGGGATATTTTGAGCCCAGACGGCACATGAGGCGGTCTCTTTCTACTTTAGCGACTATGGAAGCACAGGCAATGAAGACATCTTTTTCATCACCTTTTATTATGGTTTTTTGATTTTTAAATTCTTCTGGTGCTTTTAATGAGCCATCTAATCTTACGGAAATCTCTGAGCCGAAAGATTTTGAAATGCCTTGCGAGGCTGACTGAGCCGAGCACGAGGAATTTTCTAGCAAGAAAATATCCGTGCATTTCAAAACTTTTGGCGAAAGGGATTTTCTAACCCCTAATTTAATTGCATAACTAATTCCCTTTTCATCAATTATTTTGTTTGAAATGTGCGAGACTGAAAAATTTATTTTGCTTTGTTTTTTTAAAATAAGAAGTTTTTTGTAAATTTCTTCTCTTTTTTTGGGACTTAATTTTTTAGAATCTCTTAGTTTGTTATCAAAAATATTTTTGAGTAACCATTTTTCCATTCCTTTTTCCGCTCCAAATACACCCACACTCACTGGTCCCGCGAGTGGCCCCCTCCCTGCTTCATCTATTCCGACTATATATTTGATTTTATTCAATATTTCCATTATTCCATAATTCCATTATTATAGTAAATATGAAAATTACTCACCTTCATACCCACTCCCATTACTCCTTACTCCAAGCCCTGCCTAAGCTTCCGGAGCTAGTAGAGGCGGCCAAGAAAGAAGGTATGGGAGCGCTAGCTTTGACTGACAACGGCAATATGTATGGAGCGATTGAATTTTATAAGGAATGTAAGAAAGCTGGCGTGAAGCCCATTATTGGAGTAGATGCGTATCTGGCGAGCCGTACTCGTTTTGATAAACATGCTGGAGTAGATAAAGATAGATTCAGAATGGTTTTGCTTTGCAAAAATGAAACAGGTTACAAAAATCTTTTGAAATTGGTGACTGCATCATATCTTGAAGGATTTTATTACAAACCACGCATCGATTTGGAACTTTTGGAAAAACATTCGGAAGGATTGATTTGTATTTCTTCTTCATGGAGTGGAGATGTCTCTACTGCTCTCAGGAACAGGAATTTAGATTTAGCTAAAGAACTTATACAGAAATACAAAAAAATATTTCCAAGTGACGATGAAGCTGTTTACGATGGAGATTTTTATATTGAAACTACAATGCACCCAGAACTGGCTAGTCACAATGAACACATGAAAGTTTTAGCGGAATTTGCCAAAGAAAATGGAGTGGGTACAGTAGCTGCTCATGATGTTTATTATCTTGCTCCGGAAGATAAAGAAGCTAAAGACACTTTAATGGCCGTGAGTCAGGGTGCTCCACAAGGTGGTGGAGGTGAACGAGGCGCTTGGGATAATGATGGCGAAGATTTTTCTTTTCTTTCCGATACAGAAATAAGAGAGAGGTTCGCTGATTATCCAGAAGCAATTTTTAATAACCACAAAATTACTGCCCTTTGCAATTTGGAATTGGAATTGGGTAAATGGGCCTTCCCGGAAATAAAAATAAAATCAGGCAAAACTGCAGATGATGAATTGCACGATTTAGCTTATGATGGATTAGAAAAAAGAGGTCTTACTAAAACCAAAGAAATCACAGACCGGCTTGATTATGAACTCGGAGTTATAAAAACCAAAGGATATTCCCCTTATTTTTTAGTAGTAGCTGATCTTTTGAATTATGCCCATGAACACGGTATTTTGACAAATATTAGAGGTTCGGTTTCCGGATCACTCACGACATATGCTGCTCATATCACAAATATAAACCCCCTTGAATATGAAATTCCTTTTGAAAGATTCCTCAATCCTGACCGTCCTTCCGCCCCCGACATCGATATGGATTTTGCCGACGATAGGCGTGATGAAATGGTGGAATATGTGAAAAGTAAATATGGAGCCGACAAAGTCGCCCAAATAGGAACTTTCGGAACTATGATGGCAAGAGGTAGCGTGCGTGATACAGCACGTGCTATGGGGCTGGCTTATAGTATCGGAGACAGGATTGCCAAACTCATACCGATGGGAGCTCAAGGTTTCCCTATGACTATCACCCGTGCTTTAAATGAAGTGCCGGAACTGGCCGAACTTTATAAAAAAGATACGGATACCAAAAGAGTTATTGATATGGCCCAAAAAATTGAAGGTTGTGCCAGACATATCGGTGTCCATGCCGCCGGCGTGGTCATCAGCCCGACCGCTTTGACTGATTTTACACCGCTTCAATTTGACCCTAAAGGTGAGGGTAAAATAATCACTCAATACGATATGTATAGTATTGATGAAAATGCCGCCGGACTTTTGAAATTTGATTTTTTAGGTCTAAAAAACCTCTCTATTATTGCCGCTACAGTTGAACTTATCAAAAAAACTAAAGGTGTAGAAATCGATTTGGATAATATGCGCGTTGACGACAAAAAAACTTTTGCTATGTTGGCGCGAGGCGAAACTGAAGATCTCTTCCAACTCAACGGTGATGGTATGACTAGATTTTTGGTTGATTTAAAACCAACGGCTATCCATGACATCAACGCTATGGTAGCTCTGTATCGTCCGGGTCCAATGCAATTTATTCCTGATTATATTGAACGTAAACACAATCCAAAAAAAATCATTTATCTAGATCCAGCATTAGAGCCGATACTCAAAAAAACTTACGGCATTTTGGTTTATCAAGACGACCTTTTGATGATGGCCAACAAATTAGCCGGTTATACCTGGGGCGAAGTGGATAAATTCCGCAAAGCGGTCGGCAAAAAAATCCCTGAAGAAATGGAAAAACAAAGGGAAAAATTTATCAAAGGCTGTATGGAACATTCGGGTTGGAGCGAGAGAAAAGCCAAACAAATCTGGACATGGATAGAACCTTTTGCCGCTTACGGTTTCAATAAAGCTCATTCGGTTTCTTATGGTCGGGTCGCTTATCAAACTGCGTATTTCAAAGCCAACTTCCCAGGAGAATATATGAGAGCAGTACTTTCGGCTGAATCTGGTGATACCGAAAAAGTAGCGGTATCAATAAAAGAATGTAAAAGAATGGGTATTGAAATTTTGCCTCCGGATATTAACGAAAGTTTTTCAGACTTTACCCTCATTAAAAAAAGCCAAGAAGAATTGGAAAAAGAAGGTGAGACTATCAGATTTGGATTAACCACTATCAAAAACTTTGGCGAAGGTATCTCTCATTTAATTACCGAGGAAAGAAAAAACAACGGCAAGTTTAAATCGCTAGAAGATTTCCTGACTCGCATTCAAGACCGAAATTTGAACAAAAAATCTCTAGAAGCACTTATTAAAAGCGGAGCAATGGATGCTTTTGGTGAACGAGGATTATTGCTATTTAATATGGATACCCTTTTGGAATACAACAAAGAAGCTTCGGGTAACAAAGATCAAGATTCCCTTTTCGGTTCCCTGACTGCTTCTGGAGAGTTTTCGCCTATTCATTTAGCACCATCAGAAACCATCAGCCCGAAAGAAAAACTTTCTTGGGAAAAGGAGCTCTTGGGTTTGTATGTTTCCGGCAACCCCCTCGATGAGTTTAAAGAAAAACTGGCAAATCAAAAAACCAACATTGCTAAAATAAAAGAAAGTTCTAAAGAAAAAGATTTGGTGGTGGTAGGCGGTCTCATAGAAAATATGCGTGATATTTTGACCAAAAACGGCGACAAAATGTTTTTTATAAAACTTTTGGATTTGTCAGGTGAAATTGAGTTAGTAGTCTTTCCACGCACCCTCATTGAATTTTCAAGTATTTTCGTTCCTGACCAATGTATTGTCGTCAAAGCCCGCGTCTCTCTCCGCAATGGCGAAAAAACTCTGATTGCCGAAAAAGCGAAAAAGTTATAATATAAAATCATGAAAAATACAGAAAAAATTGAAAATATCAGGCATTCCATAGCCCATCTCCTCGCGGCAGCGGTTTTGGAAATTTATCCAGATGCCAAGCCGACTATCGGACCGGTGATTGAAAATGGTTTTTATTATGATTTTGATTTCTTGTCGCCTATTTCCGAAAACGATTTGGAAAAGATTGAAAACAAAATGCGCGAAATTTTAAAAACTTGGAAAAAGTTTGAGGCCAAGGAAGTCAGCACTGATGAAGCCAAAGAATTTTTCAAAAATAACGAATACAAGACCGAACTTATCTCTGAACTAGAAAAAGAAAATCAAAATGTTAGTTTTTATACTTCAGGCAATTTCACCGACCTTTGTATTGGTGGCCATGTTGATGATGCTAAGGATATAAAAAATGGTTCTTGGAAATTAGAGAGACTGGCGGGCGCATATTGGCGCGGTGATGAAAAAAATAAGATGCTCACCCGTATTTACGGTCTAGCTTTTGAAACTAAAGAAGAACTTGAAAAGTATTTAATCCAAAGAGAAGAAGCTGAAAAACGCGACCATAAAAAGTTGGGTAAAGAGCTCGGTCTGTTCACTGTTTCCGAATTAGTTGGCAAAGGTTTGCCTATGTATTTGCCAAAAGGCAACATCATTCGCACTGAATTGGAAAATTTTATCCGTCACGAAAAAGAAAAGCTCGACTATTCGTTCGTCACTATCCCTCATATCGCTAAAAAGGAACTTTACATTCGTAGTGGCCATTTAGGAAAATATGACGCTATGATGCCTATTATGAAAGATGACAATGGTGAAGAATTTATACTGAAGGCGATGAATTGTCCTCATCATTTTGAAATTTACAATGCGCAGCCGCATAGTTATCGAGATTTGCCTTTACGTATAGCCGAAAATACAACTGTCTATAGAAATGAAAAAAGTGGCGAACTCTCTGGACTCTTGCGAGTCAAAGGCCTGTGTCAAGATGATACTCACCATATTATTCGTCAAGATCAAATTGAATCAGAAATTGAAATGATTTTGGGTTTAATGCAAAAAGTCTACGCTATTTTCGGTTTTAACGATTACAAAGTAGAAGTTTCTATCCGCGATCCGAAAAATAAAGAAAAATATTTTGGCGCTGACGAAGTTTGGCAAAAAGCTGAGGAAATTTTGGTTGAACAGGTTAAAAAATGGAACGTACCATTCAGTATTGAAGAAGGCGAAGCCGCTTTTTATGGGCCAAAGATTGATATTAAAATTAAAGATTCAATCGGCCGTGAATGGCAACTGACCACTATCCAGCTTGATTTCAATCAACCTGAAAATTTTGAAATGGATTATGTCGGTGAAGATGGCAAGAAACACCGTGTAGTAGTTTTGCACGTCGCTATATTCGGCTCATTTGAGAGATTTATAGGAATACTTATTGAACACTATGCGGGCAATTTCCCTCTCTGGCTCTCACCTGTCCAGGTCAAAATTATCCCAGTAAGAGAAAATCACAACGAATATGCTAAAGAAGTTTTTGAACTACTTAAACAAAACGACATCAGGACTGAAGTTGATTTGGCTGATGAAAATCTCGGCGGCAAAGTCCGTAAAGCCAAAAACGAAAAAATTCCTTATTGGATTGTTGTTGGCAACAAAGAAGTTGAATCAAAAACTTTTGTTTTGGAATCTAGAGAAAGTACTAAAACAGAATCTCTCTCTTCCGAAAAACTTTTAGAACTCCTCCAAAAAGAAATTAAAGAGAAGAAATAAAAGTTAGAACAAAAGCGTCCAAAGATGCCCATTGGACGCTAGTCTATTCATTGAAATCAAAATACAGATATCTCAAAGATACTATTGATTCATTATCTTTTTTAAAATATTCAAAATATTTTTTAGGATTATTGAATTGTTCTAATATAATTTTTTTATTACAAAAATAATTTTTATTTTCTAAATATTCCTTATAGCTACTCCAATTATATTGTTCAGGATTTTCCACCATACCCGCTTCTATTGGATTTTTGTGAATATAAAAAGAAGTCCAAAGTAATTGTTCATTATCATCTATTGTAATGGATTTAAATTGATCTTGAAAAAGCTGGCCTACTCTTTCATAAGTTTTGTTAAAATATTTTGAATAACCTGTGCAAACTTTTGATATCAATTTAGTTATAGGTAGTTCAGTTTTTTGTTGAATAAGCAAATGAAAATGATTTGGCATCAGACAATAAGCAATTAATTCAAAAGAATTTGGGGGTAATAATTTTCTTCTTTGTTGTCGTTTTGGAAGTTTAGACCGGGTATCTTTTTCATTATTTGGAAATAAATTCTCTTTTAAACGAAATAAAAAAACTCTGTAATCATATTCTGTCTCAAAAATATTCATCTTATTTACGCCCCGATTGTAAATATGATAAATAGAACCTTTAGCAAATTGTTTATAATCCCTTTTATTCACATAGATATTGTATCACATTTAAAGCATCCAATGGGCATCTTTGGACATACGATTAATCGCTACAAATTGAAATTGTATCCAGAAAGAAATCAGAGAAAGAAAATAAAATATTTTTATTTTCTAGTGAGATGTTTTAAGTTTTTGTTCTTGTTTAAAACGTTCTATGGCAAGGCTAATTAAACGATCTATAAGATTTTTGTAGGAAATGCCACTAGCTTCCCAAAGGCGAGGATACATGCTTATTTTAGTAAATCCTGGAATTGTATTTATTTCATTAACAATCAGTTTGCCATTATCTTTCAAAAATAAATCTACCCTACCTAAACCTTCACAAGAAAGTGTTTTAAATGTTTTTATTGCCAACTCTTGCACATTTTTAACAATCTGAGGTTTTATTTTAGCCGGTATTTCAAGAGTCGCCCCGTTTTCATCAATATATTTTGCTTCGTATGAGTAAAAATCGCGGTGTGGTATAACTTCCCCTACACCAGAGGCAATCGGATTTTGATTACCCAATACAGAACATTCAAGTTCTCTGCCTCGAATATACTCTTCAATAATAATCTTTGTATCATACTGAAATGCTTCCCTAATGGCTTTCAAAAAAGCGCTTTTATTTGTCACTTTATTGATTCCGACAGAAGATCCGAGATTAGCTGGTTTAACAAAAAAAGGAAGTTTTAGTTTTTTTGAGACAACTTTGAAGTCAATTTTATCTTCTTGTTTAAAAGTTATAAAATCAGCGATAGGAATATTTGCATCTCTTAACAATCTTTTCATTACATCTTTGTCCATTCCAACAGCAGAACCAAGAACACTCGCTCCAACAAAAGGAATACCTGCTAGCTTTAATAATCCTTGAACTGTTCCGTCTTCACCAAACGGGCCGTGTAATATTGGAAAAACCACATCTACAGAAGAAGTTGAACTTTGATCCGAAAAATTAGTGAGCTTACCGCCACTTTGTGGAACAAGAGCAACATTTTTCTCACCCGTCTTGTTTATCCTGATTAATTTTGGATTGTTAGTATTCAACAAAAATTGAGATTTATTCGAAAGTAGCCACTTACCAGTTTTGTCTATTCCTATAAGAGCAACTTCATATTTATTTTTATCAATAGCATCAAACACATTTTTTGCCGATTGCAATGATACTTCATGTTCCGCTGATTTTCCGCCGAAAAGAATACCAACTTTAATTTTCTTTTTCATATCAAATTTCTATAGTACTATCCTATTTTTATAAATTTTTGTTCACTCAATTTTTTGAATTGTTCCTCTTCTGATTCAGGTGAACTTTTGTCTACACATCCAGAATTTCTACAAATGTCTGGCCTGTTTTCATAGTTCTTGCATAGCCCTTTTTCAACATCAAAATTTTTACAGTCATAAGTTTCTAATTTTATTTCTTGGGGTTGGTTCTCTGGTATGAGTAATCCTTCCCTTTTTTCCCACAAATTATTACCATCTGCGTCTTTTGGAATATTTTCTTCTGGGAAAAATCTAGCAACTTTCACTGGGTTACAACATTCTTAACAATTTTTTTCTACACATGGTCCAAATTTTTCTCCCATAATTTTTGATAATTAAATATCAATAGTAGCCAATTTGGCGTTGGATTGGATAAAGCTCTTGCGGGCGGGGACGTCGGTGCCCATGAGGATATCAAAGATACGGTCGGCTTCACCGGCTTCGTCAATAGTGATTTGCTTCAAGATACGGCGTTTTGGATCCATAGTGGTCTCCCAAAGTTCTTCTGCATTCATTTCTCCCAAACCTTTGTAGCGTTGCACTGAAATTTTGGATTTCCCTCGGCTCGTCGAAGCTTCTGAAGATTCCTCTACTCCTTCTTCAGAAGCGGAGTCGGCATCGCTTTCAACTTCAACAACTTCAATTCTTTCTTCGCCCGCCGAAGCTTCAACGGAGGTGGGGCCAATTATTTTTGCTTTCTCATCATCAGAATATGCATAGTGAACTTCTTTACCTTTTTTGATTTTATAAAGAGGTGGTTGAGCGATATAAACAAATCCTCCATCAATAAGTGGTCTGAAATATCTATAAAGCAAAGTTAGGATAAGAGTGCGGATGTGCGCGCCGTCAACGTCGGCATCGGTAGCGATGATTATTTTGTGATAACGGAGTTTGCTAATATCAAATGTATCACCGATAGCGGTACCAAAAGCCACCACCATATTTTTGATTTGCTCAGAAGCCAGCATACGGTCAAGCCTAGCCCTTTCAATGTTCAAAATTTTACCTCGTAGTGGCAAGATAGCTTGATATTTACGATTTCTACCTGTTTTAGCAGTACCACCGGCCGAATCTCCCTCTACGATAAAGATTTCAGACTCTTCAGCCGAATTTGATTGGCAATCGGCAAGTTTACCAGGTAGGGTCATACCTTCCAAAGCGCCTTTTCGGAGGATTGAATCTTTGGCGGCTTTGGCAGCTTTGCGAGCGCGCTGAGCCAAGATAACTTTGCTCACTATTGATTTGGCATCATCAGGATTTTCTTCAAGGAAAGCTTCAAAAGCTTCACCAAAGATGCTTTCGGTCATACCTCTGGCTTCAACTGACCCGAGTTTGGATTTGGTTTGGCCTTCAAATTGAATTTCGCGAAGTTTAATTGAAATGACGGCGGTCAATCCCTCCAAAACGTCGTCTCCAGTGAAAGTATCATCGCCATTTTTGGCCAGATTGTTTTTCTTGGCGTAATTGTTGAGAGTCCTAGTTAAAGCGGTTTTGAAACCGGTGATATGAGTACCGCCTTCTACGTTATAAATATTGTTGGCGAAAGGCATGATGCGGGCCGATATATCGTCAATGTATTGCAGAGCTACTTCCACTCCTTCAAAATTGTCATTCATTTTTTCGACATAAAATACGTTGCGGTGAATGGTTTTTTGGTTTTGGTTATAAAACCTGATGAGTGACATAAGTCCTCCGTCAAAATAAAATGAAGTTGAAGGAGCTTCCAATCCCAAATCACGTAAATAGAAAACTTCGGTGTCTTTGACCTTCCCTTCCGCCTCTCTCAAATCAATAAGAGATATTTTGAGCCCTTTCACCAAATAAGCTTGTTGACGCATATGATGCACCACTTTTTCAAAATCAAAAGTTGTCCCTTCTTTGAAAATTTCGGCATCCGGTTCAAAGGTAATAATGGAACCGCTCATTTTAGTTGAGCCGACTTTTTTCACCGATGCTTTTCTCTTGCCTTTAGAATATTCTTGGACGTAAATACCGCCATCTTTGTGAATTTCAGCGCGCATAAAAATCGAAAGAGCATTGACGACCGATGCACCCACGCCGTGGAGACCTCCGGAAACTTTGTAACCATCACCACCAAACTTGCCTCCGGCATGAAGAGTAGAGAGGATGGTTTCCAAAGCAGAAACTTTGGTTTGTTTGTGGATATCAACAGGGATACCTCGGCCGTTGTCAGCTACTCTGACGCGGTTGCCAGGGAGGAATGCTACTTCAATATCATTGGCAAAACCGCCCATCGCTTCATCGCGGGAGTTATCAAAAATCTCGGTTATAAGGTGGTGCAAACCGTCTGGACCCGTGGTACCGATGTACATTCCAGGCCTTCGGCGTACCGGCTCCAAACCCTCTAAAACTGTTATGGATTCAGCATTGTAACTATTTGTTTCTTTGGCCTTTTGCTTCTTGTCTTCTTTGATTTTTGCCATATTTGTACCTTTATTATAGCAAATTTAGATTTATTTTGCTACAATCTTTTCTATACAAAATAAGGCTTAAAAACAAATGGCTGAATACAATATATCAACAAAAGAAGAACAGGAATTGCTCAAGGGCTTGGAAAAGCGTGATGATGCCGATGCTTTGCGCATGAAGCGGTATTTGAGCATGCCGGATTTGTCTCGCACAGATGGTAGCCCAATCAAAGCTTTGATTGATAAAGCTAAAAATGTAGAAGGTTTGAAAGGTTTTGACGATATAAAGATTCCCGAAGTTGTACCTTATGATGTTAATTTTGACCTTTTTAATTATCCACCAGATCATCCTGCTCGAAGCAAATCAGACACTTATTTCGTAGATGAAAAAAATGTTTTGCGTACTCAGACCACTGTTTCTTGGTATTACTATTTGACATCGGACTTCGGTAAAGAAAAAATCAAAAATAACGAATCTATCGGCGTCATCTCTTACGGCAAAGTTTACCGTAAAGACGAGATTGATCGTCACCACATGAATGTTTTTCATCAGATTGATGGCTGGTACATCATTCCCAAAGAAAAAGGAGTTATAAACGTAGAACACCTGAAAGACATTTTGGTTGAAATCGTGCAATCGGTTTTCGGCAAAGATATCAAATACCGCTTCAATCCTGACACTTTCCCTTACACGGATCCGAGTTTGGAAATGGAGATCGAAGTAGGAGGCAAATGGATAGAAGTTTTGGGTTGCGGAGTAGTTTTCCCAAGTGTTTTGGAAAAACTTGGTGTGGATTCCAAAAATTACACTGGTTGGGCTTTCGGCTTCGGTCTGGAGAGATTAGCTATTATAGGTATGGAACTCCCCGACATCCGTCTGCTTTGGTCAGAAGATGAAAGAGTCAAAAAACAGCTCAAACTAGGGGTCAAATACAAAGAAGTTAGTAAATATCCGCCAGTAGTCCGCGATATCTCTTTTGTGGTAGAAAATACCTTCATTGCCAATAATTATTTTGATTTGATACGCGAAACGGTAGGAGAAAACTTGATTGAAGAAGTTAAATTGCTTGATAAATTTGAAAATAGCGCTAAATTCGGTGAAGGTAAGATAAGTTACACTTTCCGTATTGTTTATCGTTCTTTAGATAAAACTTTGCTCAGCTTGGAGGTAGATACTTTACACAAAAAACTTGAAGAAGAAACTAAGAAAGTATTTCTGGCGAATATCCGTTAAATGTGTTAATATTTGGAACAATGAATATTGTGTCAGACACAATTAATTATGTTTTTCTTTTTATCGCTCTATACATAGAAGTGTTCTTTTTGATTACTTATTTTGAATTCACTGAAAGAGAATCCAAAGAAACTAGCCCGAAGTCCAACATTGGACGGAAATTAAAATTACCAAGCGTTTCCATTATCGTCCCAGTTTGGAACGAGGAAACTACCGTGCTTAAGACCATCTTTTCCATATTGAAACTCAATTATCCCAAAGACAAACTCTCTATTTTGATTGTCGATGATGGTAGTACCGACAACACTTGGAAAGTTATCCAAAAATTCGCTAAAAACAAACAAGTCACTTTGCTCCAAAAAGAAAATGAGGGTAGCAAATTTGCGGCTTTAAACTATGCTTTAAATAGGGTTAATACTGATTTGGTGGGCTGTTTGGACGCTGATTCCTTCGTTCACCCTGAAGCTTTGAGCAGAATAGTCGCTCAATTTGAAAACCCGGAAATAATGGCGGTGACTCCTTCTATTAAAATATTTGAACCAAAAGGATTTCTTGGTCTTATCCAAAAAGCCGAATACATTTTCGGTGTTTTCCTTCGAAAGGTTTTTTATTATTTAAATGCTCTCTACATAACGCCTGGACCTTTTTCTATATTCCGCAAATCTGTTTTTGAAAAACTTGGTGGTTATAAACACGCTCATCACACCGAAGATATGGAAATGGCGATGCGTATGCAGAGAAACGGCATGAAGATAGGTAATGTCCACAACGCCTTCGTTTATACCATCGCTCCAACCAATTTTAAAACTCTTTACAAACAGCGTCTACGCTGGGTTTATGGCTTTCTCAAAAATACTATTGACTACCGCGATATGTTATTTAAACCTCAATATGGCAACTTGAGTATGATTGTTTTGCCAGCGGCCGGCCTCTCTGTTATTTCTACTTTATATTTCCTGGGAGCTATGATCATGAGTTGGATAAATATTTTAATAACCAAAATACAAGAAATTTCTGCTATCGGAATACAATTCCAGAGTTTTAGTTTTGATTTATTTTATGTAAATACTGATATTGTTATTTTCCTTTCTTTGATTGCTTTTTTTGGAACACTTTTTATTATCATAACTTCACGCAAATTAGCAGAAGAAAAACACAAATTTGGCTGGGACAGCATACTTTTTATGATGTTTTATACATTGATTGCACCGATTTGGATGATTAAAGCAGTTTACAATGTTCTTTTTGTAAAAGAAACCACATGGAGATAAGCTGGAAAAAATACGCGTATACGTTTCTTATTACTGCTGTCATTTTCATGACAGCGATTTATATCAGCAATTATTTTAGCCAAAAAAAGATAAACGAAATCAAAGATATAGAAAGTCAGATCTCAATAGACATCTCAGCTTCGGAAACTCAGTTTTCCTTACTTTCAGAACTTCCTTGCCGAGAAATAAGTAGCGGTCTGCTTTCAAAAGAATTGGCTACGCTCGGCGATAAACTCTCATATACTGAAGCAAATCGAGGTTCCGATGATTCAGAAGTTTTAAGTCTAAAAAAATATTACTCTCTCCTGCAAATTAAAGACTTCCTTTTAATACAAAAAATAAAAGATAAATGTGGTTCAAGCTCAACCAATAGCGGACTTTTTATAATGTATTTTTATTCAAACAAAGGGGATTGTCCTGATTGCCAAAGAGAAGGTTATGTCCTCACCAAATTAAGATCAGATTACCCAGAACTAAGGGTTTATTCTTTTGATTACAATTTGGATCTTTCGGCGGTGCAAACTCTCATCAGTGTTTACAATGTAGAAAATAAACTACCAGCCATACTTATAAACGATAAAGTTTATTATGGTTTCAAATCAGTTGATGATATCAAAGAAATCCTCCCAGCTCTCAAAGCCATCGACATCGCTAAAGCCAAAGCCACCACAGCTTCATCCACCAAAGCCACTTCTACTAAAGTAAAATAAATATACAAGATTGGTCACTTTTTCGCGGTCGCGAAATTTTAGATACAGTAGCTGAATATTTTAATTAGAAAAATTAGGCGAAACGAGTAATTCTTCAGGTTCATATTTGAAAATACCATCCTCTTCATAATGAAATGAGATATCTTCAATAGTAGCAATAGCTCCAGCAAACTCTCCATCGATAATTTTGACGTAATAATAAAGATTTTTATCTAAAAGATCATAACCAAACAAACTGTATTGATAGTGTTCTTCTAATTTATAAGTTTGAAATCTTGTTCCTTTTTTTAGAATTCCCTTGACTTCTATAGGGTAAAATGAACCGTCTGTTAAAATAATTTTACTGGCTTTCTCAGGGTTTTGTTTATACTCAGCTATCGTGTTTGGTGAACTATTCATTCTAGCAAAACTTCTACCATGAAAAGATTTTTCTGGAACTATAGCGAGCCGTTCTCCAGCTGTTCCAGATAATTTATCCAAAGACATAAGAAAAACATCTTGTTCAAGAACATATTCTTTTTGGTATTCATACCCTCCCCAAAGATTCTTACTTAAAGAAACATCTCTTTTTACAGAAAAACCAATAAATGCTGTTACAAAACAAATGGTTAATAACACTAAAATTATTATAAATATTTTTAAACCTAAATTTTTTTTCATATATACAGAATACCATTTACAATATTGCAGACGGTATTCATAAATGTGGATAACTTGGAGCCGACACGAGGGTTCGAACCCCGGACATCCACTTTACAAAAGTGGCGCTCTACCAACTGAGCTATGTCGGCAAACTCTGACTAAATATACCTGAATTTTAAAATTTTACAAAACTTCCTCTATCTTCCCTCTTCCGCTCAAAGTTTTACCTTCATTGATTTTTTTGAGATAAAAAGATACCGAACCTTTGTTTGCTATCTCTTTGTGCCCCATAATCATCATGTGTCTCGCTCTATATTCGTTCACAATCTTTTCTTCAACATTTTCAAGCAATGTTTTACAAACCTCTTTCACTTGAACCAAAACGATATAGCGGACACTCTGTATGATTTGTAATGTTTTGAATTTGAAATCAGAAACTAATTTTTCTGATTTGGTATCACATTTACCCAAAAGACAAAGCAATAAATTTCTTTTTTCGTATTTCACCTCAACCGCTTTTATTGCTACAAAAACTGCCAGTAAAAAGAGAGATGAAGCAAACACAACTATAGTTGTTGTCATATTTTAAATTTAGCTAATAGAGAACCTGACAAATCTTCCTATCTCGGTTCTTTCTCCAAATTTTTGATTGGCCTGTTCCACCAAGGTGCGAATATTGACCTCGGGATTTTTAATAAAGGCTTGTTCAAGCAAAACTTTTTCTCCAAAATATGCGGAGAGTTTGCCTTCCATTATTTTATCACGCATCTCTTTTGATTTCGACTCATCAAGGTCCTTTTCGAAAAGTTCTTTAGCTTTAATTTTGTCTTCCTCCTTTACATCCTCCATTTTGAGGTATTCTGGTGCCAAAGCAGTGATATGCATAGCAATATCCTTGGCTAAGGCTTTAAAATCATCATTACGAGCCACGAAATCGGTTTCGCATAGAAGTTCCACCATAGCTCCAACAGAGCCGTTTCCGTGAATGTACGAAGCTACAGAGCCTGCTCCAAGGGTTCGGCCAATCTTCTTATCAGCTGATTGTTTGCTTATCTTACGCAACAATATTTTAGCTTTTTCAATATCTCCTCCGGTCTCTTCCAAAGCTTTTTTGCATTGCATTACAGAGACACCAGTCTCATCTCTTAACTTTTTTATTATTTCTGTTGTGATTTCCATATTTAAATTATATCTTAAGAATTTATAATTTCCAATTTTTAATTTTGTAAATAATATCTAAATTTCTAATTTTTAAACATTAAAAATCAGAAATTAAAAAATTTATACTTTGTAAACTTCTACAATCTTGCTTACAAAATACTTGATGCTGGCAATGTTGGAATCATTGGCAGGAATAGGATAATCAATATCGGCAATGTCGTTGTCGGAACCACAAAGTGCAATGACTGGAATATTTAAATTTTTGGCTTCTCTTAAAGCGGTTTCCTCGTATCTTGGATCAACAATAAACAAAGCCTTTGGCAAGTTGGTCATATCTTTGATACCCCAAAACATTCTTTGAAGTTTATCTATTTTTCTATCAATAAGGATTCTTTCTTTTTTAGTATATTTACTGAGTTCGCCTTTTTCTTTTTGATTTAAGAGGTCAACCATAATATCAATTCTCTTTCTTATTTCCGGAAAGTTGGTGAGAGTACCACCGATCCAACGACTAGCCAAATAAGGCATGCCAGCTTTCTCTGCTTCTTCTTTTATTATATTTTGAGCTTCATTTTTACCACCCACAAAAAGGATAGTAGCTTTAGTGGCAGCCAATTCGGCGACAAAAGCGCAGGCCTTTTCCATAGCTTCACTAGTTCTCTCCAAATCAAAAATATCCACTCTATTTTTGGAGCCAAAAATAAAGGAAGCCAAGCTTGGGTGTCTTCGAGACTTTCCAAATCCAAAATGAGCTCCTGCTTTAAAGAGCTCGTCGAGATTTGCTTCTGTTTTTGTTACTTCTGTCATACAGTGTAAAATCTTATCAAATTTGCTTGAAGGCGTCAACCACAGGGGCAAATTGACCTTTCATTATAAGTTCAATATTATGCCAACTTTTATTTAAACGGTGGTCAGTGATGCGGTCTTGAGGGAAGTTATAAGTACGAATTTTTTCACTTCTATCTCCGGTACCAACTTGCTCCTTGCGATCAGCAGCATATTTTTTGGCATCTTCTTCTCTGGCCATTTCATCAAGTCTGGCCTCCAAAACTTCCATAGCTTTTTCTCTATTGGCTTGCTGGCTTCTCTCGGCCCGGCAACTAACAACGATACCTGTCGGCTTGTGAGTAAGACGAACAGCAGTTTCAACTTTGTTAACGTTTTGACCACCCTTACCACCAGCGCGGGAAAAGGCCACTTCCAAATCAGCGGGGTTAATCGTAACCTTAGTATTTTTCCTGAGCGGAAGAATAGCGACTGAAGCAGTAGAAGTGTGTACTCGGCCCATTTTTTCGGTAGCTGGCACTCTTTGCACTCTGTGAATACCAGTTTCAAAACGCATTTCCTTATAAACATCTCTACCATGAATTTCAAAAGATGCTTCTTTATAACCACCGAGTGATGATTCGGATTCGTCCAAGATAGAAACTGACCAACCTTTAGTATCGGCATATTTGCGGTACATCGTAGCCAATTCTTCGGCAAAAAGGGAAGCTTCTTCCCCACCGGCACCAGCTCTAACTTCTAGAATAATCTCATTTGGAAACTCCTCGTCCTCTTTGGCTTTGCGGATTTCTTCTTCCAAAATTTCATCCATCTGTTTGACAGATGCTTCTTTTTGAATTTGAATATTTTTCAAATCCGCTTCAGCCATTTCTCGTAAGTCCGCCGATGAGGTGGGTTCATTCTCCTCAATTAACACCAAAATATCAGCTTCTTCTTTTAGAAGCCTTTCTAAATTTTCCGCTAAATATTGCGTCTTAGGATTTTTTTTGTATTTTTCTAAGTCCATCTAAGCCTTCTTTGAGAGCTTTGGTTTGGCAGCAGCCTTTCTGGCTTTAAATCTTTCTACTCTTCCGGCGGCATCAATAACCTTTTCATTCCCAGTAAAGAATGGGTGACAAGCGCTACAAATTTCAACATTTATTTCTTTTTGAGTTGAACCAACAGAAAACTTGTTACCGCAAGAGCAAGTAACTTTGGCATCTGTATTGTATTTTGGGTGAATATCGGTTTTCATATAGTTAGTATAACATATTGCAGAATATATACAAATTTTAATACAAGTAAAAAGGGCCACCCATTTTACTGCGCATTGTGCGCATATTGCTCTAATAAGAGCATTGTTTTTTAAAATGGGGGTGGCCCTAGTGCGGATGATTAAGAGTCCCGCCTCTCTTTTTTTTGGTTTTTTGCGCTAACGGTTAGGCTACCTTAGGGGTAGTCGCCTGAACACCACTGTATTCAAGGTTACTAAACAGCACCGTATTTGTCAACAAAATGTTACATCAAAAAACTGGGGATAACTTTAAAAACCTTCAAGTGGGTCGATCATCGTAAGTTGGATATTTTCGGCTTTAGCCAAAACTTGAGTACCATAAAATGAATTTGCTGGTTTTTTACTATCACAAGCTCGTCCAGAATAATATCTACAAGCAGCATTACGTTCAGCAGTATAACCACCACCAGCTGCTCCCAAATCAGCCATATAAACTGCAGTAGCCAATATAGAATGCTCTGGATTCCAAGGATTAACACTATTTCCACTCATCCCCAGAGTACTACCCAATCTGTTTTTGAAAAGCTCCCAGGTGGAAGGAATAAATTGTGATGGACCCATACCTCCACCATAACCACGAGTCGAGCTCCATATGGTACCTGGAGGACAAGACACTGGAGTCATTTTCCAATCTTTACCTAATCTGTTAGTTATATCTTTGAAAGGTGCGGTATCACGTGGAGCTTTCATAACTCGTTCAAAAAAAGTGCCTGTGTTTTTGCCGGCTCCATCTCCAGTATCCAAATTATTTACCAAGCACGATCCTTGATTTTTACCTAAATCCGACTCTTGAGTAAGAATAGCTAAAATAAGAGCTGGGCGTACGCCGGTTTTTTGCGAAGCTAAAGTAGCAAACTTTAGAGCATCGCCAAATGGAATACCTTCCGTATCACGCAATGAGAAGAGAGCGGCTCTGATTTGTGCGGCTTTTTTTTCTTTTTCAGCAATAACTTGAGCATAAGTTTTCTCTTGTGTTTTATTTATAGTTATAAGTCTTTGTTTTTCTTTTTCATCCAGCTCAACTTTCTTTTTGTCTGCTTCCACCCTAGCTTTAGTATCGGCTTCGGCTATTCTTTTTTCATCAAGAATTTTTCTTTCACCATCAGTTTTGTTTTGTAAATCTCTGATTTCGTTAAATTTATTTTCAAGAGCTACTTTTATGGAATTATAAGAATCAACATCACTAAAAAATTCCGAAAAGTTTTTATTGGAAAGCATCACTTCTACCAAAGAATATCTGTCTAATTCATTAGTTGAACGCAAAATCGCCGAGAGTGATTCTTTGCCTCGGTTTATTTTGGCTTCCAATTCAGAAATAGTCTTAGTTTTTACATTAATCTGGCTGGTTAATTGTTGTATTTGAATTTGCCTTTGTTTTATGAAAGCTTTGGCTTCATTTATTTTGGCCTGAAGAATAGCTGAGTCTCTCTGGAGTGAAGCGGTACCAGTTTTGGTCTTATCAAGTACACTTTGCCATTCTGCGATTTCTTTTTCGGTCGCTACAAGTTCAGCCCGCCACTTGGCTTCTTGGTCATTCTTTTGTTGTTCGGTCAGTTGGGCGTGAGCGGAAGTAGGTAATAAATAGCTGGCAGCAAGGAAAAAAATTATGAAAATACCAAAAATAAAACTGTATTTTTCCATCTAGTTATTATAGCAAAAATTTAACGGCTCAGATACCAGGTATCTGAGCCGTTACGTGTCAATCTGTCGGAGGTGTTGAATTTTCCCCATGAAGTAATTTCCACATTTCTTTATAATCAGCAGAAATACCGTTGTGGGGAGGAAACATCATCTCTACATTTTGAATTAAGCACGATGATAAAATATCCTCAAGTTGTTTTTCTGTAATACTGATAATTCTTTTTTTACTAAAAATTGTGTAAATAAAAGGTCTCACACGAAATTTTTCCGGTTTAGAAGATTGAGTGATTTTCACCAGTTGCTCTTTCATCCTTAAACTAAGATCATAGACCTCTTTAGAAGTAATAATGGTTTCGCCATTATGTGTCCACTTACAGACGATGGGACGAGGAATCTCTGCGGTATATCTTGTTCTTTCAAGAATACCAAACGACCAAAGGACTAATAAAACACCAACAAAGAGCGAAACCGCACATACAATGTCCTTAGGATTCGAGACAGATTGCCCCACATGCATAGACAGGAGTCCATACATAAACAAAATAACCCCTACCACTAAAACAATTATTTTTTTCATCACAATCTCCCTATAATTTTCCCGCTCATTTCCCCGTGGGGTGTTGAGTTCAGGATGGTTTGACAGAAAACAACTCTGTAGATTATTATACAGGATTTTTAAAAAATGTCTATAATCGTCCAAAAATTCGCGACCGCGAAAAAGTGGCTAATTTAGCTTATTCTTTTGGAGCTTCTTCCCCTTCAGCTTCTTCAGCTTTGCCTTTCTTTTCAACTTCAATAGATGAGAGGTCGGCAGGAGCTTCTTCTTCAACTTTTTCAGCTCTTGGGGTAGCGACAGTCACTATCACTTCTTCTGCATGTTCCATAAGTTCAACACCTTTTGGTAAAACAATATCTTTAGCTAAAATCTGACCTTCAAGTTCGGTAATAGAAGAAATATCAACTTCAATTTGATGAGGTAAATTTGATGGTTCAGCTTTAACTTTTATTTCATGCAAAATTTTCATGAGTGTACCGCCCAAATCTTTGACAGCTACAGAAACGCCAACGAATTCAATAGGTACGTCAATTTCTACTTTATGGCCTTTTTCGAAGACATAAAAGTCGGCATGTCTGGCTTCACCTGTAATAGGATCCAAATCAACATCATGAATGAGAGCCTCTATTTCTCCTTCTGGAGTACTGAGTTTAATAACAGTTGATTCTCCGGCGTTTTTCCAAGCTTTGATAAAATCAGTTTTATTAATTTGAATTGGAGTAGCTTCTTTTTTGTGCCCATAAAAAACCGCAGGTATAAAACCCTCTGCTCTAAGAGATTCCAACTTCCCTATTTTCGTCCTTTTTTCCGCTTTTAAGTTTATTGTCATAGCCAAAACATCCTAACATCTTAAGTTTAAAATTACAAATTATTGAACAGGGCGAGGCGTTTTTCAATGACAGCTTGCATGCCGTCACGGCCAGAGCGAAGGAATTTGTAAGGGGCCATTTCATCAAGATTTTCACAAAGAGATTTTTGAAGATTTTGCCTATAAGCCAAACGGATTTCGGTATTAATGTGGATTACTGAAATACCGGCGCTAATAGCAGCTTTAAATTCTGGGTCAGTGATACCCGAACCACCATGCAAGACTAAAGGCACACCTGCTGCCTCTCTGACTGCTTTTATTCTTTCTATATCTAATTTTTCAAAATTAATATTTAAATTTTTAGCCATACCATGAATGTTGCCAACAGCCGGAGCAAACAAATCAATACCCGTCGCTTCTACAAATTCTTTCGCTTCCTCAGGTTTGGTCATCACAGCATCTGCGCCACTTGGCACTTCATCCCAAACAGTTGAAGATTTGCCAATAAAGCCTAGCTCCGCTTCAACTAATACATTTTTTCCAATACTTTTTACATAATCAACCGACTCTTTAGTCATTTTCAAATTTTCTTCAAAAGATTTTTCCGCACCATCTATAATAACCGCATCAAATCCGACATCCACAACTTCTTTCACTCTTTCTACTGAATAAGTATGATCAGCGTTGAGGAAAATTGGCATTTCATCTTTTAATGTATTTACCAAAGCCCTCACTTGCTTTACACCCAAGAAATCTCTTTCACCTTCGCTGACACCAATGATGATAGGCAAATTTAATTTCTTGGCGGCATTTACTACTGCCCAAAATCCGACACTATCAGAAATATTAAAATGCCCAATAGCCACTTTTTTTTCTTCGGCCTCAGCAATATATTCGCGTAACGATTTCATCCCGTTAGAAATTTTATTTATTATAATTTTATTGAATTCGTTAGTTGTTTGAATTTCTAACGGGATTCATATCCACAATATTATCACATTTTTATTTTTTAAAAATTTTTAACAGTGTATAATAATCTTGATGGATTTCTTTAACAAAAAAGATTTTGATTTCATTGCTATTGGTGACATTGTGACCGATGCTTTCATCAGACTCAAAGATGCCAAAGTTGGCACTGGCCCTGACGGACGTAAATCAGAACTCATTTTAAGATTTGGCGACAAAGTGCCTTATGAATTTGTAGAAGAAGTCAAAGCTGTCGGCAACAGCGCCAACGCTGCGGTTTGTGCTGCGCGACTGGGCCTCAATTCTGCTTTTGTGACTGATTTGGGTGATGATCATCAAGGCAATGAATGCAAAGCTACACTAGAAAAAAACGGCGTGAAGACCGATTTCGTCACTACTCATAAAGATAAAATTACAAACTATCATTATGTTTTGTGGTTTGAAGATGACCGTACAATCTTAATCAAACACGAAGATTATGAATATAAGTTACCTGATATAGGTAACCCCAAATGGGTTTACCTTTCTTCGGTTGGTGAAAATTCTACAGATTATCACAGACAAATCGCTGAATATTTAAATAATCATAAAGATATAAAACTGGCTTTTCAACCTGGTACTTTCCAAATGAAAATGGGGACTGAAGTATTAAAAGATTTATACAGCCGTTCTGATATATTTTTCTGCAACGTAGAAGAAGCTAAAAAAATATTAAACAGACCTGATGAAGGTGATATCAAAAATTTATTGAAAGCCATGCATGATGTCGGACCAAATGTCGCAGTTATTACCGATGGGCCGAAAGGTGCTTACGCTTATGATGGTTATGAAGGTTTCTTTATGCCAACTTTTCCTGATCCAAAACCACCTTACGACCGCACTGGTGCTGGAGACGCTTTCTCCTCTACTTTCACTTCTGCTATTGCGCTCGGTAAATCACTTTTTGACGCTTTCCTCTGGGCACCAATCAACTCAATGTCGGTCGTCCAATATGTCGGTGCTCAAAAAGGATTACTCACTCAACAAGATATGCTCAAATATATTGCTGGGGCTCCTCAAAACTATCGTCCACAAAAAATAATGTAAAATATTTTTTATATAAAAATTCAGGGCTGACTTCCGAAGAAGTCAGCCCTTTTGCTTGGGATTTGCTATGCCCAGTGGTTAAAGCTGGGATATAGTGTAAGGAACAGCTAAAGCTAATCAGTCTTCAATTATAGCAAATCTAATTTTTAATGCAAGTTTATTTCCTCCCCATCACTTTTTCAACCGCTCTTTCAATACTAGAGACACCTATATTGTAATGTTTTTTGAGCTCTTCTGGAGTGCCAGACTGACCAAATTGATCAAAAACTCCAACAAATTCAACTGGCACTGGAAAGTTTTGTACCAAAACTTCAGCGATACTAGAGCCGAGACCACCAACTATCTGATGTTCTTCAACTGTCACAATAGCACCAGTTTCTTTAGCCAAATTTATTATTGCTTCAAAATCAAGTGGACGGATGCTAGCAATATTTAAAACTTTAACCGCAATCCCCTTCTGCGAAAAATTTTGCGCAGCTACCAATGCTTCATATATAAGCGGGCCAGTCGCGATAATACCGATTTGAGCAGTCATTGGTGGCGCAAAGAGAACTTGAGCTTTGCCGATTTCAAAAGGTGTTTCTTCAGTGGTAATAATCGGAGTTACAGTTTTTCCTAAACGAATATATACCGGTTGATTTATCTTGGCCGCTGCGATGGCTGATTTTTTGGCTTCAATCGCATCACAAGGAGAAAGCAAAATCATATTTGGCAAAACTCGCATCAAAGCGATATCTTCAAGAGCTTGATGAGTGCCTCCATCTGGCCCAGTAGAAAATCCGGAATAACTACCCATAATTTTTACAGGTCTATTATTAAGGGCAATGGTTGTCCTGATTTGTTCCCAACTACGCCCTGGAGCAAACATAGCGAGTGATGTTACGAACGGTATCTTGCCCATAGCGGCCATACCACTAGCAACTGTAACTAAATTTTGTTCAGCAATACCAATTTGCACAAAACGCTCCGGATATTTCTCTGCAAAAAGATGCATGAAAGTGGACTTATTCATATCAGCACAAAGACCAACTACGTTTTTATCTGCATCCGCCGCCAAAACCAAACCCTCGCTAAAACCTTCGCGAGTCATCCCTAGCTCTACATCAGGTTCGAATATTTTTGGATTCAGTTTTAAATTTTGATTAAGCATTTTTTAATTCACATTTTTTAATTCTGTTTACGATTATTTTCTAACCCCAGCGCACACCCACAATAAAAGTAAGAAAACTATACATAATCAAAAAGAATGCGATAAAACTAATAAAAATAATTAAAAGAAAATGATTATCTTTTTTCCTTTTTTGCTTATCTTCATCATTTTCGCTTGCCGTTTTATTCAATCTATTATTTTCACTTATTTTATAAGCAATACTGAAAACAGAGAGTGGTATCAATAGAACAACAAGAGCAAGACCCAATGATTGTTTAGAAGAGCACAATAAATTATAGCCACTACTATAACCGCAACCCCAACCATATATTGATAAAATTAAACCAGCAAGAAAAATAAATCCTGTTAATATCCAGCAAATTTTTAAAATTTTTTTCATTTTAGTTTTTTAGTTTAATTAATATTTATTGATAATTTTGATTAAGCATTTTTTAATTCACTTAAAGCTTGCTCGGCTTCTTCTTTGGTCAACGGTTTGCCGTGCCATTGCCACTTGCCTTCCATAAAAGAAACTCCTTTGCCCGGGATGGTTTGTGCGATTATCACTGAAGGTTTATCAAAAACTGCTTGAGCTTGGCTGACAGCTTTGATTATTTCTTGGATATTATTGCCGTTTATTGTTTGAACGTGCCAATTGAATGCTTCCCATTTTGCCCCCAATGGTTCTAATGGCATTATACTTTCAGTATCTCCGCTTAGTTGTATTTTATTTCTATCTATAATCACGGTTAAATTTTGAAGTCTTTCTTTAGCGCCAAGCATCACCGCTTCCCAAATATTTCCTTCATCAAGTTCGCCGTCGCTCAAAATGCAATAAAATTGTTTTTCTGAATGCATACCTGAGTCCATTCCATCAGCCAGACACATACCAACAGCTTGCGAAAGCCCACAACCCAAAGGACCGGAAGTGGTTTCCAAAAACGGTAAAAACCTACGATCAGGATGTCCTTGGAGTCTCGAACCAAACTTTCTCAAAGTTTTCAGTTCTTCCATTTTAATATAACCACTATGAGCTAGCGTCGCATAAAGTACCGGACAAATGTGGCCATTGGAAAGCACCAAACGGTCTCTGTCGTTCCATTCAGGATTGGTTGGGTCGTGTTTCAATATGAAAAAATACAATGCCGAGAAAATATCAGCCATGCCAAGCGCTCCACCTGGATGTCCACTTCCTGCTTCCACGAGCATTTCAATAATCGAGACTCTTATATCTCGCGCTTTCTCCTCCAACCATTTTATTTTGTCATCTGTAATCTGCAGCATTTTTTAAATTTAATTTTCAATTTCACTAATTCTTCTGCCGTGGCGTGGTTCATTAGAATAAGGGGTTCCGAGCCAAAGTTTGACCGCTTCCTTGGCTTCATCCAAAGTTAAAAATCTGGCGCCGAGAGAGAGCACATTAGCATTGTTGTGTTCACGAGAAAGTTTGATGACTTCCAAATTGCCACCATAATATTCGGCCGAACGGACATTGGTAAACTTGTCAGCCACCATGTCCTCTCCTTGACCACTGCCTCCTAAAACTATTGCCCTTGAGGTTTCTGGGGCCTCAGAGACTGCCTGTGCCGCTTTTTTCACAAACTCCGGATAATCGTCATTTGGGTTCAACTCATAAGCTCCGCAATCTTCAACCTCAAAACCAAACTCTTTGACAAACTCAATCAAAGCTCCTTTCATCTCAAACCCCGCATGATCCGCTGCAAAATATATTTTCATTTATTTTTTTTAAATAATGGATATTTGTGCATTGCTTCTATTACTACCATGATGCATAAAATAAAGAATGCAACGAGTAACCCATATCCCACATAAAAATGATTACTCATAAATTTATTAACGGATTGTAATGAAAGGGTACTAAAAATAAATATAATAAAAGTCAAAAAAACGGGAAGACTAGTATATTTTTTAAACCAACACCTATTCAGAATAAAAACAATAGAGAAAACTGAAAAAGATAATATTGCAAAGGGTACTCTTATATCAGAAGAATTATTTGATAGAAAAGCAATTACTAATGATCCAGCAAATGGAATAATTGGTAAATTTACTAATAACCAAATCCCCGTAATCCCAACCAAAAATTTTTGTTTGTTCATAAAATAAAATCAATTATAAAAACGTTCCAATTTTCAAAACATGTTTAATAAGAGTGTTAGTGTACCCCATCTCATTATCATACCAAGCACATACTTTAACCAAATTGCCACCGATAACTTTGGTCAGTCCTAAATCGGCTATTGAACCAAAAAGTGAACCAACAATATCACTAGAAACAATCAAATCTTCAGTCACAGTATAAAGACCTTGCCACCTCGGCTCACTAGCAGCCTCTTTGAGAACTTTATTAACTTCTTCTACTGTAGTATCTCTCTTACTAATGAAAGTCACATCAGCGATAGAACCGGCAACCACAGGCACTCGCATTGAAAGCCCGTCAAACTTACCTTCCAAATCAGTTACTATTTTAGTCAGAGCTTTGGCGGCACCAGTTGAAGTGGGAATAATATTTTGAGCGGCGGCTCTGCCCTCTTTCCAATCTTTTTTGTTTGGCCCATCAACAGTCACTTGGCTGGCAGTGTAAGCGTGAGTGGTGTTGAGTATGGCTTTATCAATGCCAATTTTTTCGTGCAAAATTTGAATAACTGGCGAAATCGCGTTAGTGGTACAAGAAGCATTTGAACTGATGACACTTTTTTCCAATTTTTCATCATTTATACCCATGAGAACCATCACCTCAGTTTCATCTTTTGGTTCGCCTTTGGCTGGCGCAGTAATGACCACTCTTTTGGCTCCGGCAGTGACGTGAGCTCTAGCTTTTTCATAACCAGTAAAAGCGCCCGTTGACTCAATGACCACATCCACATCCAAATCTTTCCAAGGCAAAACAGCAGGATCTTTTTCGCTCAAAAATTTAATTTCTTTTCCGTTTACAATAATCGCAGTTTTGTCTTCTTTGACTGAAACAGGAAACTGAGCGTTGCCATAAGCGGTATCATACTTCAGTAAGTAAGCGATATTTTCAATATCACCCAAATCATTCATGGCTACAATTTCAATACTCGACTCTTTCAAAGCCAATTTCAAAAATGCTCTGCCAATCCTCCCCGCGCCATTTATGGCGACTTTTATTGTTTTGTTTTCCATACGATTTTAAATTAATTAGTTATACCAAAATTATACCAAAAATTTGGCAACAATATTAAATTTTCGGTGGACAAACAATTTATTTTGCTTCAATTTGAGGAGCGATGTCGTTAATAGAACAAACACCAGAAACACAAGCTAATTCTTTGGCACCTACAGTATTGTCACTAGACTCATAAAGCAAAAGTCTAGAAAAATCAATATGTTTGAGTTCTTTGACTCGTCTGTCGTATTCTTCTTTATTTATCTCTTCATAAGGTGCAAGTTGGTAGATATGATTATCTCTCGGTAAAAATGTGAGTCCTCCCACAAGCTCCCAATTTTTGTAAACGAAATTTGCTACAGCTATCCATTCATCATCGCTCACATATATAGTGGCTGAAGGATTGTGTTCCGTGAAATTGATTTTGAGACGTTTCCATTCTTCAAGTAACGCCAAAGCTGAAACATCTTTACTGACCACAGCTCCTTCCGGTGCTTTACATGGAAATTCAAGAACCAAAGTGGAAGCGTTGGAAGTTGAATAACCAACTTCTGGCTTTACTGGCACACCTTGATCCTTCGCAAGCTTGAGAAGTGGGTCGGCAGCAGAAATCCTGACGCGACGAATATAATATTTGGAATACCAAGCATGCATACCAGAACCAACTCCCAGAAGTTGTCCGGAATTGCCATGTGGCTTAACACAAGTAATGGCTGTCGATTCATTTACTCCAAATCGTTTGGCATATTTTTTGTTTGTTTTAATTGCTTCATCACGAAGGGCACGCAAATTTTCATCATTTCGAACTAATTTATTATCATAATATCCAGTAAGAGAAACCCCAAGAAGCTGTTCTTTTTCACAATTTTCTTTCCATTCTTTAGAAAGATATTCAAATTTGGTCAAAGTTGCTTGATAAGTACCGATGAGAGTAGCGAGACGAATTTTGCGTTTTAAATTTTCTATATCATCGGTTGGTCTGATAACAATAGAGGTCAAATTGCAAAATTGTTTTGATTGGAGATAAATTTCACCGCAAGGATTCATACCGACTTGTTTTAAATCTTTAAGATTTTCCCATCGTCTTTTTGGCACTTGAAATTCTAATCCAGCACGGTTAAAAATACCTCTTTCACCAGCATGCGAAGTAACGAGTGCTGTCCATTCTTCCAAAAATTCTTCGGCAGACGGTTTATTTTCGTAAACAGCTGAATTGTTGGCCATAGAGCGCTGACCATCAGTCTGCCAAAAAGCGCCTTTTTTGGAATCACGCATTTCATTATCATCAAAAGCAGAAAGAGAAATAAGAGCACTGCGTCTGACACCACCAGCTACGACAACCAAACCTATCTGACAAACAATGTCATGTAAATCTAAAGTTGAAAGTCTCCTGCCTTGTTTAGCCAAAATTTTACGTTTAGTAAATTGCATCACTTCTTGAAGCGGAGCCGGGCCAGAAGCTCTACCGCCCATAGTTTCAAGTTTAGCGCCAGATGGACGAATTTTAGAATAATCAATTTCAACATCAAAACCTTTCTCCCAAACTTTACAAGCTTCTACAAAAGCATTGCACCAACCTATTTTGTCATCTTCTACCACTATCGTAGAAGCCATTTTGCCGGTTTGTTTTTGAATTTGAGGAAATTTACCAACATTTTCAGGTTCAACAGAAAAACCACAACCGGCGCCACACATCGATACATACATAATTTCTGCCAGATCTTGCCAACATGTTGGAGCGATGTAAGCACAATTGTACGAAGTCACATGAGTCCTGCGGCAAGCTTTACCAGATGACCAAAGCAAACGCATTGAAGGACAAACTTCTTGTTTCAAAATACCTTCTCTTACTTCTGCATATTCAATAGCTGTGAGTTTGCTACCCATATTTTCTTTCATATAATCCATAAAGCGATCCACAGCTTCAATCCACGTCTCTCTGCGACCAAGCTCATCACGCCATCTGGAATAAAACTGGTAGAAAATAAATTCTTGATACGATGTACTGAAATACTTACTGCTTTCTATAATTTTAGCTTTTACTTCTGCCGGCACCATTTTTTCTTGCTCTCTGGTTTTAGTACGGTCTTCACGGTACAAAATATAAGCTTTGGCTGTTGAGATATACTCCGAAAGCATAAGTTCTTTTTCAACCGAATCTTGGATACCTTCAACGGTTGGCACAAAATTTTTGAATTTTTTAGAAATCCTGACCAAATCAGCCAAGACTTTATTGGCCACCAATCTTGCCTCAGGTTTAGAACCTTCACTTGAAGCCACCATAGCTTTACTTATGGCGGTTACAATCCTCTCAAAATCAAATTTGACAACTGAACCGTCACGCTTTTGGACATTTTTTATAAAACTCTCCATTGCGTATTTTTTGGCGGTTTTTTTGATTTTTTGAGGCATATTTTTATAAAATAATTAAAAATTGATAATATTTTGTTAAATTTTGTTAAAAATTAAAAAATCGGTGTGATTCATTTTACAATTTTTATCTGTTTAAAACCTGTGGATAACTGTCACAAAACAGAAAGATTTAAAAGGCAACAAAGTCGCCGATTTTCACGTTATTTTTCACCAAAAATCCAGATGGGATTTCTAGGACATACAAACTTGAAGAGTTTGGATTGAAAATTTTTGGATAAGTACTCGTCGCTACATTCTTCTCTATATGAATTATTTTTTTATTTTTATCAATCCAAACCATATCAATAGCAAAATTCATATCTTTCATCCAAAATCCGTAATATCCTTCTTTCTCAAAAATAAAGAGCAGGCCTTCATTTTCTCCTAATCCCAATCCGAGCGGATCACCTTCTTTGGCAATTTTCCCTGAAAGCCCTTGCTCTCTAGTTGCACTGGTATTTGCCACCTCTATATCAAGTGTCACATCACCAATTTTTATAATTTTTGGTATTTCAATCTGCTTAATCTGCCCATTTCCATTAAAATAACTATTAGCAAAAGCCAAAACTGTGAGTCCCACCATTATCATCAAAATTATCCCAGTTTTTTTCATATTTATATTATATCACCCCCTAACCCACTCTTATATTAAGAGGGGGAAAAAGACAACAAAAAACCACCCGAGATGAGTGGTTTTTTGTGAGTAAACTCAAAAGAAATTATCTTCTGAAGTTATCTCTACGAGGACGAGCCTCTTGAGGACGAGCCTCATTTACTGTGAGAGCTCTACCTTCAACGTCTTTACCATTCCATGCATCGATGGCGGCAGTAGCTTCAGCGTCATTGGTCATGGTAACGAAACCAAAACCTTTTGAAACGCCTCTTTCTCTGTCCATGATAACGACAGCTTCGGTAACCTCACCGTTCCCTGAGAACATGTCTCTGAGATCGGTATCAGTTGTTTTGTAAGGCAAGTTGCCTACGAAAAGCTTTTTCATTGCGTGCTTTAAATTATACTTCGACTAAAACGACCAAGCGAGTTCCGCCTGCTGTCCGCGATTTAAAGCCGCAAAACATACAAAGAGAAACTAATCACTTACCTATATAGTATATACCCTTGACCCCCAAAAGTCAACCCCTAACTTTTTTCTATGTATTCTTGCAATTTTAAACGTTTCTGCTAGAATACTGCCATTAAAAGAAGTTCCAAAAGCCTAACCTTTCACTACACCTTACCGGCAAGAGAAAAGTGAAAAAGCTTGCGGTTTTTTTGTTAATTAATATGGCTAAAAAAACATTAGTTAAAGACGAGTCAGTTTCGGACGAAAAAGAAGTTTTAAAAGAAAATAGCAGAATGTCCAAATTTTTGGATGATTCTATTTTGCCACCTGTCAAAGATTCTATAGTTGAAGGTAGTGTCATATCTATCGCCAAAAATTCTATTTTCGTAGATTTACCACCTTGGGGTACAGGTGTCATTTTCGGTAAAGAATACATTAACGCCAGAGACATTATAAAAAAGATAAATATCGGAGATAAAATTACCGGTAAAATAATCGGCACAGGCAACAAAGAAGGTTATATAGAAATCTCACTCAAAGAAGCCAAACAAGCTCTTATCTGGAGTGATGCTGAAGAAGCTATCAGAGATAAAAAAATATTTGAAATTCCTGTCAAAGAAGCCAACAGAGGTGGACTTATGCTGGTTTGGCAAGGTATTTCCGGCTTCTTGCCTGCATCACAACTCAAAACCGAACACTATCCTAGGATTTCTGACGGGGACAAAGACAAAATATTGGATGAATTGCGTAAATTAGTCGGCCAAAAACTTTCAGTCGCTATCATCGCCACCAATGCCAAAGAAGGTAAACTCATTTTCTCTGAAAAAGATCCTGAAAATAGCGAGAAAGGTAAAATTATCGACAAATACACTTTGGGAGATGAAATTATGGGCGAAGTCACCGGTATCGTTGATTTTGGTATCTTCATCAAAATAGAAGATGGTTTGGAAGGCTTAGTTCATATTTCCGAAATTGACTGGGGCCTAGTTGATGATCCACATAAATTTGCCAAAGTTGGTGAAAAAATAAAAGTGAAAGTTATTGAAATCAAAGATGGCAAAATCTCTCTTTCCATCAAGGCTATGAGAGACAACCCTTGGACTGAGGCCAGCAAAAAATACAAAAAAGATGACACGGTAAGTGGAGTGATTATCAAATTTAACAAACATGGCGCTTTGGCCTCTATTGAAGAAGGAGTGGCTGGTCTCGTACACGTCTCCGAATTTGGTACTGAGGATAAACTTCGTGAAAAATTAGAACTCGGTAAAACTTACAACTTCAAAATCAACATTTTTGATCCTAAGGAACAAAAAATGGCCCTCAGTTTCGTGGAAGGGAAATGATCGGAATAAGTAAAAAATAAATACTTTACTCGCTACTAAAGATTGGTACAAGAAGTTTTGATGATTGGAATAGACAAATCAAAAACTGATGCCAAAAATAAAACCGTAGCGATGACAAAAGTAATAACAGCCAAAACTTTTCCAATCAAGGGCTTTTTCCACAAAAATAAAGATGTAAAAAGACAATAAATACCGAATACCCAAAGTGGCAGACCGGCTACCAGATTGTCTCTAAATGTTGCTTCCGAACATTTCAAATCAACAGAGAGACCCATATACAAAGTCAAAACACCTAGGACCAAAAATAAAATAATTAAAATTTTATTTATTTTTTGCATGATTTAATTATAGCAAAATTAATATAATAAACGACCCCACCCCGCTTGCCGTAGGCAAGCTGCCCCTCACCTTGCGAAGGTGAGGGGCTAGGAATAAATCCAGATTTGCAATTTTTACTTAAAGTGTTATTATATAAAACAGATTTATTCAACTTGGAGGAATAAAAATGCATAAACTAATAGTATTAGTTATTATTGTTGTGTTTTATGTTGTTTTGAATATAATCTCCAGATGCTTAACAGGTATTAATCCTACGGGATGGAGACTGTATGTTTACGACACACCGGCACTTTTGACTGGTGTTTTAGCGGGTTATTTTTTGTTATAAACAGTATTATTCAGTAAAAAGAGACTCTAACAAGTCTCTTTTTCAATTTTCTCTAAAACTTTTTCAATATCATTCTCAACTTCCCTATTCTCAAATCTCAAAATTTTATAATCAAGTTCTCTGAAATATTTATCCCTCACCTCGTCATATTCTCTAGCTTCTTTTGTATTATGGACTTCTCCATCAAGTTCAATGATTAATTTCTTTTCAGGACAATAAAAATCCAAAATATAACCTCCAATACTATGTTGCCTTTTGAATTTCACTCCTAGCTTTTGGCCTCTCAAATACCACCACAATATTTCTTCTGTTTTAGTTTGGTTTTTTCTTAATTCCCTTCTTCGTTCTTCTAATATTTGATTGTTATGAACGAGTTTAGACATTTTATTTTATTTTTCCTAATCCCTTCCCTCACCTTCGCAAGGTGAGGGAAACTTTCCGCAAGGAAAGTGGGGTGGGGTCGTTACGAATTAAAAGTATTCATTGCTCTATCACGGCCATCGCTCACGAGAGTTTGGATAGCTTCGCTTATTTTTTTAAAATTCTTTTTCATAATTTCCATTTCAGCCGGTTTGAATTTATTGAGGATGAAATCAATAATGGCTTTTTCACCAGCTTTTGGTGTCAAATTTTTGTTTGGTTTTTTAACTACACCTTTGCTGTTTGATGGCGAAACCCCAATCCTTATCCTCACGAACTCTTTAGTTTTCACAACTTTAACTATCGAATCAAGTCCTCTGTGCCCGCCAGTGCCTTTATTGAAAGAGATTTTCATTGTCCCGATTGGCAAATCAATATCATCATGAACTACAATCAAATTTTCCGCAGCTTTTTTGCTTTTTATTATTTTGGAAACAGCTTTGCCCGAATTATTCATAAATTCATTTGAATGAATAATTGATAGTTTTTTTGGCGATATCTCATTTTTCTTTTCAAAAAAATCAACTGCCATACGTCCAGTGTTGTGACGTGTCCCTACATATTCATCCCCCGGATTACCTAAACCTATGATATAAAACATAAAATTTTGAATTAATTACTATATGTAATATAATGACTTAAATTATGGAAGAAAACAATCAAACTATATCGAACAAACCCTTAGAGGACAAGCCGGCTGAGAAAAAAGGCTCGGCTTTTTGGGAATTAATAAGATATGCCTTTATTGCTCTTATCATAGTAATACCATTCCGTATTTTTATAGCCCAACCTTATATAGTAGAAGGCTCTTCTATGGATCCAACCTTTAAAAATGGTGACTATCTCATCGTTGACCAACTCTCCGAGAGATTTCATGACCCGGCGCGTGAATCTGTTGTTATTATAAGATATCCAAAAGATCCATCAAAATTTTTCATTAAAAGACTTATCGCTTTTCCAAGAGAAAGAGTTGAAATAAATAACGGTGTGGTCACTGTTTATAATGATGACAACAAAGAAGGAATTAAATTGAACGGATCTTATGTTGTTTATGGTAAAAATGAAAATTTCTCTAAAAGGCTTAGTTTTGATGAATATTTTGTAATGGGAGACAACAGAGCCGGCAGTTCTGATTCCAGAATATGGGGACCTGTGCCTAAAAAATATATTGTCGGTGTACCAGTATTGCGACTTCTTCCTTTAAACAAGATAGGTTTGCAACCTGGACAAGCCACACAGGCGGAAGTCTCTTATTAGATTAGAATAAATTTGCCAGCATGACAGATCAAAAATCAATCCCTCCAGATAGAGAAGTTAAGGAAGTAAGTGATGTTAACAAAATCGCCAGATTTTATGGCTTCAAATCCATCTTGCCTCCATCAATAGAAAAGCAAGATTTTGATGCAGTCAAAGATTTTGAAGAAAGTAGCCACCCGGAAGAAAAAGCGGCTATTTTGCGCATGTATTTTGAAGAAAAAATAATGTCACAATCTCAGCCCAGCATGTTTTATTGTGAGAGACCTTTCCCTAAATCCAAAGAAAAGAAAAAAACTCTCCGATTGGAAGGTTCGCTTATCTCTCTCGGCTCGGGGAAAAGTGTTTGCGAATGTCTTTCTATCCAAGCGGGTATAGCCATCCTAAACGAAATCGGTCATAAAAATATCGAGGTGCAAATAAATTCTATTGGAGACAAAGATTCCATCAGTGATTTCCAAAAAAAGTTGACAGTTTTCGTCAGGAAAAATTTCAATGTCTTCCCGGCAGATTTGAGACAAGCCAGCAAAAAAGATTTGTGTGCAGTACTGAAAGAAAATAAATGCGAGTGGCAAAACTTTCAAGATGAATGCCCAAAATCTATAGACTTCCTTTCAGAAGCTAGCCGTCTGCATTTCAAAGAAGTTTTAGAATTTTTGGAAATAATGAATATTCCTTATCAAATAAACAATCATCTCGTTGGTGATATAGATATTGGTTCTGAAACTATTTTTTCTATAAAAGATGTGGGTGAAGAAAAAGAATTGGCTCACGGTTTTTGCTTCAATAAATTAGCTAAAAAAATCGGCCACAAAAAAGATTTATCTTGCTGTATTTTAAACATTTCCGCTCATCTAAAAAAACCATTCAAAAAAGTAAAGGCCAAACAAATCAAACCCCAGTTTTATTTAATTCAATTCAGCCCGGAAGCCAAATTAAAAAGTTTTATAGTATTAGAAGAACTCAACAAAGCCGGCGCCTCGGTCCTCCACTCCATAACCAAAGATAAACTCGGTAGTCAAATAAACACAGCCGAAAATTCCGGCGTCCCATACATAATCCTCATCGGCCAAAAAGAAGCACTAGACAATTGCGTCATTATCCGCAATAACACCACTCACGCCCAAGAAACCGTTTCCATCCCAAACCTCGCTGTTCGTGTGAAAGAAATAATCAAAAGTTTGTAAAATCAGATAAACAAAAAGGGTGTGAGAAAATTAATCCTCACACCCAAAATAGTTTTTTTGACTTATTCCACTATATCCCAAAGGTATTAACCTTCACATGATCATTTTTTGACTGCTTTTCTTTTATTGGAGCATTGATGTTTTTTGCCAAAATAAAACACACCACTTCTGCCAGAAGGAACAGCAGTGTCAGTCCCCATGGTATTGAATTACTACTTTCTGTCAGTACCCCGAAAACCAAAAAAACAAACCCTCCTACCATTGCTCCAAAAATCGCAGATAGAGGAGATTTGGTCGCCATCTGGCTGGTTACCGCAAGTGCGAGTATAGATATTAACAGCATGACGAAATGCGCACCGGAAGTTTCTATACCCACAACGAATAACACAGACGATACAAAGCTCACGAATATTGATCCAAAAAAGACCATGAGTTTTCGTGTTCCCACTTTTCGTTCTTGATTGATCATGCTTACAGTCAAGATCAAAAATATAGGAAGGACCACCCCCAAAAAAGTGGCCAAGTAAGCTGTGTGTCTCATTTCCCCGGCCGACTCCATAGTGACAAAGGGAAAAGAAAAAAAGAACCTCAACAATTCTGTTTTCATGGTTCATTTCCTCGGATGTGTAGGTTTGTCAAAGCAACTATAAATAACTTTTAATTCCAAGATGATAATACAATATCCTTATAAAATAACAATATTAAAGTTTTGCATAAAATAAATAGGTGTGATAATATGTTCGACATGGCAATAAACGTAGAAATAACCAAAAACGGCAATGATAACAATCTTGGCCTCATAAGGAAATTTACCAAAAGAGTGCAAGGCTCGGGTATTTTGTCACGCCTCCGTGGCCGAAGATACAGCGTCAGGAAACCTTCCGAATACGTCAAAAAGAAAAAAACTCTCAAAAGAATCTCAGAGAGAAACAGGATTCGTGAACTTATAAAAATGGGCAAAATGCCCGGTACTTTAGAGTAAATGGTGGACATGAGAAATCCAGCTTTCGCTAAAGCTACGACGGACAAAGTAAAAAATGAAATTTTAGGAAAGCCATACGAGCTTTCTTTTGCTTTTATAAGTAAAAATAAAATAAAAGAATTAAATAAAAATTATAGAAAGATAAATGAACCCACTGACGTACTTTCTTTTCAACTTGAAAAAAATAGTGGCGAAATTTTAATCTGCAAAGCGATAGCAAAAATAAAAGCTCCAAAATTTGACATGACTTTTGAGGATTATCTCTTGTTTTTAGTTATCCACGCACTACTTCATTTGAAAGGCTTAGATCATAGTGATAAAATGAAAAGATATGAGCAGAGGTATCACAGCAGGTATAGACGTAGGAACTTACGAAGTTAGAGTTATTGTTACTCAACAAAATGAAGAGAGTTCTTTGCCGACGATACTTGGTACAGGCAGAGCTGAATCAAAAGGTCTCAGGCATGGATATATAATAAACACTTCAGATGTTACCAAAAGTGTAAACGTAGCTTTGGCACAAGCTGAAAAATCTTCAGGCACTAAAATAAAAAGAGTTTTCATTTCTATAGGCGGTGTCGGTCTTTCCGGCATTAATTCTCAAGGCTCAACTATCATCAGTCGAGCCGATCAAGAAGTGACCGAAAACGATGTAGAACAAGCCCTTTCTGTCGCTGAAGAATCCATACCAAATACAGTTCTGCAAAATAGAAAAATAATTTATACAATTCCCACTGGATGGAAAATAGACGGTAAACAAGTTATGGGCAGGGTCCTCGGTATGAAGGGTGTTAAGCTTGAAACCAAAGCCCTTTTCGTAAGTTGTATTGAACCCCATTTAGATGATTTGGTATTAGCGGTAGAAAAAACCGGAGTTGAAGTTATAGATGTAGTAGCCTCACCCATTGCAGCAAGTTTCGTCACTCTTTCCAAAAGTCAAAAAATTGCCGGCTGTGTATTAGCCAACATCGGTGCCGAAACAGTATCTATCGTCGTATTTGAAGATAATATACCAATATCTCTTGAAGTCTTCCCTATCGGCGGATCAGACATCACCAACGACATCGCTTTAGGACTCAAAGTTTCTTTGGAAGAAGCTGAAGCTATCAAACTCGGAGGCGTTACCTCTACTAGTTATTCAAGAAAAAAATTGGAAGAAATAGTTTCTGCGCGACTCGGAGATATTTTTGAACTTATTGAAGCTCATCTGAAAAAAATCGGCAAATCCGGAGTCTTGCCTGCTGGCATTATCATTACTGGTGGTTCATCATCTATCGGTATCATTGAAGATTTGGCACGTAGTTTTTTGCGTTTGCCTTCACGTATCGCTTCCATAAACACCGGCAACGAAAAATTTCAAATGAAAGATTCCTCTTGGTCAGTAGCTTACGGTTTATGCATCATGGGCAACCTTCCAGATGAAGAAGAAAGATTAGGTCTAAAAACTTATGGTTCAAATTTGTTCAAAAAATCATTTCAGATTTTGAAACGTTTTTTACCTTAATTCTTGCCTAATTTTAAAACATATATATAGATTTTGACAAGTTTTGTAATTTTAAAACTTCTTTGCTAGTATAGTCGTATGCCTCAAATAAAACCAGAAATAGAAGTATTTGCTAGAATAAAAGTTATAGGAGTTGGTGGTTCAGGTAAAAATGCGGTTAACCACATGATTAATTCCAAAGTGAGAGGAGTTGAGTTTATTGCCGTCAATACAGATGCTCAAGACCTACATCACTCAGAAGCTAAAAAGAAAATCCACATCGGAAAAAACTTAACTCACGGACTCGGCGCTGGTATGAACCCAGAGCTTGGTAAAAGAGCTGTAGAAGAAACTAAAGAAGAAATTCAAGAATCTCTAAAAGGGGCCGATATGGTCTTCATTGCTTATGGCGGTGGAGGTGGTACTGGTACCGGAGCTGGTCCTGTCATTGCTCGTACCGCCAAAGAACTCGGAGCTCTCACTGTCGGTGTAGTCACCAAACCTTTTTCTTTTGAAGGCCAACAAAGGACACGTATTGCTGAATCCGGCCTTGAAGAACTTCGTCAATCAGTTGACGCTCTCATTGTTATTCCAAACGACAGACTCCTTGCTACTATTGATAAAGAAACTTCAGCCAAAAGTGCTTTTGCTATTTGTGATGATATTTTGAAATCAGCTGTTGAGGGTATCTCAGACCTCATCACTATGCCTGGTATCATCAATATTGACTTTGCTGACGTCAGAGCCATTATGGAAAATGCTGGTGGAGCCCTCATGGGTATAGGCAGATCTTCAGGTGAAAAAAGAGCTGAAGAAGCCGCCAAAATGGCTATTAATTCCCCACTTCTCGATGTTTCTATAAACGGCGCCAAAGGAGTACTTTTCTCTATTGCTGGTGGTGATGACCTTACAATGTTTGAAATACACGATGCTGCCAAACTTATCACTGAGTCTGTTGATCCTAACGCCAAAATAATATTCGGAACCGTCAAAGATGACAAACTTAAAAAAGGTGAAATCAAAATCACCGTCATTGCTTCAGGTTTTCCGGAAACCTATATGAAGAAAAGTTTATTTGGTGGAGAGAGGATTTTAGCAGAAGAAAACGAAAGTAAAGGCAAAATTTTTAATTCTGTATTCAGAAATGAAAAAAGAGAAGAAGAAAGAGAAGAAGAACCAGAAGAAAAAAAACAAAATATTATAGATGACGATGATGAATGGGGCGCCGTACCAGCTTTCCTCAGACGCTCCAAACTTAAATAATTTTTTCTAAAATGTTTTTATGTTAATATGTTCTTATGAACTATGATTTAATAATTATTGGTGGTGGGCCGGCAGGAGCGGCGGCGGGTGTCTATGCAGCCAGAAAGCAAATTAAAACTTTATTAATCGCCGATACTTTTGGTGGTCAATCTGTAGAATCAAATGAAATCCAAAATTGGATAGGTACTCCGGCTATATCAGGTATGGATTTGGCCAAAAATTTGAAAGAGCACGTCAAACAATACGCTGATGGTTTTGTTGAAATAAAAGAAGGAGAAAGAGTAAACAAAGTTGAACACATAGAAAAAGACGGCTTTTTAGTGACCACAAGTAAAGATATTTATAAAACGAAAACGATATTAGTGGCTACTGGCAGTTCTAGAAGAAAACTAGATGTCCCTGGTGCTAAAGAATTTGAAGGTAAAGGTATCACCTATTGTGCTTCTTGTGATGGACCATTTTTTGCAGACAAAGATGTGGTAGTAGTTGGTGGTGGCAACGCAGGGTTTGAATCAGCTGCTCAACTTTTGGCTTATTGTAAAAGTGTCACCTTGATATCTCAATTCGAATTTAATGCCGATCCCAAAACTATAGAAAAGGTTTTGGCCAACCCCAAAATGAAATCCCTATCAAATGCCGAACCAGTTGAAATAAAGGGAGATAAATTTGTAAAGTCTATTGTTTATAAAAGAACCGCACCTTTCGTAGACTGTGTTGAAATTGACACTGATGGTGTTTTCGTAGAAATTGGCCACCTTCCATCAACTTCTTTTGTTAGCGATTTATTAAAAATAGACCAGTATGGTTGTATTAAAATAGATCACCAAACTCAGCGAAGCAGTGTAGAAGGTATTTGGGCAGCTGGAGATTGTACTGATATTCTTTATCATCAAAACAATATCGCTGTCGGCGATGCCATCAAAGCTCTTGAAGATATTTATATGGAGCTACAAAGGATGAAATAATTATCTCAAAGGAGTACCAAACATTTGGACGACGAAGACAGCTTGTCGGCCTTTGTAGATGCCTGTGGAGGTAGCAATGCCAATTTCGGTGTATTTTGGATTTACAATATTTAAGAAATGGCCACGGGAATTCATCCAAGCGGTCTCTACATCTTCACTATTTTCAAAATTAACAGCCAGATTTTCACCTGCGTATTTGTACTCATAACCAGCTTGTCCAAACCAATACCAAGGAGTAAGACCTTCCGGAGTGTTGTGCGCAAAGTAACCTTTGATAGCCATATCATCAGCTTTCATTTGAGCAGCTTTTTCAAGAACAGGATTTACTGTAAGTTCAGATAAATTTGCAGCTACCCTATTTTGGTTTGTGAGATTAACCAAGACAGCTGCATAAATAGCCGAAAGAGAATCCATCACCCCAACCCTAAAAGTCGGCACCAAACCCACCACCAAAATCAAAAAAACCAAACAAACAATGGCGATTTTTAATTTCATAATTTCTTTAATTTTAATCATCAACCCAAATTATAACACAATCTCCGCTTTAGCGGAGATTGTGTGGTGTTTATGGAAGTGAAGGGATTGGAGTATTGGCTATCATATCAGGACACTTTAATATGTTTATCCATCTCTGAGTGGTTTTATAAACATAACCAGTTGGACCATTAGTTGGTGAACCTGCACTAGCCCAAGGGGCAAGTGTGCCGGCCTCTTCTCGAGCTTGGAATTTCTTGACCATCTCATAAGTTACCGGTCCATAAAATCCGGTAACTGGGTTATTTACTTCAAAGAATTGATTGAGGAAGGTTTGCAATCTTTTAACATCTTCAACATCATTCTTTGCTCCCAATTTAATATAACTCTTCAAATATGGTTCGCATGTAAGATTTTCAGTTGAAGCACCTAAGACTTCTCCCGCTCCGCTACTACTAACAACATCACGATGTCTACTACCACTTCTCCCTCCACCACTGGTAGTAACTACTGTTGGATTAGGATTTGTTGGATTATAAGTACAAGAAGTAGGATTAGTATCTTGATTTGCATTGGCGTTATAGTTGTTAGCACTACTATTCATACAACCAATTATCGGGGTTGGAGGCACTGCATCACAAGAAAGTGTTGGGGTAGGAGGCACACAACCGGAGCCACCATTGGCTGGAGCTGGATTAGTACAAGTAGCAGTCAAAACACTTGCTGGTGAACCTGGTGCCGTTGGGCAAGCATTGGAATTCAAAACTGACCAACCTCCATTGATAGGTGCAGTACATTCATTTTGGTTTATCGCAAGCTTATAGATTAAACCACCGGGATTATTCATAAATGTTGTATCTGGACGACCAAAGTTAGTTACTGATATTTCAAGTGTATTTGCGCCCGAATTTACATAACTTGTAATATCATGTTGGTCAACATTTTTATAATTATATTCATCAGTTGGATCAACATTCTTGCTTGCAACCTCCGAACCATTAACTTTCACTACATAACCATTATCTGAAGAGAGGTCAAGCAAAGCTGAAATTGGTGCTCCTGTAATAGTGAAATTTTTAGTGAAAACTTCGGTTGTTGGTATTGTCGTATCTTCAGAACTACCATTTGTCCCCCAAATCCATGAAGATCCTAGGATATCTGCCCAAGCACCACCTGGGGGCAAAATACCACCCCCAACCATAGTTCCATCTAGAACGATAGAATTACCATCACCAAACTGAGTAGAGGCATCACTTACTATTGTTTGTGCTACATTTTCATTACATTGAGGAGGTATTGGATCACAAGAATAAATCTTTACATCCAAACTGCCTTCATTGTCTCCATACCAACCAGTATTTGGCACTGGAGTTGAAGCAGTAGAATCACCATCAAATATCAAGAAACTAGCTAGAGCACCATTGCCTGTGTAAAGATAAGAATACGTGTGATTTGGATTGTAACTTCCCCAATTTACAAAAGCACTATCTACCTGCAAATCAAATTCGCCTTCTCCCAAAAACCATGGGTCTATATCATAGCCATTCTTATTTGTTGCCCAATCGTCAGTGCTTGTATATTCAGCATCTGACCAGTTGTATGGGAGATTGTGCCAAGTTCCAGAAGAAACTACCAAATAATTTTTACCACTATCCAAAGAAATGTTACTTGGAGTTGGTGTTGAAGAAGTTGATGGTACAGTCAAAGTATCTACAGGTTTGGATGATTGAGTGGTACCAGTTGGACAACTAACTACAACAGGTGGAGGAACTTCTTCAACTTTTTTATTGTAAGTTACACAAGTCGAAACTTTACCCGCAACAGAAAATGTAATCTCTTGATTATCATTAGTTGTGCTTGTATCCCCATCTCCATAACAGTACAAACTAAGCATATCTGATGAAGGAAGCTGTTTGCCACTAGAATCAAGTTCTACAACAATGTATCGTCCTGGAATTGCAGCATCATTGAGTGTAGTTACACCATTTGAATCTGTAAGAGAAAAAGGCACAAAAGGTGTTGTGTCACCAAACAAACCAAGATAAGGACCGGTATTGTTTGTGTTGTTACTTGCATCATAGGTGTACCCGAATTTTGCATCTTTTTGTAACGTACAACCATTTGGAACAGCATAAGTATTCTTATCTATATCTGTCTCACTTGGCCCGTTCAAAGCGCGAGTAACAGTCGTATCAGCAGGACATTCGTATTTGGTGATTTGAATTGTGCCGGTAGTAGGTGCATGAGGAACATAAGTGTTCGTTATGGTACAAGTTACATCATTTCCTACAACTAAATTTATTTTGTTTCCATCATTTTTAATTGGAACACAAGACCAATCACTTGCTTCATAATTTTCTAAATTACCAGATTCAGAAAGAGTATATGTACCGATTTTTACATCTGCAGCGGTAATTGATTCCTCACCAGAATAACCAGAAATAGAAGTTGGGCCATCTGCAGAAAGAGTCCATGCTGATGATAAAGCTTCACCCCCAGCTTGATTATCAACTGATTTTACAAGAGTAAGAGTTGCTATCGCATGATCTTTACACCATGTATCTGCTTTATGTTGGTAATTATTTGGTTTACCATCATTTGTAAGTGGTCCATTACCATAAAGAAAATCCCCATGACCCTGATGTGCACTCCAAGCATTTTCATCTATCTGAATACCTTGCCATGGATTAGAACCTGAGTTATCAAAATGGCATATATTGATCTTGTGGTCATTATTACCATTATTGTTGTTAATAGTTGCCGACGCAACTACAGGCAAAAAGACTGCTCCTTGAACGAACATAGATAAAGACAAGAAAATCGAAAATAGTTTCGAAAGTCTTGTTCTAAGAATTATATTTTTCATATAAAAATATTTAATTTAACTAATAATAAAACCTACCATATTAACTTAAAAATGTTGCTAATATACAATTTAACACCAAAAACATTAAAAATACATTAAATAATACACGCAACACCCTAATAAAGGCCAAAATACCAAAAAAACCTCAAAAAACATAGTAAAATAGAAAAAGACAAAATTACCATTTAGCAACTTTGTCCTTTTAAAAGGGTGCGCGGTAGAGGACTCGAACCTCTGGCATCGTCAACGTCAATGACGCGCTCTACCAACTGAGCTAACCGCGCCCTTAAAATCTATCAAATTCTTGTTCTAATATCAATCGAAATTCCACACATTAATATATGCCTTAGTATATCTTTAAGTTATAATGTAACCAATGGCTCGTAAAAAAAATATAATTAAAAATAAATTGACCAAATCAATACCGGCAATAATTGCTGTTATTATATTTACCGCTCTGGTTTCTATTTTTGTTTTTAATATGAATGAAAAAACTATCGCACATAGCAATGTTACAGATTTTAAAATTGCCACTTATTCAAATCAAAACATAACCCAAAATGCAATAGCAACAAATCTCCAATTCAGAAATATCACTTTTGCACCTGTACCCAAAAACAAACCGATTCTTACAAGACAGTTGGCCTCAGTTATAGATGCGGTTAAATTTTTTGCTGCGAGTTTTTTCACAACTAAACCTAAAATGGAAAAAGAATATGGAAGTTGGATATGGACACCCATATTTAGATTGACACCGTCGTATATGGAGTCGGTTCTTTCTGGAGCTGAAAAAAACAGAATGGACACAATTTATATTTCCATAGATTCATATCTTGATATTTTTGTGATGCAAGAGGGAACAGAAAAAGAAATTCAAAAAGAAAAATTTGAAAACATACTGGCAAACTTCATCAAAAGAGCCAACGAAAAAGGTATCGCGGTTGATGCTGAAGCCGGCTGGCAAAATTGGGCCGAAGAGGGTAATGAATACAAAGCTTTCGCTATCCTAAATTTTGTGAAAAATTTCAATGCAAACCACACGGAAAAATTCCGCGGTTTTCAATATGATGTAGAGCCATATCTTTTGGAAACTTACAAAAATGATCCTGCAACAATACTTAAAAATTTCTTAAGTCTTATAGATAAATCAGAATACTTCTTATCAAAAAATGATTTACATTTCTCTGTAGTTATTCCTGATTTTTATGATAAGAATGATAAAGCCACGCCAAAATTAACTTATAATGGCAAAAATGGTTATGTATTAGATCACCTTATTAATATTCTTGATAGAAGAAAAAATAGTTCTATTATCGTTATGTCCTACAGAAATTTTGCTGAAGGTAAAGATGGTTCTATCGAAGTTTCTAAAAATGAAATGAAAACGGCCAAGAAAAACGCCAAAAATACCAAAATAATCATCGCTCAAGAAACTGGCGACTTCCCTCCTCCTTACATCACTTTTTATGGTACCTCTCAAAACAAACTCAATAAAGAAACTGCCAAAATCAAAACTGCTTTCGACTCCAACCCCAACTTTGGCGGCCTCGCCATCCACTACGTCAATACGTTTTTGGAATTGAAATAAATGGCGGAGGGTAAGAGATTCGAACTCTTGGTGGGTTGCCCCACACACGCTTTCCAAGCGTGCGCACTAGACCGCTATGCGAACCCTCCTTAACCTAGACAATTTAACATTAAATTAAAATTTAAGAAACACCAAAATTTTAATTTTTAGAGTAAACCGTCACTTTGTTGCGGCCGGAGTTTTTAGATTGATACATAGCTTCATCCGCTTTTTTGATAAGTTCTTCAAAATTTGACGAAACTTCGGAGGAAACTACTCCGATACTTACCGTAACCTTGATATCAGAGGCTTGATTAAACTCAAGCTTCTCTATATTTTTTCTTACTTTTTCAGCTTTAGCTTTAGCATCATTTAAATCAGCACCCAAAAGAGAAGAAGCTATTTCTTCTCCGCCCCAACGAGCTACCGTATCACCTGTCCTAACGCTACGTTTTATCGTTTCAGCCACCTTTTTTAAAACCAAATCACCGGTATCATGACCATATGTGTCATTTATTTTTTTGAAATGATCTATATCTATAAACAAAAAAGAAAGATGTTTAAAACCAAACCACTCTTTTCTATTGCTAGAAATTATACTGTTCATCATACTCAAATAAATTTTTGATTCTTCTTCAAAAAAGACTCTGGTTTTTAGTCCTGTAAGATGATCATGGACGAGATCTTTTTCAAGATCATGAACCTGCTCTTCGAGCTCGGCTATGCGTGAGAGTAAAGTTTCTTTGTTTTCTTCTTCGTTCATATTTTTATTTTATATCATTTCACGCAAAAGTTTGATGCGTTCGGCAATTGGTGGGTGAGTGTTAAACAAATTGGAAATAGATTCACCAGAAATATTTTTTTTGACCGGCATAGGGTTAGAAATAAAAAGATGAGCCGTAGCGTTGCTAGCCACTTTCATCGGCATATTGTAGCTAGAGATTTTTTCAAGGGCTTTGGCTAAACCTTCCGGATAACGAGTGAGGAGTACTCCTGAGCTATCTGCTAAATATTCTCTCCTGCGGGAAATAGCCATTTTGATAAGAGTCGCGATGATAGGTGAGAGCACGATAAAAATAATCCCAATGATTGCTAAAACATTACCAACACTACCTCTGTCATTATCTCGGTTGCCACCAAAAAAGGAAGCTCTCAAAAACATATCAGAAATAATAGAAACGAAACCCACGAGCACCACCACCGCACTCATAAGTAAAATATCACGATTACCAATGTGAGAAAGTTCGTGAGCAATCACTCCTTCAAGTTCTTGTCTATCTAGTTTTTGCAAAAGTCCGGTAGTAGTGCAAACCACCGCGTGCTCTTTGTTGCGACCAGTAGCGAAAGCGTTGGGTGCTGGGTCATCAATCACATAAACTCTGGGCATCGGCAGTCCGGCAGTAATGGAAAGATTTTCGGTCACAGTATATAGATCAAAATATTCTTCTCTTTTGGCTGGCTTGGCTTTTGACATAGCAAGCACTATTTTGTCAGACCACCAAAAGCTTGCAATATTCATCACGACACTAAAAATAATAGCGATGTAAAGAAGCCCTGGATTGCCATAATAAGCCGAAATAAAATAACCAAGTCCCACAATTACAACCAAAAATAAACCCATAAGCAAATAGGTTTTGGCGACATTTGAACTTTGATTTGTATAAACTGTTGCCATAATTACAAACATTATACCACAAAAATTGTTTTCCACTTATTGAACACACCTTATCCCTTTTTGGAAGTTTGAAGGTTGCTTGATTTTAGTTATTATTGAAACATGTCAGACAACAAAAAAAACTATTTGAGGATTCCGCCCAACAACACCGAAGCCGAAAGAGCTCTCCTTGGTTCGGTGATGCTTCGACCGGAAGTGATGTTTGAAATTACAGACCTAGTCTCCCCCGCTTCTTTTTATTCCGAAAAACATCGCATCATTTTTGAAACCATGATGGATCTTTTTGCCAAAAGAAACCCTACTGATATGCTCACCGTCTCGGCCCGTCTCAAAGAAAAAAACATGCTAGAAGAAATTGGCGGTAACACTTATCTCGGCGAACTAGTCAACTCGGTACCTTCAGCCGCCAACGCCACTTATTATGCCCAAATAATCCAAAAGAAATTTATTGCCCGCAACCTCATCGGAGCGGCAGATTTTATTTCCTCTCTCGGTTATGATGAAGCTTCCGAATTAGAAGAACTTTTGGACCAAGCTCAAAAAAGAATTTATGACGTCACCAATATTTCAAGTATTCATAAATTTGTAGAACTCAAAGGGGAGTTGGATGAAGCATGGGAAAGGCTTGATAAACTGCACAATTCCGGAGACGGTTTGCGTGGAGTACCGACAGGATTTAAAGAACTTGATGAAAAACTTTCTGGTTTGCAAAAATCCGACCTTATCATTTTGGCCGCTCGTCCTTCAGTTGGTAAAACCGCCCTCGCTCTCGACATTGCCCGACAAGCTGCCGTTTATCACAACGTCCCTGTCGGCATTTTCTCGCTGGAAATGAGCTCTCAGCAACTCGTAGACCGTATGTTAGCGAGCCAATCAAACGTGGATGCCTGGAAACTCCGCACCGGCAAAGGCATCAGGGAAGATGATTTTTCAGCTATCCGCCAATCTCTAGATACTCTCTCCAAAGCGCCGATTTTCATAGATGACCAACCTGGTAATAATATTTTGAAAATGCGTTCAGTGGCTAGAAGACTTAAAAATGAAAAAGGTTTGGGACTCATCGTAGTTGATTATTTACAACTTATCATGACTACCAAAAATTATGACTCTATGGTCAACCAAGTAACCGAAATTTCCAGATCGCTCAAAAATTTGGCTAGGGAACTTGAAGTACCTGTGCTCGCTCTCTCCCAGCTTTCCCGCGCCGTGGAGCAACGTGGTGGCAAACCCAAACTATCAGACCTTAGAGATTCCGGTTCTATAGAGCAGGACGCCGACGTAGTGATGTTCATCCACCGCGAAGATAAAAATAAAGGCACCACTGATGAAGCCGAGAAAACTAACATCGCTGAAATTTTGATTGAAAAACACCGTAATGGCGCCACCGGCAAAGTTGACTTATTCTTCAACGACAAAAAAGCCTGCTTCTTGCCTTTGGAAAAAGCCCAGTTTAGCGGAGCAGAAAGTGAATTTAGAGAATTCTGATTATGAACAGTATAGAGAAGTTGATTCAAATATTTTCCAATTTTCCGGGCATTGGTCCAAGACAAGCTCGTCGTTTTGTTTATTATCTTTTAACTAGAGGGGACAATACCCTTTCAGAACTTTCTCAAAATATCGCCGACCTGAAAAAAGACGTAGTGATGTGTGAAGATTGCAAAAGATTTTATCAGTCGTCCCGCCGAAGCTTTAGCGAAGGAGGAGAGAGAAAAAATACACAAACAAACTTATGCAAAATTTGCGCAGACGAAAATCGTGACCACTCAATACTTATGTTGGTCCAAAGAGATGCTGATTTAGAATCGGTAGAAAAAAACGGGGGATTCAAAGGCATCTACTTCGTACTCGGCGGTTCAGTACCAATATTGGAAAAAGAACCGGAAAAAAGAATAAGAGTAAAAGATCTCAAAGATTTTATTGAAAAAAATAAAAATAATCTCAAAGAGATTATTTTGGGTGTTAATTGGAACCCAGAAGGAGAAAACACAGCAGACTATGTAGAAAAACTTTTGAAACCGACTTTGGAGAAAAATAAAGTGAAAATTTCCCACCTTGGAAAAGGACTTTCTATGGGTAGTGAGTTGGAGTATACTGATAGCGATACTTTGAAAAATGCCTTGAGAAATAGAATATGAGCGTACAAAAAATATTTTCTTACATTTTAATAGTTGGCAGTACCATAGGCCTCTGGGCTTCTTTCGTGTTGACAGTCGATATTATTGAGTTTATAAAAAACCCAAACGTCAGCCTGCCTTGCAACATAAACCCATTCATTAGTTGCACCAATGTTGCCACTCATTGGCAAAGTGAAATCTTCGGCTTCCCTAATTCCCTTCTCGGAATTGTCGCTTTCGGTATGCTACTCGCGATCGGCATAATGCTCCTTTCCGGCGGACGCGCCAAAAAACCACTCTGGCTCTTAGTCAACCTAGGCACTGTTGCCGCTATGGGTTTCGTAATGTGGTTTTTCTTTGAAAGTGTTTATCGCATCGGCTCTCTTTGTATTTATTGCATGATAACTTGGGTCGTCACTTGGCCTCTGTTCCTATATACTACTGTTTGGAATTTCCGCGAAAACCACTTCACTTTTCCTTCTTTAAAAATCAAACAACAAGAACTTATTAATTCATTCTTTCATTTTGTTTCCAAATACCACATCCAAATTTTGATAGTTTGGTATCTTGTTATAATATTTCTCATTCTTTTCCGCTTCAAAGATTTCTTCTTTAACTAAAACAAAAACTGCCTCACATTATGCGAGGCAGTTTTAAAATTTTATTTATCCTATCTTTTCAATCTGAACTTTGAAGAAAGGTTGGCGGTGGCCGTTTTTCTTGAAGTAACGGCTTTTTTGTTTGTATTTGATAACAGTCACTTTGGCATTACGGCCAATCTCAATCAATTTGCCGGAAACTTTGGCTCCTGCAATGTAAGGAGTGCCGATATCGGTGCTGTCTGTACCATTGTCAATCAAGAGAACTTTATCAAAAACCACAGCATCGCCTTCTTTGGGCGCCGTAGCTTTAGCGGAGGCGACCTCTTTCAATTTTTCAATTTTTATGGTGTCTCCTACAGCCACTCGGTATTGCTTACCTCCAGTCTCAATCACAGCAAAAGTGCCATTTGAAGTTAAAACGGTATCTTTGACCACCTTAGGTTTTGCCTCTTTGCTAGGAGCCTTTTTGGCCTTTGCAGGGGCCTTTGGAGCTACTTTCTTTGTTGTTTTTGTTTCTGCCATAACAGGTACTACTTTACAGGATTTCCTTATTTTTTGCAAATTATTCTTCTTCTGTCTTATCAACCAAAGGTGCTTCTATTCCAACTGCACTACCGGTGATACGTGTTATATCTTTGTCTACTTTTTTGAATTCTTTACTACCCGCATTGTAATGATTGACCACTGTGTCTAAAGAATTACCCAGTTTATTGTGAAATTCTTCATATTTTTTGAGATGTGTACCCAGCTCCCCTACCCGCTTGATGATATCTTTGGCCGTCTCTTCTATTTGCATCGCTTTAAGCCCTTGCAGGACGGTCTGAAGATATGCCAAGAATGAAGTCGGGGAAACAATGATCACCTTATATTTACCTGCCGCTCTTTGAATCAGATTTTCTGTATCTTCAGCCACTGCTCCGATTTTATTTATAAGCAAATCATAATAAATAGCCTCATGCGGTATAAACATAAAAGCGAAATCCATCGTATTTTCGGCAGGACGAATATATTTTGAAGTCTCGGTAATGCGTAATTTCAAATCGTTTATGAAAACTTTTTCCAGCCTATCTTTTTCGGCAGGATCTTTAGTCTCCGTCATACGATTGTAATTTTCAAGGGAAAATTTGGAATCAATAGGGATAATTTTATCTTTGACGAAAACCACGGCATCCACAATCTCGCCATTCCCAAAAGTATATTGCATTTGAAATTGAGCCGGCGCCAAAACATTTTTAAGCAAAGTTTCCAAATAATATTCACCCAAAATCCCCCTCTGTTTCGGATTTTTCAAAATGTCTTGTAAGTTTTGAAGCTGGTCAGCAAAAGAAACTACCTGTTTATTAGTCTCATCAAGTTTAGTCAAACCCTTGGTCACTTCTCTAATCAAATTGGCTGATTCACCAAGCTGAGTTTTGATAGTCTCATTAGTCTGTCTAGAATTTTCACCAATCTTAGCGTCCACTGTCCTGTTAAGTTCATTGATTTGCTGAAGGATAAGTTTGAAACCCGTATCATCGGCTTTATTTTCCTTTTTGCGAAGCAAGGCAAAAATCGCCCCCACAAGCCCCAAAGCTAAAATAACAATAACCAAGTTTTGCATATGACAATTATAACACAAAATATGATATTATTAATTTATGCAATTTCTAAAACTCAAAAATAATTTTCTTATTATTTTCCTATGTTTAACTATTATACCTATTATTTCTTTTTTCTTAATAGATATTGGAAAATTAGATTATGCCAATTATTTTTATCTTGATATTTTGTCTGCTCCCTTTTTGCTCACTTTTATTGCTGTTGATACTATTTATTATAAATATGGATTATATACAGACATTGGATTATCAATTACGACTATTGAATTGATTGTGACAATTATATTTTATACAGCAATCATATTGTATATGACTACAATAATTTACAGACTTACTGATCAAAAAGATGACACCTTTAGAATTAAATAATTAATTTTTATGCACGAGAAAATACAGGAACAAATACCAGAAGCTATGCGAGCCAAGGATCAGGTGAGACTTATCACACTACGAGGGATGGTCGCGGCTTTTGTAAGCGAAGTGATGAATTTAAAAAGAAAGCCCCAAGACAAACTTTCAGACTTTGAGGCTATCGCGGTCATCCGCCGATTAGTCAAACAGAGAAAAGACTCAATAGAGCAGTTTAAAAAAGGCAACAGAGAAGACTTGGTTAAAAACGAGGAAGCAGAACTCAAAATTTTGGAAGAATTTCTTCCCGCTCAGATGAGTGAAGAGCAAATCCGTGAAATAGTTTTAAAGAAAAAAACTGAATTGGGAGAAGTTGATAAAACAAAGATGGGACAATTCATGGGAGCAGTAATGAAAGAGACCGGTGGCAACGCTGACGGCGCTTTGGTCAAAAAAATTATTGAAGAAGTTTTGGTCTAATATCTAAAATGATATAAAAAATAATGGGGAGCGAAATTTCTTTCGCGCCCCATTTATTTTTAGTTTAAAACTAAATTCTTACCAACCCAAAAAACACAGCCAGCAAGAGACAGACCAACAAGAAAAGCATTCAGTAATCTAGCTTTTTTCCCTGCGTAGAAAGCTTTCTCTTTTAAATAAACATATTGCTGACGTACAGCAAAAACAAACGAAAAAGCAGCTAATGTTTCAATTGACATCATCTCCGCCCCCAAAAATTGTTGGCTTGCAGTTCTTAATTCATTATACGTTTTTTTTGAGTAAAGTCAAAATTACAAACTACTTGATACTATCTTCAATTTTGTAATTCCCTACTCGAGTCCTCTTGATGGAAAGTGTGGTAGCGCCCAAACCTAAAGTATTACCCATATCGTTCACCAAACTGCGGATGTAAGTGCCCGAGGAAACATGAGCACTAAATTTTCCCAAAAAAATTTTATTTTGAGGACATTTAAAAAGTATTTCTTTCCACAAAATCAATATTTCATTTTGCCTGAAATCCCCCCGTACTTTGGAAATATCCATCAGAAGTCTGCCGAAAAGTTCTTTGCTGGAAAGAGTGTCCAGTTTGTGAAATTTAACTTTGTGAATGTTTATTTTCTTCGAGGGGAAGTTCTCGGAAGAAAGTCTGGCCGAGCTTTGCGAGGAGACCCGAGGACTTTCTGGAGAGAAGCTTCCCCGAGAAGAAATCATCTTAGATGAATAAAAAGGATATTTTTGTTCCCTTTCGCCTTCATAAACAATAGCTACTTTGCCAAGTTCGGTTTCTGAAAGCCCTTCCAATTTTTCCACTCTGACAATTTTGCCTAAAATATCATAAGTATCAGTAGCAAAACCAAAAATAGAAATGAAATCATACTCTTTATCCAAACCCAAAAATTCTTCTTTCCTCTTCACATCCTCGCCCGAAGCCATAAGCAAAACACCTTCGGCCAAAGGGTCAAGTCGGCCCATATAAGTCATCTTTTCGTCTTTTAGTTCCGGATTATTTTTAGCAAACCTTTGAATACATTCCAAAGGCGTTTCTCCACGATTTTTATACAAATTGTAAATCATTTGTAATTTCTTAAAAATTCTTCTTTAAATTCAAAAAATGTTTTGTTTAAAATTGATTCCCTTATTCTAGACATTAAATTATTTAAAAAATAAACATTATGAACCGAAGCCAAAGTGCATCCGAGCATTTCTTTAGCATGAAAAAGATGGGCGACATAAGCGGCGCTGTAATTTTGGCAAGTATTACAACCGCAACCCACTTCAATCGGCTCTAAAAGATTTCTGTATTTTGCATTTGCGATATGTACTTTGCCGGTGTGAGTAAATAGAGTACCGTTACGTCCAATACGTGTAGGTGATACGCAATCAAAAGTATCACAACCATTTTCCACACCCAAGATCAAATCAATCGGCTCGCCTACTCCCAAAAGATGCCGAGGTTTTTCTTCAGGCAAAATTTCGTTAACCCATTTGACCGCCGTAGCCATATCTTCTTTGACGAAAGAACCACCAATACCAAAACCTTCAAAACCCATTTCAGCAATGGCTTTAGCACTTTCCCTCCTCAAATCTTCATGCCGCCCACCTTGAACAATACCAAACAAAGCCTGATCTTTTTTCTTATGAAAATCTAAACATCGTTTTGCCCAACGATGGGTGCGTTCCATTGCTTCACGCAAATATTCTTTGGAAGCATGGGGTGAAGTACATTCGTCAAAAGCAAAAATAATATCAGCGCCAATATCATTTTGAATCTGAATAGACTTTTCGGGAGTGAAAAAGTGGGTACTGCCATCAATTATAGATTGAAACTCAACTCCATCTTCGGTAATCTTAGCTTTTTTAACTTTCCTATCATCATAAGCTTCTTCTATTTCAGCCGGTGTTGGAGCATCGTTTACAATAAATTTATTTAAATTGTTGCCAAAAGCCACACCAAGTGAAAAGGCTTGGAAACCGCCCGAATCGGTCATAGTCGGCCCCTGCCAATTCATAAATTTATGTAAGCCCCCCGCCTCTTTGATTATTTTTTCGCCCGGCTCCAAATAGAGATGATAAGTGTTGGCCAAAACTATTTGCGAACCAGTCTCCGAAACTTGTTCAGATGAAAGCGATTTAACCGTAGCTTTGGTACCCACCGTGACGAAAGCTGGGGTCAAAATATCACCGTATGGTGTATTTAAAACACCTGCTCGGCCGAGAGAATTTTTGAGCTTTTTTTCAATTTTAAACATTATTGAACAGCCTGAGCGGGTGCCTCTGTAGCGTTCAGAAGCTCGATGGTGAAGATCAAAGTAGAGTTTGGAGGTATTGGTCCAGCTTGCTCTGCTCCATAAGCAAGCTCAGGAGGAATAGTGATGGTGCGGACACCACCAACTTTCATATCGGCAAAGCCCATTTCCCAACCTGGTATGACTTGACCGGCTCCGAGAGTAAACTCAAAAGGCTTACCAAAATCTTTGGAATTTTGAACGACAGTACCATCAGCAAGAGAAAGTAAATAATTAACCGAAACAAGCTGGCCACTTTTAACTTCAGTTCCAGTGCCGACAGTTATATCTTTTATAATCACACCACCAACATTTTTTTCAACAGGGTTTTGAGCAGTATCTCCGGCATTGACCGCAGCTGCTTGCGCATTTTCATCCATAGTATTTCTTTGAAATAAACTCATAATATTAGCACCAAATAAAGTGTAGCCGACGAAAACGATAGCCGCTCCTACAGCAATCCATTCCTTTGTAGATAACTTTTTCATATTTTTTTATTAACTTTTAAACTTGATAACTTTTTACTTTCAACCCACTTTATCATATTGCCTTATTATTTAAAACCGTTAAAATGTGGACATATGGATCCCGTTAGAAATCAGAACCTTTTATTTACACGGGGTTAAATTATTAACTTTTTAATTTCTAACGGGATGGAAAACAATAAACCCCTGACCCTGTCCGAAATAAGTGAGGCTGCCGACAAGCGCCTCAGCCTCATATCCAAAGAATTTAGAAATGGATTTGAGTTTGTAAAAAATTATCCGCGCTCAGTCACTTTTTTTGGTTCCGCCCGCACTAAAGAAGGCGACCTTTATTATCAAAAAGCTAGAAGTCTGGCGAGTCGTATCGTTACCGAACTTCACTATTCGGTTATGACTGGTGGTGGTCCAGGCATCATGGAAGCAGCCAACCGTGGCGCTTTTGAAGCTGGTGGCAATTCACTGGGGCTAACCATAGAGTTGCCTCACGAACAACACGACAACCAATATTTAACCGACAAAGAAGATTTCCATTATTTTTTCAGCCGAAAAGTGTGTTTGGCTTTTTCCGCTGAAGCTTATATTTATTTTCCAGGCGGTTTTGGTACTCTAGATGAATTCACAGAGATTTTGACATTAATCCAGACCAGCAAAATACCGAAAGCACCGATAATAATGGTAGGTAGCGATTTTTGGACTCCACTTGAAGAAATATTCAAGAAAGGCCTTTTAGAAAACAGTATGATAGAAGAAAAAGATTTATCTTTATACACCATAACCGATGATGAAGACCTGATATTGAAACTCATCAAAGAAGCACCAGTGCGTCTCGGACTTAGATACAGCGAAAATTCTAATAAAAATGGAAAAGGTATTCCTCCCCTAAAAGGTCATAATCCTTTAGGTAGTCTCTTCAAAAAAATCGGATTTTAAAAGTTTTCTATTCAGTGGACTCACGGGGAGTCGGACCCCGAACTCATCCATGCCATGGATGCGTATTACCGCTATACTATGAGCCCTAACGAGATAAATATAACCTAAAACTTTATAAAAACAAAACTCCCCGCGTTCCCTTTTATAAAAATTGGAAACGCGGGGAAGTGACCAGGAATATCTTGATCTTGCATTAACTGATGGCCTCCGCAGAAATACTGTTCAGTGCCAAATTGTACTTTTTACGCATGTGACCTTTGGGAGGCTTCTCAACGGGAAGTACTTTCACAGTCTTTCCTGCAGGACACACTCCAACAATTTCCACCCGAACCTTTTTCATAAGAGACGGGATAAAGGCGTCTATTTTATTCGATTGTGGTGTAGATTTGGGTTTAGTTTCCAAATCATCATCAAAATAGTCGTCATAATCATCAAAACGATCAGAACCACCTTTTTCAAGATCAACCATTGAAGCAAGAATAAGAGCTCTAACTTCTTGACGATTAGCAATATTTTCATCTGAATCTAAAAGGTAATGCGATCTATCTGCATCCCGCATCGACTCCTCATACCGCATATACTCTGTTGATACGCGGGGCATAGTAGATTTCAACCTCCTGACACGTACAAACAAAGACATCTGCCAAATGACGACAAAGACAGCCAACGCCAACAGTGCAAAAATAATCTCCATAATCTCTCCTTATTTTTTAAAGAATTACAGAATCAATTTGTTTTTTGTCCTTAGACTCAAAAATCAGTCTACTACCATTATAACACATACTATTTTCGTGTCAAATAAAAACCACCCTGCAAACACAAGGTGGTTTTTGGGAAGAATAACAGAATTTAATTACATTTTTGGAGCTTCAACAACAGAAGCTGATTTCTTTTTACTGAAAACGTAGATATAAAGAATATCCAAAATACCAACTGTGTTGACTAAAAGCAAAACCACAAACCAAACTTTATTCTTTTCTTCTGCGGCTTTCCAAAGAGCCATACCTTTCCAAACTAATGTCCACAAGACCAAGATCATGAGAAATACGCCAGTCGCAGCTATAAATCCTCCTGAAACTGGGCCTGCATAAAAACTTTGCAAATCCATAATATTTAAATTAGTTAATAACTGATAATAAGACCTACCTATATTTTACAACGAACAATTATTTATGGCAATAAAACCAAACTCAGGTTATCCACATAAGTAGTTGACAGAAAATGTGTATATGGTATAATAGAAATTAGGATACAAGAAAGGAGGCCTTATGGCCCGAAAAGAAATCCCTGCAAAAGTGCAGGAAGCAATATTAAACGGAGATAAAGAAATGCTCCGTGAATACGCCAGGAGAGGCGGAATAATGTCTGGCAGAGCCAAACGAGCCAAAAGGCAAGTTCAAAGAGAACAAGAAGATGAACTTGCAAGATTCAAAAGCTCTCTCTACCTTGAGGGGGTTCGCGAGAAGCTTAGACAAGGTAATGAGATTGATTTTCCACCCCGCTAGGTTCTCCTTTCCCTAGTGGAAGACGCTCGAGATGACTGGCAACATCTCGAGCGTATTTTTTTATATTTTGTATTTTTCTAAAATCAGTTTTTCCACTTCTTCACGAGGTTTTCCAAATTTGAGGTAAGACATTTCTTTAAGTTTTTCAATTTGTGTGTTATCCCCTATCGGTGGTGGAGGTACTTCTATATTGAAAGCTTTGGCCGGTTTACCGTTCACCAAAAGCCTGAGGTAAGCGTTGCGGTTGTCTATATTCATCAAATCACTTTGGCTGAAAGTTGGGCCAAATTGTTTCTCTAATATTTCCGCATCTTCAGCGCCAACTCTGAAAGCACACATCGAACCGACATTACCGAAGACGGCATCACGGATATTTTCTTCAATTTGAGCGATAAATTGATGAGCAATATTGAGAGAGAGTTTGTATTTTCTAGCTTCGGACAAAATAGTCGCGATAGAATCGGTAGTGATATTTTGAAACTCGTCTATGTATAAATAAAACGGTGGCAACTGTCCCGACGTGCCAAACGAATCTGCGCGCGAGAGAGCAGCCATAAGTATTTTACCAACCAATATGAGCCCAATAAGATTGGCGTTAATATCTCCCAACCTACCTTTTGAAAGATTGACCAGCAGAATTTTTTTGTTATCCATAATATCGCGGAAGTTAAAACTGGATTTTTCTTGAGCGACTACCGGACGCATGATGTCATTGGCTAGAAAGACATCGAACTTATTGGTGACATATTGAACATAATTGGCAAGTCCCTGTTCACCGGTCGTCTTTTCGGCATTAACCCAAAATTGTTTAACTAGAGGATTTTTGCATCTGGAAATTTTGAGATCACGGTAAGCTTTATTGGAAAGCACCCGAGACATATCTACCAGAGTATTACCCGATGCCGGATCATCCATCACCAGAAGCGCAGAATTGCGGAAATATTGTTCAAAGGCCGGACCCATTGATTCAGGCACGTTACCATAAAGTTTGCGGAAAATACTAAAAAGTTCATTGACTACGAAAGTCTTTTGCTCCGGTAAATTTTCATCATACTCAAGCATATTGAGAGCCATAGGCCGTGCAGTGTAACCTGGGTCAAAATAAATTAAATCGTCATATCTCTCAGGTGGCACATTGGCCAAGACATCTTGCACATCGTTACCATGCGGATCAATCATACAAACTCCATTGCCCATTTTCATATCTTGAACAATCATCTCTTTGAGCAAAGTAGACTTACCGGTACCAGTCTGGCCGATGCAATAAAAGTGGCGCAAGCGGTCATCATCAGTCATTTTTATTTCGGTTTGAGCATTACGATGTTTATTTATACCAAGAAGCAAACCTTCTTTAGCGATATCAAGTGGGGCCGGCGCAGTGGCGCTTCGGGTTTGTTTCAAGCTATCAGAAGAACTTAAAGCGCTAGTATGAAAATGTATCAAAGTAGTCACTTCTTTCAGATTCATCGTCAAAGCGGTATCTTCATCAAAAATACGAAAACTGAAATTTTTTACTAAATTACGCAAATCGCTTTTTTCGGTATCTACCCATTTCAAAGAGTTGCCGAAAGTATTTTCAAATTGGTTGAAACTAGATTTGATATTACTCAATATTTCTTCGGCTTCAGCTTTGGTTTTAGAAGAAGCTAATATGCGCAGATTGCACTTTACGATTGGTGAGCTGATTTTGTTGTTTATCTCTTCTACTGCTTTCTCATCTATCGGTTCTGGTTTTTTATCTTTTTCTTTTTCTTCATCTTTCTTTTTTGAAGATGAAAAAATATCTTTGAAAGTGTGAATGACTTCCCCACCCAAACTGTCAGGAATATCAGTAGCCTCTTTGATTGGTGTACCTTTCTTGATACTTTCAAGCGCTGTTTTGTATCTTTTTAAATATTTATCTCCCACCGGAGACCAAATGAGTTGGATAGCTGCGCCTTCACCATCTCTATTCACTTTGGAAAATGAAGAAAGGATAGCATTGAGCGGATCGTGGACAAAATTGTCGTAAGTCTTTATCGGAAATATCGGTTTTTTAGTGAAAGAAGCGTAACTACCAGCGGTATATCCGGTTTCGTTGAAAATATTATAATCATCGGGCTTCTCGGAAATTTTGGCATTGTGAAATACAGAGAGAATGTGCTTCTCAAAAAGATTTTTCTTGGCAGTAGGCACCGCTACATAAAAAACTACTTCTTGAGAAAAATTTGGATCCGCGATTTCAAGCGATATCCAACTTTCTGCTGGTTTGTTTGGATCACTTATAGAAAGCATACCCGCATAAAACTGTTCCATACTGGAAATTATTTCACTCAGACTTGGTTTGACTTCATTGTTGCCAGATTCATCGGATATCAAAATTTCATAAAGCGCCATATCAAGACCTTTGGAAAGTTTTTCTTTCATATCTAGACCGGGTATAGTAAAACCTTCTTTCAAATATTCGGACATAAACCGGTGAAAATCGTCGGTAACATGGAAATTTTGCATCTTTTCTATCACCGAAAGCGCATTTTTGATGCCTTTCTCTTTGGCTAGTTTTACCAATTCACTCATTTGTTTGTCGTGTTCTTCGGGAGCAATTTTGAGTATTATCTTTTCTATATCCTCGCTTTTTATCTCGTATTCTGGATGGAGAGTGGTAGAAGCTGACGCGACTTTGTATTCGGCCAATGTTTCTTTGGCGACAGTTAAAGATTCTTTTTTCAAACCAATATCCTCTAAATTTTTTTCTTTTTCGGCAATGAGTTTACGCAAGTGAGTTAATTCATCTTCAGGATTTTTAAATGGAGACTCTGGTGTCGCAAATTTGTATTCCATCCTTTCATTATATCAAAATAAAAATGTATAAAATAGTACAATCCACTTATTGCTACATTTAGAAAAAGAAAAACCGTCTGAAGTGCAGGCGGTTTTTCTTTCCGCTTGTTTCAGACGATTTTATTTTGGAAATTAACGAAGCTGAATAATAGTCCTGCTCCGCTCTTCTATGGAAAGACAATGTTTGGCTCTTAAAGCATCTGACCAAACTGATCGGTGAGACACTTCTTCAACGATTGGCTTGCCGTTAATCCTGTAATCAACAGCGTCTTCAGGAAAAGAATTTTCCTTACAGTAGATAATCCCAACATCTGTGAGACGAAAAAGTACCCACTCATCCTTTTTGTTTTCAAGATTAGAAACAGCTCCTTGACCAGCCATACACGCCTCGCTTTCTTCTATCCTGACTATAACATAAGTTAATAGAAAGTAATCAAATTTTGCTGTGACCCTACAGAGAATCGAACTCTGATTCTTGCCTTGAGAAGGCAATGTCCTAACCGTTAGACGATAGGGCCATTACCGCAAAAATATAGCACAATTTATTGAGTTTTTACAGTCACATCTTCCGGCCTATCAGGCGGGATTTGGTAATAGTTGATAAGGAATTTGGTGATGTTGAGGAATGGATCAGTCAAAGTTTCGGAAGCATATTTAACTTCCTTAGGATAAGTATGAAAAAGAAAAACCAAATATTTTGGATTGTAAGCTGGAAAATATCCAAAGAAAGAGTGTAAGTACTTCCCTTCCACATAACCCGGCCGACCTTCGTCAGTCATTTGGGCGGTGCCGGTCTTAGCGGCCACCGAATAACCGGGAATTTTGGCAGTGCCACCGCGCAGAGCCACGTCAACCACATTGATGAGCATTCTCGTTATTTCTACTGAAGTTTCCGGTTTGATAACTTGCTTACCAGGAGCAAAAGACATTTTTTTGGTCAAGCCATTTTGATATTCTATTTTTTTAACTATGTGAGGAGTGATAAGAACACCGCCATTGGCTAGAGCAGAAAGCGCCCGCACAGTGGCAATGGGGGTGAAAGCCACACCTTGACCATAAGCGGCTGTAGCCGTTTCAATATCCCTACCAGTATCCAAGTTGCTTATTAAGCCCAAGCCTTCATTTGGCAAATCAATGCCTGTCTCCGTACCCACGCCAAAATTTTTCATATATTCGGCAAATTTTGTTTTACCGACGGTGAGTGCTACATGAGCCGAACCAACATTGAGCGATTGATTCAAGACTTGTTGCATTGGTATGGTACCTCTGGCGACACCATCATAATTACAAATTTTCTTGCTATTGAGAGTAGTACAGCCGGTATCATAATAAGTTGATTTGGCAGTGACGCTACCTGTATCAAGACCGATAGACATAGTCAAAGCTTTCACAATTGAACCCATTTCGTATCTGCCTTCAACTATTGGATTACCAAAAAGACTAACATCACTCTCTTTGAAATTATTTAAATCAAAAGATGGAGACCAAGCCATGGCGACTATTTCTCCACTCATTGGGTCTATGATAATTCCACCGGCTTCGTTGCTTCCCCATTTGTCTCGAGTATCTTTTAATTCATTTTCGATAAAAAGCTGTACTGAAGGTTCAATGGTAGTAATAATATTACCTTCTTGTTGAGGAAAATCACTTAAAGTTTCTTTAACATTTGAAAAAAACTCGGCAAAAAAATTGTTGTAAGCTTTGGAAGGATCTATTTTGAGAACATCTTCATAATATCTCTCAAGACCATAACGGCCAGCCAACTGATCGCCATTGAACCCCACGAAACCGATAACATTTGAAGCTAAAGAATTCCCCGGATAAAAACGCCATTTATCAGTAGACATAGTGACACCATAAAGATTGAGAGCTTTTATTTTGTCAGCTGTTTCCGAATTTAAATGTTGGACAATTTCATCATAGACATGATTTTTTTTCTCGGCTTTAGCCATAAACTCAGCTCTATCCAAAGCCAAAATTGTACTTAGACTTTTGTAAACCTCTTCTGGGTCTTTCATAATCTGCGGATTTATAGCTACGGTAAAACCAGTCCTCGAAATGGCAGCTGGTATTTCTTCCCCGGCTTGATTTTGAAAATAAATCTCTCCTCGGTTATATGAAATAGTATTATCATTTATATTTTGCCTTTCAGCTTGAGAGACGAAATAATTTCCATATACTATTTGCACGAAATATAAGCGCACACACATCGTGAGCGCTACCAGAATTATGATAACGGATAAAAATCGAATCCTCCCAATCATTTCTATATTTTAATCTGTTTTGAGAGAAAGTGTAACTCCACTTTGATTTCTCATTATAAATATAGGATTGTTTACTTCCACAAAACCAGCATTAAGGGCTTTTTCGGTACTAACACTGTTTTCAATACTCAGACGCTTTGATTCCATTTCACTAACCAAAACACTTAAAGATTGCATCTGATCTTTAGTTCTTTCAAGCACAGTCAAAGTGCGGACAGTGAGATTGACGAAATACATATAAAATATAGTGGCAGCAAAAATAAAGAATATGAGAGCATATTTGGTGGCTCTATGCATCACCATCACTTCAGCTTTTTGTTTTATTATATTAATCATATTTTTGCTTTTATTCTGAAATTTTTTGAATGATTCTTAATTTTGCGCTTCTGGCCCTTGGATTGATATTTAATTCTTCTTCACTTGCGATAATGGGTTTTTTATTGATAAGTTGCGCCTTTTCTTCAGAGACAAGTGTCTTAAAAAATCTCTTAACTATCCTGTCTTCCAAACTATGAAAGGAAATCACTGCGAGTAACCCTTCTTTATCCAAAATTCCAAACCCTTTCCTTACCCCTTCCTCCAAAGCCTTCAGTTCATCGTTGACTGCTATCCGGATGGCTTGGAAAGTCTTGGTAGCGGGATGAATCCTGCCAAATCGGTAAAATACAGGGACGGAAGCTTTCACGATTTCGGCCAGCACTTTTGAAGTCTTTATCGGTCTCAAAGCTCTTTCCTTCACTATGGCTTTGGCAATTCTTCTGGCATACTTCTCTTCACCGTAACCAAATATCACATCGGCCAGATTTTCTTCACTCCATTCGTTCACCACATCATAAGCGGTAGTGTCGTCTTCGTCGGGATTATCTTTGAAAGTCATGACCAGCGGTTCGTCTTTTTGAAAACTAAAACCCCTGCCTCCTTCATCAAACTGATCTCTGCTCCAACCAAGATCAAAAAGTATTTTTGTCGGGGCAGAAATTCCGAATATTTCCGGTGCTTTATCAATATTTCTGAAATTAAGTACGGAAAGTTTCGGTTTAGCGCCTGATAGATCCAATTTTTCTCTGGCTATTGAGATAGAAGTTTCGTCTGCGTCAATACCGCAAAGAGTCACCCTTTCTTTCATTTTTTTCCAAACAGCTTCCATATGTCCGCCACTACCAACAGTAGCATCCAGATATATGTCTCCATCTTGGAATGAAAGACCTTCTATTACTTCTTTTAAAAGAACACTTTCGTGAGCCATAAATGTGGCTTTACATTATGCCTAGGCCTGATAATTTTTCGGCCAAGCCATCGGCTTGTTTCTCCACTTGTCTCTTATAATCGGTCCACGATTTTTCGTTCCATATTTCCACTCGGTTTTGTACTCCAATCAAAACCACTTTGGTTTTGAGGTTGGCACGCTCCCTTAGGAAATCCGGAACCAAAACTCGTCCGATATTATCTACTTCTACTTCACTGGCTCCGCCAAACATATATCTGGTGAAGCTACGCATGTCAGCAGAAAGCATCGAAGCATTTTCACTAAGCCTGCCAGCAATCTTTTCCCACTCCTTTACAGTGAAAGCAAACAGACACTGATCCAAACCCGGCGTTATCACAATCTTCTTGCCCATGAGAGAACGAAACTTAGACGGCAGAGAAACTCTGTTCTTGTCGTCTATAGTATGCGTGTATTCTCCTATGAGCATGTGAGCAAGTCTTAATCGAAGCGAATAATATTGAACCTCTGCACAAAATTAATTTTCAATTAATTTTGCAGGCTATTTTTATGGTCGCTCCGCTCCCTAAAAATAAGCCCCACTTTTTCCCACTTGAAACCATTTTATACCACTATGATATCTTTGTATACCACTTTGTTACTGTGGATAAGTGCATAAGTCGATTTTATCTATAAATTTAGGCACTAAAAAAGGGGCGGATTTGGAAATCCTGCCCCCTTTGTTGCGCTTCCTGCAACTAGACAAATCTTTTGCTAATTTTCAAAAGCTTTTTAAGTTTTCCAGACGCTCATACGAGCGGTTCAAAATCCATTCGGACATTTGAACAAGAATCCATACGGACTCCTTTTTTCGGCACTCATACGAGCAACCGTCTAAAAAACAAAAATTACATTTTTAAATTAACAAAGATTGATAATCAATAAAACGCGAAAGAACAAATTTCTATTGCTGCGTTATCGGCAGCTGAAAGTACTCATAAGACGATGAAGCTACAAAATTTCCAGCCTCGTCCTCATGAGCAAGAAATTTAGCTTGTGTATAAGAGTCTGTGATTTCTTGTATGTCCTGTGCATACTGAGAAAAACCATTATCACCTTTCACAAACTCTTCAACAGAAATACCGGAAGTATTTCTAGAAAGAACATACGCCACTGTATCAGATTTTCTTACCCTGATTTCGCCACCAAACTTCCAATCAAAGAAACCGGCGCAGATGGCAATCTTGTGGGCCTCTTTTTGTGCCCATTTTTTTACCAAGACAGTATTACTAACATATCCTTCAAATCCAAACTGTGCAGGATTGGCAATAAGCTGCCGGATGAAAGCATGTTCTATGCCTTCACCTTTGCCAACCGTCGCCAAATTAATCTTTTTTACCAAAAAGTCTTCTTTGGATTCGACCTTGGCCTTTTGTTGGATATCAATTTTGATTTTCGGATTAACAATTTTCTGATCGGTAGTACGATTGTCCGAAAATAAAAACGCACAACCGGCTAAGATAATGATTGTCAAACAAAAAAACATATACTTCCAAATCCTATCAGTTATCATGATTCACTCCTTTTCTATTTTCCATTTTTTTATGATTCCTTTTTTGGCAAAATTTTCGAATTTTGGACCATAAAAGAATCTTCTTTTATCCTTCGAACAGCGCCTCAGCATATTAACCAGATCTCCGAGACTTTCCCCGAATAAATACTTGTCTGGATCACTCATATCCGGAATGGCTGAGTGCCATTTTCCATCTGCTTTTAGAGTCACAGGTATGGAATACAGCTCTTCTCCACAAGACACTTCCACCAACTTTACCACTTCTTTGAAAGCGGAAGGTTGATCTTTATCCAGAACGACAGATTTTTTAGATTTCTTCGGTCTGGAAACAAACACAACAATCCATATTAAGATTATAGCTATCGCTATACCAACAAATCTGGCAAATAGAGATGAAAATAGTTTTTTCGTCTCTGCCGAGTTTTTTTGAATTTGTCCATTTTGGAGTGGAAGTTTTACTGTCCACTCTACTACCACCATCCGAATATCTGCTTCATCACCACCAGTTTTTTTGATGATGTGTGCAGTCGGGAATTCTTCGGATAAAACAGATGAAACTTCTTCTGCTCTGTTTTTGCTAAGGTTTTCATTTTCCGCTGAAATCCCAGTTTTATCGGCAAAACCCACAACTGTAATTTCTATCTGACCATCTTTGATCCGAGAAAATTCCTCTCGTAGAGGTCTGATAATTTTTTGCGAAAGCTGTTTGGCAATATCGCTTTTTAAAGCTGAATATTTTCCGGGCTCGTAGCCTTTGATCTCGGCTTCACCGGCAATAACAACATTAATCAAAACAAACATTACCACAAATAAAAACAAAAATGCCTTTTTCATCTCTTCTCCTTTTTGCCCATTCGGGCTTTGAATTCCGCTCATCCGAGCTGGAATTTCTGGCGGACCTCATATGAGGCCCGCCAAATTGTTTTTTTTGTTCATACTATTTTCCGGATGTATTGCCGATAATTCGGACGATCACCCGGCGATCTTTTGGATTACGTTCACTGGTCGCTTTGTCCTTACTTAAAGAGACAAATTGTTCCAATGTGACACCATCAGCCACAAACAAATCATAAACCGATTTTGCTCTGTTGCGAGCCAAATTGGCATTATAACTTATAGAGCCAACGGAACAGGTATGACCTTCAACTTGCAGACGACAACCTTTGTGACTCTTTTGCCACTCAGAAAATCGTCTTATGTCTGATAAGTACTCCGTTTTTACATCTGATTTGTTAAAATCAAATAATATTTCAAACGGAGGTAGACCAGAACATTGCTTGTCATCACCAGATATTTGCACTGCTTGTTGCAAAGCTGGTGGAGACAAAGGAGGTAAATTCGTTGCCGGTACGTTATTGATGTTGATGACTGGTGGCATACTGAGATTTTTTGCAATATCAGCCATGTCTTCTGCCATCTTTTTCAAATAACTCATCGTTGGATTTTCCGATAAAGATAGTGGTGGAATTAAAACATTCTTTTTAGATCCATCTCCATTATCGTCGTCTTTTTTGACCGTAGCTAAAAAGGGACCCTCGTTTAAGAAAGCTACTTCAAAAACCGGTTTAACTTCTCTTCTACCTCTGTTTGTGCCAATAAATCCACCAACAGCAGCAGCAGTGCCACTAGTATCTATTGGAGTAGCCCCAGCACCACCAAAACCGATTGAACGGCCCCTGGTGACACCTTCAGCCAAATCCATCGTAATGACCGATGCTCTATTAGAACAGATATTTTCATCATAACTCCAGGCATCAGCCATAGCTAGATATTTTTCTCTTGGCCAACCATGTTCACCCTCTATCATCACAGTAGCCCAAATTTCATCTCCAGGCTCAGTATGCATTTTTATAGGATAGTTGGTTAAATGGATAGACAAAGGTTTTTGAGTACAATTACCTTTTTTGTAAATTGTCCCCTTAACCTTTTTTCTCATATTATTGGATAACATCTTGGCCTTTTTGTTGACTTTCACAGGCCTCCCAATCATATTACCAATTTGTTCCCGAGTCATTTCTTGTAAATTGGAGACAGCTGGAAAATAAATTTTCCATTCCCCTTTTTCATAGAAATAATTAGGTAATAAACTTCCTGCAACACCAGGTGTCGCACCAATAAGATCGGGTAAAGAAGTATTTTTGCTGTTATCATTAAAAATGATTACAGCATTTGATTCAGAATCGGCGTTGTTGGCCGGATTGCTTTCTTGAGCAAATAACGACCAACAAGTTGTTAAAAACAAAAAGTACAAAATGATACCTTTTTTCATAATCACTTTGTTTCTCCTTTCGAGAGGAATGTCCCCGAAATAAATTCGGGGACTCCTCAAAATTTTCATGTTACGTTAATGAGGACAAGAATCTCCACCACAAGGAATTATTGTGGCACCAGACCTCTGGTTTACAGTTGAAGTAACCGAATTGCCCTCATGTGTTAATACAACATTACCGGTCAAGTTGACCGTTCCTGCAGCTCCTGTTGGATTATTGGTTATAACCGAATAATTAGATAAACCAGTTGCTCCACCATAAGCGTAAACAGGATCACTTGATTGGCCAAGCTCTCTCGCCAAACTGACTCCACCGCTTCCATCAACAAGACGCGTCCCGTCACCAGGACTTGTCTCAGCGAATGAACCGCCAGATGTTTGAGAGTAAGCCTCTTTAGATGTTGCTGTTTCCGTCATTGAGACATTGGAATTACCACCAGCCCCACCGATACCACACAGGTCTACGTCCCCTTCGGGATTTTCCTGTGAAATATCTAACGCACCGCCAGTGTTGTTACCAGCAAACGAAAAATTATTTTCATCTGAATTGCCAACCTCCGCCCAATTCGCCTGTCTAAAAGACGCTTGAATATTTCCTTCGGAATTTGATGTACCAACAGTTTTCACTCTAGCATCAGTAAAAACACTGGAAAAACTATCGGCATTTTTTTCACCTAGATTACTAGCTCCACTTGAAAAATCAAGTAGATTAAGTTGTCCGAGTGGGTCACAAGATCCATCGCCGTTGTATGCCCCAGAGTTGTTGCCAACACTGAAACCACCGGTAACATCGGTACCATGTTCAAATAATGCAATCCCCTGCCCACTACCTTCAACATGAGTCTTACGTAAAGGTAATGGATCTGGCACCGAAGGAACTACCTCTGGTGGTTCATTAGCCAAAATCACACCACTAAACGCCAAAATTACCAAAAAAACAAGGAAAATCCCCATTTTTCGCATATTTTTACCTGCCTTTCAAGAAATTAGATTGTTGTAATTTTTACATTACGTTGACTTACTATTTAATTGTCAACGTACAAAATCCTATTACTTCCTACCACATTAGAAGAAAAAAAACAAGCCCACACACTATTTTAAAATAGTGTGTGGGCAAGTTCTTTATTTTTTAATCTTTGGGTCTCATAAGAGGGAAAGTTTGAAGTTCACGCAAAGGTTTGCCAGCAAGGATAGCAAAGAGTCTTTCACCAAATCCAAAACCACAAGTTGGTGGCATACCATACTCCAACATTTCTACAAATTCCAAATCAGGCATCATCGCTTCTTCATCACCGGCTTCCATGAGTCTACCTTGAATTTCAAATCGCTCTCTTTGATCACTAGGGTCATTAAGCTCCGAATAACCTCTACCTACTTCACTGCCAGCAATAATTGGCTGAAATTCTTGAGCAATATTTTTACCCGGAATTCTTTTAGCCAGTGGTGCAACGATAATTGGATGATTAATAAGGAAAGCCGGACCTGAAATATTTTTCCTGCAATATTTCCATAAAGTATCTATGAGCCGTTCCCTGTTTTCTCCTTGGTATGTGATTTTGAGTTCACTACATTTTGCTTTCATCTCAATCTCGTTCGCTGTTTCAATATTGATACCGGTTTGTTTTTCTATTTCTTTTGAGTAATCAATTTCCTGCCATTCATCTGCTAAATCAAAAGTATGTCCATTATTTTCAAATTGAGTTTTACCAAAAACTTTTTGGGCAATATCCAAATACATTTCTTTGACCAATTTCATACCATCGCGATAATCAGCATAGCCCCAATAAAATTCCAAATTGGTAAATTCCTGCAAATGTTCCGGAGACGTGCCTTCGTTCCTGTATATTCGACCAATTTCAAAAGTTTTGGGAAATCCACCAGCCATAAGTCGCTTTTGCCAAAGTTCACCAACAGAAATTCGCAAATACATATCCAAATCAAAATCATTGTGATGGGTTTTGAAAGGTTTGGCTTCCGCACCTCCAGTAGTAATTTCCAAAGTTGGTGTTTCCACTTCCAAAAAGTCTCTTTCTTTCATGAAGTTTCTGGCAACATCCCAAAACTGTGATTTTTTAACGATAAGGTCCCTGAGTTCTTCATTCATTAATAAATCCAAATAACGTCTGCGATAACGCTCTTCCATATCAGTGAGACCATGCCACTTTTCTGGCAAAGGTCTCAAACTTTTAGTAAGCATTTTCCATTTGGAAACTTCCAGAGTTTTCTCTTCTCTCTTGGTTACGAAAAGCGTTCCCGTTGCTTCTATGAAATCCCCGATATCTGCAGTTTCTATAAATAAATCAAAATCTTTTTCAGAAATATTTTCACCTTTTTTAAAAAATATTTGAAACTTTCCTGTCCCATCAAAAAGATCAACAAAAGCGATAGCTCCTTGGGTACGCAAAGCCATCACTCGACCAGCGATAGTCACCGTCTTTTTTTCTTCTTGCAGATTTTCAAATTCTTGTATCAATTTTCCAATCTCAAAATCCCTTTCTGTTTTAGCAGGATAAGGGTCAACTCCAGCTTCTTTAAGAGCGTTGAGTTTTTTTGACTTAGCTGTATAAATTTCTTCCAAAGAAGCCATGCTTCTATTTTATCTCAATTATTTTGTAAGTGATAGAGCCAGACGGTGCATTGTAAGAAAAATGGTCTCCTTTCTTTTTGCCCATAATAGATTCACCAAACGGTGAATGCACAGAAATTTTGCCGGTAGCGAGATCTGATTCTTCACCTCCAACTATAGTGTAAATTTTTTCACTCTTATCTCCATTTTTAGATACCGTCACGACAGAGCCGACAGCGACAACATCAGTACCGTGTGATGAAATTATGGTAGCGTTTTTGAGAACAGCTTCCAGTTTATTAATTCTATCTTCCACCACCCCTTGTATATCACGTGCTTCGTGGTATTCGGCATTTTCAGAAAGGTCACCTAAAGACTTGGCATACTCCAATTGTTCCGCCACTTCTCTACGTTTAGTTTTTTTCAAGTATTCAAGTTCTTCGGAAAGGGTTTTGTACTTTTCTTTTGTTAAATATTCTTTTTCGTTCATTTTCTTGTTATTAAATTGAATTAAATAGGAAGATGTATTGTATTCGATTCTAGCTGAAAGTCAATCGTTTTTTATCCATCCAATACTCATCTTGACGAACGAGCTTTGATATATCGGATTTATCGGCAAGTAAGGGTTTCAAAGACTCTTCAGCAAATACCCCATTTTGAGAACCTTTAGCTAAAATAACTGCGCCTTTTTTAATTCTTTTTGCGACAAATTCTCCAGCATCTACCGAGTTTTTAGCTTCATAAACATTGCAACCTTTTTCACGAGCTATCGGTGCCAAAAATGCATTAGCATCTTTACCTATAGTCACCACCAAATCCAAAAGTTTCGGATCACAATATTTACCTATTTTTTTGTGCTCCATTTCCGATGTTTCCCCCAACTCATTCATCATCCCCAAAATAGCGATTCTCTGTGATTTTTCAAAAGAATAAAGAGTATCAAGAGCCATTTTCACCGCATCGGGACTGGCATTATAAGTATCATCTATAATCACAGAATTTTTGATACCAGAAAGCTTATTTAATCGGCCGGAAAAACTTTTTATTTCACTCAAAGCTTTTATAATTTTTTCATCTGATATTTTAAACTTTTTGGCAAGCAAAACTGCAATATTGACCGAATACAATTGCACTGGCGAAACAGCTTCATATTTATAAATCGCATCAAATTCTTTGCCATAAAATATTATTTTTCCATGATCAAAACCTTCAGGCAAAATCCTACATAAATCTCTGTTGACGAAAACTTCATCACTAAAAAATCTCACTGACCATTCCTCTTCAGCTACATTTTTTATATTTTCAAAAAATTCCATGTGCTCTGGAGAAACAGCGGTGATGACCGCAATATCTAGATGCAAATATTTCCGAAACTCTGCTATCTGTCCGGGTGCGTCGGTACCAAGTTCCACCACTACAATTTCATGTGGATATTTTAAATAGATTTTGATTTCATTTTTAACAAAAACTGCTAGCCACTCAAAAACATTCCAAAGTGACGGCATTTTTTGGCCGAAAAATACGAGAGGCACACTCACGATGTCATTATAATTTCCTTCTTGATATCTTACTCTTTTATCAGATGCCAAAACTTGGGCAATGACGAGTTTGGTCGAAGTCTTACCAATACTGCCCACCACGCCGATTATTTTAAAATCGTGCCTCTTCCGCAATCTCCTGACCTGATTGCCTAATATCACAACCAGAAATTTTTTTAATATAGATTTCATATATTTAATTATACTTTATTCATTCTTCAAATACTCCGGAGTATTGACTGCCATCCAATCAAAAAGGGTACGCATGACGAAAGTACCTCCGATAAGATTTTTAACCGGACCTTTTTCCATCACTATAGTAAATGCATATTTAGGATTTTCATAAGGCCAAAAACCGATAACCCAAGAATTTACAAACTGTTTTCTTGAACCCAATTCAGCCGTACCGGTTTTACCAGCCACTTTGACAGCATTTGTGTTAAGACCAGACGCCGCTCCTTCTGTCGCTGACATCCTCATGCCTTCCCTAGCCACTTGAAAATGTTCCTCCGCACCTTTAATTTGTGTTCCCGAAGCGACAGTGCTGGTTGAGGTAAATAAAATTGAAGGGGTCAGAAGTTTGCCACTGTTTGCCATAGCTGCCGTAGCTACTACCGCCTGTATAGGAGTGATTTGAGTACCATACTGGCCAATAGCGGTATGATAAGTGTTTCCGACCCTCCAAATCTCTCCGTCAAAAGTTTTTGCTTTCCATGCCGGATCAGGGATAGTTCCAGTTTCTTCTTTTTGATTATCAAAGCCAGTTTTTTTAGTAAAGCCAAATTTTTCCAAATATTTTTTTATATTGGCAATTCCCAAACCTTTCTGATTTTCAAATCCACCACCTATTTCATAAAAATAAACATCTGAAGAAACGGCAATAGCTCTCCTCATATCAACAGCTCCGTGCGCTTTCCAGTCTTTAAAAATAGAAGGATTTTCCGGATCATACGGATTTGGTAAAACAAGTTGACCTGTACTCACAATTTCTTTTTCCGGGGAAATTATATTTTCTTCCAAAGCGGCAAAAGCTAAAAACGGTTTAACAATAGAACCCGGAGTATAAAGTCCTGATATCACCCTGTCCAAAAACGGATTTCTTGCATCTTTATAATATCCTTCTATTTTTTCTACATCTTTACCTTCAGTCATTACTTCCGAATTATATTCAGGGAAACTGACTATAGACAATATTTCTCCTGACTGCACATCCATTATTATCCCCGCACCACCTTGAAAACCTGAAGAAGCCGCGAGATCGCTTATTATTTCGTATAATTTATTTTGCACTCTAGCATCAACAGAAAGCACCGCGTCTTCACCGTTTTTCAACGGCTCTACAACACTTTGAGAAACCACACTACCTCCGGCAGAAGTTTCTATAAGTTCCGAACCATTCCTACCCGAAAGTATTTCATTCAAATAAAGCTCTGTTCCGTCTTTGGGCAAAAATTCTTCTTCATAATAAAAACCGGATTTATCTTTGGCTGGATATTTTATAAAACCGAGCAAGTTAGAAAATCCCAAAGTATCAGTATATCTGCGTAGCGGGAAATCCGATTCATCATTTTGTTTGTCATTCCAGGCAAGCTCTTTACCATCTCTGCTATATATCGCACCTCTAGGAGCCACCAACAAAATTTGTTTTAATTTATTATTTTCGCTTCTGTCTTTATAACTAGCACCATGAACGATTTGAAGCGAAACAAACTTCACCAAAAAAACAATGGTTACTAAAGTACACACTGCACCCAAAATAGGGAAAACTTTTGCAGAAATTGGTTTTTCCAAACGACCTTCAAATTGGTACATATCAAAATCCGGCAGATTTTTTGAATCCATAAAAATCTCATCCGGGTCTATGTTCCCGGAATTCTTTCTACTCCATTTATTTAACATTCTCCAAAAAATATTAGGCATAATTTATATTCAGATAATTTTGCGCCAATGAACTTTACTATTTAAAAATAAAGCTACAGATAAAACCAAAAAAGAAAACATGACCAGCAAATGTTTGGCTATAAACCCATCTCCAAAATAATAAACCAAATCAAGTATAAAGCCAGCAATGATAATTTCATAGGGTAATTTTATAAGATACACAGCAAGCAGGACCAATGGTATGAAAAGCCACCAACTGAATAAAACCGGAATAATTATAAGTGCCAAAAAATAAAAAAACCTAAGCATTTAAATGATATATAAATACCGTATTAATTTTTGATATATCAACCGACAAAGACATAAGTATGTTTTTGAAACCGGAAGAACGATCTTCTTCTATAGCACCGACAACAGCGATAGTAGAATTGAACGAACCCCCAATCATTATTTTATCGCCAATTTTAATATCAAAATCAATCGGAACATTAGTTTCCATACCTCCACCACCGTTACCCTTAATCTCAAGAGGTTCTAAAGTTCTATCAATATAACCATACGAAATCACACCCGCAAACGAATTGAGAGCGGCTGTCGCCTTGTTTCCGGAAACCTTCACTATTTTACCAATCAAAATTCTTTCACCAGCAAAAACAAGATCACCAACACTGACCCCGTCGTTAGTACCGATATCCAAAAATAAAGAATCCAATGGCACTTGCGGAGGTTTGGCTATAATAGTAGTAGTTAAAAAATCCCCTATCGGTTTTAGCTTTAAATCTTGGCGTAATTTATCATTTTCATATTTTACGGATTCATAATTAATTTTATCAATACGGCCATTTTCAATCTGATTTAATAAATTGCTATTTTCTTCTAAAATTTTATTTTTGTCAGAAAAATATTTTGGTATTTGGCCAAAATTATCATAAAAAAAATTGCCTGTTTTAAAAACCGGAGAGAGAATATTTCCCGTTAGAGACCCCACTGGGCCCCAAGAGCTTAAGACCAAAATCATTACCACAACAACTACTATGACAATTATCGTTTTGGTTATACTCAAATCAAACAAACCTTTTTTAGTGTTTCGTGTTTGATATATCATTTTCATCAGCGATTAATACTTCTCCAAATTGATCCATTTTTTCGAGAATAATACCGGTACCTCTGACCACACAAGTAAGTGGATCATCAGCAATATAGACTGGTATTTTTATTTCTTCTTTCAAGATTTCAGCAAATCCTTTTATGAGGGCTCCACCACCAGCGAGATACACTCCTCTGTGCATTATGTCGGAAAGTACCTCGGGCGGAGTAACTTCCAAAACTTCTTTGACTGCTTCAACCAACACTTCAATAGAATGTGAGACAGCGTCTCTAATATCAGAATCAGTAACTACCACCTCCTTCGGTAAACCGGTTATCAAATCTCGACCTCTAGCTTGCGTCTCAAGTGGACTTTCACCTTGCAAAAGAGAAGTTATAGAAACTTTTATATTTTCAGCAGTTTTTTCTCCAATAATTATTTTAAATTCACTCCTTATATATGAAGCAATGTCGGCATTTAATTTATCTCCAGCAATGCGGACATTTTTAGTACTAACTACCCCACCGAGCGAAATGACTGCGATATCTGCAGTGCCCCCACCAATGTCAATAACCATGTTGCCAGCCGGCTCATGTATAGGTAAATGCATCCCAATGGCGGCAGCCATTGGTTCTTCGACAATATGAACAACACTTGCACCTGCGTTTTTAGTTGCATCTCTGACTGCTCTGGTTTCAACATTGGTAATACTGGAAGGTACCCCCACAACCACTCTCGGCCCAAAAAACTTTTTTGAAACTGCTTGAGCTTTGCCTAAAAGATAATGAATCATTTCTTCAGTCACTTCAAAATCTGAAATAACCCCGTCAACGATGGGCCTGACCGCCACGATATGAGGAGGTGTTCGGCCAAGCATATTTTTGGCTTCAGTTCCGACGGCCACCACTTGACCAGTTTTTTGATTGACTGCTACTACTGAAGGTTCGTTCAATATAATGCCTTTACCACGCACATAAACCAGCATATTGGCCGTTCCCAAGTCAATACCGATATCATTGCGCAAAACCCGCATCCATTGTTCTAGTTTTTCTTTAAACATACGAACAATTTAGCACAAATTTTAGAGTTCGTCTTCTGTGACCATTTTTACCTCTCCGGTTTTTCTATTTTTTAATTCCAATTTTCCGATTGCTACATTTTTTTCACTAACAATAATTTGATAAGGCATACCAAGCAAATCTGCATCTGCAAACTTCTCTCCAGCCCTAGCATTCCTGTCATCATATAAAACATTATTTTCACCAAATTTTTTATAAATTTTTTCCGCCATTTCTTTCACTTCTGGTTTTTCTGAAGGAATTTCAATCAAACTGTATTTAAACGGCGCAACACTCTCTGGCCAAATGATGCCTTTGTCATCGGAAAGAAATTCCACCACAGTTCCCATAAGTCTTCCCAAACCAATACCGTAACAACCCATGAAGACCATTTCAAATTCTCCTTTTTCATTTTTGTATTTCAGATCAAAAGGTTCTGAAAATTTAGTTCCAAGGGTAAATATGTTTCCAACTTCAATAGCTTTTTTCTCCACAAGCTCATCTTTTTTCAAATTCAAACTTTCAATAACTTCATCAGTATAAACTTCTCTATTCACAGCTATTTTATTTTTTTCATCAACATAAATAGTATCTTCGCCCGCCTCGGTAATAGTCTGAAATTCGTGAGAAAATTTAGAAAAAGTGCCCCCGGACGAAAAAGTTATGTAGGTTGAGCTACCAACACCCACTCTTTCAAAAATATTTTGATATGCTATTTTTGCCTTTTCATAAAAAACATTGTGTTCAGCTTCATCTCTAGAAAACGAATACAAAGCTTTCCAATAAAACTCTCTGCCTCTCATAATGCCAGATTTACTTCTGGCTTCATTTCTGAAAATCTCTTTAAAATCATATGGATACACGGGTAAATCTTTATAGGAATTTATATATTGTTTCAACACATTGGTATAGCTTTCTTCATTAGTCCAAGATAATCCAACATCTGCACCATTTTTTAATTTAGTTTTAAACCAATTGTCTACTACACTATCATCCCATCTATTTGACTTTTCCCACACTTCTTTATTTTGGAGTATTGATGTTTTCATTTCTATACCTCCAATAACGTTCATTTCTTCTCTAATTATATTTTCAATTTTTTTTATCACATTCAAACCAAGTGGCAAGTATGAATAAACTCCCGCCATTTCTTTATGAATATAACCACCGCGTATCAGAAGCTCTGCGTTTTTAGAGGTCTCATCAGACGGCGCTTCACGCCTAGTCTTTGTAAAAAGTTGTGATTGTCTCATATTTTAATAATACCTCAAACCCTGTTTTTGAGCAAAATAAAATATCTTAGAAAAGTTTAAGAATATCACGATAAGTGACGATGAGCATGACAATGATGAGAAGAGTGAAACCGACAGTGTTCAAAGTATTGGCTACTTTTGGATTTATTTTTCGGCGGGTGATGCCTTCAATAGCTACAAAAAGAATGCGCCCACCATCAAGAGCTGGGAATGGCACCAAGTTCACTACAGCAAGATTTATGGAAATTAGAGCGGTAAAAGTAAGGAGATACGAGAAGCCGAGCCTTGATGCATCCCCCACCAAACCCACGATGCCAACCGGACCGGTCACTTCAGAAATATTGGCTTTACCTGTGAGTACACCTTTTATCAAACCGGCAATACTCTCAACTGTCAGATAAGAAAGTCTTATCGTGGTCCTGCCTCCTTCATAAATAGCTTTGTGTATAGGAAGTTTTAATGTGCCTATCGTGTCCATTTCTATGCCTATTATTTTTTTGTTTGAAGTTGTATTAGTTTCCGGTGTGATTTTGAAATCCAAAATTTTTGCCCCCCTATCGATTTGCACATTAATTTGACCGGAAGATTGATTTATAAAATCGGAAACATTTTCTGAAGTTGGGTTTTGCAAAACTTTTCCATTATTTAAAGATATATTCAAAACTTTATCACCTGTTTTTAATCCTGCTTTTTGAGCGGGAAATTCTGGGACCAGTCCAACTACCGTTAAGATTGGATTTTTAACTTCCGCACCAAAATCATTATCTACCGGAGAAGGTACACCAATCAAAAACCCAACACTAAACAAAAACCAAGCAAAAAGAATATTAAAAAAGATGCCGGCAAAAAGTATAGATGCCTGCCATTTTTTAGAAACTTTTGTAAATGGTAGGTTTTTCGAACCCCGAGAATCAGAAATCCCTTGCGAGGCTGACTGAGCCGAGCACGAGGAATTTTTCAGCAGAAAAATATCCGTGGATTTCTGATCTTGGGGTGAAGGAAAACTTTCATCTTCCTCCTCATCATAATTTTCACCGAAAATTTTAACGAAACCACCAAAAGGAATCCAATTTAAAGAAAATAAAGTTCCCCACTTTTTGCCCAATTTCAAAGCTCTCGGTGGATAACCAAAACCAAATTCATCCACTCTGACTCCAGCACCTTTAGCAAACAAAAAATGCCCAAGCTCATGAACAAACACGAGTACTCCCAAGATAATTAGAAAGATTATAATTGTCATTTATTTTAACTCTTTATTTCTTTCTCTTTTTTCTCAGCCATTTGTTCTAACATACTAACACTTGCATCTATAATCTTTTGCATCTCTTCTTTTAATCTGAATTTGTCATCTTCACCCATACCACCAGCTTTTTCTTTTTCTTCAATAGCTTTACCGGTTTTATCACGCAAACTTCGCAAAGACATTTTAGCTTCTTCAAGTTGTCCTTTGGCTACTTTGACGAACTGCTCTCTTCTTTCAGCTGTAAGTTCTGGAAAAATAATACGCAAACCTTTATCAAAAGCTGCAACTGAAAGTCCAAGATTTGAAGTGCTGATCGCCTTTTCAATACTTTTGCCGACTGTCATATCCCAAGGCTCTATCCTCACTGTCTTGGCATCTTCTACAGTAATATTGGCCAATTCTTTGATGGACATTTTTGAACCGTAAGCTTCAACTTGGACGAAATCAAGAATAGAAGAATTGGCTCTGCCAGTACGGATAACTGAAAGCTCTTTGGACAGCCAATTTTCCACTTCTTTGCTTTTTGTTTTTAATTCTGAAAAATCAAACATAAATATATTTTTTAAATTTAGTGTGTGATTTTTCTTTCAACAACAGAAACTCTTTTTGTAAGCGCTTCAAATTCATAGCGTTCAACTTTTTGCCTCATACCATTTTTTATTTCTGTTATATCTTCCGCAAGAGAACTTATCATTTCTGTATGAGAATCTAATCTTTGATTTATACCATCCATCCCCTCTTTAATAATTTTAAATCTGTCATTAGTATGTTCCTGTAGGGATCCAACGTATCGTTCCATATACTCTTTCATCTTTTTATCAGACTCGTTTTGGACCCTTTTTATTATTTTTTCTACATCTAGATTTGCCATAAGTCCCCATTATACCAAATTTTGCTTTTGCAACAACTTAATTCTCTCCCCCAACTTAAACCCGTTCCCATGACTCAATAGTCCTGAATACGAAGCCCCTGTTTCTTTTTTAAATTCCCCTGCTAGTCTTCTAAACATTCTATTTTTGGTGCTAGTTCTCAAAACTCTATACTTAGGAAAATGCACCCAGCCCAGAAAATCAATCCCTGAAGATAAGGTTTTAACAAAAAGTTTGTTTGGGTGCAATTCTAATTTTAATTTTTCTTCTAAAAAACTAGCGATTTTAGGTATAAGTTTTAAAAGATAATTTTTGTTTTCGCTTAAAATCACAAAATCATCTGCGTATCTTATATAATATTTGGCTTTGATTTCTCTTTTCATAAACTGATCAAATTTGTCCATATAAATGTTTACAAAAATCTGACTTGTAAGGTTACCGAGAGGCAAACCGACATCAACTTTGTTTTCTGTATTAAAGCTATCTATAACCTGATTAAGTAGCCAAAAAATGTCTGGGTCTTTGATATTTTTATCAAGAATATCTTTCAAAAGATTATGATTAATACTAGCAAAAAACTTCCTGATATCACACTTCAATACCCAACAGGTTTTAGTATGATTTGTTGAGACTTTGCGGCCAAATTCTCTGAAACGATTTATAGCCTTATGTGTCCCCTTCCCAAACCTACAAGAATACGAATCAAAAATAAATTTCCGGTCAAAATACGGATACAGAGCATTATAAATTACATGGTGTAAAAGTCTGTCTCTGACACTAGCTTTATGAATACTCCTTGGTTTTGGGTCATTTATTTTGAAAGCATGATATCCACCGTGTTTGTAAGTTTTGTTTTTGAGTTCTTGACGCAAATCAAAAATATTATCAGAAAAATTTAATAAAAATTCGGCTACATCTTTGCGTTTTTTCTTGCCACACAAAAATTCCTGCCAAGAGTGGAGCAAATTTTCTACTGATATGGTATCGTTATATTTATGGCGCAATTTTCTACTCTCTCTCTCTCTCTCTCTCTCGTTAACGCCTCGATACTTCAACGCATCAAAGAGGCATATTTGCTTTGGGTAAGTATTCTTGATCATGTGCCTAAAGGCCAACGCCACAGCATTGGTGCTCGCATTGAGAATAAATTTTTGGATTTGCTGGAACTTTCATATATAGCCTATTTTATCGAAAAAGATAAGAAAATAGAAAGGATAAACCAGTGTATTTTAGATTTGGACGCCATCAAATTTTTGATTCATATAACTTGGGAAGGTAAACTAATTTCTCATAAACAATACGCAGAAATTGGAGAAAAATTGAAAGAAATCGGTAAAATGTTTGGTGGTTGGAGGAAAAATTTAGAAAATCCGGAAAAGAAAAACCTTGCGAGATAAAATCCAGCAAGGAAAAGAAGTGACTTTCGGGAACGAAAAATGAACTTGTTGTTGTCATTCCACCTATTCGAAGGCTTAGCGTTGTTCGTGTTCAGTTTGAGCTTGTCGCCATTCCAGTTGAGGTTAAACACTTTCAGGTTGCCGTCGCGGTCTGTTTGTATACAGCGCCATCTATTACACCGTTCTTCTCTTGTGATTATTTAATGAAAAACAAAAACTTGAGTTTAATTTTATGCATGATCTCAAATCACACAGCACCATATACCAAGTATATTTCTTTTTAGAATACAAAATAAATTACTCTATAAAAAGCCGTGGCCGTTTATAATCTCAATTTATTTGTATCGGAAAGGTTTTGGAAAGCCGTGACCGTCCAAAATAACCAATCTGAATTTAGTATACAGAATTTTAAAAAAATAAAAACCAAAGTATCAAAATTTCAAAAAATCTAAATAAGGAAAATTGGAATTAAGAAACTAAGTATCCAAATCTCTAAGACTTGCGGGAACGAAAAATGAACTTGTGGTAGTCATCCCACCTATTCGAAGGCTTAGCGTAAAACGTGCTCAGTACGAGCTTGCCGCCATACCAGTAGAGGTCAAACACTCTCAGGCGGCCGTCGCGGTCTGTGATTTGCTTCATAGCGATAACCATATAATCTTTCCCTAAATATGAGAGTCTGAGGGATGGGCCGACTTCAGCGGGACAGAGTTCTAAACCGAATTCTTCGGCTTTCTTGTAAATTTCATCTGTAGTAGTGCCATTTGGGAATCCCAAGTCTTTGACAGTTAGTCTGACGAGATTGAGGTTTTCTTGATTTGTTTGAGTAGTAAAATCTTGGCTGTTTAACATATCCTTAGCATAATCTGAAATATTGATATTTTTTTCTTGCATTTCTAGCATTAATTCATCTTTAGTTTTTCCTCCAATCTGAGTCTCATATTTTTGAATTTTGCCTTCAGGAAAAGAAGTATAAATATTATCTGGGTTAATGTTGGTTTTAAATATGTTGGGAAAAAGTTTGCCAATGTAGGCTTTGGTGTTTTCTGTTATTTCACTTTCATTGGTAGCGATTTCTTCAGGTTTGCATTCAAGTATGATTGGCGCGTCTTCTTTTATATTCCTCTCTCCTCTAATCTCCTCAATTCTCGGATCTTTGTCATACCCAAACCCTTCAATCTTTCTGTTGATTTCGTAGAGAAAGATGAGGTCTTCTTTTGAAAGTTCTTGGTTTGATTTGGTCTTTTCCTCAATCTTAGTGAGACGTTGCATATCATAGCTTTTTTCTCTGTAGATATCACCAGCGTCACCAAAGGTGTTGAGTTTTCTGTCTAATACATCTTGCATCATAGATTCAACGTTTTGATGAGGTAAAATACCTCGAATTTCACCAATTTTGTTTTGACCGTTCATACGGATAGCTAATCTGGGTTGAGTGGGTTTATCTTCTGAATCGTTAGTGTAATATACATAAAAATCTCCTTGTTCAACTTGAGTTTTAGCGGTTGACTTGCCTGCAGTACACCAACCAGTGCCTTTGCCTTCCAGAGATTCGTAGAGTTTCTCGGCTTGTCTCATATCACCTTGTTCATACTTTATCCATTCTCCTTTGATTTCTTCTTGATTTTCAATTTGAGAAGCGAGGGATTTTTGAATGAGTTCGGCGTAAGCAGAAGGAAATCTTTCAGAAAAGAGTCTTTTGACTTCATCATCTTTGAGAGCCTTGTTATCTTCCTTAACTTTTTCGTAAAGGTCGCAGAGTTCAGCTAGGGGTTCGCGGTATATATCGGGGTATGGAGCGACGGTAGAGTCAGTGCGTTTTTTGAATTCACCTCTTTCTTTATCAAATTGAGATAACTTAATGACTTGGCTCCAAGCGTAGTATTTAAACCAAGCCGGATAGACAGCATCTTCTGATGTGAGGTAGTCTGTCCATTGGTCTAGAGAATGTTTTTGGTCTTCGATAGCTACATTCATCATTTGGTCACGCATTTCCGGAGTGATTTCTATATCACCGTGACCTTGTTCTCTAGCTACTCTTTTTTGGAGTTCGAAGTATGACTCAGGGAAGTTTTCTTTCTTGATGAGGAGGTTATCGTATATCTTGTTTTTGACCATCTCCAGGTTCCTTTCTCTTACCCGTTCGTTGGGGTTGAGGAAGATGTTTTCCAAACGATCCATGTATGCTTCTATTCTTTCGTTGGGATTGTTGGGTATTTTTTCCTCAGTTAGACGTTCCTGTTTTTCTACAGCTAATTCTACTTCTTCTGACTTTTGCAGTTCTGGGATTTTGAGGTGAAGGGGGTGTTTTTCCATAGATTTATGTGGATAAAATTATAACACACATGAAAGCCACTCCAGAAGCATTTTGGGAGAAGAACCCCTAACAGAAGCGAAGGTTTTAGCAATTAATATGTTTTTTAAGTCTTGAGCTTTAAAATTATTTTTGTAAGCAATCTCCTCTAAATTTTTAATTAATTCTTTCATTTCATTTTTACTTGCCCCTCGAAGCTTTAGCGAAGTAGGGTCTTCTTTTTTTGAAAGAGAACGTATCATAGAAAATTTTTCTTTAATTTGGGAAAGTAAAAATTTTTTTGCATTGCCGTCCCCGAGGTCAGACCTTTGGGACTTTTTTTCAAGGTCTGACCTCAAAAACAAAATTCTAACTCTCGAAAGAAAAGTTGGAAGTAATCCACCCAGACTTTGAAGATTTATAAAAAAATATGTTCCCAAAGGTGGTTCTTCTAAAATTTTGAGTAAAGCGTTTTGAGCTTCAAAAGTGATGGAATTAACTATTATTAAAGAAGCTTTGACATCACCGACAAGTGGTTTACCTATGGCCCATCTTTCGAGATTACGTACTTCATCAATGCCAAAACTTTGATTTTCTATAAGCAAAAAATCTGGATTGGCTTTTGTATTAAAATTCAATCTATTGATCAAAATTTCCAAAACAAAACTACGGCAATCATCTCCTATAACAACGCTCGCATGATGCAATTCTTTATTTTGGTCCATTTTTATTTTTGTCTCTAATTATTTATAGTGAGCTTGTCGAACTATTTTTTACCAACCACCATCCTCTTGTAAGCGTCCAAATGTTCTAGTGCGATACCGGTACCTTTGGCCACACAATAAAGCGGATCTTCGGCAAGAGTAGTTTTCACTCCGACCCTTCTGAAAATAAGTTCTTGGAGATTTCGCAAAGATGAAGTACCACCAGTCATAATAATGCCATAATCTATAATATCGGCCGCAAGTTCTGGTGGGGTTTCCTGTAAGACATCTTTAACCGCTTTTATTATTTCTCTGAGCTCGCGAGAAATCGCTTTTACAATTTCGTTAGTTTTTATTTCTACCGATCTCGGCAGTCCCGAAATCAGGTCACGGCCTTTTATCATCACAGAAAGCTCTTCGTCTATCGGTAATGCTGAACCTACTTTTATTTTTATATCTTCGGCAGTTTTGTCTCCAATAGCCAAGTTGAAAGTTTTTTTGATGTAATCAGCTATACTCTCATCGATTTTGTTACCAGCACATTTGACAGATGTAGAAGCGACGATGCCCCCAAGAGAAATCACAGCTACATCGGTCGTACCCCCACCGATATCCATAATAATGTGACCTCGAGCTTCATAAATAGGAACACCGGCTCCGATAGCGGCCAAGATCGGTTCCTTAATCACATAAGCACTTCTAGCCCCAGATTTAATAGCTGCTTCTATCACTGCCCGCCTTTCAGTAGAGGTGATGCCGGCCGGCACCGAAATCAAAACCTCAGGTTTAACGAAACTCCATCCCCCCAAAGCTTTTTTCATATAATAAGAGAGCATGGCTTCGGTCACTTTATAATCAGCGATAACTCCGTCTTTCATTGGTCTGTAAGCCATTATCGCTTCCGGAGTCCTACCGATCATTTCTTTGGCCTCATTGCCCACTGCCAAAATTCTTTTATTTTCCAAAAGTATCGCGACTACTGACGGTTCGTTGAGTACCACACCTTTGCCAGGCACAAAAACCAGAGTATTGACTGTACCCAAATCAATGCCGAGTTTTTTAGATAAAAAAGTCATACTCAAATACTACAAGTAACTCCTCTCTAGAGCAATATTGAGCTTTACCCAAATCTCTGCCACAATTCTTCTATGTTCATAATAGATTGTTTACCATTTTCAAAAGGTCTGAATAAAGAGTCCCTATCTTATTTTGGGCCAAAATATTTAGAGCCCGGCTCTCTCATCAAAATAAATATAAGAAACAAAAGCGTACCGGCCTTGGTCACAAAAAGTCGAGATGTGACCGAAATGAAAACGGAAATAAAATCAGCAAATTTTCAATTAAAAAAAATTTCCGCTTTTACATCAAAACCTTTTTTGCAAAAAGAATTTTTGGAAGCAGTTAAAGTGACGGCTAAATACTTTTCGGCTAATTTGGGTAATATACTTCCTCACTTAATTCCCTCTTTCGTTTTGGAAAATCCGGAAACCATATCGAAAATATCATCTAAAAAGCAACTTCCAAAAAATACTTCCGGTACAAAAAATGAAGTCTCTATCCTACAAGCTCCAAATGAAGAAAGGATGGATCTTTATCGACTGCTCGTCAGAGAAGAATTTGCTAAAAAGAAATCCGTTTTTTTGTGCTTACCCCAAAATGAAGATGTGAGGCGAGCTAAAGATAAATTGGAGCGTGGTATAGAATCATTCGTTTGCGTCTTTCATAATGAAATGAATAAAAAAGATTTGGTTAAAGAATGGAAAAAAGCCTGCCAAACAGAGCATCCTGTATTTATTATTAGCACTTCTCAGTGGTTATTTTTACCAAGGAATGATTTTGGTACCATCATTATGGACAAAGAAAATGAAGGTGGTTGGAAAACTCTAGCTAAACCTTTCATAGATTTAAGATTTTTCATGGAAGCTTTAACAAAAGCAAACAACATCCGTTTGGTTATCGGTGATTCTTTCCTCCGGACAGAAACTTTGTACAGATACAAACAAGGAGAAATTTCGGAATTTGAAAACGTAAAATGGCGGTTACCTAGCGAAATTAAAACTTCAGTAGTGAACTTAAAAGAAAACACCAAGAAAGAAAAAGGAGGAGAATTTAAAACCATTTCTCCGGAACTTTTGAAACTCATAAAAGAAGTAATTGAAAAAAGTTCCAACATGTTTATTTTTGCCGCTAGAAAAGGCATTTCTTCTGTTACTGTGTGCCGAGATTGCGGTGAACAAGTCAAGTGTTCTAATTGTTTTGCACCAGTGATTTTGTACAAAACCAAAACAGGTGGAGCTTTCAAATGTCATCAATGTGGTGAGACTCGTGATGCAGCTGAAATCTGCCAAAATTGTGGCAGTTGGAAATTGGCAGCTTTTGGCGCCGGCATTGACCGAGTAGCGGAAGAGATAAGAAAAGAAATCCCTAATATAAATCTTTTTGAAATTCATAAAGATGCTACGGAAACCAGTGTCCAAGCAACAAGTGTTTCTAAAAGTTTTTACGAAAACAAAGGTAGTATACTTTTGGGCACCGAAATGGCTTTTCCTTACTTATATAAAAAAGTTGGTAGTTCCGCTATATGTTCTTTTGATTCTCTGTTTTCCATCCCCGATTTCCGCATTCGAGAAAAAATATTCCGTTTGATTTTACAAACTAAAAGTATTGCCAAAGAAAATTTTATAATTCAAACCAGAAATCCGGAAGATTCCACTGTAGAATTTGGCATCACTGGAAACTTAGTGGAATTTTATAAAAAAGAAATTGAAGACCGACAAGTTTTAGGTTATCCGCCATTTGGTATTTTCATAAAAATCACGGTACGAGGTACCAAAAATTTCGTCAACAGGGAAGCAGAAAATTTAAAAAATATTCTCACAGATAAAGGAGCCACTGTTTTCCCCTCCACTCACGAAAAAAGAGGTGAACAAGCAGCTGTAAACGCTGTCATTAAACTTCCAAGGAAAGATTGGCCTGACTCTTCCCTGCTCTCAATTTTGAAATCCTTGCCCCCTCATTTTGATGTTAAAGTTGATCCGGATAATCTACTCTAAACCCATAGGACGGGATGAAATTTTCGTGGTAGAATGAGGATATGAACGAAATCGTACAAAAAGACAATAAAATATTAAGAAAAATAGCTAAAGAAGTCCCTATTGAAGAAATTGGGAGCCGGAAGATAGAAACCATTATAAGAAGAATGATAAAAGCTTTGGACAGTCAAGATGATGGCGTCGCTATCGCTGCCCCGCAAATCGGAGAAAATTTGCGCATTTTTGTAGTTTCTAAAAAAATATTTGAAATAATGGCAGAAGAAAAAATGAAAAGCACCGCTTCCAAAAGAGAAAAATTGGAAACTTTTGCAGAAGAACAAGTGGGTTACAAAGATATGGTTTTTATTAACCCTCAAATATTAAAAACTTCTAAGAAAAAAATGCCGATGGAAGAAGGTTGTCTTTCGGTACGCTGGCTCTATGGCAAAGTAGAAAGAGCAGAAAAAACCCTAGTCAAAGCCTACGATGAAAATGGTAAACCCTTCACTATGGGTGGCACCGGCCTTCTCTCTCAAGCTTTCCAACACGAGACCGATCATTTGGACGGAGTTCTTTTTACCGATAAAGCTACTGGTTTAAAAGAAATGGTGCCAGAAAAAAAATGATTACAAAAAAAATAAATTGGGTGTTTTTTGGCTCATCTGAATTTAGTGTTTATGTTTTGGATGAATTAAAAATCCATAATATTTTACCTTCTCTGATTATCACTACTCCAGACAAACCTAAAGGGCGAAAACTAGTGCTCACTCCTACTCCAGTAAAAATTTGGGCTAAAGAAAATAATATTGAAGTTATTGAACCCGCCTCTCTCAAAAATAATCCGAACTTAATCTCTCAACTCAAAGCTCTCAGCTCAGAGCTTTTCTTAGTCGCCTCCTACGGCAAAATAATTCCGCCTGAAGTTTTTGAGATTCCAAAACACAAAACTTTGAACATTCATCCTTCTCTACTTCCAAAATACCGCGGAGCTTCTCCTATTCAAAGCCAGATTTTAGAAGATGCTCAAGAAGTGGGTGTGAGTATTATGAAAATTGATGAAGGTATGGATACGGGAGCAATAGTAGTGCAAAGAAAAATCGAGTTCTTTCCGTCGCAAGCCCATAAATGCACGGATATTTTCTTGCTAGAAAATTCCTCGTGCTCAGCTCAGTCAGCCTCGCAAGGCATTTCTGAACTTGCAACTTCAAGAACTCTCTGGCCACTTGGTCGCAAAGAATTAGAAAAACATTTGGCCATAGAAGGAGCAAGACTTTTTGCTCACATTTTACCTGAATGGCTCATCGGTGCCATTGATCCAATTATGCAAAGAGAAACAGAAGCGACATATTGCCAAAAAATAAAAAAAGAAGACGGTGAACTCAAAATAGATTTGGAAAACTTAGAAAAAAACGCTCATGAAAATTTGCTCAAAATAAAAGCGTTTGAAGAATGGCCCACTGCTTACTTTTTCCTAAACAATAAACGTATCATCATAACTGACGCCATGATTGAAGATAACAAGCTAAAAATTTTGAAAGTTAAACCTGAAGGTAAAAATGAAATGTCTTTTGAAGATTTTCTACGAGGACAAAGATAGGTTAACTATTTTTATTTTTTACCAAAACCCTTCATTAGATTTTTTATCTTAGCTCCACCACGTCTTAAGAGATGCAGAGTTTTTTTCTTTTCACCAGAAAGTTTGTAAGCGATTTCATCTTTGACTTCATCAATCGCCGCATATAAATCATTGGTCTCTTCTTTAGCATAATAAGTCTGCCCCCCGGCAATAATTTGGATTTCCGCCATAAAAACGTCACCTGATTTATGATGCTTAGTAGTCTTACCTACTTCCACATTGACCAAAACTTCTTGAGCTCCTTGTAAAAACTTTTCCAGCATTTGAACTTTCTTTTCTATATAATCTGAAATGGAAGGAGTAAGAGTAATACCTGTGGCCTTTGTGTTTATCTTCATACTTTTTATTTTAATTTTTTAATAATTATTAATCAAAAATATTTATAAGATATGCATCTATGGTGCGTTGTGGAATATCATAAAAATTCTTATTTTCTTGACGAAGCATATTTGCCAAACTTCTGCCTACAAAACGCCAATGCCAAGGTTCAAACTGATAATAAGCATTGCCTTTGAGATAAGATATGACAAAGCCATATTTAAAAGCGTTACTTAAAAGCCAATCATAAGCGGCTGCTTTTTCAAAATCAGTATAACCTGAACCTAAATCAGGAGTAGTAAAATCAATAGTTGTACCCAATTGGTGTTCGGAATATCCTTGGTCGGCTGAAAATTTGTTGGCGCCAGTCCCATAGGTGAAGGTGTAAGCATTCTTTAAACTGCTTTGGTCGCTAAATGATCTAAAACCGGAAATTATCTCCAAATTAATACCGCTTCGAGTGGCCGCATTTATCATATCTTGTAAAAAAGGAAAAGCTTTAGTGTGAAATTTTATTTCTTTATCTTTCTCGTAAACATAATTAGATGGAATGTTGGTCAAATCTTCCGGTATATAATTTTCATTTAAAAAGTAAACCTTAGAATATTTTTGCAGAAGCTCTTTATCGGTCTTGGAAAGTTGATCAAGTTTGCCGACGGTATTAGCTATTTGATTTATTTGCCCGGAAAAAGTGCTGTTTATGTAGCGTTCTGTACCGAGTGAATTTCGAAGGTTCGCATTTATATTTTCAAAACCAACGATAACTGTTTCCGAATCGGCGATATTTTGCAAAATCCCTTTATATGTAAGTTGGTAAAAATATCCGGCCACAAATAAGCCCAAAACCGCCAATATTGCCACAATAATAGTGACTATTTTTTCGTGTTTATACTGTTTGGGAATCATAATATAATTCTACCATAAAGTTACACTGCCATTTGAAAAACATTTACCCATTAGAAACTTCCACTTTTTTGAAATCTTCAAAAAATTCTTCAATTTCTTCTTTAGTCATTACTCTTCTTTCTTCCCCTTTATGATCAAGATCTCCAACAATAACTGTCGGAACAATATGATAATGCAAGTGTTCTACGCTTTTGCCCGCATCTTCTCCATTTCGTAGCAAAATAGTGTAATTTTCATATCCCAAAGCTTTTATAGTTTTGATTCCGCTTAGCAAAAGTTTTTCCATCGCTCTTACTTCTTGTTCATTCAAATCTTCATATTTTGCCACGTGACGCTTTGGTATCACCAGCATATGATGTTTGTGATAAGGAGCAATAGAATACGTCAAAAAAGCTTCATCTTCTTCTTTTATAAATCTATCATCTACATGTCCACAAAATGGACAGCCAGTAAATGTTTTTAAATAATCTTTGTATAACATACATATAAGTATACCAAATATATTTTCGTTATTGCAACCGTATAGATTTTTGCTACAATAGCAATGTTCTTTAAATTTATGTGGTATACTTATGTTGTGTATACCAAAATAAGAAAAGAGACAAGGACTTATGCCGATCGAGCAAAGTATATGGTTATGGCTGTTAAACGCAGAAGAATAAAACTGCGTGAAATGGCTAGATCTTATAAAGGCAACAAATGCGCGATATGTGGTTACAATAAATGCTCACGAGCATTGAGTTTCCACCATGTAAATCCTAAAAACAAAGACTTCGATATGTCTTCTAAGGGTTTAACACGTTCGTGGGAAAGGCTTCGCAAAGAAATAGACAAATGTGTGTTGCTTTGTGCGAATTGTCATATGGAAGTCCATGATGAGATCACAAAAATCCCGAAAGAGATTTGTAACTTGAAAAATAAATAATCATTAAGCTCCGCGGTGGCGCAGCGGTAGCGCAGTCGCCTGTATTTATAATGCAGCTTCCAAAAGAAATTTTGGATGAAAAACGAGGTGAATTCGGGGAAACCCAAGCTTTAAAAAGCGGGCAATCCCGAGCCAAGCCCAGACAAAAGTCAGGGAAGGTGTAGAGACTATCCTTTATGGAGTAGGACGTGTTTATTTCACGTTCGAAGCCCCTCGCCCCTAAATCAAAAGACATGGGGATGATATAGTCCATACTTCTAGTAATAGGAGATTCTATGTAAGCGATTGGTCGTTGGTTCGAATCCAACCCGCGGAGCTTAGTGATTATTTGGTAAACATGTGGAACGGCTCAACGATAAATATCGTTGAGCCGTTCTTGATTATGTAAAAATATCCTTTCTTTTTTATTCATTTCTCCCAATAACCAATTTGCGATGCCACCGACCAAGCGGTGGCTTTTTATTTAAAATTTTCAAAACAATTTCTCCTCCTTCGCTCTTATAGAGCTACGGCGGGATACAATAACATCCTCTACCAAGTGGAGCAAAGTTGTGTGGTATAATTTTTATATGAAAGACAACATCACTCTCCAGGCCAAGTGGCTTATCAAAGCTCCTCTAATGGATGTATTTAACATAATGACTGACTTTGAAAAATGGCCTGAATATTTTCCGAAAGTCGCGGAATCTATACGAGTCGTTAAACGCGAAGGAAATAATTTAGAAATGGATGCAAGCGTGAAATCATTTGGCCAAAAGTTTCCAGTGAAAATGAAATATCAAATCCTCCCCGGAAAAGGGTTTATTTCAGATAATGAAAGCCCTAAATTTGGAACTTCCGGCCACGAAGAATTTTTGCTATCTGAAGATCCTGAAGGAACCATCATCAATTATACTTATCAAGTCGCCATCCATAAACTCTGGCTCCGTATAGTTGCACGGCCACTTATTGGTTGGTTTTCCATGAAATATTGGGAGAAAGCGGTCATAGATGAACTAAGAAAAAGGCTCGAGAGATAATCTGATAATATTTAAAAATTTAAGTATCTTTGTTATAATTAAAGTATGTGTAAAGGTTCAAATGGAGCAGTATATGGCCTAGGATTTATCGGCGCTGCGGTGTATTTCATCCAACACGCTGATGGTTTTTGGGCTGGAGCGGTAGGTTTACTTAAAGCTATAGTTTGGCCAGCATTTTTGGTTTATAAACTTTTGGCTTAAAACAACCCGCTTCTCATTTTTTATGATAAAGTATGCTCATGAAAAAGCAGAGGTATTTTGATTATGCCGCGACTACTCCTGTAGACAAACAGGTCGTCTCTGCGATGCTCCCTTATTTTAAGGAAGATTTTGGTAATCCTGGGAGTCTGTATAGATTGGGCCAAAAATCTAAATTTGCTATCACTAAATCAACTAAAACCATCGCCAAAATTTTAAATTGCCGACCCGATGAATTTGTATTTACTGGTTCGGCTACTGAAGCGGATAATCTGGCTATACTTGGCGTTGCCAAAGCTAATAAAGAAAAAGGGGGCAAAATCATAACTACCCAAATTGAACACAAAGCGGTTTTGAAAACTTGCGATGCTTTAGAAAAGGATAATTTTAAAATTGTAAGGTTGCCGGTTTTGAAAAACGGCTTAGTAGATTTGGAAGTATTAAAAAAAGAATTGGATGCAAAAACTATTTTAATTTCCATCACTATGGCTGATAGTGAGACTGGCACCATTCAACCGATTGCAGAGATTTCGAAAATAATTAAGGAATTCAAAGAATCTGAAAAAGCAAAATTCAAAAAGCGGGATTTATCCGCAGCTTTTTGCAATTTTGCTTTTTCAGATTCTTTCCCCCACCTTCATACCGACGCAAGCCAATCAGCAAAATTTTTGGATTTGGATGTAGAGAAACTTGGCGCAGATTTAATGACTATTTCTTCTCACAAAATTTACGGACCCAAAGGTGTCGGCGGTTTGTATGTGAAAAAGGGCACCCAAATTTCCCCTATTATTTATGGTGGTGGTCAGCAAAGATTGCGTAGTGGTACCGAAAATGTCGCTGGCATTGTTGGCTTCGTCAAGGCACTAGAGTTAGTCACTAAAAAAAGAAAAACAGAAACCGCTCGTATCAAAAAACTTCGCGACACTTTAGAAAAAGGTATTTTTAAAATTATTCCCAAAGTTATTTTGAATGGCCACCCAGCCAAACGCTTACCAAATTTCCTCAATATTTCTATTTTGGATGTGGAAGGCGAGGCTCTGCTTTTATATCTGGACGAGCTTGGTATAATGGTCTCCACCGGTAGTGCCTGCAATTCCCAAAGTTTGGAGCCATCTTATATTCTTTCTGCACTTGGCAACCCATACGAATATATTCATGGTAGTCTGCGCTTCACTTTGGGTAAATACAGCACATCTGAAGATGTTAAATATGTGCTAAAGCATTTGCCGGAAGTTGTGAAGAGGTTAAGACAAATTTCCCCTTTTGAATTATATGAAAAAAAATAAACCTGACGTGGTTAATAAGTTTACTGGCAATTCTTGGGTTTACACCAAAGAAGTGAAAGAGCACTTCTTCAAACCCAGAAACTTGCTTCTAGAAGATCCGAAAGAGGCCAAATATGATGCTTCGGGTATCGTCGGCTCACCGGCTTGCGGAGATGTGATGCGCATTTGGCTTAAAATTGATAAGAAAACGGATAGAATAAAAGAAATGAAATGGCGCACTTTCGGTTGTGCTTCGGCTATCGCCACCACTTCGATGCTTTCTGTGATGATTGGCGAGAAACCTGCCCGACTGAACAGTCGTTCGGGCGGGGGTGGTATGAAGATCGACAAAGCTTTGCAAATCAGACCGCAAGATATTATAAAAAGATTGGGCAGTCTGCCAGATAGGAAAATCCATTGCTCGGTCCTCGGCGACAAAGCGCTCCGCGCCGCACTCAATGATTGGTTCAAAAAAACCGGCCAGCTTAAAAGAATCGTCACCGATGGTCAACAAATTTTAGACCCAGATACCAAAACCACTGAAGCTGATATTGAAGAAGCCGTCCTCGAAGGCGCTGTCACTTTAGTCGATGTCCAAAAACGCACCAAAGTCGCCGTCGGCCACCCCGACCTCGTCCCCAAAGTCGAACAACTCATCCGCTTCTATCGTGAAAAATATTTTGGTCCTGGTATATAATAAATAAAATGCAAGAAAAGATTGAAAAAATAATTGAGAAAATACGACCTTATATACAAATGCATGGTGGGGATGTGACGCTCTTGGATATTACTGACGGAATTGTTAAAATTAAAGTGACCGGAGCATGCGTCGGTTGCGAACTCGCCAATGAGACTTATGACGGTATGCTCGGCAGTATGATCAAAGAAGAAGTTCCCGAAATTAAAAATATTATTATTGAAAATTAAATTAAAAAAATGGCAACACAAGAATACGCTCGTAACAAAGAAGGTTCCAATATTAGCAAGATAGTGGTTGACCGCGACCTCTGCATCGGCGCCGCTTCCTGCATCGCCGTCTCAGGAGAGACTTGGGAACTTGATAATGAAAATAAAGCAGTGGTTGTAAGTGCAGGAGCCGGAGCCAACGCAGCCGATGACGCTACTCTACTTATGTCAGCAGAATCCTGCCCTACCAAAGCTATACTTTTGTTTGATAAAGAAGGCAAGCAAGTATTCCCTAAGTAGTAGTTAGTTTTTTCCTTCTCCCCTCTCCTGCTTCTAGGAGAGGGGCTGGGGGTGAGGTTAAAATGCAACCATACAAATATTTAATCATTGGTGGAGGGGCAGCTGGTACTACGACAGCTGAAACTTTGCGTCAAACTGACAAAGAAGGTAGTATCGCTATCGTCTCTGACGAACCGCGTTATTATTCGCGTATTATGCTCTCCAAACCCAATTTCTTTTTAGGTAAAATTCCTTTTGATAGTGTTTGGCTTAGACAAAAAGAGTGGTACACAGAAAATAAGATTGATTTTATTGAAGGAGTACTCGCAACCAAACTTGATACAAAATCAAAGTCCGTCACACTTTCAGGCGGCCCCGACGCTTCGGTTGGGACAGGCAAAATTTTGCAATATGAAAAACTGCTTCTGGCCACTGGTGGAGAAGCTAGACAGTGGCCTATCACTGGAGCAGATAAAAAAGGCATCTGTTATGTCCGCGATCTAAGCCAAGTCAACGAACTTATAGAAAATATCAAAACTTCCAAACAAGCTATCGCAGTAGGTTCTGGTTTCGTCGGTTTTGAAATGTGCGAGATGATGAAATTGGCAGGTTTAGAAGTGACTATGGTGATGCGCGAACCATATTTTTGGTATCCGCTTTTAGATATTGAGTCCGCCAAAATGATTGAAAATGCTTTAGAGAAAGAGGGAGTAAAAATTTTACGCGAAGCAGAAGTTTCTGAAATTTTGGGCAATGAAAGAATAGAAGGAGTAATTGTAAAAGGCACCCAGCCTTCGCATGAAGCTACGGCGGGGCAAGCAAAAATAGACTGTCAGCTGGCAATCATCGGCATAGGACTCATTTGCAACCTAGATTGGATCAAAGAAGCTGGTATAGAAACCAACAAAGGTATTTTGGCCAATGAATATTTAGAGACTAATATCCCAGATATTTATACTGCTGGCGACGTCGCCGAATTCACTGACCTCATACTTGGTGAAAAAGTCCAGCTCGGCAACTGGGTCAACGCTCAAATGCAAGGCCGCACTGTAGCAAATAATATGCTCGGCAATCGCAAACCATTCAAAATGGTTTCTTTTTATACTGCGATTGGTTTTGGTTTAAATATTGCCATGTCTGGAGATGTGCGTGTCAAACCGGAATATAAAATAATTAAACGTGGTTCTCCGGAAATAAATTCTTTCGCTCGCATTATCGTTGATGAAAAAGATGAAATCATTGGCGCCACTTTCATTAACCGTTCCAAAGATATGGCTACCATAAATAAACTTATAGAATCAAATTTTAAAGTCTCCGGCCATGAATCAGAGCTTAGTGACCCCAACTTCGACCTCAAATCATTATCCTCACATCCACAATGATGGCGGAATTTTCAGTAGCCATAACAGGGTTAAAGTCAATTTCTTTTATTTCCGGATGATCAAGAGAAAGTTTAGAGAGATTTACGAGAATATCGGCCAGCATTTCAAAGTTTACTGGTGGTTGGCCACGCAGACCTTGCAAAATTTTGATACCCTTTATTTCTTGCATCATTTCTAGAGCCTCAATTTTTCCAATTGGGGCAACACGTAGCACTGTATCCTTTATTGCTTCGGCAAAAATCCCACCCAAACCAAAAAGTATCGTCGGACCAAAAGTGTTGTCTCTTTTCATACCGATTATTATTTCCCTACCTTTTTCCATTTTCTGAACAATAATACCCTCCACTTTTGGAATTTTCGTCCACATATCTTCCCATATCCAGTTGGCTTCATCTACACTTAAAATATTTAATTTAACTGCTCCTGTTTCGGTTTTATGAACCGCTTCTTTGGAAATCGCTTTCATTGTATAAGGACCGCTACCGAGTGAATTTAAAGCATTTCCTAAATCTTCTTTTCTAGTTAAAAATCGGCCTTCAATAGAAATATTGTATTGAGAAAGTAATTCTAGTGTTGATTTAAATTCCATCATCTCTCCATTTCTTACCGAAGTCATAAGTTCACCATGATGTCCAAAGCTATGGTGACCGGAATTGGGTTTGCGTTTAGGAGAACTTTGAGCCAAATAATCTAAACTATCGATAACATCTCTAGGGAAAACAAAGTGAACCAAACCAGATTTTATGAGTTCATTGCGTCCAGCTTGTATCCCCTCTCCGCCTATAAAAACCGGAAATATTATTTTTTTATCTTTATACTTAGCAAGTACTTTCGCAGTCTCTGCTGCTTCTGTCATCATTTGAGGAGTAAGTATCACCATGATTGCATCACAATCTTCCGCTTTGCATAAAATTTCGAGGGCTTTGTCATATCGGTCTGCAAGAGCGTCACCTATAATATCAACTGGATTCCCGATAGCAGCCATTTTAGGTAAAGTAGCGCGCAATTCCTCTTTAATATTTTCAGAAAAAACTGCGAGAGATAGAGAACGAGAACGGTCGATAAGATCAGCAGCAACGACAGACGGTCCACCACCATTTGTCAAAATAATCAAATGTTGAATAGGATCTTTTTTAAATCCTATTTGAGACAATATTTTAATAATATTAAAAAATCCCCGCACTGATGACACAGTAGTAGCACCCGCTTGTCGACAAGCAGAAATGAACACTGCAGGTTGCGGTGCCAAAGCTCCAGTGTGAGACATGACAGCCAAATTTCCATGATTACCCATACCTGCTTTTATTATAACCACAGGCTTCTTCAAGGTAATTCTTTTTACAGTTTCCAAAAATTTCGGTCCATCATTTATATTTTCCAAATACATCAAAATTGCAGAAGTTTCAGGATCATTTTCTAAAAATTCCAAAAAATCGATTTCGGTAAGCTGTGCTTCGTTACCCAAACTTATGATTTTGGAAAAACCGATACCTTCATCTATAGACCAATCTATAAGAGCAGTACCGAGCGCACCGGATTGGGATAAGAAAGCAATACTACCTGGAAGCGGTTGCCGACCACCGAAAGAAGCATTCAAATTTTTTTTCGTATCGATAACACCGAGACAGTTTGGTCCCAAAAGAGTGATATTTTTTTCTTTAGCTATTTTTGAAATTTCGTTTTCGAGTTCTTTACCTTTAATCCCCATTTCTTTAAAGCCAGAAGAAATTATTATTGCATTAGAAACATGTTTTTCACTACATTCGACTAAAATATTGGGTACTATATCAGCTCTTACAGCTATTATCGCCAAATCAACCTGATCTGGAATATTTAAAATAGAAGAGAAAGTCTCCATACCTAAAATTTCTTTTTCTGAGAGAGTAACAGGGAAAATTTTTCTTCCATCAGTTGGCGGATTATTTTTCAAAAGATTTGAAATTAGAGCAAAACCCACTTTTTTAGTGTCAGATGAAGCACCAATAACCGCTACTGATTTTGGATTAAAAAAATTTTCTAAATTCATATTATTTATCCCGTTAGAAATCTAACTTTTAATAATCGACAATAATTTTTTTGCATAATGAACATAATTTGGTATTTCTAACGGGATTTATATAATTCTTCTTCAAAAGTTGATCTTTCGACTTGATAAAATATTCCTAAAGGTACTTTTTCATTTTGATTTTCAGAAACTTTTTCTATAGAAAATTTCAAATCATTTTTGGGTAAACCTTCATCCATCCAATAAATCTTATCTTTAAAATAATCACGAGTATCAAAAAAAGTGATACAAGGTTGGATAATGTCGACAAAAGCAAAACCTTTGTGGTTCATAGCGGCCTGCATTATTTTTTTAGTACCGGCAATATCACCAGCATAAGTCCTAGCAATAAAAGTAGCCCCAGCAGAAAGCAAAAGTAAAAGTGGATTTAATGGTTCTTCAATACTACCAAACGGAGAAGATTTACCTTTAAAACCTTTGGGACTGAGAGCATCAAACTGGCCGGTCGTCAAAGCAAAAACTCTGTTGTCATGCATAAACAAAGTTATATCCGAATTCCTTTTAGCAGCATGAATGAGGTGCTCTATACCTTCATCCAAAGAATCACCATCACCAGAAAAACCTATAACATTAAGATTTGGATTAGCGCATTTGCTACCTGTCATAGCTGGGATAAGTCTGCCGTGAAGTGAAGTGAAAGTGTTGACATTTATATAATCAGAAATTTTACCGTGACATCCAATACCAGCAAAAGCCACCAAATTTTCAATCTTGAGTGAACCATTCTCTACCATCTCAGTCACGGCTTTTCTGAAAGCCACCAAAATCTGCGAGTTTGGACACCCTGGACACCATGTTATTTTTGCTTTTGTAGATAAATTTAATTCTGCCATTTTATTTTAAAATTGAATTAATTTGCAGAGCGAGTTCTTCCGGTTCAAATGGTAATGAATCATATCTCAAAATTTTATCAGTAACTTCAATACCTGTCCTCTCTCTGATTAAACTTGCTAATTGCCCACTGTGATTGGCCTCCACACAAATTATTTTATTCATTCCCTCAAATTCTTTCTTAAGTTTCTCTGAATCAAACGGTTCAAGCCACAAAATTTGAACCAATTTAATATTTTTTTCTAAAAGTTTCGCCGCTTCAAGTATCGGACTCTTGCTAGAACCAAAAAACACAATTGTATTTTTGCTTGACGTATCTCCATATATTTTGATAGTTTCTCTGTTATTCATTTCTTCCTTGATCTTCTCTCCCTTAGCAAACCTCCTATCCATCGCTGTCTTAACATCTTCGGGTTTATCAACAGTGATACCTTCTTCATCGTGTTCATAACTAGTAACTTTTACTACCTTTTCTGGAGTACCAGGAAAAATTATATTTGCATTTTCTTCGCCCGCCGTAGCTTTTAGCGAAAGCTGGGTCAATCTTTCAATGTCCACAGTCATTATGTGTTCCGACAAAGCTTTATCAAGCAAAACAATAACTGGTGATTTAAATTTCCAAGCTAAATCCATTGCTTCTATTCCTGCTTTAAAACATTCCTCTGGATCTCCTGGTGCTAAAACAATTCTTGGAAATTCTCCATGACCAGCATGGATCACAAAACGCAAATCTGATTGGGAACTTCTCGTCGGTACACCAGTCGCTGGCCCTTGCCTTTGCACCACAGCTAACACAAGTGGAAGTTCAGCCATACCACTGAAACTAAAAGCTTCCTGCATCAAAGCAAAACCGCCAGTCGCCGTCCCTACTGCCACTCTTTTGCCAGTATAAACACTACCGAGCGCCATATTGATGACAGCGATTTCATTTTCTGGCTGAATAACCTTAAGTCCTTCTTTAGTTTGCTTGCTGGCGAGATAATGCAAAATAGAAGTCGATGGTGTCATAGGATAAGCAAAATAAAAATCCAAACCTGCCATCTGCAAACCTTTGGCAAAAGCGGTATTACCATCAATTAGTTCACCCTTCGGCGCGACGGAGCCTGAAGCGAAGTCGGCTAATCCTTTGGTACTCAAAAATTCTCTGACTTTACCCAAAATTTCTTCATTATTTAAACCCTCGAGTACCCATGCACCTTCTTTGAGCTCACTTTTATGAATTTCCGCAGTTTTTTCATTTAAACATATCAAAATATCCAACTTGGCGTGATCATTCCAAATCTTATCCACACTAGCACTCAATCTGACGAAATTGTGCCCACCCCGAATGAGTGATGGATAATCCAATGATAGATAAATTTGAAAACCCAAATCACGTAAAAGTAATCCGATGTTATTGCCTACATATTTGACACCCTCTCCAGCCGCCCCACCGATGCCTATGGTAAATATTTCATTATTTAAATTCTCCGACATAGATTTATTATATCATCTTCTATTAAATAATCTCTCCTAATCCCCAATACCATGTCAAAGGGCATCTTTGACATTTGTTAAGATAATGGAATACTTGTGTTAATATATATTTATGGAAGGTTTTCAAAATGAACCAAAAATACCAGATATCTCCCCTGAAAATTCAGAAAACAAAATTTCTGAAGAAAAGAAAGTGCCAGAAATGGATATAGAAAAAGGGTGGAAAGAACAACTTGCTCCAGAACAAATTGAAAAAATAAAAAATTGGGCGGAAAGAGTTGTAAAACAATGGCACGATGAAATACAACCAGATTATATTTTTTTAACCGAAACTGGTGCCATTCCTTATGGTTATGTTTTAAAGGAAACTTGGAAAAATGCTTACACCGAAGAAGAAAACCCTAGATTTTACAGAATAGTTCCTAAAAATCATCGTCTATGGTGGACAAATTATGAACCCGTTAATAAAACAGAAATCAAAAAGACAAAAGACCAAAATCTAAAAGAAATTCTTAAACAAGAAGCACGAGATATCCCAGAAGCTCTTGATTATATTGGACAAAGAATTGATAAGGATAATCCAGTAATAATGGTATTTGATGAGGGTAGCATTGCAGACAATGTACGTTGGCCAAACGAAAAAGAAGAAGCTACTTTTAAAAAACGATTTTTTGAATTTAATGGAAAACATGTGAGTAAAATTGATGATGTTTATCTTTCATGTAGCAACAGTCTTCAAAACACAATGAGATTTCTTTCAAGAATATTAAAAGATAAAAATCCTAAAATTTACGGTTTTCAACAAGCTATAAAAGAAATTTTGATTGGAACAAAGGAACATCCAGATAATAAGAAAATTTCCACAATAAAAAGCAGACTACCTACCAGTAAACATTATTCAGATATAACTGTAGAAACAAGTACACAAACAGAAGACCAAAAAAGATATTTGAAAGATAAAATGATCGGAAGCATAGTCAAACACCCAGAACAAAGAAAAAGAGCTCTTGGGTATGTAAATGATTTAAAAGAAATCGGAGAAGAAGCGGGCAAAGAGCTTCACGAAAACCTTGAAAAAGAAAAAACTGAAACTGAACCAAACACAAACACCGAAAACAAATCTTCTGAGTCTTAGAACTCTTCGACATGTCAAAGATGCCCTTTGACATTTTACTTGTGGTATAATTTTAATATGGGAAGAAATAGAGATTATAAAAATTTCACCAAAGATTCTATTCACCACATCTATAATCGTGGTGATAATAAAGAAATAATATTCAGAGATGAACAAGATTACAGAACTTTTCTTTTTAGATTAGGATTAGGTCTTGGATTTGATATTAAAGATTTGAATGAATGCGAAATAACCAAATCCCCTAAATCAAGGATAAGGATCACTAGTTTAAAACCAGAAAATTTTAAACTTCATGCTTTTTGTTTAATGCCAAACCATATTCACCTATTGATAGAGCAGTGCGGTGATGAATCAATTTCAAAACTTATGTCCAGAGTATTTACCAGTTTTGCAAAATACATAAATCTTAAATACAAAAGAGTTGGCCATGTTTTCCAAGATCAATTTAAATCTGTCCAAATCGAAACAAATCCGCAACTTATGCTGATTTCTTCTTATATACATATGAATCCAATTAAAGATGGTTTTATCGATAAACCTGAAAAATACAAATGGAGTAGCTATGTTGATTTTATAAGCAATAGAAAAAATAAAATAATTCATAAACAATTCTTAACTGAAATATTTGGCAACACAAAAAATTTTATAAATGAAAACACAAAACTTTACAAAAGGATAGTGTCAAAGGGCATCTTTGACACTTTTGATTAAATTTAATCGTGATACAATAAAAATATGGAAGAATTTAAAAAAATAAAAATAGGGTGGTTTTCATACAGTTGTTGTGAAGATAATACAGTAGTGATGACCGAAGTTTTAAATAACCATTGGCAGGAATGGAAAAAGATATTTGATTTCCGTCATGTCAGAGTTTTGAAGAAAAACAACATTTTTGACGAATTTGATATAGCTTTCATTGAGGGCGCGGTCGCTTCCGAAAAACAAGAAGCAGAAATAAAAGATATCCGCAGTCGTTCCAAAAAACTGGTCACCGTCGGCTCTTGCGCTGTGATAGGCATCCCCGCCGGCAACCGCAACAATTTCACCGAAGAACAGCACGCCAATATAGATTTCCTAGTTATGAAATTTGGTGCTTTCCCTAAAGTCAAAAGAGTTTCTGAAGTAGTCAAAGTTGACGTAGAAATCCCTGGTTGTCCGATGAGTCCAGAAAATTTCTTAGAAAAAGTAAATTTATTAGTAGCTGAATTCAAACAACATGCATAGTTTTGATTTATCAATGGAGCACATCACCAAGATAGAAGGTAATGCTTCGCTCAAGCTCAAAGTAGAAGACGGCAAAGTCACCGATATAAAATTTGCTACCGACGAATACAAACGCTTTTTCACCGAAGCCATGAAAGGCAAAGACTTGGTTGCTATCCCCCAACATCTCGCCCGTATCTGCGGTACCTGTTCCAATTCTCACATAATGTGCAGTATTGAAGCTTCTGAAAATGCTCTGGACATAAAGCCAACAGAACAAACCAAACTTTTGCGAACTCTTGTGATGAATGGTCTTATGATTCGCGACCACGCTTTGCATTTGTATCTATTTTCTATGCCGGATATTTTCAACAAAGATGCGTTTTTAGATTTTGATGAAAGTGATCCGTACCAGCACCAACTTTTGCACGACGGTTTTGAGGTAAAGTCTGCCGGCAATTTTTTGGCTACACTCATCGCGGGCCGAAGTGTCCACGCTACTTACCCAGTCATAGGCGGTTTCCTCAAATTCCCCGATGAAGCTGGTATTGCTGAAGCTATCCAAAAACTTCAAAACGTCAGGTCCGGAGTATTGCGACTTATAGAAGTTTTCAAAAACGCACCATTTCATTTTGATCGCAAAACCAAATATATAGCATTAGTACCAGAAAATTCTTTCGGATACATACAAGGTGTTATTGGAGCAAGTGATGGTCAAAAAATAGAAGAAAAAGATTTCCGCGACCATCTTGAAAAGACCGTAATCCCTTATTCACAGGCAGTTGGTTACACTTATGAAGGTGAAGGTTATATGGTTGGTGCTTTGGCTCGCATCAACTTAGCCAAAGATAAACTCCATCCAAAGACTAAAGAATCTGCATCTGAAGTTTTGAATCTTTTCCCTTCCACAGATATTTTTTATAACAACTTGGCTCAAGCGATTGAAACGTTGCATTGTGTAGACGAATCCATAGATATACTTTCAAACAACAAATTTACTCCTGAGCCTTTAATCAAAGCTGAAGCAAAATCCGGAGCAGTAGGCATTGGAGTCATCGAAGCGCCTAGAGGTACTCTTTATCATAAAATAATCATAGGAGAAGATGGCAAAGTCTCTGGTGGCGAAGTGATAGTGCCGACAGGTCAAAATCAAATAAATATCGAGCGTGACGTAGCTGTCTTAGTTCAAAATCTTTTGGACCAGTCCAACTCCGCTGAAGCTCAGCTGGACAAAGACAAGATTGTCTTTGAAATAGAAAAACTTATCCGCGCTTATGACCCTTGTATGTCTTGCGCCGCGCACTTCCTCAAAGTTGAATGGTTATAAAAATAATGTTATAATAGAAAAAGGAGAAAGGAGCTCTTTTTATGAAATTATTGTCAGGTCCGCAAATCTTTTTGCGTTATGCTTTCAGGCCATGTGCCGAAGAAAAAATGAAAGCAGGGAAAATTGATAAATGTTCCTATGAAAGAATGGAAGTGATCATCGAAGAAAATGATGTACCCCCGATTTTGCTACTCGAAAAATGTTTTCCGAATGCGGTAACAGACTACAAACGTTTCTGTCTAGAATTTAAACGTAAGGATAATTTCTCTAGAGAGTCAGTCATCAATTATTGGCGTTACAATCATGATGGCCCAACTCCTGTAAAACATGCCATCGTTTGTATGATAGACGATAATGGAATAGTGAAAGTGATCAGCGATGGTGAAGCCGAAAACGCCATCAATCCTTACAAACTGATTTTAAGAAAAGAAGATTTAGTCTTTATCCACAACTCAATTATTGTGGAAAAAGATGAGGACTGAAACAGGGCGCTGTCGCAAGATGGCGCCCAAACTTTTTATATTTTCTCCAAAATTTTACTTACTTCCAAAACTGCTTCATCCTCTTTTAGATTTTGAGGTACCGCAATAATTTTTATTTTTTTTATTTTACCAAGCTTCCACAAAAAACGCAGATTAGTTAGAGCGTCAAAATCATGCATCCCTACTCTCGGCGGTTTGGAAAACTTTTCTAAACTATCAAAAATTGTCACTTCTTTTATACCGACTGCTGTATCCAAGACAACCAATTCTTCCAGCACTTCCCATTCTTCGTTTGGGTCTTTCACTACAAATTCAATACCTGGAAACTTTTTGACAAGCTGTGACAAAATCCGTAATGGCAGATTATCCATTTCCAAATCCATATTTCCAAATACAAAGATTTTTTTCATTACAAATTTAAATTAGCAAAAGCAATATTTTTTAAAGTGTACTTTCTGAGTGTTTCAGCCTGTTTTTGAGTAATAACCTCGCAAGGTACACTCCAATGTATAGAAACTATCTGCCCAGGTTTTATCTGTTCAATATCATATTCGGCCTCTAGTTGCCTCGTTAGGCTCTTGGGGGCCGCTTGGCCGAGAGTAAATTTGCCAGCTGTGTAAATCAAAGGTTCGGTGGAAACTACGATTTCTGGGCCGTTTATAGAGGTGACGACACCTGAAGAAATCCGGCATTCATCCATCCTATCTAGCTCAGTCAACAAGTCATTGTGACCTTCCTGCCCCCAAATATTGAAAACATGAAAAGAGTGATGGGGTACGGCGCCCTGTTTTATTTTTTCTTCCAACCAATGGAATTCTCTGCTTTTCAACTTATCTTTCACTTTCAAATCATAAACCAAAAAATTATACAAAGTATTTTTTTCTATATTTTCCAAAAATTCATTGCCGAGCCAATATGCTTCAACTACTTTTGCATCAAACGGATCTTTTATATTATTCACTTCGGCAATTTTCCGAAGGTAAGGAAAAAGAGTTTTGAATTGCTTTAAAAGGTGTGACAGGCCAAAATCATCCCCGTCTTTTTCAATAAGCTCTTTAAATTCTTTATTGGCATCCGGCCCGCAATAATGTAGCCTGTTCGGCCCAAACGAATACCGACTACAACGTAATACCCCGTCCATTGTCTTTTCCATACCTATTAAGATATCATATAATACGAGTATGAATATAGACCAGATTGTTTTAAATTTTTTTGTGAATCATAGGGTAGAATGGCTGTCTTTTGTTATGTTGGTTATAACTTACTCCGGCAGTTATATGATAGTCAGTAGTGTGGCTTTTCTTTCAGCTGTTTCTTTTTATATTCACAAACACACATCAAGAATTTTCCCTTTTCTAATAGCCATAGCTGGAAGCACAATAACGACATATTTATTAAAACATATTTTAGAGCGGGCACGACCAGCTGTAGAATTTATGCTTTATCCAGAAACCGGTTTTTCTTTGCCTAGTGGTCACGCCACTGGCGCTATGGCTTTATACGGGTTTTTGTTTTATATAATTTGGAAGCACGACAAACATTATTTGAAAAAACCTTTTATGATTTTGCTGGTCGCTTTAATTCTTCTAGTAGGAATAAGCAGACTGTATCTGGGAGTACATTATTTCTCTGATGTCTTAGTTGGCTACGCTGTTGGATTTGTTTGGATTTTAATTGCTATTAAAATCCATAAGCATATCCTCCGCTTCTTTGGCAGTCTCGGTTCTCATAAGTTTAAATCTTAAATCCCGACTTGCACCGCGAAGCTCTTGCGAAGTGGTGAGCTCAGGAGTTTTCAAATATTCTTTGAAATGTTTTTTCATGATGGCAAAACTTTTTATACCCTTAAATTTTTCATCAAAAATTTTGATATGCTCCAGCAAAACTTTTAATCGCTCTTCATTTGTTGGTTCATAATTTGCAAATAACCACGGGTTACCAAAAATCGCTCTACCGAGCATCGCCCCGTCTGCTCCCGTCTCAAAACATTTTTCTTCTGCATCAGCAATATCTTTCACATCACCATTACCGATAATTAAAGTTTTTGAATTTAGAAAATCTCTGATCTCAACCGCTCTCTTGATTCTATCCCATCTTGCCGGCACTTTAGACATTTCTTTGCGAGTGCGAGCATGTATGATAATCGCTGCCGGATTTTCTGCCAAAAGTTCTGGCAACCAAGTTTCCAATTCATCTTTATTATAACCAATTCTAGTTTTAACAGAGACTGTAATTTTTCCCTTCACTCCTCGTTTTGCAGCCACGATTATCTCACGAGCCAATTTTGGGTTTTTCATCAGCGCCGCCCCAGCACCCTGCTTTTCAATACTTTTATCCGGACAACCCATATTGATATCTAATCCATCAAAACCAAGCTCTAGCACAAGCTGTGCCGCCTTTTCCATCATTTCCGGCCCGCTAGAAAAAAGTTGAGCTACAATGGGCCTTTCAATATCATTGAATTCCAAATCTTTCAAAAGTTTCTTTTTCCCCTTTTCCGGCGCAAGCACAAGTCCATCAGCTGAAACAAATTCAGTGTAAGTAACAAAAGGAATCTTCGAATTTTTAGCAATAACATAACGAAAAGCGCTATCCGTGACATCAGCCATCGGAGCTAAACAGAGTATTGGTTTTTTCATTTTCTCCCAAAAATTTGGCATAATTCATACTACCTTATTTCTAGCTAAAACCCACATAGCCATACTATAGATGGTATGGCTTCCAAATTTTCTCTACTCCAAAATCTTTCTTTGTGACGATTTTTTTCTTCTTTATCTGCCACCCATTTTACCGAATCTATAAACTTTTCTTTGTCTATAGAATTCTGAGAAAGAAATAATTGAAATTTTTTATCAGCTTCGTACAAAGCAACGGTGTAAATAACCAGATCAACAAAATTGTTTTCAAAATTTAAAACAGAAGCCATTATAGGAATCCTTTCGGAAGAAATAAAATCTTTCAAAGATTCCGGAGAAACACCAGATCTTGTCAAAATTTCTGTTCCTATTTTTGTTTCAAAAAATGCCTTTGTAACATCAATTTCATCCGTAACAAACAAAATACTAGAAAGAGCATAATCAATATTTTCACCTCTCATTGATTTGTAGAAAAATTCCAAAAAACACAGTACCAAATAAAAGAAAACAAAAAAGAAAAACAAACCATCAGCAAGACTAAAATAAAGAGGCAACGACTCTACAAAAGACATGGCAAAAGAAACCAGAGCTAAAAGTGCCATTAAACCCCTCAAAATGCTCCGCAAAGTCTTTGGGAAAAAGTTGTCCAAAAAAAGACAATAATAATGTGGTCTAGATTTTTCTTTAAGTTCTTTAAAAGTCATGATTTTATATTTATATAAGAAAAAAAGTAACCGCTAAAACGAAACTACCTAAAAGTATCGCAGGTAGGAAAATCCAGATAATGAAAATAAAAAGAGTGAAAATAGAAACCAAAATATAAGCAATAAAACCCACAATCAAAATTACAGTTTTAGAAATAAAACCTGCTATTCTCATCAAACTATTGACCACTAAACTGGAAAAAATGGTCTTTAAATCAAAACCACCACTATAATTTTCACCTAACCTTTTCCATGGTGCAAACCATGTTTTGAATAAAAGTCTAAAAGAAAAAAAGTGTCCAACAAACCACAAAAAATTGTGCGCTACACCAAAAAGTTCCCTGAGTCCTTGACTATAATGCCATTTCACATAAGCCCAAAAAAATGAATCTCTCTCATACACTTCAAACATACATCTATTGTACTAATTTATAAAATATTTTGTTGCCAAAGCGGGTATCAATATAATTGAATTTAGTGGAAGGATTTTTAGTTTTAGCATCATTTATCAAAAGGATAGCATTTTGGGCTATCAAAGAAAGATCTATCTCTTCTGGATTAAATATAATATCACCCAAGTTTGATTTAGCCGTCGCCTTACCAGTTGACTCAATATTGATAGAAATAATTTCAAAACCCGCATCTTTAAAAGTTTTGACCATTCTCAGATAATTTTGCATTCTCTCTGAAGTGGCAAAACTTTTCATGATTGGCTCCCCTTCCAATTTGCCCTCAAAAATTAATTTATTTAAAGGTTCTGCCCAACTAACTGAAGACGTTAAAAAATCTGATTTTGTAAATCCTGCCTTTTCAAACACTAGCCCGTCTTTGGTCATAAAAAAACATTCATTTAAAGAACACCACAGATAGTCGGCTTGCCTTTCTTTAATTTTAATATCAATACTTGAACTCAAAAATTGTTTGTTAATAAAAACCTCCTCAACTCTGCTGAAGTTTGCAATCAGGGCCGCCGCCATCTTTCCTTTATTTAACAAAAAAATATTTGATTTTGGTATAACAAAAAGTTTATTACCGGAAATAAAATCTGAAGCCGATTTTTGAACATCTTTTACCGACACACCCACCTCACCCACTACTTTAAAATTTTTCACTTGTAAAAAATCGGCCCGCAAAACAAAAACAAACCCAACTAAAAATATAACTGGTAAACCAATTTTCAAAGACAAAGTAAAAACTCTCCTTACCTTGTTTCTCTTGGCTATTATAGAAGATGATTTTTTATATCTTTTGCTTTGCATTACCCTATTTTTTCTTTCCCTCCCATATAAGGTCGGAGTACTTCAGGAATAACGATAGAGCCATCGGCTTGCTGATTGTTTTCTACAATCATTATAAGAGGTCTGCCAGAAAGAGCGGTGTTGTTTAAAGAATGGACAAATTTCATTTTTCCGTCTTCATCACGATAGCGAATATTTAAACGACGAGTCTGAAAATCATGAAAATAAGATGCTGATCCAGTCTCTCGATATGTATTCTCAGAAGGCAACCAAGCTTCAATATCATATTTTTTAACCTGGCCCAGACCCAAATCACCGGCACAATTTATTACCACATGATATGGTATCTTAAGAGCTTGCATAATTTCTTCCGTATTTGCCTGAATTTCTTCATGATATTTAACCGAGATTTCATGACTAGCCTCGCATAAAACCACCTGCTCAAATTTATAAAACTCATGTACACGCAAGATGCCCTTTGTATCTTTACCGTGTGCCCCAGCTTCACGGCGATATGCATTGGAAAATCCAAACATTTTTTTTGGCAAATCTTTTTTGTCTAAAACCTCATCCATAAAATAACTCATCATCGCCACTTCAGCTGTACCCGATAGATATTCACCATCTTGGGTTTTATATAAATCCTCTTCGCCTTGTGGTAAATATCCTGTGCCAATAAACGGCTCTCGACGGACAAGCGATGGTACGATCATTGAAATAAATCCTCCTTTTTTATTAAAAAAATCATTAACGAATTGCCAAAGAGCAAACTGTAATCTTGCTCCATCACCGGTCAAAAAGTATCCACGAAAACCGGCTACTTTAGCACCACGATTAAGATCGAGCATCCCGAGATTTGTCATAAGTTCAATATGATCTTTGGGCGCAAAACTAAATTTTGGAATTTCTCCCCAAACTTTAATTTCTTTATTATCTTTATCGGTATCACCATCCGGTACTGACATATCAGGAATATTCGGCACCGCCACCATTAGTTTTTGCCACTCAGCCATCACCTCTTTCAACTCTTCTTCCAATTTTTGCATCTGCTCTTTGAGAGGTTGCATTTCTTCTATGAGTTTTCTTTTTTCGGCAATATTACCGGCTTGTCCCAACTTGGCCACTTCGATACTAACCTCATTTTGTTTGGCTCTCTTTTCTTCAAGTTTCTGACTCAATATCTTTCTTTTATCATCAACTTCAATGAGTTTTTGTACATCAAAATCAATATGCTTTTTTTTAGCACCATCGGCGACCAATTCGGCATTTTCTCTTATAAATTTGATATCCAACATGTCTTTTATTCTACCATTTGTTAAAATAAATGTTAACCCCGTTAGAAGTCTGAAGTTATTAACTTCAGCAGATGCTTTGCATCTGACTTCTAACGGGGTTAACAACAACAAAAATGAGTTACAAAATTCAAAAACTTGAACGCAAAAACTGGCCGCCGCTTTTAGAAGAAATCAAACAACTGCCAAAAACGTTATTCTATGCAGGTACCATTCCTGATTGGAAAAACAAATTGCTTTGCGTAGTCGGCGCCCGCAAATATACAAATTACGGTAAAGACGCAGTAGAAACTTTTATCGAAGGTTTACGCGGCTACCCTATAACCATTGTCTCTGGATTAGCTTTGGGTATTGATTCTATTGCACACCGAGCCGCTCTTAAAAATAATCTGACTACTATTTCTGTGCCCGGTTCTGGCCTATCACTCGAAGTTTTACATCCTCAATCTCATACTCGTCTTGCGCAAGAAATCGTAGAAAAAGGCGGCATGCTTATGAATGAATTTGAACCTGAATTCAAAGCCACTCATTACAGCTTTCCACAAAGAAACCGTATCATGGCCGGTATGAGCCACGCCACATTGGTGATAGAAGCCGAGAAAAAATCCGGTACCCTTATCACCTCTCGTCTAGCTACAGAATACAATAGGGATGTCCTCGCACTGCCTGGCAGTATTTTCAATACCACAAGTTCTGGTCCACATATGCTTATCAGACTTGGTGCCACACCGATCCGCGACAGTGATGATATTTTGGAAGCGTTACATTTAGAAAAAATTGGAGGTGAAGATGAGGATGATGAGGAAAAATATTTTGATTGTTCGGAAAAAGAAATGTTAATTATAAGACTTTTAATAGAACCTCTACCTCGTGATGAAATACTTCGCCAAGCTCAAAACAGACACCAAATCTCCATAGGCGAAACCCAAACTCTCCTCTCGCTCCTCGAACTCAAAGGTCTCATCCGCGAAACCCTTGGTGAAATAAGGCTTTCTTAAACACAATTAAACAAATAACTATATTTGTGTTATTATTAAAGACAGAGGAGGATAAGCTATGGCTACAGTAGTAGACTTGCTTTGGCTTATAGTTACAATAGCATTTGTTTTTCTTGTGGATTGTTGGATTTTAGTTTTTCCAGGAGGCAAGAAAGATTGGTGATGACCGAAGACTCTCTGAAACAGCGAGTCTGCATCTCAGTTGCTTTGGCGACTATTTGCAGACTCGTTTTTGCTTTTTTTATTTTTATAACTTATTCTGTACTTATATATGAATCCCGTTAGAAGTCACGGGAATCAAAAATAACAAATTATTAATTATATAAACTTCTAACGGGATGAAATTATTAATTGTAGAATCACCAGCCAAAGCCAAGACCATCGGAAAATATATTGGCGATGCATATGAAGTGGTGGCAAGCGTCGGGCATGTGCGCGACTTGCCAAAATCCAACAAAAAAGCCATTGATATAGAAGGTGGTTTTATTCCGCATTATGAAATTTCCAAAGGCAAAGAACATGTCGTAGCTGATATAAAAAAGTTAGCAGAGAAAGCTGATGAAATACTGCTCGCTACCGACCCCGACCGTGAAGGTGAGGCTATCGCTTGGCACTTGGCTGAATTAATTTCTGACGGAAAGAAAAAAAATAAAGATATTAAAAGAGTGACTTATCATGAGATTACCAAAGAGGCTATTGAAGAAGCGCTAAAGCATCCGCGCAAGATAGACCAAAATTTGAGAAAGGCTCAAGAGGCCAGAAGGGTTTTGGATAGACTGGTAGGTTATGATCTCTCTGGTTTGATTTGGAAAAAAGTGCGATACGGACTTTCTGCTGGTAGAGTCCAGTCCCCCGCTTTGCGTATCATTATGGAAAAAGAAAGAGAGATCAGAGCTTTTAAGCCAGAGACTTATTTCGTAATTTCCGCAGAATTGGAAACAGGCAAAAAAGAAAAATTTACAGCTTTTTGCGAAGAAGAACCGAAAACCAAAAAAGAAGCTGATGAGATTTACAACATCGCCAAAGATGCCCATTGGACAGTGAAAGATGTGACGGAGACTGAAGTCAAGAGAGCACCCAAACCACCTTTCACCACTTCAACTCTCCAGCAATCAGCTTCGACTCGCTTAGGCTTTTCACCGAAGCGTACCATGATGACCGCCCAAAAACTTTATGAAGCTGGTCACATCACTTATATGCGTACTGATAGTTTGAATATGGCTCAGGTAGCTTTGGAGCAGATAAAAGGTGTGGTGGAGAAAAAATATGGCAACACATTGCATCAATTTCGAACTTATAAAACCAAATCCAAAAACGCTCAAGAAGCTCATGAAGCTATCCGCCCAACTCATTTTGATAAAGAAAATTGCGGTACCACTGACGATCAAAAAGAATTGTATAGATTGATTTGGCAAAAAGCTATCGCTAGCCAGATGCAAGATGCTCTCATGATGCGTACCAAAATAATCACCAAAATTTTGCCGATGTCCGACGTTGGCAACATTCCAAATTTTTCTGCTACTGGTTCAAGAGTTATATCTGAAGGTTGGCTTTTGGCAGACCCAGCAGCTAAAGGTGAAGATGTTATTTTACCCAGGGTCAAAGCCTCAGAGCCACTCTCTCTTCTTAATTTAAATAATGAAGAAAAACAAACTGAACCACCAAACCGCTACAGCGAAGCTGGCCTCATCAAAGAGTTGGAAAAACGTGGTATCGGTAGGCCTTCTACTTATGCTTCCATTATTGGCACTATTATAGAAAGAGGTTATGTAGAAAAAGATGGCCGGACTCTCAAACCAACTGACACCGGCGATGTGGTTTCCACTTTTTTGGAAGATAATTTTAAAGATTATATCAGCGACACTTTCACCGCCGAAATGGAAGATGAGTTGGACCAAATCGCAAATGGAGAAAGAGAGTATGAGCCAACACTGAGGGAATTTTACAAACCCTTTTCCAAAGACGTCAAAGAAAAAGAAAAGACCGCCAAACTAACAACTCTTGGGGACGCCGATCCCAAACTCAAATGCCCAGTTTGCGGTGCAAGCATGATCATAAAACTCGGACGAGGAGGTAAATTTTTGAGTTGCGAAAAATTCCCAAATTGCAAAGGCATGAGAAATATTGACGGTTCCGAAATCAAAGAGGCGGAAGCGATAGGTGAAGACCCGACTAGTGGACTTCCAGTCTTCGTAATGGATGGCCGGTTTGGCCCTTATGTCCAACTCGGTGTAAAAGATGAAAAAAATAAAAAACCACGCCGTTCCAGTATTCCAAAAGAAAAAAATCCAAGCGAAGTCACTCTGACTGAAGCCATCAAATATTTGAGTCTACCTAGAGAATTAGGTAAACACCCGATAACTGGAGAAATGATAAGTGCCAATATCGGCAGATTTGGCCCTTACATAGTCCACCAAAAAGATTTCCGCTCGCTCAAAACAGATGATGTTTATACTATTGAGCTGCCCCGCGCTCTAGAAATTTTGGCAGAAGAAAAGAAAAAACGCACCTTTGGCAGAAAAAGAAAAGTATAGTATATTAATTCAAAAGGAGAAGCCATATGGAAACTGTCGCCGGATGGATTTTTATTTTGATTCTCTTTGTACCAATCGCGATTTACCAAAATCGCAAAAACAAAAGCCGAGATTAACTCGGCTTTCTTTTTGTCTAAATTTCATTAAAATGATAACATGCCTGATATAAAAGAAATTATCTCTCTTATGCAAGATCCGACCAAAGAAGATTTGGAACTCATCCAAAAAGCCTATGATTTTGCTTTAAAAGCCCACCAAGGCCATGTTCGTCTCAGTGGTGAGCCTTACTTCAACCACCTCTTTGCGACAGCCAAAAACATAGCCGAACTTGGAATGAGTACGACGACTATAGTAGCTGGATTTTTGCATGACAGTATGGAAGATGTCGGCATATCTCGCGAAGAAATAGAAAAAGAATTTGGTAAAGAAATTCTTTTCTTGGTTGAGGGAGTCACCAAACTCGGAACAATCAGATATATAGGGACAAATAGATACAATGAATCGCTCAGGAAACTTTTTGGAGCAATGTCAAAAGATATAAGAGTCCTCATCATCAAACTCTGTGACCGTCTTCACAATATTCAAACTTTAGAACATATCCCAAAAGAAAAACAATCGCGCATAGCCAAAGAAACTCTAGAAATATTTGCGCCTCTGGCTTATAGACTCGGTATCAAAAAACTACAAAGAGACCTTGAGGATACGGCTTTCATTTATGTCTATCCAAAAGAATACGAAAATATCAAACAACTTTTCAAAGCTAAAAAAGAAGAGCAGGAAACCTTATTGGATAAATTTCAAAAAGAAATAAAGAAAGAATTGGTAAAAAATAATGTCACAAATTTTAAGATAGATTACCGAGTCAAAAGCCTTTATTCACTTTACAAAAAATTACAAAAATACGAAGGCAACATAGAAAATATTTATGATGTTTCGGCTCTCCGGATCACCGTACCGGAAATTTCCGATTGTTACAGAATATTAGGCATCATTCATGGTTCATGGAGACCACTTCCAGGCCGTATCAAAGACTATATAGCTTCCCCAAAACCAAACGGTTACCGTTCCATTCACACTACTGTTTTTTCCGGAGATGGTGGCATCATTGAAGTCCAAATAAGAACTGAGGAGATCGATAAAGAAGCTGAATTTGGCATCGCTTCCCATATCTCTTACAAAGAAAAAACTGCTGGGGCTGGAAAAAACAGCTTATCTTGGATAAAAAATATGTTACCAGGCCAAAATTCTATTGATATTCCTTACTGGATTAAAGAACTGGTCAAATATCAAGAAGCCAGTGGCAACAAATTTTTGGATGATATTAAAAAAGATATTTTGGAAGAGAGGATTTTCGTTTTCACCCCGCATGGCGACGTCATTGATTTGCCGATAGATTCATCGGTTATAGATTTCGCTTATATGATTCATTCCGATGTTGGCAATCACATATCCGGAGCAAAAGTAAATGGAAAATTTGTGGCTATTTTCACCATATTACAAAACGGAGACAGAGTGGAAATTGAAACCAAAAAAAGCTCAAAACCAAATAGAAAATGGATTGAACATTGCAAAACCACCATGGCCAAACGCCACATCCGCACTGCTTTAGAAAAAAATTAGATACTAAAATTTTTGATGGAATACAAATCTTCCTCCTCTTTAGCCTCCGCTTCTACTTTGTCGGGAATCGGCGTGTTTTCATCTTTTTTTATTTCTTCCGGCGCTCTATCATCAATCGGGGTAACATTTTGATTTAGCATATTTAAAATATCTTGCAAATCATCATTAGAGAAAAATTCAATCATGAGTTTGCCGCCATTTTCTTTCTTTTCAATTCTCACTCTAGTACCTAAAGATTCGGCAAACTTCTCTTCCAAAGCGCAGATTTCCGGATCAACTGAAGCGTTAAATTTCCTAACTCTTTCAATAGCAATTTTGCGCGCGGCCAGTTCGGCATCGCGAACGTTCATTTTGTGCATCATAATATCTTGGAAAAGCACCTTCTGTTCTTCCGGCCTTTCGATAAGCATAAGGAGTGGTCTGGTGTGGCCTTCGTTAATTTTGCCTTCGGAAAGAGCGGTGAGCATCTCTTCTGGCAAATCCAAAATGCGCATAGAGTTGGTGACATAAACTCGGCTCTTGCCTATTTTCAAAGCGATTTGATGATGTTTAAACCCAAACTGATCTGCCAATTTTTTGAAAGCTTTGGCCCGTTCCACTGGATTCAAATCCTCCCTTTGCACATTTTCAATAATAGCCAGTTCAAGCTTCATCAAATCGTCCCGATTGTCATCTCCTTCTCCGTTACGGATAATCACCGGCACCTGCAAAAGCCCAGCCAATTTGGAAGCGCGCAATCTGCGTTCTCCAGCAATAAGCTCGTATTCCACAGCCAAACCTCCATCTTCTTTTTCATATTCTTTACGAGTCACCACTAACGCTTGAAGCACACCATATTGTTTAATAGAATCAGATAAAGCTTTCAAAGCCTCTTCGTCAAATTCACGTCTTGGCTGAAATGGATTTGGTTTTATTTTATCCACCTCCACCCAAAATATTGAGTTTTGATAAAAATTTGAAATATTTTGCATAATCATATTTTACATCACAAAAGACAAAAACAAAAGTTCAAAGTTTTGATTTTAGGGGATATTTGCGCTATATTTGATAGGTATATTTTCGAAATGCCGGGGTGGCGAAATGGTAACCGCACACGACTCAAAATCGTGCGCCGCAAGGCTTGGAGGTTCAAGTCCTCTCCCCGGCACAGTTTTAAAAATATGGAAAATTCACCAGAAACAAAAACTTCAATTGAAGGTATACAAAAGGGTATCTACAAACACTTCAAAGGTAATGAATACATAGTAGAAGAGGTTGCGACTGATTCCGAAACTCAAGAACCTATTGTAATTTACAGGGCTTTGTACGGAGAACATAAGCTTTGGGTGAGACCAGCCAAAATGTTTCTAGAAGAAGTAGACAAACCCGAAATCCCTTACAAAGGTCCAAGATTTAGCTATGTCAGAGAAACCTAAAATCATAGTAGTACTAGGGCCGACGGCTAGTGGCAAGAGTGATATCGCGGTTAAGCTCGCCAAAAAAATTAATGGTGAGGTGATTTCGGCTGACTCAAGGCAAGTTTATAAAGGGCTGAATATTGGTACAGGTAAGATTACTAAAAAAGAAATGTTGGGAGTAAAGCATTATTTGCTTGATGTGGTTTCTCCCAAAAAAAGATTTTCAGCTTCTGACTTTAAAAAACTTGCTGAAACAGAAATTCAAAAAATTTTAAACGATAAAAAAGTGCCTGTTATTTGTGGTGGGACAGGATTTTATATCGATGCAGTACTTGGAGATAAACAGATACCAGAAGTGCCACCAAATCTTAAACTGCGAGAAAAATTAGAAAAGAAAACAACCGAAGAACTTTTTAAAATTTTGCGAGATCTAGACCCTGACAGAGCTAAAAATATTGATGCAAAAAATCCGAGACGGTTGGTAAGGGCGATTGAGATTTGTGAAGCAATAGGAAAGGTACCGTCCCACTTCGCTAAAGCTTCGCGGGACAAGACGTATAACGTCTTGAAAATAGGAATTAAAACTGAAAATGAAGAATTGAAAGAAAAAATAAATAAAAGAATCAAAAAATGGTTCAAACAAGGACTTCTGAAAGAAGTGCAAAATTTACACAAAAAAGGCTTATCTTGGAAAAGAATGGCAGAAATAGGTTTGGAATATAAAATAGTTTCTTTATTTTTACAAAACAAAATTTCAAAAATTGAGATGCTTCAGAGAATGCAGACTGAAACTTTGCAGTATGCTAAGCGTCAAAACACTTGGTTCAAACGGGATAAAAAAATAAATTGGTTTAATCCGAAAGAAATTACAAAAATCAAAAAAATTACTGAAAAATTTTGAGCTTTGACTAAAATCCAAAACGATGTATGATTTATATCTGGAAGAATTATTGTTCAAAACAGGAACCAGAAAGAGGTACCTATGCTGACAATTCTTGAACTCGACATGTTGGGGGCATTAAGATTTGCGCTTATGTGGCAGGGATTGGTCGAAAGATATCGTGACCAACGACGCTTCTGTAAACTCGGTAAACATCGTAAGTAAGATGGTTTGTTTTGTAAAGGGCTTTGTTTAAAAAACAGAGCCCTTTCTATTTATATATTTGCGGGCTCACCCCGACTCGAACGGGGAACCTTCCTTTTGGAGAGGAATGTTTTACCATTGAAACTATAAGCCCAGCTCAAGAATAATAACAAAAATAGCCCAATTGGGCTAGTTTTGATTTTATTTCAACAAATGAGGAGTAAAGTAAAAATTCATTTTTATTTTATCCGAATGTAGTTGAAACAAGATGCACAGCATCTTATTTTTTAGCTTCTTTGAAAACTATCCTTTTGCGGAGTTTTTTAGAGTATTTTTTGAGTTCTATCTTACGCTCTACTTTACGCTTATTTTTGCGCGTAAAATACACCTCCTTGGTGTCCTTATTTACCAATCTTATAAGCTGATCTTGTGACATGGGGTATATGGTAACACGAAATGAAATTTGACGCAATCTAAATCCAAGCTTTATTTAAAGCGTTTCTTTAACCAAAAGATTGAATTTCTCTCCCCTATCAAATTCGTTTTTGAATTTTTCAAAACTTTTGGCTCCAGGTGAAAAAACAATATTGGATTTATCCTGCCCTTTAGCGATTTCCAAAGCTTTATTTAAGCACTCTTTTAGGGTTTCAAACTCATTAAAACTATCCCAACCTAATTCTTTTTTCATTTTTTCGGTGGCACTACCAGACAATAATATAAGTTGTTCGGGTTTTATATTTTTTTCTACAACTTCCGCCCATTTCTTAAATTCAAGGTCACGATCTGTACCACCAGCGATAAAAATCAAATTTTCATTCATTGTCGCAAATCTCTCCATTGCTGCCATGGAGGCTTCAGGTGAAGTAGCGGTGGTATCGTTAAAAATAGCTAAATTTTCATTTTCAAAAACCTTTTCTTGTCTGAATTTTATTTGAGGCAAAGTACTGATGTGAGTTTTAATTTCTTCAACAGATACCCCCATAGCCAGAGCGGCTGAGGCAGAAGCAAATAAATTGAGTAAATTATGTTCGCCCCATTTTTTTAAAAACTCCTCTGTTTCTTCAGGAGAAAAATTATCCTGCACATCATAAAAAATCACTTGTGATTTTGGTTTGAGACCAAAGAAAAAATCTGTCCATTCATTTTCTTTATTCAAAATCAAAAAATCATCTTCATTTTGGCCTTTGAATATATTGGCTTTGGCAGAAGCGTATTCTTCCATAGTTTTATGACGATTGATGTGATCTCGATAAAGGTTGGTAATAACTGCCACATGAGGTTTAAAATTTTTTCCGTTCACGATTTCCAAATGATAAGAAGGAACTTCCAATACAACCAAACTATTTTCATTTATATTTTTAATTTCCTGCAAAAAAGGCTTTTCCGGGGAATTGCCGACTAAAAAAGTGTCGACATTATGCATTTTTAAAAAATGAGCAGTCCAATTAGTAGTAGTAGTTTTGCCCCGTGTGCCGGTAATAGCCACGACATTCTTACTCTTCAAATGAGAGAAAAAGAGTGTAAGCTCGTTCTCAATTTGTTTTCCGGCTTTTCTCGCCAATTCTACAAATTTATTATCAGCCGGGACATCAGGATTAACAACAATAATATCGTTATCTAAAAAATCTTTTTCTTCGTGGCGGCCTAATACAAACCTTGCTTTACCTTCCAAATCTTTCAGCTTTTCCAGAGAAGGTTTGAGAATTTCTTCATTTTTCATATCAGTAACTGTCAAAATTGCCCCCTGCTCTACAAGCCAGCGAGCAGTGGCCACCCCACCACCCAATATCCCCAGTCCCATAAGTAATACTTTTTTATTTTTCAGTTCCATTTTATTCTTATAATACATTAAAAAATATCCCAAACAAAGCGACGGGTCTCAAATTTGAGACCCGTCGTATTAAGATAATAAATCATCGGCGGCACCATACATAGCGCATGATGATTTAGTTATCCACGCCCACATTTGATCTCCCCAAGAAATATGCCACCATTCCGTAGGATTGGTAGTTATACCTTGTTCAAAAGCTAACCAAAAAAGAAGCCTTCTGAATCTTTTTGGTTGTTCCATCGTTTTGAAATTATAATTTTCCAAAGCATCAGGAAAAGCCGTATTATACAAACCTCCTCTTTTACCCATATCTACAACTTTCCCGGTCTCCAAATAAACTAGATTAACATCAGCAACACCCCCTGTTAAATGAGGTGGTGGAGAAAGTTGTAAATCCATATCTGCTGAAGCAGCAAACATTTTTAATTTCTCAAAAAGTTCTGCTTCCCCGAGATTAGGATTTTCTTTTCTCAAACCCTTCAAAACAGAAACTTCCTGAACAAAACGCTGAACTAAAAGTGGTCTATAGCCCTCTTGTATTAGAAGTCTCAACCCCAATGAATTAAGTTCTTCATCAATAGCTTTTAATTTAGCAATAAAAGACTTTCTCAAAAAAATCTCTTCTATTGCTCCAGCTGGCCTTGGTTTATAATCCCAATAGTAACTTCGGCACAACATTCCGCTATTTACTTTCAGACATTTTTCAGAAATAGGACAAATCGGATAGTTTCGGTATGCAGATTTTTCTGACCGCAAACGAGACAGATCCGGTATAGGACGACTCATAAACTCATGAATCACTGCATACCTCCTTTCTACAAAAGTCCTGTTAACAAACAAACGAGTTCTTGATTTCCTTTTGGTATGGCATCAATAAGTTCACTAATGGTACCAGAATCCAAATCACAGACTTCAGGATGAAGCTGTTTTGTAGTGTTAAAATAATCTATAACCTTAAGATCAAAATCTTTTGTGGTTTTCATAGAACCCTCCCTGCATTTATATTTATCACATATATGCTATACAATCAAGCTCCTGTGATTTTTTCTATTGAAGCACCTATACTATTCAATCTTTGAACCACATCTTCATAACCACGATTTATGGAATAAACATTCCTCAATATAGAAACACCAGGAGCCGCAAGCATCGCGATAAGGATAATCATAGCTGGGCGCAAAGCTGGCGGACAAACCACTTGAGCAGGTTTCAATTTGGTCGGACCAGTTATAAAAACTCGGTGAGGATCGGCTAAAGTAATATTAGCCCCTAAACGATTGAGCTCAGTAAAATATATAGCCCGATTCTCCCACATCCAATCATGAATAAGGGTCGTCCCTTCAGCTAAGGTAGCTACTGGTACAAAAAATGGCAGATTGTCTGAGTTTATACCCGGATAAGGCTGGGCATGGATTTTATCACGTAAAGCTTTTAATTTGGAAGGAAACACTGTTATATCTACCAGTTTAGTTTTCCCATTTTGAGCTGGATATTCTTTTGAAAGACTATACATGAGACCCATAGCTTTCAATTTGGTTAATTCGAGACGCAAAAAATCTATTGGGCACCTTTCTATTTTCAGTTTTGAATTTGTTGCTATTGCAGCACTCAAAAACATCATCGATTCGATTGGGTCTTCACTATTATAATATTCAATCTTCTGGTTTATTTTTTTTATTCCATGAACAATCAAATCAGTAGTACCTATGCCTTCTATTTTTACACCCAATTTTTCCAAGAAAAAACAAACTTCCTGTACCTGATAATTTGGCGGAGCAAATCGTATTATCGTTTTCCCAGGAATCAAAGCGGCTATCATTATGGCATTTTCGGTAGCCGTATCACTAGCTTCATACATGACAACATCGGCTGTTTTCAAAGATCCAGAAGAGATACCGTATCTATCATTCATAGTTTTAATAGAAATACCTAAATCTTCAAAAGCAAAACGATGAGCTGATATAGTCCTCTCACCCATCTTGCAACCCCCAGAGTGAAGCAACGAGAAATTTTTGAAATGATGAACCATGGCCGGTATGAGCATAAGGCTTGACCTGACATTGGCAACCGAAGAATGAAGCAGACCGTTTTTATTAAAATTTTTAGGAGGATTAATTTCCAAAGACTGCTTTTTAAGCCATCTGTATTTGACTCCCAGAGCGGAAAATATTTCGAGCATTCTACTCACCTCTTCAATCCTCGGTATACCGTGAAGAATAGTTGTATTTTGATTTAAAAGAGAAGCACACAAAAGCCCCATGGCTCCATTTTTAGAAAAGTTTGTCTTTATACTTCCTTTAAGTTTTTTACCACCGGAAATTTTGAAATCGATAGAATCGGAAAGAGAGACTATTTTATGTTCCAGAGCATCGCCGATTTTAAGAAGTTCGCCAGCGGTTAAATTTTGGCCACCATTTTCAATACGAGCCACCGCACTTTGAGAAGTATTAAGTCTTTGAGTCAGCTCATCTTGAGTCAGAGAACGCTTTTCTCTTAATTTTTTTATAAAACTGCCAATAATTATTTGATTATCCACTTTTCCCATGACTAAAGCATATCATATGTGATATATTAATTAAATATAACTGTGGAAAAGCGTTCAAATAAACATGTTTAATCAAAAAAAATATCATTTCGTTGGTATCGGCGGCATAGGAGTTTCCGCTATTGCTAGAATGCTTTCTTTAAAAGGTAAAATAGTCACCGGATCAGACAGCAATCAATCAGAAATAACCGATGATTTGGAAAAATTGGGAATCAAAATTTTCATCGGACAAAGAGCGGAAAATCTGGAAAAAGATGTGGAAGTAGTAATATATAGCATCGCCATAAAGGAAGACAATCCTGAAATTTTAGAAGCCCAAAAAAGAGGTTTGTTTTGTGTATCTTACCCACAAGCACTTGGTGAACTTTCTAAGGAGATGTTTACCATCGCCATCTCCGGCACTCATGGCAAAACCACCACTACAGCTATGATTGGTCATATTATGCAAAAAGCCGGACTGGACCCAACTGTTATCGTTGGTTCAAAAATACTCGGTAAAAACTCCAATTTTATTGCCGGCAAAAGCAAATATTTGGTAGTAGAAGCTTGTGAATACAAACGCTCTTTTTTAAACTTATCCCCTACTATTTTGGTAATTACAAACATTGAAGCCGACCATTTAGATTATTATAAAGACCTTGATGATATAAAAAGTGCTTTCAAAGAATTGGAACAAAAAGTGCCGAAAGATGGGTTTGTGGTAAAAGAAGATGATTATAAAAAAGTAAAAATAGATTTTGTCTTACTTGTTTCTGGAGAACATAATATTTTGGACGCTCAAGCGGCTATAAAAACTGCCGAACTGTTGGGCATACCCCAAGAAAAATCCAAAGAATTTTTAAAAGATTTTCGAGGCACTTGGCGACGACTTGAATATAAGGGAGAAAAAGATGGAAATATTTTTTATGATGATTATGCTCATCACCCAACCGAAATCTCAGCCTCCCTCAATACTCTGCATGAAAAGTATCCTGACCGAAAAATAGTTTGTGTTTTTGAACCTCATCAACAAAGTCGAACGAAACTGCTTTTTGATGATTTTGTGAATGCTTTAAAAATCGCCGATGAAATTTTTATTGCTCCAATCCTAATCACCAGAGAAACAGATGACGGCACCACCAACAATAAAGTCCTCGCCGAAGCTATAAATAAAACCAAACCTTCCCAATCTGTAGAAAATCCACAAGAACTTAAAAATTTTTTACAAAAAATGAATCCACAAAAACTTCTTTGTGTTGTTCTCATGGGTGCTGGCAATATTTACAAATGGACAGACGAAGTTATGTCTCTTTGACAATTAGTTTTAATTCTTGTATCATAATTTCAGAGAGGTGTACAAACAATGAGCCAAGAAAAACTATATCCACCAATGAATTCAGTGCAAGCAGTCGAGTCCTTCATGACTAAATTTTGGGGAGCAATAATTTTTCTCGTCGGAATTGCTCTTATTGTTTATGGTGCCGTGCACAAAATTGAAGGGAAGGGGTCGCTTTTCGTAGAAATAGCTTGTACTTTCTTTTTTATTTTGTCTGGAATCTTCGTTGTTACTTTGGGTCTGGTTATTTTTGAAAAACCTAAAAAACCCAATTGCCAATAACAAAAGAGCTGGTTTGGAGATTATTATCTTTCCAAACCGGCTTTTTTATTTTGTGCGCCGGGCAGGATTCGAACCTGCGTAGGCCGAAGCCGACAGATTTACAGTCTGTTGTAATTGACCACTCTACCACCGACGCAATATTAACCAAAGAAGTTTAACAAAAATTCCCATTTTATGCTAGTAATCAAAGAACGCCTAAACGACATCTGTCGTTTAGGCGTTTGATAAATAACCGTTACAATACTTGATAATATTGATACAGTATGTATTATATATTCAGAATTTGGGATGAAGAATCTCGAATAAGTTTCTTTGTAAACTCTAACCATAGCATACCTAAGAAGTATGCGAGGAGAAAATATGTCGATTAAAACAAAGATTTGTCTTAAGGTATTGGTTTACCAGTTGATTGTTTTGTTCTTAGTTGTCAGTGTATTATTGCTTATTGGTCCTCTAGAAATAGCAATTGGCACAGTTATTTCTGGATTACTTCTTACAATTATTTTTGTGCATACAGAATTATCATTCGACTACCCAACATGGATTACCCATTTTATTTTTGCGCGAAAGACAGCAGCAAAATATTTCCATCCAATATTTGGATTTTATCCACCCAAAAAGAAAGATTGGTTGGCAATGAAAGTATATCAACCAATTGTTTCTGAAAAGATAAAATCTTTAAAAAAAACACGCGATACCCTTTTCGAACAAGAAGATGAACAGATCCAAAAAATCTCCACTTCTGATAATGTTGAAAAACTAATCTTAGAAGCAAAAAAATTTCACGTCCAAGTAAAGGTAGCTAAAACAGCATGTAAAGAAGCTCAATGGTTAGCCAGATTTTTCGATTTTAATGCCTGGTAATTACAAAAGTAGGCGCACGGTTGTTGGCAACCGTGCGCCTTTTACACCTAAAAATTAATTAAAAAAAGGAAGAAGATTCCCTTCTGTCTTTTAGGATGTGTTGTAATTTATTCTACACTAACAGGAGTATCCAATATTGATGCTTCTATGATGGCCCCCTTTCTCCCCTTTTTTATATCAAAAACAAGATCGCTTTCTCCATTTACTCCCGCGCCCGTTTTAAGTGATACAGAAACTATTCCTCCCTTCAAAATACTCTTGGAAATTATAAGGGTTGCAATTTGATTTAATATTTTATTTTGAATAACTCTCTTAAGAGGTCTGGCACCGTACTGAGGATTGTAACCTTCTTTAGCTAAGTATTCATAAACTTCATCTGTAAGTTCCAGCGAAATTTCTTTGGCCACTAATCTTTCACGCACCATATCAATTTGAATTTTAACAATTTCACGGATAGCTTCCATCGGCAAAACATCAAAGATGATAGTGTCATCAACTCGGTTCAAAAATTCCGGTCGGAAGAAATCTTTCATGGCTTCCAATATTTTTTCTTTCACATTGGTATAATCTCCGTCTCCACTGCTTCTCTCACCAAAGCCCATCTTTTCCATCTTATCTATATATTGAGCACCAATATTTGAAGTCATAATGATAATGGTATTTTTGAAGTTGACTGTGCGACCCTTGGAGTCTGTCAGGCGACCATTGTCGAGAACTTGGAGGAGCACGTTGAAAACTTCGGGATGAGCCTTTTCAATTTCATCGAAGAGCACAATAGAATAAGGTCTATGCCTGACCATATCAGTCAGTCCCCCACCCTCATCAAAACCGACATAACCCGGAGGCGCACCGATAAGCTTGGAGACGGAATGTCTCTCCATAAATTCGGACATATCTACCCTGATGAGCGCTTTATCATCATTAAACATAAATTCTGCCAAAGCTTTGGTCAATTCGGTCTTACCTACTCCGGTCGGCCCGAGGAATATGAAAGAGCCAATAGGCCTGTTGGGGTCAGAGATGCCAGCTCTTGAGCGTTTGATAGTATCAGAAATTTTCTTAACAGCTTCATCTTGGCCGACTATGCGTTTCTTCAAATCATCTTCCATTCTGACTAATTTTTCCGCCTCGCCTTCGAGCATCCTAGAAACCGGAATACCCGTCCATTTGGCGACAATTGAAGCGATATCATCTTCAGTTATTTCTTCTTTCAAAATTCTTCGAGAGCTTTGCAATTTTTTCAATTTTTTAGTGTTGGATTCCAATTCTTTTTCCAAAGCAGGTATTTTGCCATAACGCACTTCAGCGGCTTTGCCTAAATCTACCCGAGCTTCAGCCGCTTCAGCTTCCAATCTGGCACCTTCAAGTTCTTTCTTAATTCTTTTTATTTCGCCCACACTCTCTTTTTCATTTTTCCATTTCAAATCTATCTCGGCGGTTTTCTCTTTCAAATCAGCAATCTCTTTTTCAATATTTTGTAGACGGCTTTTAACTTTCGCATTCTTACCTGATTCTTTTTTGAGAGCTTCTTTTTCAATTTCCAGCTTCATTATTTTTGAGTTGGTTTCTTGCAAAACTGTTGGCATATTTTCAAGCGCGATTTTAAGATGACTAGCTGCTTCGTCAATAAGATCTACCGCTTTGTCAGGCAAAAATCTATCAGCAATATAACGGGAACTGAGATTGACCGCCGCTTTGATAGCGTCATCGGTAATATGTACTCCATGATATAACTCATATTTCTCCTTGAGACCGCGAAGTATAGTAATAGCATCTTCTATGGAAGGCTCAGAGACGTACACAGGCTGAAAACGACGAGTAAGCGCCGGATCTTTTTCGATATGTTTTTGATATTCTTTGATGGTGGTAGCGCCGATGGCCCTAAGTTCACCCCTCGCGAGCGGTGGTTTGAGCATGTTGGAAGCATCAAGAGAACCTTCAGCACTACCGGCACCGATGATAGTATGAATCTCGTCAATAAAAAGTATTATTTTGCCATCGGACTTTTCTATCTCTTTTATAATATTTTTTAACCTTTCTTCAAATTCACCACGGTATTTAGTTCCTGCTACTAAAAGTCCCAAGTCTAAAGAAACTATCTCCTTGTCTTTCAAAGATTCGGGTGCATTCCCAGAAGCTACTCTCATGGCTAAACCTTCAGCAATAGCGGTTTTACCCACCCCAGCTTCCCCTATCAGAATAGGATTATTTTTGGTACGGCGAGAAAGAATTTGGATGATGCGGGAAATTTCTTCATCTCTGCCAATAACCGGATCAAGTTTGTTTTCACGGGCCATCTTGGTCAGAGAGCGAGTATACTTGATAAGATTTTTATTTTTTTGAGTACCTTTGGCGTCCGTGAGGCGACCTTGTTTTATTTCCTGAATCAAAAATAAGACTTTTTCTTTTTCAATTTTAAATCTTGTCAAAACATCTTTAGCGGCACTCGGTACTTCAAGACAAGCTAAAAATAAATGCTCGGTGGAAACAAATTCATCACTCATCCCCGCTGCCACTTTTGAAGAATGATCGATAATGTGAGCCAGTTCAGGAGTAAGATAAATTTGGTAGGAAGGAGACACGGTATTGCTGGATGTGCCACTTTCCATAGCTTCCAAGAGAGAGTCTGTGAGCAAAATGGTATCCACTCCCATTTTATCCAAAATCGAAACCACCATACTCTCTTCTTGCACAATGAGAGCGAGTAGTAGATGTAGTGGACCGACATGGTCCTGACCACGTTCAATAACCAGCTCGTGAGCCTTCCTGATTGCCTCTTTAGCTTTAGTTGTAAAATTATTAAATGGTGTCATAAATAAAAACCCTTAATTTGCTATATTATAGCAGAAAATCTGCTTAAATCAAGCCCCAAAATCAACAATGAGGCTATTTGGATAAATCTTCTAAGGCTTTAGTGATAGCCGATTTTATAACATTTATTGGAATATAAGAATATTCAGTATCGGATTCGATAAACGGAGCTTCCAACCCTATCACCTCTCCACTAAGGTTGAGTGCCGGGCTGCCAAAATGGCTCTTTGAAATTTTTATATTAGAAACAATATTATTTACGGTTTTTTTATCATCTCCAGAATTAAGCTGAAACACTCTACCAATAGAAGCAGCGTTTGACTCTAAACCACTAATGGTGACCAAAGTCTGGCCTATTTTCAACCCATCTGAATTACCGAAAGTTGCCGGATAAAATACATAATGAGAAGTATCATTCTGAGGAACACTGGTTTTCACGAAAGTAAGCCCGTTTGCACTATCCGTAAAAATTTTGCCGGTGGGATAAGTTTTACCATCAGAAAAAAGGATTTCCGAAGGAACACCCCCGTTGAAACTTCTTGAATCAGCAACGATCACACCTTTATCAGAAACCACTACCCCCATACCCGAAACAATTTTGGAGCCATCAGCCGCAAGAGATCGGAGTCTCACTATTGATTTTTCATTCTTGGCGATAGTTTCTAATACTCTGTCATCTTCATTGACTACCACAGTCGTCACTACCTTTTGGGGCTGAACAGCAGTAGGCGCCACTTGTTCAATAGTTTTTTCCACTACACGATTTATATTTTGAGTCACTTCTACCGGTGCTTCAGAAAGTAAGGTGAAAGTAATAATACCTGTGGCAATAGAAGTCACAAAAGTGATTAGTAAAACTATAAGTATGAGTTGATGCTTGGTTAGATCTTCCATTTGTTTAATTTTAACAAAGTATTTTTTTAAGAGCAACTATAAATTTATCTAAATCTGATTTTTTGGTGTCTCTACCTAGAGTGATACGCAAAGAAGAACCTGAACATTCCGGTTTGCCGATAGACTCAATAACATAAGAGCCGTTTTCAAGTGACAAAGTATGACAAGCTGAAGCGGCCGAAACAGCAAAACCCAGAGTATCCAATTTGATAACCAAAAATTCCGAATCTTGATTGGAAAAACAAACATTAATATTATTAGGTAATCTATTTTCTTTATTGCCATTCAAAGAAGAATTTGGTATTTCCAAAATTTTAGAAATAGCATAATCGCATAATTGCAAAAGTCGTTTTGATTCTTTCTCCATCATTTTGACAGAAATTTCCAAAGCTTTGGCGAAACCAGCTACTCCAATCACATTTTCTGTTCCCGGCCTGAAACCATTCTCCTGTCCCCCGCCAAAAGTTATGGGAGAAATTTTGGTGCCATGCTTTACCGCTAAAACGCCAACACCTCTTGGCCCATACATTTTAATACCATCCAAAACTAAGATATCAGCGCCGAGTCTTTCTAACGAAACATCTTCATACAAAACACTCTGACACGCATCTACCAACAGATATGGAGCAGTCTGAGAATCAGAAATGGCAAAATTCAAAAAGCGGGATTTATCCGCAGCTTTTTGCAATTTTGCCATTTCTGATTCTTTGAAATTTTTAATAGCTTTTGAAATTTCTCTTATTGGTTGGATAGTTCCTATTTCATTATTAGCATGCTGAACAACGACCAAAACAGTATTTTCTTTCATTTCTTTTTTGACAGATTCTGGGCTAATTATTCCCTTCTCGTTTGGTGTAATAAAAGAAACTTCAATCACTTTTTCTTTAAGTAAATTTTTTATTGGTTCCAAAACAGCCGGATGTTCTATTGTTGAAACTATTATATGCGGTAAAGACGCCCTTTGGCTTCTTTTGACCACACCCAAAATAGCCAAATTTAAAGATTCGGTACCCCCGCTTGTAAAAAATATTTCACTACTACGGCAATGCAAAATTCGGGCAATTTTTGTCCTAGATTCTTCCAAAATATTTTTAGCCTCTTCCCCTTCCTTGTGCAAGGATGAAGGATTTGCCCAAAATTGCTTTTGAACCCTCTGCATTTCTTTTTCTACACCCAAATCAACCGGCGTCACAGATGCATAGTCCAAAAATACCCTATCTTTGCCCGCCGTAGCTTTATGCGAAGGCTGGGTTTTTTTAATTTTCACCTTATTTTTCATATTTTGGATAATACCATAAATAGTGTATAATAAGCGATTATGACAATTGACTGGAACTTAGTTCTTTTTTTTATTCCTTTTGCTGCTTTAGCGGTTTCTTTGATTACTCTCACAATCTCGATAGTTATGCACTTAAGAGTCAGGAGGATATTTAGAAGCGCCAACACCCCCGATATAGAAAGGCTCATGAACTTGCATACCAAAACGATTGAAGATTTGGTCAAGTTCAAAGCAGAATCAACCGAATACATGAAATTTTTGGATAGCAGAATAAAAAAGAAAACCGTAAACGCTTCAACTCTCAGATTTAATCCTTTTCAAGGAGAAGGAGTTGGTGGCAACCAGAGTTTTTCATCGGTATTAGTAGATGAAGAAGGAGATGGCGTCGTCATCACATCCATGCATACCAGAGAAAGAACTAATGTTTTTGCTAAACCACTTCAAAGATGGCAAAGCGAACACCAACTATCAGAAGAAGAAAGCAAAGCAATAAAACAAGCCAAAGAAAATAAACTTAAGCCAAATGACACCAAAAAATAAAACAAAAAAATTAGTTCGTCCGCCGATAGTGGTCATCATGGGACACATTGACCATGGCAAATCTACTCTGCTTGATTATATAAGAAAAGCCAACACCACCGAATTCGAGGCTGGTGGTATCACTCAGCATATTTCTGCTTACGAAGTAGAAATAATGGCCGGCGGTGAAAAAAGAAAAATAACTTTTTTAGACACCCCAGGACATGAAGCTTTTTGTTCTATCAGAGCGCGTGGTGCCAAAGTAGCAGATATAGCTATACTCGTAGTTTCTTCTGAAGATGGCGTTAAACCCCAAACTCTTGAGGCTTTAGATTGTATTAATAAAGATGCTATCCCTTTCATCATCGCTTTAAACAAAATTGACAGGCCTGGCGCCAATATAGATAAAGTAAAACAAAATTTAGCCGAAAACGGAGTTTTGGTTGAAGGTTGGGGTGGCAACATCCCAGCTATAGCTATTTCCGCCAAAACCGGTGCTGGAGTGCCTGATCTTTTAGAGATGATAGCTTTGCAGTCTGATATGGAAGAACTCGAAGGCGACCCATCCATACCCGCTGAAGGTTTCGTTATAGAAAGCGATCTCAATCCTAAACAAGGCATTTCCGCCAATCTCATAATAAAAAATGGTTATTTAAAAACTGGTATGTTTGTGGCGACCAGTGGTGCTTATGCTCCGATAAGAGCCATAGAAAATTACAAAGAAGAAAATATCTCTGAAGCCACTTTTTCAAGTCCAATCAAAATTGTAGGTTGGAGTGCCGGACCAAAAGTCGGAAGTGAATTCAAAACTTTCTCCAAAAAAGAAGAGGCTATCAAATTTGCTACCGAAACAAACCAAAATAATGATATTTGTAACATATTTCAAAATGATTGCATTTCTTTTGGAGTGGTCATCAAAGCGGACACTTTCGGTTCACTTGATGCAGTCGAGCATGAACTCAAAAAACTAGGTAATGAAAAAATTGCGGTCAGAATAATTTCCAAAGATGTCGGAGATGTGAGCGAAAACGACATTAAAACCGCAAAAATAAAAAATAGTTTGATACTCGGCTTCAATGTGAGCACCGACAAAAGTGCTTCGGGACTGGCTATGCGAGACGGTATAGAAATAAAAAATTACCAAGTTATATACGATCTGGTTGATTATGTGAAAGAAAAAATAAAAGAAGCTACTCCGGTAGAAACTGTAGAGATAACAACCGGCTCCGCTAAGATAATCAGAGTCTTCAGCAAAAATCGCGACAAACAAGTTGTAGGCGGTAAAATCGAAGAGGGAGAAATTAAATCGGGTGGCATAATCAAAATTTACCGCAGAGAATCTTTCATTGGTACCGGCAAAATAAAAGAACTCCAAATCCAAAAACTGAAAGCTGATATTGCCAGAGAAGGTCAGGAATTCGGCACCATGATAGAATCCAAGATCGATTTGGTACCCGGAGATGTGCTCAAAGCCACTTCTTTGATAAGGCAAGAATAAACCCAATGAAAACTCCGATTAAATTTAAAGATGAAAAACAAACTTCCCTGCTGGCCAAATTCGCAGCTGAATACTTTTTAGTGGAATCCAACAAAGATTCCCTTTTAACCATTACCAAAGCTGAAATCCTCAACAAAGGCAAAAGGGCTATTATTTATTTCACTGTTTTACCAATAGAAAAAGAAGAGGCCACTTTAGAATTTGCCAAGCGGCGTTGCAATGATTTCCGTCAATTTGTGATGAGTAAAAAATCTTTTGGTTTCGTTCCAAGGATAGAGTTTTGTATAGACGCCGGCGAACACAACCGCCAAAGGATTGATGAACTTTTGAACGAGCACCAGTAGTTATCAACATACCTTTTTGCAGTATACTTTATTACCACTTATAATTATAGGGTGGGTATAAAACATAAATTAAACGAAAATTTTTTTAATAAATGGTCTCCAAATATGGCCTATGTACTAGGTTATGTATATGCTGACGGCACATTAATAAATTGCGACTATATTAGAGCTTTATATTTATCTATCACAAGTACAGACAAAGATTCTCCAGAACGAATCAAAAAAATGATGGGTTCGGAACACAACATAACCAAAAATAAATCGTTATTCTTAAAGGGTAAAACTTTCTATACATTGAAAATCGGTAATCATAAAATTTATAATGATCTTATTAAACATGGTTTATATCCAAATAAATCTCTAACTGTGCAGTTTCCTAATATTCCAAACAAATATTTAAATCATTTTATAAGAGGATATTTTGATGGTGATGGTTGTATTTATTTTGAAAAGTCGATAAGCGACACTGGTAAAATAATCATAAAAAGAATTAGAACATTTTTTACAAGCGGGAGTAAGATATTTTTGGAAAAAATGAACACTGTATTGGCAAACGAAAAGATTGAAAATGGGAGAATTTATAAAAGCAACAGGTCATTTCAGCTCATATTCAATAATAAAGATTCTATAAAGCTATTCAAACTAATGTACAAAAGAGCTAGTCATAATACTTTTTTTATGAGAAAATACAAAACGTTCAATGATTACTTTGAAGCCAGACCAGTAAACATTGATAAAACAGTAAAGAAAATCATAGATTTTCATAAAGGCCACGTAGCCAAGTAGCAAGGCGTTCCTCTGCAAAAGGAATATGCGTGAGTGCGATTCTCACCGTGGCCTCATTTGTTGAGAAATTTTATAGACTTGACAAATCACTGCTCGGGTGGTGGAATGGTATACACGAAGGACTTAAAATCCTTTGGCCGCAAGGCCTTGCGAGTTCAAGTCTCGCCCCGAGCACCAAAGTATGAGTTCAAATAAAAAAATATTATTACTCCTTGGTTATGTTCTGGTCGCGGGATTGTTTGTTTTTATATTTAAACCAACATATTTAATCTCTATTATTTTAGTTTTGGTTCCACCGGCCCTGACCAATTGGCTCTGGCTCAAAAAATCAAAACTAAAAATACTCATCTTTTCTTTAACTACAGCTATTATCATAGCCCCAGCTATTGAGCTTTGTGCCCGTTTAGCAGACGTCTGGGACGTACAATCGGTCATCATACGGCCATTCGGACTTATCCCAATTGAAAATATGATTTTCGCTTTCTTAAACTTTTTATGGGTTCTCTCCTTTTATGAATATTTCGTAGACAAAGATTCAAGCAAAAAAATATCACCGCGACTCAAACTGCTCACCGCGATATATATTTTTGGCGCCGCCACGATTTATACGATTTTTTTCATAAACAAAGATTTGGTCACTCTAAATTATTTTTCAATTTCCATTCCGCTTTTGTTCATACCGGCAATTATAATTTTCTGGAACAAACCTGCCCTTATGAAAAAAGTAATCTTGCCAACTCTATTTTTCGCTTTAATATTTTTCTATTATGAAATCATTTCTCTCATCGTTGGCAGTTGGTGGTGGCCGGGAGAATATTTATTCAAAACTTATATTTTCGGCAAAGTTTTCCCACTCGACGACGTCATTATTTGGTACTTCCTCTCCACTCCGGTACTCATCGGCGGTTACGAATTTTTCACCGACGACTTCAGATAAAACCCTATCTTATATTTTTTGATAAAATCTTTTTGAAAAACTTATCCACATTTTTTATTTAGACCATAGACTATATGTGATATAGTCTATGGTATGGAGGAAGTAAATAAAAATTTAAAAAAAGAACCCGCAGAAGTTTTAAGAAAAAAAGGAATGAGTTATGGGCAAATATCTAAAAAACTAAAAATACCAAAAAGTACACTTAGCTTGTGGCTTAAAGGTGTCCCCTTGTTGCCCAAAGACAGGCAGAGATTGTATACCAAACAAATACACATGCTCACTTCTGGAGAATACTGCCAAAAACAAAGGAGAGAAAAAGAAGTTTCAATTATTATAGAAAAAGCAGAACTGGAAATAAAAAAACCAATAACCGAAGAAACCTATCGTCTATTTGGGTCGGCATTATATTGGGCAGAGGGCAGCAAAACCAAAATGTTTCAAATGACCAATTCTGATCCTTATTTAATTTTATTTTGGGTAAAATGGGTTGAAAAAATATTTAAAATACCTCCATACAAACTTACAGCCAGATTAAATATTTACCCTCAACAATCAGAAAAACAAATCAAAAAATTTTGGTCAGATTTAACAGGAATTCCAGTTAAAAAATTTGGCAAAAGCTACATAAAACCATTAAGTAGTAATTATAAAAAAAATAATCTCTATTATGGAACAATGAGAGTTGAAGTCCCAAAAGGAACTGACCACCGATATGAAGTTTACGGCTGGACACAAGCAGTACTTAAAGACATCGCTCCGCAAGTCAGTTTAATTGAAAAAAGATGGCACAAATTAAAAAATGTTGCCAAACCTACAAATTTACATTAAAATGAATTTTGTTCCGCCCATAACTCAGCTGGTAGAGTAACTCCCTCTTAAGGAGAAAGTCCCAGGTTCGATCCCTGGTGGGCGGACTAGGAATAAAGAATCCAAACTGCTTTGGATTTTTTATTCCTAGTCCGAGGCGTAGCGATGTTTTTCTAGCAAGAAAAATAAGCGAGTCGGGGTCGCGGAAATTTCATTTTGACGAAAATGAGATTATCTGTGACGACAAGCATTAAAAAATATTTGTGACGACAAAAAATTGCTGGGGTGGCGTAATGGTAGCCGCGCTGGTTTTAGGAACCAGTTCCGTAAGGAGTGGAGGTTCAAGTCCTCTCCCCAGCACAAAGCAAAATCCGCCGGTAAGGGCGGATTTTGCATTTTTGGACTCTCATTCTCGTAAGCCGAATTCTGTTTGATTTACAGTAATTTATCTTGTTCCGATGTTACCATCGGAATCTAGCGGCACTTCCCTCGATTGCTCTCGGGACACGGCCTTGCACACAAGTAAGGATTTAGTCGTTGCACCCTGATATTTCTATCAGATTATTCCCTAAGGAACCCTCGACCTTTCGGCTCTGGCGTCACTGTTCGCACCTCTTGGATCGCTCCAGACGGGCGTTACCCGCTACCCTGCTATCCCGTGATTGCAAAGCAATTTTACGGGATGTGTGTTCGGACTTTCCTCTCTGTAAGATAATTATAAACTATCTCACGGAGTTACTGTCCGGAATGAGAATCTACCCTTATTTTAGCACATAATTTAAACTCTGCAACTCCACCCCTTGCATTTTTTATGTAGGTATGGTATACTTATAACAGGACTTGCAATTGTAATTATTTACAACATTGACAATTTAAAAAGGAGAAAAGTTATGGCAAAAAACACAAGTCGAATTGCTTTGTGGTTTGCGAAATGGTTACCCTTGGTTGTCGCGATACTCTATCTTGCAATCGCTTTAACACTGTTCATCATTGGTCATGCGAAACCCTTCCCTGGCGGAATCAAGTGGTATATCGTTGTCATAGCGGTAGCGGTTTGCCACGCCATTTTGAGCGTAAGGATTGTTGGTCCAACAGATAGAGCTATTCCAGTATTTTTTGGAATTTTTCTTAACGAATGGAGTTCCGGACCTCATTTCGCTTTATGGCCTTTCTACTATGTACGCCCTGCTACTAAAAAATCGATTCAGGTAGATTTTGGTACCTTAGACGAAAAGGCTAAAAAATCAGTGGAAAAATCTAAAGATTCGGAAGCTTGGTTTGTAATGGAAGAGCCAATACGGATAAGTTGGGGTGACATCAAATCATCAAAACTAGACAAGGATGATAAAGCGCCCTTCGAAGACGAGCCTTTTGCTAAAGCAGTGACTACTGATCCGCATCTGTTTTATAGATTCAAAATCAGTAATCTCAGATTTTTGCTCGAAAGGGTTGGCGGACTGGATGAAGCGCTTGAACGGATAAAAAATGTGTGTATAAGCGTTTTGTCTGAAGAAGCCGGAAAAACTTTTCTTGCCAAGGCGCGCCAAGAACTGGACGTGCTCAGCAATAAAATGAAAGAGGCTGTAGAAGACCTGGTGGTAGATCCAAATGCCAGAATAAGAAATCCAACTCTTTCTGAGAATGACTCATGGGGTGTGGATATTGAAGATGTCCGTATTAAAGATATCGGGATTCCGCACGCAGCAAATACAGCATTAGCAAATCGCGTTGCAGAAATTACTGCTGCCGATGGAAAAGCAATTGCTACCGTCCGAACAGCAAAATCAGACCGTGAAAAGGCTGAGCAGGCAGGGACAGCGGAAGCAAATGTAATGATAGTCCAAGCAGACGCTAAAAGACATAAACTAGAGCAAGAAGGTATAGGTGAAGCTAAAGCCTTGGAACTTATGGCGAAAGCTGCAGCTTTACCTGGAGGCGAGCTGATTGTAAAGACAGAAGCATGGAAAGAAGTCATGAAAACCAACAAAGGTGACAAGACGATTTTCGTGCCAGGCAACCTGTCTGACATCACTGGGATTTTGGCTGGAGCAGCGGAAATTCTCAAACCGACTAATACCGTACCTTCAAGTCCTAAACCAACCCAATCTCCTTCAAATTAGTCCTCTATTTACAACCCCTTTTAGAAAATCTTAATGATTTTGCTATCAGGGGTTGCTTTTTTATATGGATATGCTATAATATATAAGGAATTGCAATATATTGACATAAAACTACTTTTAAAATCTTAGGAGGAGAAATGGGAATAACTTGGACAGTAATTATCGTGATTGCTTTAATAGGATTTGTTCTTTTTAAAAAAAGAAACGAATTCTTTCCTTCTTTTTTCGAAAACAAAAAGAAAGTGCCAGAACCAAAAACCAAACCAGTGACAGCAGAGACAGTTTCTACGGAAACAGTTTCTGCCGCCCCTACTACACCCAAAAAAAAGGAGGAACAAAAAGAAAAAGAGGTTCCAAACGAAGCCTGGAATTTCTTCAAACCTATACTCGGATTTGTTTTGGGGGCAGGATTGATTTTGTGGATAGGCTTTGGTGCTTATCATCATTTTTACTCTAAAAGCAAAAAGGATGTTGCCAACAAAACTATCGCTTCCCTGCCTGCACCAGTAGACCTCGCTTTATCAGTTATCGGAGGTTGCGAATCAGGAAATGGGACACCCGGCAGTGGCCGTCAGTTTGATGATGAAGGAAATCTTATAAAAAATCCTAATTCATCAGCTATCGGCAAACATGGTATCATGGCTTCCCTGCACGAAGATCGTGCCAAAAAAATGGGATTTGATATCAGGACTGAAGCTGGTAATGAAGGGTACGCCAGAGTTCTATATGCAGAATCCGGCACCAAACATTGGGAAGCAGATCCTAAAAGTAAGGATTGCTGGGAGCCAAAACTAGCTATGCTAGGGTACGGTAATCGTCAGCAAGAAACTAGAAGAGCTTCTTCTGGGACAATGTCTTTCGGACCCCAAATGTATGACAGGGATCTAATCAGGGCTCAAATCCGAAAGCTGAATGCTTTCGGCGATAATTTCCGAAAAACGGAAGAAAGAGAGGGAGAAAAAGCTGTCAGAATCGCAGAAGCTCCGGTAGATCGTTATGGTCCGGTGATCTTAGTTCCAAAAGGTGCCAGAAATATTTTTTTGGACGATGGAGCGAAAAACACCAGACTGTTTACCGTTCGTTGGAACGGTATGATAGAAGAAGACTTCCCTAAAGAAGAAGGGTCTGAACCAAAGATTCCTTCCGGTGTCCGCGCTTTCCAATTCAAATCAAGAGAATTGGAAAGCTTCGGCATAGTAGTGAAGTTTAATGAGTAACAGCAAGGAGAGGACGCGCGCAAGCGTAACCTCTCCTTTTTTTATTTAAAAATTTTTAACAGAAAAACAAACCTTCACAGGGGATATTGAAAGTTTCAAGTACTACGCCCAAAATACCATATACAGAAAACATTACAAAAAGACCAATGACGGCGTACATTACACTTTTCTTTTTGTCGTCCCACTTGCCATCATCTGCGCCCCATATCATTTGCACAACAGCATAAAACAAATATATAGTAGCCAACACAAAACCCAATATAATAAGTGGGTTTATGAAAAGTACAGCTATTTTACCTAAAAGTTCAGTTACTGAGGACATAAATATATTATAGCATTCAAGTAAATTAAAATAAAAAGCAAGGTGTGTATTTCACACCCCGCTTTTTATTTTTACCCGAAAGAAAACTAAATTATTGTGGAATAAGATTTTGAACATCCACTGCACCAGTTTGATCAACACCAAGAGCAGTACCAAGCCATGCTACCAAACCCCAAACTGAAGCCATAACGAAGAGAGCGACTACGCCCCAAATCATAGTCTTTTTGGCTTGATCTTTGTTGTCTTCTTTGCCAAAGATATACATTACCAAACCATAGAAGAAACCGAGCAAAGCCAAAGCAAACAATATAGGAATGACTTGATTTACAATGTTACCTATGCTGGTAATTAAACTGCTCACATTATCTAGCTGAGCGAAAGAAACCAAAGGTAGTGCCAAAGCTCCAACAATTAACGCTAATTTTTTCATAATTTTTTATAACTAATAATTAATAATTAAATAAACGACCATTTTTAATACTTTAATAATACAACTATATCTACACAGTCACAATAAGGTAATCCACAGGATTACGGTTGGTATGCGCCACCTCCAGGGTTGGTAGAAGGAGCGTATTGTTCTGCTTCACTCACATTAAAATCAGAATTATCAGTGCTGTTATTAACAATACTGCCACCAGAAGACGCATCTCCCAGAGTTGGTATAGGTATATTAGAATCATCAGTAAGGCCAAGTTCCCCTCTTATGAAATACACAATACCCCAAACCGAAGACATAACAAAGAGAGCGACTATACCCCAAATCATTATTTTTTTGCTTTCTTCTTTATCACCGGCAGACCAAATATATTTGGCCACTCCGTAAAAAAAGAAGAGAAGAGCTGAGGTAAAAACCAGAGGAACAAGTATATTTGACACAATACCACTAAAATCATTCAAAAGACCAGCTGTTCTGTGAAGATATTGAGCAGAAGCAAAAAAAGGAGCCGTCGCAATCAAGAAAGCAAAACTGATTTTATAAATTTTATTTGACATGTTTTTAAACTACTAAATTAATAATAACTAAGGATTGCTTTGGTTACCAAAATGCACACTTGTTGTAACATTCTCATTGGTTGGTCTTTCTATGCTATCTATACCAGGTATTCCTAATTCATTTCTTATAAAGATAATTATACCCCAGACCGAAAAAGCTACAAAGATACCAACAAGGCCCCAAATCATCGTTTTTTTGCCCTCTTCGGCTGTCTTTTCGCTTCCCGCTCCAGTCCTTATATATTTGGCCACACCCCAAAAGAAATAAAACAAACAAAAAGCAAAAGCCATTGGTATAAGTATGTTATTAATCAAGGCAAATGCTGAATCTATAAGTGCTATCATAATTTTTTTATAATTTTAAAAATGTATTTGCGGAATACCAAAACTACCATCTCCAAAATCAAATTCACTGCGCATAAAAGAGATAATGCCCCATACAGACATCATAACAAATAGACCAATAAGTCCCCAGATAATGATATTTTTACTATCTTTGACTTCTTTTTCACTACCGGCTGCTTTTATAAACCTGGCTACACCCCAAACGAAAAACAAGAAAGCCACAGCACCTAGAAGTGGAATAATTCTGAGACCTAAGCTTATAAACAAATTTATTATGCCTGTTAAATCCATTTTGTTTTTTTATTATAATTGTTCAATAGTGGCCTGTATAGCTGTCGCAATAACCTTCGATCCCAGAAGTATGGCAGCGCCAATACATGCATAAAGTATGGCTTGTTTTGCATCGGTTATCTTTTTTTCATTACCTCTCGCGGTTACAAAAAGGAACCCGGCATACATCACCATAAGTACAGCCACTACTCCACCGATAGGCAAAACGATATTATCAATGATGGCTATAATCAAATCCGGAATAGTACCCGTAGTGTTTTGCAAAGGATTGGGGATTGCAATAAGTTGAGCAAAAGCCGGAACGACGAAAAATAGAAACATTGCTCCCGAGAGACAAAAGCTTAGGATAAGTTTTGCGAATTTATTAGATATAAGTTTGGACATAAAATAAATACTTATGTTAAAGCTGCTAATATCGTCTCAACGATAAGATAGGCACCCAAAATAAAAACGAAACCCCAAAAAACTTTCCCAAGCATTTTTTTGGCTTCAGATTTTTTATCAGAAACACCGGTCGTCATATATGTAAACCCCACCCAAGCGAAAACTCCCGCTGCTACCGGCACCGAAACCATTATAATCCAATTTATGATATTGCTGACGAGTTGCAAAAGGTCATCGTAACCGCAAGGAGACTGCTCAGTAGTTCTATTGCCGTTATTGTCATAATTCCAGCCACCACAAGGAATAATCCCCCCCTGGGCACTAACAAAAACAGGAATAAAAACTAAAAGTAAAAATAGAAACGGTAAGATTTTTTTTAATTTTTTCATTTTGATAACAAACTTGAAAGTTCCCTGCTGGCTTTGGACACCGCTTCTTCTGTCCTAGCCCGACCACTAGTAATGGAATTTATCATATCTCCAAATACGGTGTTTGTTTCTATCAATGAAGGATCGAGCCAAGCCTTGCCTCTTATGGCACTATTATAAAAGACGCTTTGGAAGGCATCGATTGGTCTAGAACTTAAAAGATCACGCCTAGCCGGAGGTAATTTCAAAATACTACTCCAAGAAGAAGCGCTATTTTTATCCGCAAGAATCGAAATAACGGAATATGCAGCAACTGGATTTTTTGATGACTTGGTAATAGCCAGAGCGTTAAAATTGACAAAAGAAACATTGGTGCCACCTTCACGTTCGGTTGGCACTGGGGCAACGTCAAAATTTAGGTTGGGATTTTTTAATTGTAAGTTTGCTATTTCGCTGGCAAAACCAAAATACAAAGCTAAGTCACCACCCAAAAAATAGTTTACTGAGTTTGGTAAAGAACGGTTCCAAGAATAAGAAGGTTTGGATGGATTACTAAATTCGGTATAAAAATTGACCGCAGCAATTGCCGGCGCAACCGCTTTACCAAAAGAATCCCCAAAAACACTTCGAACACTGCCATTACTCCACACTATTATTGGTGTCCCCGCTTGCATAGCCAAATTCAAAATTATTTCTTTGGCGTGAGTAATATTGCTAAATTCACCAAAGGCCACTGCGCTTTTCGAAATATTGAGTGCACCGTCTTTTTTGGATATAGTATTAGCTAAATTATAAAATTCATCCCAATATTTTGGAGGTTGAGTTATATTGACTTCTGTAAACATTGATCTATTCCAATACATTACCAAGGGGTCAATTGCTATGGGTAAGGCCAAAGTACCTTCAGGAGCCATATAAATTTCTGAACCTTCTACAAAAGCGTCTTTAAACTGCCTTTGAGTTAAATTTTTGTAAGGTATAGCGAATATCTTATTGCGATGTTTCAGTAATTTGTCGCTAGGCAACATAAAAATGTCCGGGCCCTTGCCAGAAGCCAAAGCTTCTATGAAATCTGCGTCAAAACTTTCTCCGGATTTTTGTGTGTATTTTATGGTTAACTCCTTACTTTGATATAAAGAGGTCTTTTGGATAATTTCAGAAAAAGTATTCTCTGAAATAGTGCCCCACATTGTCACTGTCACCGCTGGTTTTGAACTGCCTTTATAAGCTGAAAAAATTACAATTCCCAAAACTATAAAAACTCCGAACACTCCCATCAAAATTATTTGAAATTTTGTCATACTTTCATTATACAGAAAGCTAAAAATCTGCGCATCCCTAAAAGTGGACTACTTTTATTTGGTATTTTTATAAACAGATGAATGAGGCAATGGAGTCACCTTCGCGGAGCTTCATAATACGGACACCTTGAGTAGAACGGCCAAGAGATGGGATTTCTTCAAGAGCTAAGCGGATAACTTGGCTCTTTTTGGACATTGCCACCGCCTCTTCTTCTATGCCATTCACCACTGCTGAAGCGATAATCTCACCGGTTTTAGCGGTAACATTGCTGGTCTTGATACCGGAGCCTCCACGATTTTGGATTTTGTATTCTTTAATTGAAGTTTTTTTGCCATAACCGTTGGCGCCCATAGTGAGGAGCGCTGCATCCTTTTCGGTTTCTTTTGGCACAGGATGGGCTCCGACTACTTTATCGCTTTTACCTAATTTGATTACTCTGACACCGCCGGCAGTACGCCCCATTTCTCTGACATCATTTTCTTTGAATCTAATTGATTGGCCTTTGGCAGTGACTACCATGCAAGAATCGCCTTTATTCACTCCGGAAACAGAAATCAATCTGTCACCTTCATCAAGTCTTATGGCGATAATACCGCTCGCTCTCACGTCTGTGAAGCTGGCAGCTGCCACCTTTTTGCCCGTACCGCCTTCGGTCACCATAAGCAAAGAAAAATCTTTGTTATCTTGTGCTTTAGATATTGGCAAAATCGAAGTTACTCTCTCCCCCTCAGAAAGAGAAATGAAGTTCATAATAGATTTGCCACGAGTAGCGCGTTTGCCTTCAGGTAATTCATACATCTTGATTTGGTAAGCCTTACCACGATCAGTGAAGAAAAGTAAATCAGCGTGTGTGCTAGCAGTCAGAAAGTTGGTGACGAAATCTTCTTCTTTAGTATCTAAATCGACTACTCCCACGCCACCGCGTTTTTGCTTCCTGTATTCATCCGGTGAAGTACGCTTAACATAGCCACCTGAAGTCAATATAAGAGTGTTTTCTTCGTCAGGTACCAAATCTTCCATAGACAAAACTTTGACACCACCCTTGATGACTCTGGTCCTGCGGTCATCGCCATATTTTTCAGAAATATCGGAAAGCTCTTTCTTTATAATAGAGAGAATTTTTTTCTGGTTGGCCAAAATGCTTTCCAACTCGGCAATAAGCTTTTGGACTTCCATGAGTTCATCTTCAATTTTCTTCCTTTCCAAGCCGGCGAGTTTTTGCAAACGCATTTCCAAAATAGCGTTGGCTTGCAGTTCGGAAAACTTGAAAACTTTCATTAAATTGGCTCTGGCTTCATCAACATCTTTGGACTTTTTGATGAGTTTGATGATTTCATCGATATGATCAAGGGCTTTTTTGAGACCGAGCAAAATGTGTTCACGGGCTTTGGCTTCTTTCAAATCAAATTCGGTTCTTCTCCTGATGACGATTTGTCGGTGTTTGATAAATTCCTCCAAGATACCTTTGAGTGTCACTGTCTGAGGCACCCCATCAACGAGCGCCACCAAGTTCAAGTGGAAAGTGTCTTCAAGTTGCGTGTGTTTGTATAAAAAGTTCAGGACCTTCTGTGGATAACTGCCGTTTTTCAAATCAATGACGACTCTAATATCTTTGGTTGACTCGTCACGGATGCCTTTGATACCCTCAATCTTTTTTTCGCGCACCAAATCAGCCACCTTCATAATAAGGTCGGCTTTGTTCACACGATAAGGAATCGAGGTAATGATAATCTGAGAAGTGTTTTTGTCTTCTACGATTTCTGCTACACCACGGCAAACGATACCGCCACGGCCGGTTGAATAAGCGTGCAAAATATCTTTACTGTTGAAAATAACACCGCCAAGTGGGAAGTCCGGTCCTTGAACAAATTGCATCAAATCTTCGGTAGTCGCCTCTTTGTTATCGATAAGAAAAGCGGTCGCATCAACTATTTCCCGCAAGTTGTGAGGTGGAATATTAGTCGCCATACCGACAGCGATGCCGAGAGTACCATTCAAAAGCAGTTGGGGCGCGGCCGCAGGCAAAACTGATGGCTCTTTTTTGGTAGCGTCATAGTTTGGAACCCAATCAACCGTATCTTTGTTGATATCACGTAAAAGCTCACTGGCTACTTTGCTCATCTTGGCTTCGGTGTAACGCATAGCGGCAGCACTGTCCCCATCAACTGAACCGAAGTTTCCTTGACCAATAACCAAAGGATATCTGATGCTAAATTCTTGAGCCATCTTGACCATCGCTTCATAAACCGAAGTGTCCCCATGTGGGTGGTAATTACCCAACACCTCTCCGACGACTGCTGCTGATTTCCTAGTCTTGGCTGAGGCTGTGAGCCCAATAGAGTGCATAGCATAAAGAATACGGCGATGTACCGGCTTCATGCCGTCACGCACGTCAGGAAGCGCTCTATCGGTAATAACTGACATGGCATAGTCAATGAAGGACTTCTTCATTTCGCTCACTATAGAACGCGAAACAACGCCTACGTGGGCGCCTGCATTTTCCTCACTATTTGACTCTTTTTTCACTTCCTTTTTGGCCATTTATAAACCTAATTATAGCAAAACCAGCCCCCATTTTCAAGGCCTTTTTAATCCTTATTTTCTCTGATAAACATCAATACCGGAAACGAATGGCACGAAGACGGCTTCCATTGAATCTTTGAAAGATTGGTATTGTTTGCCTATTTCACTGAAAGCCGCACTGAAAGTTTCTTTGGAAGTCTCTATAGGCGAAGGAACTGATTTGGCAGAAACTACTGAAACTACATTTGCCACTTGAGCCGAAGTTTTCCCTATATTAATATTTAAACTTAAAAAACCTCTATAAAAAGCAAAACCTGTAAATATAAAGATTGAAAAAACAACAGCAAGACCGAAAGCCCATTTGTTCCTGTGCTCTTCGGGTTTTTCCATTATTGAATAATATTTTTTAAAAATCATTTTGAAAAAAATTAAATGAAAAGTTATTGTTGCGCTTGAAGGATAACAATTTCACCTTCTTTACCATCCAAATCTTTCTTTTTTATAGTTAATTTTTCTATAGGCTTCACCCCTTCTTCGCCCCCTTCTTTGAGAAACGCTTTGATTGATTTCTCATCAAAGTTCATAGGGATAATTATAGAAGGTTCTAGAGATACTGCAAATTTGTAGGCATCAGAAGCGCTCAAAACTCCATCTCCTCCGACCGGTACAAAAAGAATATCGACACCATCAATGCCCTCTTTAGTTTCTTTTGGTATATCTGCTTCTCCTAAAGCACCCAAAAAGCAAATGTTCATATTTTCAAAATTGACAGTGTATATGGTATTGATACGCTTATCTCCGCCATAATTTGATACACCCGGTAAACCTTTGATGAAGACTCCTTGTATTTCATACTCGCCTGCGCCATTTATGATAAAAGCCTGTTTTTCTCCCCGATTGACCTGATCAACTCCGTTCATATCCGGATGATTGAGAGAAATAAGAGCAATATCGGCCCCGAAATTGTTGGCTTTAAATTTAGATTTTTTGGACACAGGATCAAAAGCCAAAACAGTATCCCCAAACTGGACTTTAAAAGATTGCGAACCTTGATATGAAATTATCATACTGTTATTATAGCATAAATATGGTACTTACTACACATGCGATAGTCGGGGCTTCGGTGGCCAATTTAATGCCAGGCCATCCAATATTGGGTTTCGTAGCTGGATTCACCAGTCATTTTTTGCTGGACGCTATCCCTCATTGGGATTACCAATTAAATTCAGAAAAAATAGACCCCAAAAATCCTTTAAATAAAGATTTGATTATTGGTAAAAGTTTCTATTTTGATCTTGTCAAAATCGGCACTGATGCTCTTTTAGGAATTTCAGTTTCTTTGCTTCTCTTTAGCTTCACCGGTTTTCATCTGACAAATGCTCCTCTTTGGGGCGCTTTAGGTGGTATTGCGCCAGATGCTCTGCAGTTTGTTTATTTCAAATGGCGACACGAACCATTTAAAACTATTCAAATTTTTCATAATTGGATTCAAAGAGATAAACATTTACAAAATAAAACATTTGTCGGTATTACTGCACAATTAACTATCATTATCGCCTGCGCAGCTGCTTCAATTTGGGCATTATAAAAGGCGCTGGGAGAGCGCCTTTTTATTTTTGTGACATTGATCACTTGAGATTTATTTCAGAAATGTTAGTTGGTTTGCGATAAACAAAACTTGCTCTGGACTATTTTCTTTATAGTAGTCACAGACTATCCTCTCTAAATCCAATTTTAATTCTGGACTGAGACTAGGGCTATGAGGATCAAAACCTCTATAGCGATTTTCTGGAATTTTTTCAACACCATACTCTTTAATAATCTCTATTTTATTCATAGCTATCTCCTCCATAAAAAAGTGAGAAGCTAAACTCATCTCTAATAAGTTTGCTACATTTTAAACTATTAGTCAAATAAAAAGGCCACATCTACTCATTGTTGATGTGACCTGGCTGAATAAAAACATTCTAGGGCTTCAGGATTAAGTCTTTCATTATATAGTCCTTCCACTCTGAAAGAGTTATCCCCATCCAAGAATTTTGATCTTTGGGAAAAAATTCCTTTGGAAAGACTCTGATTTTATTTTCATCTTCAGATAAATCCTTGCCATTGTTAAATGAACAATTGATCCAATTTGGGATCTTCTCGCTCCTTTTCAATTGACATGGTGAAAATGAATTGGTCATAAAAGCACAACCGTCCACATTTATATCCATCATTGCCCCAAAAGAAGAATAGAATCCGTAATATGGACATCTATGTCTCGGCCTGTAAATCCTCGGCACAAATTCTTCTACTTGTTTTTTACTTCTTCCAATGAACTTGAAATTGAACTTGAACTTGTTCAGGAACATAAATTCTCCTTTCAATTTTTCATTATAGATAATGTCATATCTAACAAAAAATGTCGAATAAAAATAATTGCGGAAGGGGCGGGAGTCGAACCCGCGTGCCGGTTTTACCCGACCATCCGATTTCGAATCGGCGCCGTTATGACCTCTTCGGTACCCTTCCGTAGGCCCGCGAAGCTTTAGCGAAGTGGGCCAATAAACCAAATTAACATTTTTTGGACATTTTATCAAAAGATGCTATTATTTCTTTGCTTGCTCCGCGGAACTTTAGTGGAGTGGAGGCCCTATCGTCTAACGGTCAGGACACTGCCTTTTCAAGGCAGGAATCAGAGTTCGATTCTCTGTGGGGTCACCAAATTAGATTTTTTACCATCATATTCCTCATTGAGCTTTAAAATGGGGGACATTTTTGTGGTTCCAAATTTTTCTCCATCAAAAGTTAATTTCTCAGGAAATGCTTGTTTTTGGAACCTTGCTCTGTAAACAGGTAGGTTCTCCAACTCTTTCCAAGTCTTTGCAGAATTTCCTACAAGACGAAAAGTAGAATCAAGGGCTTCGTCCATACTAAACTCCTCAACCCGCTTGTCTTCCAACAGTAATTTCTTTTGTTGGATATTCATATTAACTAAATCTTTTTGCTCCAAAAACTCACTATCTGAGTATTTACCATCTCTGTGAAAGTCAAAAATCCTTTGCCTTTCTCCTTCCAACACTTCAATCTCTTTACGAATCTTTATATTGTCACTATCCAGTTTTTTATAATTGGATTGCCAAACATCTCTTATAATTTCTTTGAACACTTTTGTAAATTTATTATTTGGACTGATTTCCCTTAAAAATTCAACAAAGTTTTGCTCTAAGGTTTCTTTGGGAATATAGGTGGCGTTAGAACAACCCTTTTTTTGGTGATGATAGTAAGCATATTTGCCCCCATTACCCCTAGAATAGCTTCCTGTAAGCGGTGTAGAGCATACTGGACACAGAGTATGTTTCCTTAATGGAAAATCAGGATTTGCAGATTCTCTCTTATTGGCTCCAAACCTTCTTCTTGGGCCAGCTTGGCAATCTAAAAATAATTCTTCACCAACAATCGGAGCAAATTGACCCTTAACTTCCATACCCCAAACTCGTATAAGTCCGCAGTAAATCGGATTCTTTAAGATTTTTTCTAAAAGCTGTGGGAATGCTTTCTTACCACTTCTGGTTTTGAATCCTCGCTCGGATAGATAGTCAGCAAGTGATTTAAAGCTGTGTATACCCTTCTTCCATTCCTCAAAGGCAAGTTTAATATATGGGGCAGAAGTCTCGTCTTGGACCAAATTACCGCCCTTGACGAGCCTTTTATAACCAATAGGAGCGGGCCAGACCCAATATCCCTTTTTCATTAACTCCATCATCCCGTTTTTAGAGCGTTCAGACCTTATGCTGTTATCAAATTCTGCAACACTGGAAATGACACCCTCCATCAAACGGCCAACCGGAGTTTCGTCTATTGGTTCAGTCACAGAACGCAAAACAGTTCCGTATTTCTTCAAAGTGGCTCTGACAACAGCGTGGTCATCTTGATTTCTTGCAAAGCGGTCTACTTTGTAAACAATAAAATAACCAACTTTTTGTTTTTTGTTTGAACAGAGAAGTATTGCCTTGTTAAATTCGGTCCGATTTGCTGTTTTAGCAGATTCTCCTTCTTCAACAAAAACTTTTAAAATCTTTATACCTTCTCGTTTGGCATAATCTCTACAAAATCTTTCCTGACCTTCCAAACTTGTATTGGAAACTTGCTCCTGAGAAGAAACTCGGCAATATATAACTCCTGTTTTTTGCTCCTGATTTTCCATGACTTAATTATACTACCTTGTTTCTGTGGATAAATACCCTAACGGGATTTTTGGAACCATCCTTCTTTCCCTCCTGATTGATGTCAAAAGCAAGCTGAGCAAAGTTATACATAGACGCTCTAATTCCTTCCAATTCTTCCTGTGAAAAACTGGACAATTTAGGGTCTATTTTTAACATTTGCTCAACATTAATCATAATTCAGTTTTACATTCAATTACGGATTGATTTGACCTGTTTTTTTGTTGTCCTCAAAGTTGGAAACGGAAAGCAGATGTTTTAGAATTTCTTTTTTATCGGAAGTAGAGTAATCATCTTTTTCTACCAATTTACCAAACCACCGCCCAATCATATCTTTTGTAAATTTCTGTTCCTTTATTGCACGTGTGAAATTTATGAGACTAGATAAACTGGGATATTTTTCCTGTAAATTTAAAAACCTTCTTTTTATGCTTCTCATTATTTTATTAATGACTAATAAAGCCCTCTCTTGGCTTGGCAGGCTCCATTGCGAGGCGACCTGCAAACCCAAGAAAGGGCTTTGCATAAAGCAATGGAATTTAATGCCAAAAAAAGAACAGCGCTGGAATCATATTGTTTTTTAAGAGTTTTGCATCAGTTGATAAATAAAAAAGCCATTCTGTGCAACAAAGGCAGAATGGCTGTCAATATTTTATTTAATTTTATGTTTTAAAATAAGGATATTTTATTCTTTTACTCAAATATCCAATCTTATCATCATAGGAGCCTCACCTATTCCTTCAAATGGTATAAGTGGCTTACCATACGCACGGTCAAACAAAAGTTGTGAAGCTTTTAAATCGCCTTTGATGGCTCTCTCAATCATAGAATTAACGATTGGCTCTAATGATTCTTGAACACGCCTAACTATATATTCTCTTGCTTTTTCAGCCTCAATTGCACTATAACCTATTTTTCTTCCTGCATTTTCTCTATATCCTCCCCTCATTTCATTTTTTAAATTTTTCTTCTAATTGCTCCTTCCTTATTTTTGCAGCTTCAGCTAAAGCTTTGGATATGCCAATCAGATTTTCTTTAATTGAAGTATTGGTTATATGAATCGTATCATAGCCTCTATCGTCAGAATAATGATTGCGTTTTAAGTCACTTAAAATTTGCTGGACATCAGTAAGATGTTGATTACCATCAACCTCAATGTTAATTCTTGCATCTGGGATAGTTAAATCTATATGTTTATATCCATCATCAACTTCCACCAAAACTCTTACCCCCAAATTTTCAAGTGCAGACTTTAATCTGTTAGTTTCTATTGTTGGTTGTCTAAAATCTATTTTCATAAAATTTTGATAAGAATCAAACTTTTACCAACTTCTAATATCATACTGACCATTTCCTATTGGTATTATTTGAGTCCTTCCTCCGCTGGAACTGTAACAATCCCAACCTCCACTTAAAGAATTGCATTTTGTTGAAGAGTAAGTTCCACCACCAGAATTAATTAAACTTCCGCTACTAGAAAAACATTGGCTCATGCCTTCATCTTTCATTCTATTGAGAGCCATAGCGGCTATTTGTGAAGCTGTGCCGAAGCCTCCATTTGCTTCAATTTCGGCCCTAATTTCAGCTTCTATTTCATCTTGTCTATTAGAACACTCTCTCCAAGAATTATCAGTTTTACTATTTAAGTCTGATAAAATATCGTTAAGAGATTTTGACGAAACATTTGAAGATGTGGATTTAAAACAAGAATTGGTAGAACTATTTAAAGTAAAACCAGTCTCGCAAACGCAAATGTATTTTCCATCACTTCCAAATTCTCCACCCCATGTCGTATTTGGATTAGTATTACTACAAACTGTATTAGCACTCTCAACTGAGTGGCAGGAATTATTTATTGCATTATATGTAGCATCTGGTCCAAGAACACTTTTACAATAATCAAGTTGGCTTACACAAGTATTTGTAATTTCAGAAAAGAATGAATCACTAGAACACGAACCCTGACTTTTCGCAGGAGTTTGAGAAACTGTTTCCGTTTTTACAGATTTAATTTCTGCAGGCACTGCACTCTGTTTATTTTCTAACTTATTAATTTGTTCCTGTGAATCCGCAACGTGTTCTTCTGGAGTTTGTTTAGTTTCAACCTGAATTACAGGAGCCGGTTCGTTTTTCTTAAATGTCCAGTTATTAAACCAACTAAATGGATTCCACCAAGCCGCAAAAACCACTTGAGGAATTACAATAATTATCAATAAAATTACGACTAATATTTTGTTTTTCATAATTCTATATTTGATACTAATTGTTTCTATTTAAAATAAAAATAGTAATTCCTAAAGCCATAAAAAGACCACCACCAATTACCACGCTAATAGTATTAATTCCTTGGTCAGAAGGAGCTAACATTCCTATTAAGGTTCCAAATACTCCAATTAATAAGAATATTGCACATAAAATATTGTTGAGTATTTTCATATTTTTAAGGTTATTTTATTATATTAATATTTTACAATATTTAGGAATTTATTCAATTATCTATTTCTAATCCAAAGAGGTAGTTACCACTAACCAATTTCTCCTTGTTTTTAAACAAGCTCTCTAGCTGTTATAATGTCTCTACCCAAGCGGTCCCACGCAATAAGCTCACTAATGAGCTGGTTCCAATTACGTCCCACTTGGGTCACCAATTTGAACTGGATTATACTTTTTGATATACTATATGTATGAGTTCAAAAAGATATCCACCTATTTTAAAAGAAAAGGCTAAAAGTTTGCGACTACAAGGTAAGAGTTACACTGAAATAATGAGTGTTTTAAATCTGAAATCAAAAGGAACTGTGAGTTATTGGTTAAAAGATATAATACTGACAAAAGAAGCCACAAAATTATTAAAAAAGAATTCAGAATTGGCATACAGAAGAGGTCTTTATAAAGCAAACAAGGATCGTCAAAAAAAGACAAAGTTAGAAAATCTAGAGTCATTTTCTTTGGGACAGAGTAAAATACATCATATAAATTCTTACGATTTAACAATTTTGGGCGCAACTTTATATTGGGGAGAAGGTACCAAAGCTGAACCCAAAACCACCTCGTATAGAATGCTAGCTTTTACCAATTCTGACCCATTGATGATTTCAATATTTATGAAATTTTTGCGAGAAATTGTATTTGTTCCAGAAAATAAAATCTGTGGTGGTATACATATTTATCCGTCTATAAACAGAAATGCAGCTAAAAAATTTTGGTCTAAAGTAACTAAAATATCAAAAGAAAAATTTTATATAGTGGAACAAATAAGTGGAGCAAGCAAAGGAAAGCGACCTATAAATTCATTACCTTTTGGTACAGCTGTCATTAAAGTTTATGGTCGAAAGTATTTTTATATAATAAAAGGTATGATAGATAAAATCACAAAAATAGTAAAAGAATAATATGATTATATTAGGTATTGAAACGAGCTGTGATGAGACGGCAGTAAGTATAGTGGAAGCAAATGGAGATTTAGAAAATCTTAATTTTAAAGTGCTTGGAAGTAGTATCAATAGTCAAATACAAATCCACAATGAGTTTGGTGGTATCGTGCCAAATTTAGCCAAAAGAGAGCACGAGAAAAATTTGCCCGCTGTTTTAAAGCAAGCTTTAGAACAAGCAGGTCTCGGAGAAAACTTAAAAGATATTGATTTGATTGCGGTAACGGTAGGACCGGGACTAGAACCCGCTTTATGGACAGGTATAACTTTCGCCAAAGAACTCGGCGAAAAATGGAATATTCCTGTTATTCCAGCGAATCATCTTGAAGGACACATCACTTCAGTTTTATTCAATCAAAAAAAGAAAGTAGAATTTTCTATTTTAGCTTTGCTTATAAGTGGTGGACATACCGAATTGACACTTCTCAAAAGCTGGACCGAAAAGGAAAAACTCGGCGAAACTTTAGATGACGCGGTAGGCGAAGCTTTTGACAAAGTGGCCCGTATGTTGGGACTTCCCTATCCTGGTGGCCCGGAAATAAGTAAACTCGCTGAAGAAGCGCGGGGGAAAAATATCAAATTAGAAAAGGAATTTCCCAGACCAATGATACATTCCAAAGATTTCAATTTTTCTTTTTCAGGATTAAAAACTGCAGTTTTGTATTATTTGAGAGATAAAAAAGATATAAATAAAATGGCAGTTGCTAGAGAATTTGAAGACGCGGTGATAGAAACACTTATTTCCAAAACCCAAAAAGCGATTGAAGAATACCTGCCGAAAACTTTGATTATTGGTGGTGGTGTTATAGCCAATAAAGCTTTAAGAGAAAATTTTTTGAAGCTTTCCGAAAAATATCAAGAATTGGAAATATTGATTCCAGAAAAATCTTTGACAACAGATAACGCAACGATGATTACCGCTTCTGCTTATATAGAATATTTAGGAAACCAAAAATCAGATTATGGCGAACTTAAAGCACAAGGAAATTTAAACTTGAGTTAATTTTTTTCTTCCACTTCTTCCACCTCTTTTATTTCTTCCAAATCTTCTTCAGGATTTTCCACAACTATTTCTTCATCAGGCAAATTGTCCGATACTTCTTTTTCTTGTCCTTTAAAACCTGGTAGGGCTATTGTGGAAGCTTCATCAAATTCTTCTTCGGGTGAATTGCTGAACAATTTTATAATTGCAACAACAATGGCCACTAAAATAATTAAAATCAAAAGAGATTTCCAGTTTCCAGCCAGTTTTTGGGGCAAAGCAAACAATGAAATAGCGACATTTTTAACAGCAGAACCAGAGGAACTTGAAACAAGACCAATTACTGGTGTACTTGTTATGTCCTCGTTTATAACATCCCCATTTTTATCAATAGAAATACCTATGGTTCCTCCGCTAGAAAGACTAAGATCATCATAAGATTTGAAAGAACTTATTTCATTTTGCTGTTCGACAGTCAAAGGGATAGCGGTATTACAATAAATTTCATTAATTTTATTCTTAGTCAACATATAAACGAAACCGGTTGTAACTTTTGGTCCCCAAGGTTCCAAAATATCTTTGGAATATTTAGCTTGAAATCTCTGGACAGCTGCAAAAGTATTTGTATCAAATACACCGGTCAAAGATAAGTTTTCTTTTTCATAAACATTCAAGAAAGATTGCAATTTCAAGATTTCAACAGGATCGTTTTCCCAATCTATTTTCAAATAATCTCTAAGATATAAGCAGCTGGTAGCACCGAGTATTTCACCTTGAGGTGCAAGTAGAGCATTTATATCATGTCTGCGACCACCACTTGAACCACCTCCGCCACCGTTATTTGAAGGAGGATTTACCGGAGGGTTAACTGGTGGAGTAGTCGTAGCATTTACAACAACTGTTCTCGTAGTTAAAGCAGAAAGATCACCATTGTCAGTAACAGTGTAAGTCAAAGTGTAACTACCAACAGTGGAAGTACTAATGGTACCGGTAACAACAATTTTTGAAGTTAAATCGCCATCTTCTGTATCTGTAGCAGTAGCGCCTGGGTCAGTAAAGGTATCACCAACTGTCATATTGAATGGATTAGCTCCAATTAAAGTAATAGTTGGTGGAGTGTTGACAGGAGGAACCGGAGGAATAGAAACGATTATAGTAGAAGTTGCGGTAGTAGTACCGTAAGAACCTGTGCAAGTCATAACATAATCAGTTGTAGTTGCAGGAGAGACAATCATTGAACCGAAGGTCGAAGTTGCCAAAGTCCAAGTTGCTGAACAAGAAGAAACATCTTGTGAGCTCCAAGTCAAAGTAGAAGTGGCACCCAAAGTGATAGTTTGAGGATTTGCTACTAGAGATAGAGAAGGAGTGTGTGGAACAGTTTGATTGTTTACTATAACCGTTCTTGTAGTTGAAGCAGACAAACCTCCGTTATCGGTAACTGTGTAAGTCAAAGTGTAACTACCAACAGTGGAAGTACTAATGGTACCGGTAACAACAATTTTTGAAGTTAAATCGCCATCTTCTGTATCTGTAGCGGTAGCGCCTGGATCGGTAAATGTGTCACCGAATGTTAAGTTCACTGTACTGGCACCGGTCAAATGAATAATTGGCGGAGTGTTGGTTGGAAGGATTTTTGGAGAGACAGCTACCAACCTAACAACAGAAGCAGAAAGACCACCTTTGTCAGTTACGGAATAAGTGAGAACGTAAGTACCAACAGTTGAAACATCCACTGCACCAGTAACAACGATTTTTGAAGTTAAATCGCCATCTTCTGTATCTGTAGCAGTAGCGCTTGGGTCGGTAAATGTATCACCGACTGTCATATTAAATGGATTATCTCCAATTAAATTTATAGAAGGTGGAGTATTAGTACAAGAAGGATTATGTGAATATTCAGAATCTTCACATGAATCTTCTGTCTCACAAGCAAAAGCTATTTTAGATGAAGAAACAAAAGAAAAAACTGCTGAAAAAACAAAAAATGTAAATACAAATATTTTGATTCCCTTTTTATAATTTATTGAAAACATATTATTTATTTTATTACTTAAGCTGAGCCGTTTAATATTCACTATGCTTACATTATTCACAACAAAGTCAAGTTAATCAGACTTTAGCTTTCTTATTTTTAGCCATATTTTTAGCCATTTTTGAAATACTGTCTTTTAGACCACAAAAATGTCTTTAAAAAGACATTTCCAGCCCATAAAGACAAGATGAAACAAAAAGGACAGTTTGTACAAACATCATTGTCCTTTATAAAAAGACTGCGAATGCAAAGATTTTAAACCAACTTGGGCTAAAAAGCATTTTACTGTATTATTATAAAAACAACATGAATGAAGAATTAACCAAGGCTTACAATCCAACCGAACATGAAGATGTCATTTATAAAAAATGGGAGGAGTCCGGTTTTTTCAATCCGGATGTTTGTATTGAAAAAGGTATCACTTCCGATACAGCAGATTATTTTTCTATCGTTTTACCTCCACCAAATGTAACCGGCACTTTGCATATGGGTAGTGCTTTCATGTTAGCAATCGAAGATATTATGGTCCGTTATAATAGAATGCTTAGTAAAAAAACTTTGTGGATACCGGGTACCGATCATGCCGCTATTGCCACTCAATCTAAAGTAGAAAAATTAATACAAAAAGAGGAAGGTAAAAACAGACATGATTTGGGCCGAGAAGAATTCTTAAAACGTGTAGAAAAATTTGCTAAAGAAAATCATGATATCATCGTCCATCAAATGAAAAAAATTGGATGCTCATTGGATTGGTCTAGAGAAGCTTTCACTCTTGATGAAAAAAGAAATTTGGCTGTCAAAACAGTTTTCAAAAAAATGTATGACGATGAATTGATTTATCGTGACTACAAAGTGGTGAACTGGGATCCAAAAGGCCAAACCACTATTTCCGATGATGAAATTGTTTATGAAGAAAGAAAAGCAGTGATGTATACTTTCAAATACTCCAAGGACTTCCCCATCGCTATTTCTACCACTAGACCAGAAACGAAAGTTGGAGACACAGCGGTAGCGGTGCACCCAAATGATGAAAGATATAAAAAATATGTGGGTCAAACTTTTGAAGTGGCGGATTTCGCTGGTGAAAAACTCAGCATAAAAATAATAGCTGATGAATCAGTGGATCCCGAATTTGGCACTGGAGCTTTAGGTGTCACTCCTGCTCACAGCCAAATAGACTGGGATATTGCTCAGAGACACCAGTTACCATTAAAACCTGTTATAAACGAATACGCCAGAATGTCGGTAGACTCCTCCCTACTTAAAGATAAAAAAGTAACTGAAGCTAGAGAAATCATTGTGCAATGGCTAAAAGATAATAGTCTTATGCTAGATGAAAAAGAAACACCACAAAATATATCTACGGCCGAACGAACCGGAGGTATCATTGAACCTCTGCCAAAATTACAGTGGTTCATAAATGTAAATAAAGAATTTGAAAGAAATGGTAAAAAATTGACGTTAAAAAAACTCATGCTAAGTGCAGTAGAAGACAAAAATATAAACATAATACCTGAGCGTTTTGAAAAAGAATACACACACTGGATAGAAAATCTGCGAGATTGGTGTATTAGCAGACAGATTTGGTATGGACACAGAATACCGGTTTGGTATAGAACAAAACAAAGTTTAAATAAAACTTTGGAATATGAGACTTATTGCAACATAGAAGCACCGAAAAATGATTCAAATAAACCTGACTGGTTCCAAGATGAAGATACTTTAGACACATGGTTTTCATCTGGACTTTGGACTTTCTCTACTTTGGGCTGGCCCGATCAAACAGAAGATTTAAAAAATTATCACCCAACCACCGTACTAGAAACTGGTTATGATATTTTATTTTTCTGGGTTGCCAGGATGATACTCATGAGCACTTATGTTTTAGGAGAAGTGCCGTTCAAAAATGTTTACTTGCATGGTCTAGTTCGTGATAACCAAGGCAGAAAAATAAGTAAATCGCTTGGTAATAATTTAGATCCTTTAGACATGATCACCAAATACAGCGCAGATGCTGTGCGTATGGCCCTCATTGTTGGTACCGGGCCGGGCAATGATACAAAAATATCAGATGAGAAACTCAAAGCTTACAAACATTTTGCCAACAAAATCTGGAATATTGCCAGATTTGTACTAGATAACTCCCAAGATCAAAACCTAGAGATTCCAGAAAACAAAAAATATTTAGATGAATTTGAAGCTTTGACCAAAGATATCACTGTTGATATGGAAAATTACAGATTTTATTTGGCCGCTGAAAAACTTTATCACTACACTTGGCACACTTTTGCCGATATAATAATAGAAGAGAGCAAAAAAAATGAGAACACTAAAAAAATTCTTATGTTTTTGTTCAAAGAACAATTAAAACTCCTTCACCCCTTTATGCCATTTATCACCGAAAAAATCTGGAGTCTTTTTCCTAATTCAAAAAATCTTTTAATGGTAGAGAAGTGGCCAAGTTTAAGTTAATTAGAAATTAGAATAATTATAAATTTTTATTGTGTCTTCATTAAATACCATACTCCTTTCACTTATTGGTGGGATACTTCCCGCTCTGCTTTGGCTTTGGTTTTGGTTAAAAGAAGACAAGCGTGAACCGGAACCAAAATTACGAATAGCTTTATCTTTCATCTGTGGGATGCTTGCAGTATGGCCAGCCATTGAAATAGAAAAACAACTTTGTTTTCTTTTTAACCCTTTAGTATGTACTAGTAATGGTATCGCACCAAGTTTGCTTCTTGTTGCTCTATGGGCAGCCACAGAAGAAATAATCAAATACATCTTGGCGTTTTTCAGTTCATTTTGGAAAAACAAAAATAATAACGAACCACTCGATCCAATAATATATATGATAACTGTGGCCCTAGGATTTTCTGCTTTGGAAAACGCTCTTTTTCTTTTCAAAATTATAGATGTGGGTGTGATTTCTCAAAGTATTATAAATGGTAATTCCAGATTTTTAGGAGCTACATTGCTTCATGTTGCCTCAAGTGCCGCTATTGGAGTAATGATGGGTTTAGCTTATTACAAAAGACCTCAAATTAAAAAATTATTTCTGTTAACAGGTCTGCTACTTGCGGTTGTGTTGCATACTGTCTTCAATTTACTTATAATTAAACTTGAAGGCGAATTATTTTTTATTTTCGCAGGAGTCTGGATTTTAATTATCCTGCTCATCGTCTTAATTGAAAAAGTTAAAAAAATCAATTCTTAATCAAATAAATTCACTATAAATATGGCAAATAGAAAATCATTTTTTGAGAGATTAACAGGTTCTGTCTCTATGCCCGATGAGGGAGAATACGAAGAATTACCGGAAACCAAACCGGACAATTGGATAAACAACGCTCCGGAAGAGGGCGAGCTCAATGTTGACGTTTATCAAAATCAAAATGAGATAGTTATTAAAACTATGGTTGCTGGAGTAAAACCAGAAGATTTAGATGTCGCCATCTCCCGCGATATGGTCACCGTGAAAGGTAAAAGAGAAAACGAAAGAACTATTGCTGATGATGATTATTTTCATCGAGAGCTTTATTGGGGTTCATTTTCCCGCACTGTCGTCTTACCTCAAGAAATAGACGTTGACGCTGCTGAAGCTGTTGAAAAACATGGCTTGCTCATCATTAAACTTCCTAAAATAGACAAAAACCGCCAAACCCGCATCAAAGTCAGAGGGAATTAATTGTTTCTTAGTTATTTTTATTTAAAATTTGATTTCTTTCTCCAAAACTAAACTCTTGTTGATTCTCGGTAATTTTATAACCATGCTTGACCACAGACGCATAGACAGTCGCCTCATCAACTTCTTCGCAAGTATTTAAATCTTTATCTAACCATAAAAATGATCCATTTTCAGTTTGTAGAAAATATTTTGATCCTCCCAAATCATCTAGTATGGCAAAAATTTTAACATTCTGATTGTTTCGTTCAATATCTTTTTTCATTTCAAAATTTTCTTCGTTCATAATTATGATTCTATTATGTTAATTTTATCACGCCAGGTAGGATCATTTCTTAGTTGATCTAAAAATGCCACATTTTCTCCATCGGCATTTTCTAAAGCTGACCTCGGAATATTTATACTCTCAATATTTTCAAATGTAGGATTTCTAATTTGCCCTTCAAGATAAGAGTAGTGTCGTCCCATTTCAAATTCACCGGCCATATCGGCCTGACGCTTAAGATCAACTACCAACAGGGCTTTAGCTAAAGGCGCATGTTCTTCTGACACCTGTCTGCTTTTTGGATTTTCTGTATATTCATATTCTTCAGTGCGATTATAACCAAAACCCTTAGCACTGACTGCTTTGCCAATTTTCTTTTTTACTAATGCACTGTCTCTGGGATTCATAGAATCACCTTCAGTATAGGAAACTTCCGTACCAGGTTTAAATCTTATAAATATATCCCCGTATTGGGACGCTCCACCATATTTTTTCTCATCATTAAAATCATGAGCGTATGTTCCGTATAAAACAACTTCATCGCCTGTTCGCCTTACATTTAATGATTCTTCAGACATCTTTCTATGCCTTAGATAATCAGAAAAGGCTCTTGTTCCTCCTGATACATTTTTCCTTTCTTCCTCACTCATATTTAACACATCTTTAAAGCCTCCAGAAGCAACAATTTTTCGAAGTGAATCGGGCGAAACATTAGAATTAAGAAAGCCGGACGACTGACTTCGCTCTAATTCAGCACCAAGTATTTCTGTTAATTCCTCCCTGCTCATTGTTTTAAGAAAATCATGTCTAGAAACCGGAGACTGATTATTTATATCTTTTGAAATATTTTCCAAAGATTGTTTTTTGAGTCCTTCCCAATCAACCTTGGCAAAAATTTCGTTTTCTTTTTCTTCACCCACAATATTCCTAATAGTATTACGAAGTCTTTCGCCTATAAGATCAAATTTTCCACTTAATGAACCGACGTCAACAAATTTCGGAGAAACTCTTAAGTCTTGAGGTGTAATTTTGAAGTCTATCCCATTTTCTATGGCTTTTTGTTCAAATGATTGCAATGCGTTAGAAAGATATGGAAAAGCCACTTCTGCATTTTTCTTTATTTTTGCCAATTCATAAGCCTGTTCGTCTACGCGCCCTTCGACAGTATCGAGTTCATACATAGTAGCAAGTGAATCTCGAGTATTTTGAAATGATCTTTCAAGAACCTCTCTTTTATCTTCTGGAGCTTCCGCGAGAGCCCGTTCTTGGCTTTCTTTTGAAACACTAAATTTACTGAAAATCTCTTTCTCAAGGTATTCACCTAATTCTAATTCTTCCTTATTTTCAGTTGATTCGACTATATTTGATTCTTTTTCAATATTCGATTTTTGAGTTTCTGATGCTTGTTTTGATTCGAGATCTTCGCCAATATATTTTATCTCCTTGGTTGTATTTTGATTAAGTTGATTAATTTCATCGAAATTTGATTGAAGTTTTGCATCTACATGATTTTCTTCACGAATAATAGTGACTTCCTCTTCTGGTAAGTTATAGGAGTGAGAAGTTTTATCTAATGTGGATAATCCATCTTCTTTTATTTGCAATGCTTCATTTTCTACATTATCAATGATTGTATCTACGTATTGTTCAAATTTTTGTTTATCATTTATTTCAAAATTTTCCTCTAGATTTTCAGGTAATTGTTGTTCCAGATTTTGAATATTTGTTTTCAATTCTTCCCCAGAGTTCATGATATTGTAAGCTCTTTTTTAAGTTGATCTAGTCTTTTATCTTTTAAAACTTCTGAAAAATCACTCAAGATTTTATCTTGTTTCTTTTTTAATTCTAAAAGATTACTTAGGTATGATTTATAAATTATTTCAATTTGCTCTACTTGTTTTTGAATTTCTTCTTTAGTCATAAAGTTTTCTTTAATAATGAGTATTATAATGCATCAGCTTCCTTTTGCACTTCTTCTTTAAAATATAGATTTCCAAAACTTTCCATAAATTGGTGCCGGGGGGCGGGCTTGAACCGCCGACTTCTTCCTCTTCAGGGAAGCACTC
>ERZ1292632.17-Hain-H43-01um-R2-17-length-185429-cov-13_pt2 | contig 171749 bp, 184 predicted proteins | sample MGYA00564407_ERZ1292632 | MGnify/ENA primary metagenome ERZ1292632 (study PRJEB36523, sample SAMEA6512637) | groundwater metagenome | collected 2019-01-08 | study: AquaDiva: Metagenomics assemblies of 32 groundwater samples | reverse complement strand
ATGGTTACATGTTGGTTCGATTCCAACCATCCCCACCATTCTTTTCCCATGAAGGAATCTTATGAATAGTCAAGAAAAATATCTTGAAGAATATGAAAAATATAAAGACAATCATCCTACTATTGGGAAAGAATATAGGGTAAATGAAAATGCGAAATATGTTACTCTTCTATCTTATGATCCTATAGAAGGGGGAGAAATCTTATCTTCAACAGGATTGAAATATACTAAGTCTGCCCATTGGTGTAGAAAATATTTAAGATAATTCTTCCCCAGAGGACCAACTTTTTCTAGGAGCCAATATGTTAGATGATCTTGTCTTTAGAAAAGGCACTTGGTATCCTTCACCAAGTGATGAATATTATGATAACATAAGACAGAAGAGGGCAACTAATTGTCGTTATTGGAATAGAGGCAGACGCCATATCTTTATCGATCCATCTAATAACTATGTTATGCTTTTTGAATCTTTTGATGATGGCGAATGTTATGATGATGGATTTGAAAGATTTGAAACTAGAGAATGTGTCCTTGCTATTCCAATAGAAAAGTTTGAACAATTACTTCCTCTCCTTGGATTTGAATTCAATGGAGAACAACTCTCTCTATTTGAAAGGAAAGTCATAAAATGAGTTCTGTCGGCGTACAGGTAGAAGAAGTAATTTCTGTCCTTCCTCATAACAATTCAGATAATCTTGAACTTGCCATCATTCTTGGATGGCAATCGGTAGTTCAAAAAAATACTATTAAACCTGGTGATAGAGTCCTCTATCTCCCTCCCGATACTATGATGAGAGAAGAAATAGCCGATCTTCTTAATATTAAGAAATACCTTAAATTTTCTTCTCATTATGATATGTATAGAGTAAGTGGAATTAGACTTAGAGGAGAGCCAAGTTTTGGCGCGATAATTTCTTTAAATACAATCCCAGAAAATTTTATTATTCAAGAGAATCTTGATAAGATTTTTAGTAAGTATCAACCTCCTGAAATTTATAAAGATACATCTGGGACTATAGTTAAACAATGGAGAAATTTTCCTATTTATACTGATATAGAAAATATTAGAAATTTCCCTGATATTTTAATGGAGAATGAACAAGTAGTTATTACCGAAAAGATTCATGGGATGTGCACTAGAATAGGGTATATTAAGAATCCAGAAACCAGTATTCATGAATTTGTTTGTGGTTCACATAAACTTCAAAGATCATTAGATTCTATTTGGGGGACTCCTCTCAAAGAAGAAAAGTATAAAAATCTTCTTAAGCAACTTTCAAACTCTAACTCAGAAGATATTATAGTTTATGGAGAACTCTTTGGAAGAGGAATCCAGGATATGGACTATGGATTCCTAACAAAACCGGAATTTAGAGTTTTTGATATTAGTAAAAATGGGGTGTATCTTGATAAAGTAGTTCTTCCATCACTACTTATATCTTTTGATATTCCAATGGTTCCTATTCTGACTATTACAGAATGGAACAATAATCTTATTCAAGAATTTTCCGATGGGGAAACTACCGTAAATGAAAAAGATAAAATTCAGTCTTCATTCAAGGGAAGAGAGGGAATAGTTATTACTCCTTTATTTGAACGTTCTTATCCGAAGATTGGTAGAGTAATATTTAAATCAGTTAGTGTTGACTATCTTCAAAGGAAAGAAAAATGACATTTAAAGATTTAAATCCAAAAATAGATCATGTTCTTAATAAGATTTTTCTGCATCTTAAAGGAAAAGAGAAAAAACCATGATAAGGATAAAAAAGATAATATTTCTAGATTATTTTGATATCTTTTTCCTACTTTTGCTTATTATTAATATAATAATTCATAAAGGAAATATGATATTTATAATGTTTATTGTTCCTATTCTTTGTGGAATAATAGGAACAATAGTTTCTATTTATAAAACTATTAAACAATATGAAATTAAGGTAAGAGATAAAATCTGTATTTCTTCTAGTATAATTCTTCCTTTAATAGTGTATAAATTACCAAGACTTCCAGAAAAGCCAGTTCTTATTGTCCTTGTTATTCTTTCTATTCTAGGAATGAATTATCTTGTAAATTTTCTTGTAAGAATTGAGAATAAAGAAAGATATTATAGTGACTAATATTTACTTCCTAGGAAGGCGAATTTTCTGATGAAGATCAAAATTCCTAAAACTAAAAATCCCTATAAGAACCCTAGACTAGAATTTGCTCCTGTGGAAAAATCTCATGAAAAGAAACCTTATAAAAGAGATAAAAAAATTAAATCTCAAGATATTAATATAAATGATATTTACGATAATGATAATGATGATGATGATGATGATGATGATGATGATGATGATATCTATGCCAACTATGATTTTGATTGTGATTACTTTTATGAACCATTAAGTAAATTCGTTTTTAGATGTAACCAGTGTGGTGAAGAAGAGAACGGATTTTTTAACTCTAATTCTAAAACAGGCTACTATTTGGATAATTCAAATTTTTTTATCTGCTCTGAATGTTTAAAAAAAGAGGAGAAATAAAATGAATAAAACTTACATAAGAAATAATTTCTTTGAAACTAATTCAAGTTCTACTCACGCGATCTCAATTTCAACTAGAATTATAGACCTTGATACTAGCCTTCATTATTTTCCTTCAACGCCTTATGCTATGGCTCCTCCTGTAGTAATTAAAACAAATGAATTTGGGTATGATTTTCTTAAATATAATAACCTAGTAGATAAATTAAGTTATCTATGGTCGTTTTTATTTTTAATAACTACTCCTCGTAGAATTCAATTCTTTGATGATCTTCCTTCTCTAATAGAATCAACTGGTTTAAACTTAAAACAAGCAAATGATCATATAAGAAGAATTGGTAATCTAGTAAGAAGGACTACTGGCAGAGAAGTAATATTTGAAAAAGGCGAAGAAGTAGGTGTTTCTGAACATTCATTTGACTATCTTCCTGAAAGAATTCTTAACCTATCAGATAACGATCTATGGAAATGGTTATTTGATAAGAACTCTTGGCTTTATCTAGGTAACGATTTTCAGAATGAAAAAGAAAAGACGAAAAAAGAAGTAAAGAAATTTTATATTATGCCTAAAGATTCTATAGTAATTGCCACCCCTCGTGGAAAATGGGAGGACTAGAATGTTTAAAACAAGAAATAGTTTTTTTGAGACTAACTCGTCTTCAACTCATGCAATAAGTCTTTCTAAGGGAGACTATTCTCCTGAAGAAATAAACGCAAGATATTCTATTGAAATTGATAGTGGAGATTTTGGCTGGGAAGTAGAAGAATATGGCGACTTCTACAATAAGTGCAGTTATCTTATTACTGCCTTCCAATGTTCTCCAACGATCAAAGATAGAATTAAGAATATAATTAAGGAAGTAACTAATCTTCCTGTTGTATTTAATTTTACAGATAAAGACTATATTAATATAGACCATCAAGGGCTTGAACGTGGAACCCATTGGGGGGTAGTAGAGAATGACGATATCTTAAAAAGATATCTATTCGATACTAATACTATTCTATACACAGGGAATGATAATATCAGTAATGCAAATGTTTTCTATAAAGGTATTGAATTTATTCCAGGAATCAATTGCTTCCCTATAAGCATAGAGTTTATTTCTGGAGAACTCTATGCTCCCTTTAAAGAAAAAGAATTTGCCATTAGAGAGATAGTTGCTTCTTATCGTAATAATAGATATACGGTAAAAGAAATTAGTTTCAAAAAAGGACACGTAACAGTAAGTAGAGAAGGTAAAGCAGGAGATATCCAACTTAATCTTTGGCCCGATCCAAAAAAGACCAAGGAATGGCGACCAAATGAAATATTGGAAGATTAATGTTTCCTTATATTTATAAAAATGGCGACTTTATTACTACCCTTCTTGCCGATGGAACTAAGATTCGCTATGGAGAAGGAACTGCTAAGTTTCCTGAATCTTGTGATGTGAAAATTACTAATCTATGTAGTACAAAATGTATATTTTGTCATGAAAATTCTATTCCTAAAGGTCTTCATGGAGACATAGACTTTGCTAAAGAGATTTTATCTTCTCTTCCATCAGGGAGCGAAATCGCGATTGGCGGCGGCGATCCGCTAGAACATCCAGAACTAGAAAAATTTGTTTCTTGGTTATCAAAGAAAGAAATTATTCCAAATATAACTATAAATACTTATAATTATAATACTGATTTAGTCAGCTATTTAATTGATTTAGGAATAATTGGCATAGGAGTTTCTATTCCTGCTGATATGAATATCCCTAGTAAAATTAGACCTCTTAATGATAATTTTATTTATCATCTTATTCTAGGAATTCATTCTCCAAAAATAATTGATTCTTTAAAATTTTTGTTTGGTTCTCAAATAAAAATTCTTATTCTAGGCTTAAAATCCTATGGAAGAGGTTCAAGATTTAAACAAACATTTGATTTAGATATAGATGTTCTTATGAAACAATGGAATAATACTATATTAGATATTATTAAAGATACTAATATAGCCTTTGATAATCTTGCCCTAGAACAATTAGATCTCAAAAATAAACTTCCTCAAGATATTTGGAATAAAAATTATATGGGCAATGATGGACAATTCAGTATGTATATTGATTTAGTTAAAAAGGAATATGCTAGATCTTCTACTTCAGAGAGAATTTCTATTCCAGAAAATTCCAAGATAGAAGATTTATTTTCCTCTTTACAAGAAAGTAATAACAATCATGAAGGATGATTCTACTAAACCCGATGACTATTGGGATATGGAAAAGATAGTTTCATTTTGTAACTATTGTGGTAGACGCTATACTACTCCTGTAGCAGAATCATATTTTAGAGACAATAATAAATGTAATAAATGTATAGAAATTGAAAAAGATGAAAAATCTCGTAGTTGCCCTCAGCATCATAATTCTTTTTGGGATAGGTGATATCAATGATTGGTGCAACTTTAGTAATAAAAGAACTTAAATTTGATGATCAAATAGAAGAAGAAAAAAGTTGTTATATAATAAGTACAGACGAATCTACTGAATCTAGTGTAACTCTATATTATAATCCTTTACAGGCAAATACAATATATAGTAATCTAGAAAAATCTATTGTTGGCAGAAATATTGTTTCTAATTCTATATCAAAAACTGAAGAATATTATTTAAAAATAGAAAACTTTCTTAAAGGATTTTCTAGGGCAGTTTTTATTGGAGATTATTTTATAATAAACTTTAATATTCCTAAAATTCTTGCAGATGGAAGATATTATGAAGTTCTTCCTTCATTACCTAATGTAAGAATTTTTAGGAAAGATAATGAGATATAATAGATTCATAGAAAAAGCAATTACTATTGCGAAGTCTATGGAATTTCCTATCTTTGGAACTAGAGTAGCAGCAATAATAGTATTTAAAAATAAAATTATTTCTTATGCAAATAACCAGCAAAGAAGTGATCCTTTTCAAAGGAGATTTTCTCATAATATAAATAAGATATTTGTTCATGCTGAAATTTCAGCAATTAAAAAGGCACTAAATGTTATAAATATAGAAACATTAAAAAAATGTTCTATCTACACTGCTCGTGTAGGCTACAATAGACCAATAAGTAAAAAGACTTATGGCGACTTAATTATCCTTCCAGCATTCCCTTGTAAGATATGTTTATCTGCAATAGTGGAATTTGGATTAAAAGAAATAATTTCTACAAAAAAGAACGAAGGTTATAATATCTATGATAACAGAGAAGAATTTAGCATTTATAGATACAGAAACGACAGGGATTAAAGATCCCCGAGCTTTGAGTATTTCTATAATAAGAACCCCAATAGACAATCTTGATGATGAATCTATTATTTGGCAAGTCTATGGAAATCCTGGAACTTTAATTGAGCCAGGCGCCATGGCTGTTAATAAGATAGATTTAGAGTTAATTAAAGATCTTCCCCCTCTATCAATTTATAAAGAGCAAATACTCTCTACTATTAAAGATAGTATTATTGTTGCCCATAATGTTTCCTTCGATATACAAGTATTAAGGAACGAAGGCATTTTAAGCTTAATGGATAGCCCAAAACAAATATGTACTTGGGCATTAGCAAAAAAATTCTATCAAGAAAGCAAGAAAAGTCTTAAATTAGCTGATTTAGTTAAAAGATTTGATCTTGGAGAACAAACTCATAAAAGCTTAGAAGATACGAAACTTCTAATTGCATTATTTAAGAAAATCAGAAATGATTTTCCTGATTGTCTTATTGAAGAATTTATTGAAATAACCAACGATCATCTACAAAAGATAAAAAATAATCCTAGATTGGGTGGTAATCCCCTTAAGAATAAATCTTCTTCTACTAGTCCATCATCAGATAAAATATTATCTAAACCGATGTTTAAGTATGAAGATTCTACTATAGTTCCAATAGGAAAATTCGAGGGAACTCATATTATAAATCTTCCTATGGATATTGATATACTGAAAAGCATTCTAGGCTCGGTAAGAAAGCCTACGTTTAGAATAGAGCTAATAAAAATACTTAAGACATTGAATATAGTTAATTTTAATACTATCTCTTCTTTCAATAAGGATTTACAAAATCCTATAACTATATCTGAATTCATTCAGGTATTTGGTATATAAAAGAATATAAGCCAGAATATCCAAATGGTTAAAGGGAACAGGCTCATATTCTGTTGCGCCACGTGCACTTTGAAGGTTCAAATCCTTCTTCTGGCACCAAATTATTTGGGGGTAAGTAGCATTAAAGACAATGCGTCTATTTTTATTAAAAAATAGAAGAAGTTGGTTTAATTCCAGCCCCTCCACCATATTATGGAAAGGTAGTAACATTAAAGGTAATGTTTTACCACCCGTCAGGGTGGTTATGGAAGTTCGATCCCTCCCCCTTTCCATAAATTCCTTGAAAGGAAAAAAATAATGCGATTAAATATTGGATCTGTTATTCTCGAAGGTAGCGAATCTGAAGTAATTAATACCGCAAATCAATTAGGAATTAAACTATATTGTTCTAGTAGAAATGGCTTAATCCCTATTGATACAATGAATACTAATCATTTAATAAATGCTATTACAAAACATATTATGAATTTTAGTAATGATGAAATAAGAACTATATTAAGAACAATTTTAATTAGCGCTATTGACTGTGGAGCAAAAGAAATGTTGGATCTACTTATAGAAAAATGTTATACAACTTCTATAACTAAAGCATTATTAGAAGAAGTGATAAGTAGGGTTTAATAAATTAAGACATCTGCAGCAATAAATAAAAACTATGCCTATTGGCGCGGTAAAAAGATGTCTTGTTCTGTTTAGGCACATACAGCAAACTTTTATCATGGAGATAAACAGTGCCTAGTATTTCTTTATAGATGAAGAGGTTTAATACCTCTCTACCTCAAGAATTAAGAATTAATATGGATCCCGACTTTGAACTTTTAAAAGAAGATATAGAATCAGCAACAGAGGTTTACGGCCTACTACTGTCTGGCGACTTCTATAAAAAACAGGAGGAGGCTGAAAAGTGGTTACGTAACAGGCCTGGACTAAGGGAGTCAATAAGAGAGTCCGTAAGTAAGTTATCCAAGTGGGAATAGAGTAGGAGATAGGCAATGCAAGAAGCCACAAAGGGATGGATACTGGACGTAGTAAAGGGCACAGGATGGGTTCCTGAAGGACATGGACTGTTTGGTTGGTGGTACTTTCATAAGGTGGATCAAAAAGACATGAGAATAGTCTTTAAGGAGGAGTCTAACTTCCTCCTATCCGTTGGTGGCACGTATCTGAGCGACGTGTTTAGCAACATGCACCTCCCATCAGTTCTACCAGTAGTTCACTTGGAAGTGGGAGGAGAAGTAGAACACGCCAAGTTTGTCCTAAAAACAGGACTAACCGACAGACACGAAGAGTGGATTACATATTCGAGAAAGATTATACAGGAGATAGAGCAAGGGAAAAAGACTGTAGAGGAGGCCTTACTCGGAATCAAGAGCCTTCTTGATGCTGAAGAAAAAGAAAAATCGTGGGTAATGTTACTTAATGGTAGGCCACAAATCAAGACAAGTCTAAGAGTAGGTTACACAAACATAGAGGTAACCATATATGAATCGGGGGGAAGGGCAAGTGTAAAGATGTTAATAGAGGGATATTCCGATGACGTAATCAAGTCTCTTGCCTTAATAGCCGAGTAAGAGAAAAACTAGTGGTTATGTAACAGATCTAAGCAACGTGAATCAATTGAGGAAAGCCATGTTAACTGATTTTGATAAAGACCGAATACAAAAAATCCTAGATAATGATTATAGTAAATTTGACTATTTTACTGCTCACCTACTTCGTCTTATCGCAAAAGCAGATATAGATAATAGAAAACTTCTTCGTAAAGGATATCCAGAAGAAGTAATCTTTATTGAAAATTATTGTAATCTTACTTCTACTGAGAAGGAAGGACTGTAGTGGATAAAGATACTAGTTTTCATTCTGATTCTTGGGAGTTTTTTATATTTAATAATAATCACAATGTTCTTAAGAAATACAACAAAGCCATAAAGACAGTTACTTCTATATTCCCTTTTATTGAATGGAAATATTCTATTGAAAGTAATAGTAGAATATTATTTGTTTTTATTGGAAAAATTCCATCATCTAAAAATTCTTATATTAGAATAGAATATTGTCCTAAGACAGAATATTTTGGTAATGATAATATAAGTTTTATAGTTTTTAAAGACAATCTAAAATATGTAGAAAAAGAATATCCTTTATATTCAGATAGAAAAAGTAAATGGAAAAATTATCTTTATGAAGCTTTAGTTGCCGGAAGACAGGTTTCAATAGATGAATATAAGTCTAGTTGATAAATCTTTAGTTTTAAATTCAGCAAGAACTTGCTATAGCAAGGACCTAGTTACTCCTGAATCTAGACAAGTTTCTGATAAAGTAAGAGATTCAATTCTCTCCTCTACTCTTGAGGCTTCTCACCTCACAACCCGCCAACATAAATATTATACTTTTGGTATCTCTGGAGTAAGTAGAAGTCTTGTGTGGCTTTTCCTTCATAGCCATCCATTCTATAATACAGAGGAGAAAAGTTTAAGATATGTTGATATTTCCTCTTCTATCTTTCATTCTAAGTGTAAAGTAGGAGAAGAAGCAAGAACTCTTTACAAAGATATATGTAAGGAATTATTTCCTATAATTGAGAAGAGGTATAAAGATATATTTCCTTATAGAAATACTGTCAACAAATATAAAACTGATGTTCAGCATAAGGTTTTTGAAAATGCTCGTGCTATAATTCCTAATGGAATTCTTACTAATCTTTATCATACTATCTCTCATCTTACATTACTTAGATACTATGCACTATCGAGACACTTCTCCGATGAAGCACAAGACTTAGTTGATCAAATGGTTAATCTAGTTCAAGATAAGGAATTCTTATATGATCTAGATTTAGTAAAAGAACAAGAAGAAAGTTTTAGTTTTAATACTCATTATATTATAAGATATCTTCCCTCACAAATAATGGCTAGAGAATTCTCTAGTCTCTTGGTTGATTATCCAAGAGGAAGAATCACTGATTATGATATCATAAGATTTAATAAAAATTCTCGACGATCATCTCTTAATCTTTATGATTATTCTGATTCAAATATCCATACCTACTATGAATTTGATTCTACTACCTCTATCGCATGTGCTATACAACAGCAACGATATCGAGGGATTAACCGAGATATATTTACAATTGAAATTCCTGGAGATTTATCTAGCAAAGGAGCATCTGATTTTATATATTTTCCTAAAATCTTTAAGGAATTATCTTCTCCACTTAAATTAAGAATTGGACAATTCTTACTTCAGTTCCATAGCGGATTATCATCTGAAGAATTTATTTATAATCTTCCTAATTGTTGGAAAGTAAGTTATACCGAGTCAGGAAATCTTGTATCTTTTCTTCATAAATGGAGTCAGAGGCTTTGTTTAAATGCCCAAGATGAGATATGGGAGATAAGTAAGTCTCAATGGAAGCAAGTAAAAGAGGTTCATAATCTTACTATTGACAGTTTTGGAGCACCTTGTCATATAAGACAAGAATCCAATAAAAAGCCCTTCTGTCCTGAAGGTAAAAGATTTTGTGGAATTCCTGTTTGGAAGAAGGATATTCTTCAAATTGAAAGGACTCTATAATGGCTATTATAACATACAAGATTGATGGAATTATTATTACAGGAGAAGAAGATAAAGTACGAGAACTTTTACTAGATCATAATAGTATAAACCTAGATGAATATTATTATGACCATCTTACGGGAGTTCGTAAGAAAATGGACGAAGTTTCTACACCCGGAATTATTAGAGAATTTCTTGAAAGTGTTGATTCTAATATAGCATCTAATGCTATTTGCAATACCTTCTTCCATAAAGCTTCTGTTACATTTATTGATAATAAAGCTCAACTCCTATGGAAAGAAATTCAAAACAGATTTATAAGAACAAGAGATGTTTAACATAAAATGAATTCTATCTTATGTTTTAAATGTGATGATTACGATTGGTATACAATTGATAGATTTAATGAAACCGATAGAGGAGAATCAATGAAATCTCTCTATCTAAAATTAAAAGAATTTTCTAATAGAAAGTTATTTGAAGTTGAAGAAGAATATATGCTTGATGGTATAACTTTATCTGGATTTAAAGTAAAAAGAAAAGATCATAAAAAACCTTCCTATACAGAAATATGGGAATCCTATGGGGGATGGATTCTTTTATATCTTGAACCTGTTGCCTTAACCTTAAGGAAAAAAGCAGAAGAAAAAAAATTAAGAAATATTGTTATTGATAAATATTCTTGGGATAGCACAGGGGTAACTCTCTTTTGGAATAACGATAATGGACTTACTCTTGGTATAACGATTTCGGTTAATCCAAATTATGGGATATATAACTATCGTTATTCTTGGACAGCCTTTTATGACGAAGGAAATATTAGAACTTGGGATAGTTCTAATCCTGAAAATCATTATTTTTTATTTATAGAATGTCCCCAAGAACAAATAGGAAACTCAATAGAAACTTTTATTAATGCCCTTAATCAAAAGAACTTATCTGATCTAACTAAAACTGCTTCATGTTCTACTTTATCGGAGGAAAGGAATCCCCCTTTGTATCTACTCTATGAATCAGACGAAGATGCTGGAAATGTAATTCCAATATTAGTATGTGAAACTCAACAAAAACTTATTTATCTAATTCAAGAAAAAAGTATTTTAACTTCATATGATAATCAATATCTTTATATAAGTAAAATTAATCTTAATGAAGAAATTGATCTAGAAGCAACTCCATTAACAGAATTTCTATTAGAAATTGCCTCTGAAAAGATATTCCAAAAGAAAGCACCTTGAATCTTCTGAACGAGGAGAACAAGGATTTAGATCAACAGGGAAATAAAAAGCTAGAGTGAATTCAATTTAGGCGATTTTGATTTATCTAAATGCTGGATTGAAATCTACACTGAAGATGGAAGTTTTATAAAAACAATGGATATAGACTGGACATTAATGACATGAATCTTTATTTAGTATTATCTGAAGATATAATTTATTACAGACAAACAGAAACTGAACCTGAAGAAAAAGGACCTATATTTAATTATGTTATTGCAAAATCTCCTGAACAAGCACAATATTTATCTTGGAAAAATTTCTTAGAAGAAACGAATGCTTATAAAGGAGATATCCAAGATATAACTAAAAAGCCAAAATTCCATTATAAAACTATAGTAAAAAATCTTTACCAAGAATCTTCAGGAATTATTTGGGGTAAAGATTTTTTTGCCTATTGTCCTCATATAAATTTAAAACCCTTTTAAAAGATAATAAAAATGATATATCTCATTACCGATACCCACCTTTACCATGATAATATAATTAAATATTGTGATCGACCCTTTAATCATAATTCTCTTATTCTTAGGAATCTTTCTACTCTTAAAGAAGATGATGTTTTAATTCATCTAGGAGATATAAGTTTTACTAAAGGTGGGAATATCGATCTTGTTGATAATATTAAATGTAAAGAGCGCCACTTAATTCGTGGCAATCATGACAGATTTCCAGACCAATTCTATTTAGATCTAGGATGGGAAACTGTCAATAGTAAATATAAACTTCTACAAGTAGATACTAGACTGCCTTATGTTATAGCTTTTTCTCATTATCCTTTAACTTCAACTATTTGTCCTATTCGATGGAAAATAAATATCCACGGGCATTTTCATAATAATCCCGTAAGTAATGATTTCTACTTCGAGTATAAAGAAATTCTTACTCATCATCATTATCTTCTTTGCTTAGAAAATGAAGAATATAAGCCAGTTTCTTTAGAATCATGTATAAAACCCTTTGGAATCTCTTTTAGAGATGAGGATACCCTGTGGCTGAATTAAATTGGGATAAAGTAGAACAATATATTTCCGAGGGATTTATCCAAAAAACTTCTCATCCTAATCTACCTTTATTTATTTATAACTATACTCATCTAGCCCAATTCAAATATTTCTTCCCCTATGAAGTAAGACAATGCCGAGGTCTAGTTGCTGATATAAATAATAGAATAGTTTCAAAGCCATTTGAGAAGTTCTTCAACTACGGCGATAGTAAAGAGATTCAAGAACAAGCAGGTATTCCCCTTCATGAACTTTATTCACAGAACTTTGAAGTTTATGAGAAACTCGACGGTAGTATGATTACTATTGTCAATGATAAAGAGTATGGATTAATTATTGCTTCACGTGGAAGCTTTACTTCAGATCAAACCCTTTGGGCAAAAGAAATCTATGAAGAATATAGATTTAGAATTGATTCTAATCTTACCTATGTGTGTGAATTAATCCATCCTAGCAATAGAATTGTCGTTGATTATCATGGGCAGAAGGCTCTATGGCTTCTTACAATAGTCGATAATCTTACTTGGGAAGAGTTATCCTATGACCAATGTAAATTTTATACCGATTGGGAACATCGTTTAGTTAAACGATTTCAAGTTGAACATTTTAATGGATATCAAGCTAATGAAATTCTATCCCGAATCTATCCCAATAGTCGGGGTAGTGAAAATGAAGGCATAGTTATTAAATTTCTAGGCTCTAATATCCGAGTTAAAGTTAAACTAGAAGAATATATTCGTCTTCATAAAATTCTATTCCAACTTTCTGACAAGGCAATCTGGGAAGCATGTTGCCTTGGACAATCGGTAAGTAAAGAATTAGAAAACGAACAAGGATTCCCAGAAGAAATTATTTCTTGGGCAAAAGAAGAAGAGTTAGCCTTCTTTCAATCATTTTCCTCTATTCTAGGATTAACCAAGGCATTTTTTAATTCAGTTGATCTAACTCTACCTAGAAAAGATATAGCGGCCATATTCAAACGATACCCCTATCCCCAAATATTATTTGGTATGTTAGACAAGTATGAAGATAGTCGTATCAACGAGATGATATGGAAGCTACTTAAGCCAGAAAAAACTCAATTCTTTACTAAAAGAATTATAGAAGAATAATGGAAAAAATTTTTAATCCAATAGTTAGAGCAGAAATAAAAAGAGAAAAGGTCTTTGACCCTAGCTCAACTTTTCGGAAAATCCCTTTTGAACAATTTTTAATTGAATTTATAGAAATAGAATCAGAAAAAAGAGAAATATATGATAGTATTATGGAATTCTATTCTAGTTATGATATAGTATCTTCAACTGATAACCCTAATGTTATTTGGGTTAGAAAGAAATAAAAAATGGAATTACCTAAATATTATGAAAGAGAACTGAGGAAAGAAGGAGACTTCGTTCTTTCCTCTGGACTAAAGTCTAATATTAAATATGATTTTGATATTGCTCTTTCTATCCCTGAAATAAGACTTCCTATTATTAAACAGATGAATAATTTAATCCTCTCTAATATTTATTATAATGATAGTATTGATTATTATTCAATCTTAGGAATCCCCACAGGTGGAGAAAGATGGGGGTCAATAATAGCAAATGATCTTCACTTGCCTTATTTGACTATTCCTACCATTGAAGAAAATTTCTTTGGAGAAGGAGGAGCATTAGAAAATTTTGGTATTATTATGTAATAACAACTGGAAGCAATCTTATTAAGTTTATTGAAAAACTAATTTCAGAAAAGAAATATTATCCATGGATTCCCTTATGGCAATATGGAGTTCCATTTGATTTATTTACTATTCTTGATAGAAGAGAAAATAAATCTGAAACAATTAGTTTTACTTCTAATCTTATTCCTAAATTTGGGAATGATTTAATCCCCGCTGATTATATTATTCAAGTTAATGTTTTTTCACTTTATCAAATAGAAAGTAACTAGAATGAACAATAAAGGAATAGTTGTAACAGGACAAGTAATTACCTTAGAAGGAAGTTTCTTTACAATAAATATAAATAACTCTTCGAGTATATTCAAGGTTATTTTGCCGTATATGGCAACTGGAAACTATAACAATTTATATTTTTTAGCTTGTGATGCCCATAAACTAAATAAGGAAATTATTGTAGAAGCAGAAGAAGCTATCATAGACATAGATAAAATATTTATTTATCTAAAGAAAATCAAAGATATTAGGATTATAGAATGAACCTATCAGATAGAATGAAGAATTATGAAAGAGTAAATAATACCAGTCTTATTTCAAGACTTCCTATTATCCTACGTCTCGATGGAAAAAATTTTCACCGAGTAATAAGACAACTGGGTTTTACTAAACCATTTGATAAAATTTTTCATAATATTCTATCTCAAGCGGCTTGGTCTCTTACTGATGAATTAGATTTCTCATTCATCACTTATATCCAAAGTGATGAAGTGAGTATTGCTCTTTTCCCATATAGGAGTTTAGAGTCTACTCCACCTTACTCTGGGAGAATACAAAAACTAGTTTCAATATCTAGTAGTATTCTTACCTCAACTTTTATTAGAAAATATTTTTTCTTATTTCCAGATAAAGTTAAAGAGAATCTTCCTATTATTGCATTTGATGCACGAGTTTTCTGTTTGCCTAATATTACAGAAGTAGGAAATTATTTTCTGTGGAGGCAACAAGATGCCGTAAGAAATTCTATCAATAGTCAAGGACAGCAATTCTATTCTCATAAAGAACTGATGGGGGTTCCAACTAAGAAACTACAATCGAAAATGTTAGAAGAAAAAGATTTTAATTGGAACAATCTTCCTAAAGAAGAAAAACAAGGAACTCTATTTATTAACAAACTTAGAAGCAACTATACTTTAACTAATAAAGAAGATTTCTCTCTTCTATTAAAAGAAACAGAGGAGTGGTTAAACCATTATATTGGGGTAAAATATGAATAAGTATCTAGCAGAGGTCTATTGTAATTTTGAAAACTATACCTTTATTTGCTTTACTGGAATAATTGAGGCTGAAAATGATAAGAGAGCTTTATATAAGGCATCATATTTATTATATGGCTCCTATTTTAAACCCTTTAATAGAAATCTTACGTTTAAGGTGGAAGATTTAAATATGAGCATAGAACCTATTGAAAAAGCAATGGATAGAACTAGAACATTTTTAAAAGAATGTGAACAAACCTCAGATAGAATCGAGGCTTAATATGAAGAAACTAGGACGAGTTCTTGTTATAGTAGGGCTAGTGGTTCTAGTCCCTACATTCCTAACTGTAAATTATGTTTGTAATGTAGCAAGAAAAACGGCAACAGGAGTTATCGATAGAACTACTAACCCAGATAATGTAATCTATAACTATGAGTGGTTCAAGTTACAGTATCAGCAAATCCAAGCAAATGCTACTCAAATTCAAAACTCACAGACGGAGTTGGATAACTTTCAAAAGACTCACCCTGCTCCATTATCATTTATGGCAGAACAAGAACTATCGAGACTTAATGCAAATATAACAGGACTTAAAAACTTTAGGGCAACAACGATTGCCGAATATAATGCCAAGAGTAAGATGGCAAATCGGAATATCTTTAAGAGTAAAGAACTTCCTGAATCTATAGGAGAATAAGTAATGAAAAAGATTCTTGTTGGAACTTTCTCTCTATTTCTACTATCGGGCTGTGAAGGACCATCTCCTCCAAAGACTACTGTTACAACTGGAACAACAACATTAATTGAAATGGAAGCAACAGAAAAGAATCAAGAAAGAATTAGAGTTGCTAATCCTCTTCCTGAACTAAAAGATAGTTTAGAAGTTAAAAATCTTACTCGTCGTTTACAAGATTTAAATAGCCCAAATAGAATTGGCTATATCTACCTTATTAATTTCGGCAGAGTAATGGCCTACTATACTATCAAGGGAAAGATAAGTAGTCTTAATAGCCTTATCACTACACCAGATCAAATAGTTACCTATTCTAAAACACGATGGAGTTTAGATAGTACTAGGTTTGACTCTCACGTAATTGCCTCACCCGATCTCGATGGAAGTTACGGAGTAAATCCTGAAGGAATATTCTTCTATACTACTGAAGATCAGTATGTAGAATGGAAAGGAGACTATATGTTCTCCTTTAGTCCAATGGTTTTATCTGAAAGACCTCTTCTTACAATGGAAATTAAGAATCAATAACATTTAGACACATACAGCAAATTATCATGGAGATAAAACTGTGTCTAGTTCTCTTAAAGATATGGAGTTTAACTTTGAACTCTGAATCGATTTTAACTTTAAGAAAGCTACTGGAAAGAGAAGTAACATCATATGAAAATTCTCTTTCATTAAATGATATAGGGATTCCTATAGAATCTTCTTCTCTTGCCTGCTGGTATAAAGGGACCTTATTGGCAGAGATGGAAGATTGTCTCCCTGTTCCCAACATTAAGGCTTTTACTGCTGAACAATTACGTCCATTTTTATTATATATAATAAAAATAAAAGACGGACAATGGAAATCTTTAATAGACGATTGCGATGACGAAGATATCGTTTATCTTGTCTTAACAACCACAACTGACGCCTGTTATGCTTCTTATTGTCGTTATAGCGATGATGAAGAACCAGGTTTAATTTACTTTGAGGCAGATTCTTTAGCAAATTTATTTGCTAAAGTAATAATAGGACTATATTTAGCGGGTTATCTTAATTTTAAGAAAAATAATAATGAACAATAAAAAAATTCCTTATTATAAGTCATCAGAAAAATTACTCAACTCTATTTCTCGCCTAAAAGATAATTTTAGGAATAATTTAACTTCACCTACATATTCTATTGCATTAAAAGAAATTGGATTTTATCAATATTCTGATGGATTTCTCTATGATAATAATCTTAATCTAATCTTAAAGGAAGAAATAGATCCCTATAATATAGAAGTAAGTTATATTTCTGCCTATACAGCAGAATATTTATATCCTTCTGTTTTACATTTTATAGAAACTAAAAATGGCTCTTGGGCTAGATCTCCAGTAAACCAGTACCGTATAGATTCCGTATATCTTGAGATAACAGAATATTCAGCATCCTACGTTTGGTATGATTATGAAGAAAAAAATGATTTAATTTCATTTCAAGCAACTTCTCTTGCAAATCTTTTTGCAGATATTATAATTCAAACAACGAAAGCAGGGTATTTAAAATTTGACTTAATAGGATAAATATTTAAGTCACTTACCTTTATGGAAGGAGCCTAATGTCTCTAGTAGCTAAAGAATCAAGAAAAGAGTTTTACCTAAAAGAAGATAATAAGAGATATCTTGATTATATAAAGATTCTATTGGATGATAAGAGTTATTCTATCTCTGAACAAACTGAAGAAGATAAGAAGTTTAAAAGAAAATTATTTCAAATAGGAGAAAAGACATTTAATATATCTTATAGTCAAGACTATAAGACTATAGAAAGTATTTATGAGGTTTCTACAGAAGGATGTATTACAGTAAAATATGAGGGAGAAAGAATAATATTTAAAAATGCGGCAGAGACTGTTAAATTCTTGAGAGATAATGTCTCTCGTTATCCAAGTTTTGAAGTAATTACAAATAAAGAAATATTTTACTTAAACTCAATAGAAGAAATTCTACTATTTATAAGGCTCTTTAATAAAAACTTAAATATTTCTCAACCATATTGACGCTTACAGCAACAAGAAAAATAATTCTAACTCTTAACTAGAACAAAAAGCGTCGCTATGAGTACTGAAAAGGGATTGGATCAATGAATAATCAGTTTGTTGAAGGTCTTGTAGATAATCAGAATCTTACTCTTACTGAAAATATGGCTCTTACTCACGAAAGTAGTTTGTCCTATCTACTTGATTTCTATGCTCTAGGTGGAGCATTAAGAACTCGTAGTGAGGAAGACATTATTCAACTATTCTCTAAGGCATTTGCAGAAGATAGAACACTTGCCCTTAAATGTCTATTCTATTTTAGAGATATTCGTCAAGGGCAAGGAGAGCGTAGAACATTTAGAACTATCCTCACCTGGCTTGCGAATAATCAACCAAATAGTATTTCCGATCTTATTCTACTAATCCCTGAATATGGTCGTTGGGATGACCTCTATTCACTTATTGCTACTCCTCTTGAGTCAGATATGTGGGAAGGAATTAAGTGGCAACTTATTGCTGATTTAGCTAATGCTGAAGCAGAGGAAAATATTTCTCTACTTTCTAAATGGCTTAAGAGTGAAAATACAAGCTCAAAAGAGTCATGCAGATTAGGAACTTTAACTCGTAAAGCACTAGGATTAAACTCAAAGAACTATAGAGAAATATTATCTTCTCTACGAACCTATATCGATATTACTGAAAAGAAGATGAGTGAAAATAATTGGGATGAGATTACCTATTCTACTGTTCCAAGTAAAGCAATGAAGAATTATTCTAAAGCCTTTTCTCGTCATGATAATTTAAGATTTTCTCGATATCTTAAAAAGGTAGTAAAAGGTGAGGAAAAGATTAACTCTTCTACTCTCTATCCTTATGATGTAGTAAAACCTATTCTTGATATCTCTTTTTCAATATTTCATTGTAATTCTCTTAATCTTAAACTTGATCCAAATGAAGTTCTTCGAATAGAGGCCCAATGGCAAGCAATGCCAAATTGGTTAGAAGGACATGAAGACCAATATGGTATAGTAGTTGCCGATACATCGGGCTCTATGGAAGGACTGCCAATTGCTATTTCTACATCACTAGCTTTGTATTTTGCTGAAAGAAATACTGGTCCATTTCAAGATATGTTTATTACATTTTCATCAAAACCTAAATTGCAAAGGATAGTTGGAAATAATATTACTGAGAAAATTATTAACCTTTTGAAGGCTGATTGGAATATGAATACTGATATAGATGCAGTATTTAATCTAATCCTTTCAACAGCAGTTGAAAATAAAGTAGAACAAAAAGACTTACCATCGACTATTTATATTATCTCTGATATGGAATTTGATCGTTGCATAGAGGATAAAACCAACTACCAAAATGCAAAAGACAAATTTACTCAAGCAGGATATAATCTTCCTACAATAGTATTTTGGAATGTCGATGCTCGCCATAATCATCTTCCAACTACTATTAAGAATAATGCTATTCTAGTTAGTGGAGCAAGCCCCTCGATATTTAAGTTCTTAATGAGTGGGAAGACTAATCCTATTGATGTTATGTTAGAGACATTAAATTCTGAACGATATGAAAGTATAAAGTAAAAAATTTCTAGATTAATTTGAGAGAAAAGTAAAGGCACAATCAGCAATTAAATTATATAATATAACTGGTTCTACGTTTGTGCCTTGTCTTCCCTTTTTCTTAAAGGAGTTTTTCTTGTTCTATATTAACACAGCAATAGGAATTATTTTAATAATTACTTCATTAGCAATTAACTATGTAGTTTTTTATAAATGGTATCCAATAGAAAGTTTTAAAATAAATAAATGGTGGACTATGAAGGAAAATTATGAATCATTTCTTATAATGACATTTTTAGAAGAAAAAAAATTAAAAGAAGTTCTAATTAATTACTATGGAAGTATAGAGTTTTCTAAAAAAGTCCTGACTGCTTCTCTTAATCAACTCAGAAGAAGAACCAGATATCTTGTTTCTAATTTTATCCCATATACCAAGTTTGAAACTTGGTCATGTGGAAGTTTAGAAATGGCATTAACAACTATTCTATGTAGAATAGAATCTCTACTTTATCTCAACATTGAAGGGGGAGACAAGTGAACTTCTTATTCTCTGATGGTTCGACTGGACGGTTATTCTTTAACTATAATTTCGATATTAAGAAACGAAAAGTGACTCAATGTATCATTGAGCACCATAATCAGAATAAATCAGAAGAAAATAAAGTTGATTTTGCTTGGCTTGGAATCACTATTTGCAGTAAAAAAGATACTTTTGTTAAGGAAATTGGGCGACGAATTGCTTTATCTTATGCAGTAAATCAAATTAGCAATAAACAAGATAGAAAAATTATTTGGAAAACTTATTGGACTCACACAAATCAAAAAGCTAGAACTGAAAAAATGAATTCTCGATGAAAAATATTCCAATTATATCTATCTGTGGACTAGATGAATCAGGAAAGACTACATTGGCAAAAACTATCCAAGAGTTAGTTTGCCCTGAAGCCCCAATATATAGCTTTGCAACTCCTCTAAAAAAGATCTGTTCTAATATTTTTCCTCTTTTAGATTTCTATTCAAAGCCCTATTCTAAAGAAGTAAGAGAAATCCTAGTCAATATAGGAGACGCTATAAATAAAATTAATCCTAGATATTTTATAGATATAATGGAAGAAAAAATTAATGAATCTTTAACTCCTATAATCATAGATGATTTAAGATTTCATAAAGAATATAATTTCTTAAAAAATACAACCACTAATTTAATTGTTATAAAAATTATTACTAAAGATATCCCTATTAATCGATATCTTGATATCTATGAGTCTGATTTCAAGATTATTAATGAAACTCTTACTTTTAATAGAATGATAACTCCAAGTAAAAAAGATTTAGAAGAATTTGTTCAGGAGATGAAACCATTCTTAGAAAAGCGACTTGGTATGTCATTTGCCAAAAACGCTACTCTCTTTAATTTAGAATCTGAAGAAGTTATGTTGTATGACGATTCTTCAAAAGAATCTGTAAGTTCAACTATAGCATTTAAGTTTTCTACTAACCCTGGTTCAATTCTATATATTACAGAGAGAATTAATTCAAGAATAATTCTCTTGCGAAAAATAGAAGAAACAGGAAAGTTTTATAACACGATAAAGTTATACCATCCTACTATTATTCCTATTTATAGGAAAACCGATACTGTTATAAACATAGAAAACTTTCTTGAAGAAATCATTAATAGTATGAATGCTTTATTTAACATGGAATATGGTTTAAATAAAAATGAATCTTAAATATGCCTTCAACCTCTAGGGGTTTTCATGGAAACTAAATTCTTTGAATTTAATCAAATGAATTCTGGTGGAAGTTTACATATAGATAATAATGTAACATCCCATGTCTACATTGAAGCAATAAATGCTACTCATGCAAATTCTATTGCTGAAGAAAAAGGAATCTACTTTAATGGTGTAGAAAAAGGGATAGATTGTAAATGTTGTGGAGATAGATGGAATAGATCCTATGGTGAAGATAACCCCTATGAAATTTATGACCAATCGAATATAGAAAAAATTCCTCTTGAAACTGACAATAGAGAACTCCATGTCTCTTGGAGAAAACAGTTTAGATATTCTTCTGATATTAAGTATTATAGTGTTTTTATCTATCACCTTAATGGAGATAAGTTTGGAATTAAAACTAATAGATACTAAATATAAAGGGAATAGTAGTAAATCTCATTTCGGGGGTTTTGTGATAAAATGAATAAAGTTATAATCTTAAAAGGGCTTCCAGCTAGTGGGAAGACCACCTGGGCCAGAGAAATGCTTGATAAATATCCTAATGAATATAAAAGAATCAATAAAGATAATCTTCGCTCTATGATTGACGATAATCAATGGAGTAAAGTTAATGAAAAACTTATTTTAAAGGTTAGAGATAGGCTTATTAATTTATTCATGGAACAAAAAGTTCCTAACATTATTATTGATGATACTAATCTTAATCCAATTCATGAAGAACAGATAAGAAAACTAGTTAAAAATTGGAATGACTTTCTCCTTTTACGTTCTGATTCATCAAATTACATACCATATGAGGTAGAAGTAAAATTCTTCGGTACTCCAGTAGAAGAATGTATTGAACGAGATAAGGCAAGACCTAATTCCGTAGGTAAAGAAGTAATTCTTTCTATGTGGAGTAAGTTTATTGTTAAAGTAAGTCCGCCAGAATATAATCTAAATCTTCCTGATTGTATTATCTGTGACCTCGATGGGACTCTTGCTCTACTTGGCGATAGAAACCCCTATGATGCTTCTACTTGTGAAGAAGATGAGGTAAATCTTCCAGTGTTTAAAGCCCTATGGTCATGGATAGGGTACATGTTTGATGGAACTTATAATAATCAGAATGGTAAGGTTATATTTGTTTCTGGAAGAGAAGACAAATATCGAGAACAAACTATTCGATGGTTACATAGGGAATGTGATCTTTTTGATAAATGGTTTGAATTATATATGAGACCTACCGATGACCATAGAAGTGATGAGATAATTAAAGAAGAAATTTACCATAGCAATATTGAAAACAATTTTAATGTAATGGGTATCTACGATGACCGACCTCGTGTTTGTAGAGTTTGGAGATACCGCCTAGGGCTTCCCGTTTTTCAACTCAACGATGTGGAGTTTTAATTTATGAAGAGACTATTTTCTTCTCAAAAATGTAAATATCTTTTCAATAAGAAGAAGAAGAAGAAGAATAAACAATGAAACTTTTCTTCAGTAATCGTTGTTATAATGGTGGGAATCACCATAAATTTGAACCACGATTTGATGAAATCCCATCTCCACGAAATATTACAGGTTTTCAATATGATAATGTAATACATGCAAGAAGAATTCTAGTATTAGATAAATATATCCATGATATATGTATTTGGTGTGGGAAAAAGATTTTACCATATCAAAATCTGAAAGAGAATTTGTAGATGAATCTTCTTAAAATGAATAAACCTTGTGCCCTCTTTCACTGTTGGGTAGTTGTAATCGGGCGTCCCCGGTATTCAGAGGTTCAAGTCCTCTAGAGGGCAATTAGGGCTTTACTAGTAAGCCCAAATGGTATAGGCTCAAGAGTAGTTTATTCTAGATAAATTATTTTTGGGCCTATATTTTTTTAATAAGGAGAATCCCGTTTATGGATAATGAAGAACAAATCAAGAAACTAGAAGAAGATATTAATATTCTAGTAAAAGAAAAACTTCTCCTGCAAAAAACAATAAAAGAAGATCTAGTTTCTCCTTCTTGGTGTCGACGACTCCAAAAAATTGGATTTAATAAAAATACATTATACGTATATAAAGTAGGAGATAGTGGACTATATTTTAGAGATAAAATAATAGAAGAAGAAAAAGCCTCTATGCTGGACTCAACAAATGATTCTCCTAGTATACGTTTTCAAGCTTTTAAAGAGACTATTACTTCTGCTTTCCATAGAAAAGATATAGAGCCTTTTATTTTACCATCAGTTCAATGTAATAAAGGCTTATGGAAAGACTTATCTAAATGTCATTATAAAAATGATGATCAAAAAATATTTCACTTTAGCCTAAGACTACAAAAAAACAAGTATTGTGCTTCTTATATGGAATACTATTATGAAGATTACTCAACTGTGATTTCTTGGGAAGGACCGAGTTTGCCTAATCTTCTTGCTGAAATAGTTTATGACTTAATAATAGCAGGATATATAATTTTTAAGGAAGAAGGAACAAAAAATGGAAATTCTTAAGCGAATCCAAGTTCCTACGGGTGATATTCTAATAGTAGAAGGAAGTAAAGGTCCTCTAGAATTTCTTTCCATAGGAGACTATGGTAAAGAAGTCAATCTTAAAAGTAACTTTCTTCCTGGATTAAATAGAGACTTAGATAAGGTAGAACATAAAAGTTTATTACCACTTGAAGAAAAATGGGTTATAACTATATCAACTCAATATTCTTGCCATAGTAGCTGTACTTTTTGTGACGTGCCAAAGGTAAAATTTAAAGCCCGTCATCCTCAAGAATTAAATGCTACTCTTAATGACTTAATTCAACAAGTTCTTACAGGTATCCATCTTCATCCAGAAGTAGAATCTACTAAAAGATTAAATATCCATTATGCTCGTATGGGTGAACCAAGTTGGAATCCAAATGTTCTTGAATCAGCTAAATGGTTTTATGATCATTTAAAATGGGGAGACGATGGAAATATTAAATATAATATTCATCCTGTAGTTAGCACAATGTGTCCAAAAGATAATCCTTGGCTAAAAACTTTTCTCCATACTTGGATGAGAATTAAAAATAGAATTTATAATGGTAACGCTGGACTACAATTAAGTATTAATTCTACTGATGAAGAAGAAAGAAATAAAATGTTCCGAGGAAACGCCTCCAGCCTTCTAGAAATCTCTAGAATGATGGAAGGAGTAGTCCCTTTTGGAAGAAAGATTACTCTTAATTTTCCAATTTGTGGATGGCAAATTAAACCAGAAGTATTACTTAATTATTTTAATCCTGAACATTATATAGTAAAACTTACTCCAATGCATAAAACTAAAACAGCACTAAAATATGGAATAGAGACTACTGGAGACTATACAACCTATGTTCCATATCAAGAAATTGAAAAACAATTCCAAGATGTTGGATATGGCACTCTAGTCTTCATTGCTAGCGAAGAGGAAGATTTGGGTAGAATTACTTGTGGCAATGCTATTCTAAGTGGGACAATGCCAGAAGAAAGATTTATTCTAAATGAGTATTGAGTATTATCTTGAATGTATGAATGAATCTCCTGGAGAAAATATTTGTATCTTTATAAAGACACGCGATCTACCCTATTATGCAAATCTTCTTTTCCCTTGTTGTAGTAATAGATCTCCTTTATCACAACACCAAGAAATCTTTGATATCTGGTTGAATAAGACAGATACTATTTTAATATCATTTAATCTTAATAACTCTTATTCTCAAGATGGCTATACTCCCTTGCCTTTTGACTCATGTTATTTGGAGTTTATCTCCTATCCTAGTGAAGAACTTTTACAGGAATTAGATGACTTGTATTTAAAAGCCAGTTGGTCCTTAAGAAGAGAACCTACCGACTCCGACAACTGGGTTTTTTATGAGAGTGAGTGAGTGAGTAAGAAATGATAACTGTCAAAGATCTTATTGCTTCTTTACAAAAAGAAGACCCTGATGCTCCTGTTTTTGGCTTAAAAGATCAATTCCCTACCTTAGTCCCCACAATACATAAAATAGAATTTGATAATTATGGGGATTCTTCTATTCATTCAGAGATTTCTACTAAGTTTTTAGAACATAGAAATTTTTGGGGATTAAAACCTTATACTAAAATTCATGGTATAGTAATAAAGTAAGAAGGATAATATGGCAGATTCTATAGAAGTTAATGACATTGCTTATGAATTAAGAAATATAGTCAAAAATATTGATAATGAAGAAAATGACCTAGAAATAATATCGGCAAATATTAAAAATCTTGCTTTCCAACTAGAAAATCTTTCTTGGGATTTAGAAGATACAGGCGCATATCAAGAGCCAGAGTATTTTTCTGATTATAGGAGTGAACAGTTAGCCTTATATATAGAAAAAGCAATTATATCTAAAATGTATGAGAGAAATGATTTTAGAAAATTGTGGGATAACTATATCTTTGTAGATAAACACACAATTAAAGAAAATCTCCACGAATCTATTATTGATGTTCTAGAATCTACTGACCATTATAGGAACTTTATTGACCTATGACGACTAAACTTAATATTAATAAAATTCATACAGAACATTGTTCTGATGATGGTAATTATTTTTCTGTCTATCATTATTACGAAATTCTAAATCTATTCAAGACTGATGAAGAATATTCTGACTTAGAAGTAAATTTTCTAGTAGAAGTAAGTAAAGTTTATTATCTTGTAGTTGCCTTTTACAAAACAGGCTCTAGTAATAGTGAAGAGCACGGAGAGATTGAAATTATTGATCTATTTCAAACCTATGATGAAGCAAAAGCAATTGCAAAACAAGTTAGAAAAAATAGTGACGATTACTATGCTTTTAGTAAAAAGGCTGACATAAAAGGCACTTCTATAGAAGAATGTAAGTCTTATCATACATTCTCATTTGAAAATAATGGTATAGCCCATGAATTATGGGCTCCTTGGAATGGGTATTTTGAACACCTAGAAGAAGTAAAGGTTATTCCTATCAATCTTATTTCAGAACTTCTTCAAAATAATGTAGAATATTCTTTTTAGAAGCACTATGGGTTTTGACTACTGTTTGTAAGGAGATCTTTGTATGGTAGGTGTTCCTTTTCCGTTTCAATCTGATAGCTATAAAGTCTTCCATCAGGAGATGTATCCAGAAGGACTAGAATTTGCTTCAGCATATCTTGAATCGAGAAGCAATAATGAGGATATCTTATTCTTTGGATTGCAATATTATATTAAAGAATATCTTTTAAGAAATGATTTTATTGGCGATCTAGAATTACTTAATTCTATTCTATCCACTCACTTTAATATTGATATGAATCTCCATACTTGGAGAAATAGATTTCAGAATTTAGATGAACTAGGATATCTTCCATTAAATATTTATGCTGTTGATGAAGGAACAGTAGTTCCTTCAAAGAATGTATTAATGAAAGTAGAAAATACTCATAAAGACTTTGCTTGGCTAGTTTCATATATTGAAGGCTTACTTTCTAAAGTTTGGTATTCTTCAACAGTAGCAACTACTACTTACAAAGTTAATAAACTTAATAGGGAATTTTTAGAAAAAACTTCTGATCTTCACCCATCTGTTGCAGATTTTATGCTCCATGATTTTGGATATCGGGGAGTATCGAGTGAAGAATCTGCTCTTATTGGCGGTATGAGTCATGCTATATGTAGTAAAGGAAGCGATACCTTACTGGCGATATATGGAATAAATAAATACTATAATAAATCTAAAAACTATATATGTCCCGTAAGTTCCGTTCCGGCAACTGAACATAATGTAATGATTTCACTTGGAGAAATAAATGAGCCACAAGTTCTATCTACTATTCTTGATAAGTTTCCTATTGGTATTATCAGCGTAGTTGGTGATTCTTATGATATAAGAAGATTTGCAAATGAATATGTTGGAACTTTATTCAAAGATATAATAAAAAATCGTAAAGGGACTTTTGTTCTCCGACCTGATTCAGTTATTAAGAATGAATCACCAGCAAATCAAGTAGTAGAATTACTAGATATATTATCTGACAAATTTGGTTATACTATTAATAGTAAGGGCTACGATATTTTACCGCCCTTTATTAAGGTTTTATGGGGTGATGGGCTAACATATAACACTATTCAAGATATTCTTAATAGAGTAGAGCATAAAGGCTACTCTACAGAAAATATTGCTACCTTTGGAATGGGTGGGGGTCTATTACAAAATGTAACCCGCGATACTTATAAATTTGCTTATAAAACTAGCGCAGTAAAGTTTAAAAATAAACCTTGGCAAGGCTGTAGTAAAAACCCAAAAGGAACAGGTAAAGTATCTAAATCAGGGAGACTCCATCTTATAAAAAGTGAAGACGGTGATTTTTCTACTACTGATAATTTAGAAGAATATGAAGATAATCTTCAACTGATTTTTTCTAATGGAAAAATTTTTAGAACTCATGACTTTGAAAATATTAGATCTTGTGCATTTAATTATCTTGTTTCATAAAGGGAGTATAGATCATAGTGATAAAAAAATCTATACTTGAAAATATTTATAAAGATATACTCAATCAGTTAGATGACTCTACTCTATCCTTATTAGGAACATATTTTCTAAATGAAGATGATTCCTATAAAAAATCTATAAAGATACTTTCCTTTGTTACCATTCTAATGGGTTTAATGTATGAACACATAAAGTTAAACGCTCTTAGTTCACTTTCATTAGAAAAACTTATTAATAGTAATGCAGAAGATAAAGAAATTTCTCAATCTCTTCTTTTGACAATTATAGCTAATGTATATAAGCTAATTACTCTACAACTGAATGATTTGTTTGAAAATCTTTCTAGTCCTAAAATTGAAGATAAAGATGGCAATGATGACAATAACGATAATGAAAATGAAGATAATGAAAAACAAGGTTATATTATAGTTTAGGGAGACTATTAGTGGCAATTCTTAAGGAAAGACCAAGAGATTTTATCTCTAGTTCCATTAGTGATAAAGATCCAATATTGATTAGTATTTCAGATAATCAAGAAGATCAGGAAGTTCTATTTTCTATTCTTAGAGATAAAATTTATTCTGATAAAATGTTGGCAATAATTAGAGAATATATTACTAATGCGGTTGATGCTCATAATGAAGTAGGAATCCCATTAAATAAAATAGAAATTACTTCCCCATCAGCTCTTGATAGTAACTTTAGTGTTAGAGACTATGGAAAAGGAATGTCATATGAAGAAATTTCTACAACATTTACTAAATATGGGAAGTCTACTAAACGAGGAACCAATAGTTTAATTGGGACACTTGGTTTAGGATGTAAGGCAGGATTTGCCTACACTGATACATTTTTAGTAACTTCATATAATAATGGGACTTGTTCTGTATATTCCCTTATTGATAATAAATGTATTCTTTTATCTGTTACTCCTTCTAAAGAAACTGGAATAAAGATTACAATCAATATAAACGAACAGGATATTTCAGTATTTAATAAAAAACTGAATGATTTTTTATTCTTCTGGCAACCAAAGGATATTCCTGCGGGTTTTACTTCTTATAAAAATCATGGAGAAAACTTAATCGAAGGCAACGGATGGGAATTAATAACAAATATTGATAAAGATTTTTCTTCTAATATCAGATTTTCTCATTCAAGTTATGGGAAAATTTTTATTATTATGGGTAATATCTCTTATATGGTTGATACAACTGTAATATTGAAAGACCTATATTCTATCTTAGTCAACTTTCCTTATAATACATTTCTTATTATTAATGTCCCAATTGGAGTTCTAACATTCTCTGCTAGTAGAGAATCTTTAGAAAATACTAAGGATAATGAAAACTATATTAAAGAAAAACTTGATAAAGATATTGTGCCAGAATTACTTAATTTATATCTAAAAAAATATATAAAAGACGAAACTTTAGAAAAAAGAACATCTAGTATTTTACAAATTATAAATAGCCTAAAGGGATTTGGTATTCCCGTATTATTAGAAAAATTACGAGAAGAAATAATCCCAAAGGATGATTGTTTAAGATATTTAATATCAGATAAATATGATAAGGTTTTTATAAGAGAACCGCTTGTTAGACGAGATATCGCCACTAGTGGTTCTAAAAATATTGCAAGTCGGCTTTCAATTACTAAACATAAAGATAAGAATTTAAATTCTGTCTTAAGATATTCTTTTATTGAATATAACCTTATGCCTTTAACTATTATTAATAATAACATAGTCCTTATCTTAGATAAAACGGTAGGAAGAACAAAAAGAACAATTCCTTCGAAAGATCGACAATTTATCATTAAAGCAATTAAGAATATAATGAAAATAAACGATAATGAAGAACTAAACCTCCTAAATTATCTCTTTGTCTTTGATAGTCCATTAAATAAATTAGTAGAAGAGATTCCATATCTTAAATTTCTTGAGGAAGAAGAAGTAAAAAAAATTGAGTTTTCTACTTTAATCGATGAAATAAAGAAAATTAAAGGTAATCTGACTTCGTTAAAAAATAATTTAATAGATAATAAAAGTATTACTATTACAAGTAAAGTGGGACTGAACAGAATTAAAGCCCGTTTGTTTAATAAGAAAGAATTTACTTTTAATAATAGAGATTTTCTATTAGATACTTCTTCTGGTAGAGTAGAGACAATTATTTCAAAAATAGATAAATGTCACTATCCTATATATGTTACTGCAGATAACTATCAAACTTATCTTTATTCTGTTCCTACTATTTTGTTTTATTTAAATAAAATAGTGAAACCTAATATTGATCTTAATCTAAATTTACATTCTCCTAGAGAATCATTTTATCTTTGTAATATAAATTCTAAAGATGAATTGAAAACAAATTGGTATAATGATGCTATTAAAAATGGAATACTTCTCCCTGTAGAAAGAGTAGTTAAAGAGGTATCTCTTTTATTTAAAAGTGGTAATAATTCTTTAAATAATGATATAAAAGATCTTGTCATAGATGCTGTATTTCAAAACGGAAATTTTCCATATTCCTCTTCTTTGGATAAAAAGATAGAATTTCTTGAGTTAATATATTATAAACTAAAGAACAATAAGGACAAATATCTTAATGTTTTAAAAAAACATCCATCACTACAAACCTTTATTTCATATGATTTTGATGATATCATAGGGATAATGCTCTCATTAAAAAATATGACAATTTATCGCTCAGAAATTGAAATAGTAAATAAGTCAATTTTGTCTACTCTTTCATCAATTCTACCGGCATTAAGAACTTTTATTCATAATAATACTAGTTATTCTTATAATAAAAACTTCTTAAATGCCCTGGGTTTAGATACGGAAACTTGGGACCAGCTCGATTCTTTTACTAATTTTATCCTTGAAAGGGTTTAAAACTTATGATAGCGTATATGATTTCGGCAACTTCTCTTAGTGTGGTGGTTAATGGACAATCATTTATAATTCAGAAGGATACAAAGGAATTTAATGATGCTCTTGAAGCAATAAGAAATGAAGACGAAGAAACTTTACTTGAAATCAAATCAATAGTAGATAAGATTAAGAAGTATTCTTCTGGCAATATTTCTATTGAGAATAATAAAGTGTTCTTTAATGGAAATGAACTTCATGGATATGTAGTAGATCGGTTAATAGAATTCTATAAGAATGATTATCCTTGGGAAGCATTAAAGAATTTTATTATTAAACTTTATAGAAATCCAAGTAAAGTTTCTATTGATATGGCCTATCAATTCTTAGAAACACAAAGATTCAATATCCTTCCTGATGGAAATGTTATTGGATTTAAAGGTGTAAATCCTGATGGTTATTCCATTACAGGGAATACCAATGTCCAAGTGCTAAGTGGTAAAGTAGATTCACGTGGCAGAATTCTTAATGAAGATAATGCTGTAATTGAAATTCCAAGAAATCAGGTTACAGATGATCCTAATATCGCTTGTGAACAAGGTCTTCATATTGGATCATACGCTTTTGCTAAGAGTTTTGCAGAAAGAGGAATAGTCAAGCTGGTAAAATTCTCGCCAGAAGATATTGTTTCTGTTCCAAATGACTCAAATCATGAAAAACTTCGAGTATGTAAGTATCAAGTCATTGAAACTATGAAGGACGAAGGTCTTCTTAATAGTGGTTATCATAATCCTATATCTTATGATGAGGATGAGGATGAAGATAACTACGATGATTATGAAGATGAAGATGATGAAAATAACTACTAAAAGTAATTAGGATAAGAAATATCTTATAGCTTAAATTAAGGCACAATCCAGCAATAATATAAAAAATCAAACTTCTAATTTGATGATCTTGTGCCTTGTTTTCTTTTTTATCTAGGAAGGGATAATAATAGATATTACAATTAATATAAAAGATTTATTTTCTAGTAAAGAAAAACTATTGGATATTCATAAAGAAAACCCTTTCTCCAAAGAATTTAAAGACAAAATTTTTCCTATCTCTGAAGAATTTTATATTCATCAAAATGAGATTGATAACTATATTTTTTTAGAAAGATATATCGACTTTAATTCGATTGATTTGATAAAAGAAGTTAAAGAAATAGTTTCAAAATTTAAAGAAGAAGTTCATTGTTTTGATTTTGCAAATAAAACTTATGAATCTGATTTTCCTATCTATGTTAGTAATCAATTCTATGGATTTTTACTCCATTATATTTGGGCAGTTTACCTTTTATTAGAAAAAAATAAACCTAACAGAGATTATAAATATTTTTCTGGACTATTAGATAGTTTTCTACTAGAAACAAAAATTACTGTTGAAGTAATATCTCATGTTTGTTTCTTGGGAAAACAACAGATGAAAGAATATATATATTCATATTTAGTTACTCGTTCTAATAAAGAGATGAATATATCTTTATTAGAAACATCTAAATTTAATTTTGATGATCCTTTATCATCTTCTTTATCATTTAGAATTTCAATATAATACACTTTCCTCTTTTCTTCTATCAACTTATGCCTCGCTTCTTCTATCGTTGAAAGGATCGCCTTTTGAGACCTGAATCTTGGACTCAGTTATTTGAAGAAAATCTTAGTAAAGTCCCTTCTCCAGATAAAGACGTAGAAGAATATATAATTGGTGATAAGTCATTTAAGATTCAGCAAGGGTGTTTAGTAACCTATAATGGTAATCATGTAGCAATAAGAGTTGGGCTTTTTGATAATAATTTAAATCTAACTATCTTCTCTGCTGAAGATTGGGTTAAGTTCATAAAAGAAACAACATCTTATTTTGAGCCTATTATTGTTTCTTATATTTCTTCATGTCCTGTAGTTCCATCGCCTCCTCTAACGTATTCTAATTCTCAATTAAACATTGAACAAAATCAAATTCTTGTATTTAGAAATACTGATGGATATATAGTAAGAGTAAGGTTTGGAGAAACTTCTAAAAGAATTTCACCCAATATCATTATTAATGATAAAGAGAAAGAAATTCTATCTACTATTAGTATGAATCCAACAGAAAATGATTTAATGTTCACTCGGCTTCGTCCATATATTGATTATACCCATGTTCCCAATATTGCCGAGGGGAGATTCAATGGTCTAGATTCTAATGGGAAATCTGTTATAGGAGAGAGTAATGATCCTAAATGGGGAAAACGAGTAAGACTTCTTACTTCTCCTATTGTAAAATCGACTCTAACAGAAGAGAAAGAAAAACTACTTCAGATTGCCGTATTCCAAGTATCAAAAGATGAAAAGAACAACCCTCTTGATAATATCGCTCTTTATAAGTATAACTATAAGAAAGATAAGATTCGGTGGCAACAGTTTATAGGTGAGTTTGTTCATCATCCTTTATATGAAAAAGAATTAAGAGATCTATATTTTGCTGCTGCAGCTGGTTGTTTAATAGGGAATCCCACTACTCATTATGTTCAAACTATAAACAAACAAACAGATGAACTATTTTGGAGAATGGCTTCTACAGGAGATAAGATAACTGGAATAGGAAAAGCCTTTATCAATAATAAGGAAGAAAATGCTATTATTAAAGGCACTGTTCTTATTTATGATTTCTTAGATAATAATAAAATTGACTTCATAACTATTGATGCCTATAAAGGTTCATCACAAGTAGAATCTAAAAGTAATATTGATTACAGTTTTACTACAGAATATATGGCATCAAATTCACATAAAGTATCATTACCTATTACTATGTTTTTGTATAATAATATTGATTATTCTTTAGAAGATTTTCAAAATATTCTTCTAGGAAATGATACTAAAACTGTTATTGATAGTTTGACTTTCCTTGATGAAAAAGGAAATAAAGTTTTTAAGAAAGCAGCAGATGTATTAAAAATATCTAATACTGCTTTCTTTACTAGTGCAGCATGGGAGAATGGGGTTGATACTCATCTTCTCTCTATTATGAAAGACCATCTTACTCCTAAATATCTAGGTCTATGGAAAGTTCTATCTTCAACAATTAATGAAGAATTTGATTCTGTATTTGTTCCGGTAGATGATATATACAATATAAGAAAAAAACTAGTTGATGAATTATCTATTCAACTAAAAATTGATAAAAGAACTATTTATAAAAATATTTATAGAATGAATAGAGATGAATTTGCTACTTTCTTTGAAGAAAACAATATCCGAGTAAACTTTCTTACAGTTCCAATGATTCCAGGAGTTCATTGTAATTGTAGAATTAAACTATGGAAACATAACTCGATTGGGATTTCTCCAGAGCTAGCAGTTAATCTTACACGAGATAATGATGGAGACTATGGCTGTATTATATTTTCAAATGAACTTTTAGAAAAATCATCTCCACCAAAATCTGTTTTGGCTATGATGTTTAGCGCTATTAAAGTAGCAGATAGAATGAGAAAAACCATATCTACTCCGTTTAGTGGTGACAGTCTTACTTTGGGATATAAGGGAGCAAAGAGAAGTTTATTTGTTGGAAAATCACACCACTTGGTTCATTATAATTTCTTTAGGTTTAAAGATTTATCTAAAAATAATATTCCTGATACTACTTTATCTTCTTATAACTTAAACTCACTTAAATCTAAATTTGGAACTACTGGAGTATTTGCTTATCTATATCATCTTCTGCAACATCAAGCAATAGGTGAAATAAGCTACTGTAATAAAGGCTATATAGAAGAACTATTAGAAAATATAGAAACTACTAATATAATTATGCCAGAAGATATGGCATTAATAAATTATCCACAATACTTTTCATCTCTATCTACTAGTAAAATGTCAGGAAGTTTAATTAACTTTATAGAAACTGCCTTAAATACAAAGCCTATTGAAATAGAAGACAATAGTAATCTTATTCATAAGAAAATTCTTGACAGTATTACAAAATTAGGCTTTCCTAAATTTCTTACTGATTCTCATGGAGAAATTATTGCTGAGTTATTAGGCTATGATTATAAACAAAATAAAGAAGCTTGGAATGCGGTAAATCAACATGCACTTCCAAGATTAGAAAATGAAACTTGGTATAATTATTTTTATAGAAAAGCAGACCTAGTTGTTCTTGCTAAAATAGAAGATGAAGTAGTTCCTCATCTATTAACAAGATTATCTTATAGTAATCTTGATTCTATAGGTCTGTTGCTTTCTATTCTTGATAGAAAGAAACAGCTAAATAATTTTAACTCTATTACGAAATCTCTTCTTTTAGAGACTACTCAAACTTAAAACCGAAAAGGAGATTGACTTAGTTTATTTTTTATGTTATGATTACTTTGGGTTCATCACATAAGCAATTGCTTAACAAATGTCTTTATTGACAAGAAAGAAAAATAATAATAATGACTACAGAATCTAATGAATTTGCTCTCTTTAATAGTGCAACAGTTGGTGGCATAGTAACTTGGGAACCAACGGTAGATACCTTTTCAACTGACAGAATGAAGTTCTCTAGTGTAAAAGTAAGTGTTCAAACTAGAGCAGAAAAAGGGAAAATTGTTCAAGTAAAATCAACTTTCCCAGGTAGTTTTGGTAGTAAATCAGGAGTGAGTTTTGCTAAAGACGCTAATGTAATTGCGACAGGAGAAGTAAATTCTTGGGTCTTTACTCCAAAGGATGATAGTGGACCAAGCCGAGTTCTTCTCTCGGTAAAAAGTAGCGGATTAAGTAAAACAGGAATTACAACACGACATATTTCAGTGAGTGAAAATCCTATCTATGTAAATAGTGTTATAATTTCTGGAGTTCCGATTCTTTCTCCATTAACAGGGAAAAAAGTTGACACCTTTGATAAGACGAGTGTTTTCTATTTCTTGAATGCTCTTGTAGAAGAAAAAGAAAATAGAAATACAATCTTTCCAATAGTATTTTCGCCTGAATCATTTTCACCAGATATTTCTTTTTCTAATGATACTGTCTATACCTTTACTGGAAGATTTGCTGGAATAAATCTAGAAGAAAAGATATGGATGGATGTAATAGAAACAGATTCTGTCACAATCACTGGAGATCTTAAAAAGGTTTCTAGCCTTACTCTCCCTCCGTCCTCTGTAATGTAGAGCCTACCTTGAATAGGGAAGAGATACCCAATGTCTCTTCCCTATTTTTTTATTCTAACCCTTCTTGACTTGATAGGAAAAATCTATATGATAATATTAGAATCAAATATTATACTATCTAACCCTGAACATTATAAATGGGCTAATGCTCTTGATCTTCCTTTTATTGAAGATCTTCCCTTTGAGCCTAGTGAAAAATGTTTTCGAGTAAAAAATGACGATAAAGGTATTGATATCGCTACTTTATCTATTATATTCTTTACTAAAGGGATTTGGTCCTCTGCTAGTATAGATTTAATAAAAAACTTTCTTAAAGAACGTATTGAATTATATGATTTAGATCTTATTTTAAAAGAATTAATTATCTGTTTTTCTAGTGATAAAAAAACTTTATCTAGCGATCTATTAGATTTAACAAAGGAATTAGAAGATGTGGCTACAATATTTCTTGAGAACGGTAATTAAAAGTTTAACCTATACAACATCTAGTATGGTAATTAAAGAAATTTTTAATTCAATCCGTAATAAAAAATATCATAATAATTCCAAATATAAACAAACAAAAGGGAAGGAATGGCATTACTAAATGAAAAATATATCATTTAGAGTTAGAGAATTTATCTCTGTCAATGAAGAAGAATTTGATATCTCCTTAACAAAATCCACTGAACCGTTTGAAATAGCAAGCCAATTAGGGCTTTTGTCAGCATCGCTTAATGATATTTCTGAAAAGATTCAAGAAACTTTAGATGAGATATCAACAACCGATTCAAGTTTTAGTTATGAAAAAACTATGTTAGAAACTGATGAATTAATAGAAATTGCTAATGTTAAAAACACTAACTCTAATGACTCTAGTAAAAAAATTACTGTTGATCATGCTAAAGGCTCAGTAAAATCTAACTTAATTGACAGAATAGAAAAAGTAGCTAAACTAGAAGAAAAATCAATTAAGTTAAATACTAGACTACGGGCATTACTAAACTTACAAAAAGTAAGAGAATCACAAATAATGATTAGGCAATCGATAGGAAAATCTTTAAATATTATTCAAGAAAAAGGCTATCATGTCTAAAATATTTTATAATAATTCTCTGCATCTTTCCTCTGGATATCAATTGAAATATAAAATTGATGATGTAACTGGAACTGCCAGTTCTATGATACAGAGCAAGCCATTTAATCTTTTTCCTAGAAAAGAAATTCTTGAGAAAGCTGATATTCTTCACTTATTTAGATTCCTTAGTGAATATATGTCAGTTGCTTTTCCTAAACAGACTATTGATGAAAGATATGGAGGAGAAGAAGAAGAAGATGATGATCAACAGCAAGAGCAAAAAAATAAAAAGAAAACTAATATCCATCATAATTATATGTGATTATAATGAGAATTAAATCTTCTGATTACTTATTAGATATACTAGAAGCTATTTCTAATGAGAATAATCGGGAAATTTTAGACCTTTCCAATAAGACATTTTTCTCCTATGTCAGTAGAGATATTTCTTGTGTAATAAATGAATCTTCTGGAAAATTTTCTTCGTCTATATATATCTTTAAAAATCTTTTCTTTATCTTATTCAATAATATCACTATAAGTCTAAGTAATAATGATTATGCTGAAATAGAACTACTTATAGAAAAAAATCCACTTGTCTTTTTATATTATTTAAATCTTTCTAGAGAAAGAACTTTTCAATTTAATAACATAAAAGCTTTTGGGCATTGGAACATTTTAAAAAAAGATTTTACTTATAGTATCTATCATTCTATTGAATACAGCTCTTTAGACCGCGTATCTAATACTACGGAATTTATAGATAAATTCTATAATTTAATGAAAAAGGCTATAGAAAATAATAAACTTTCCGAGCCTAGTAAATATATCCCATTATTTATTTTATCTTTTAAGGGAAGATTAAGAAAAGATATCTATTTCCTGGAATATTTAATAAAAGAATATAAATATGGAGTAATGTCCATTTTTGTTAGTGAATCTTCTCATAGGTTTCCATCAACTAATCTTCTTAATCAAAACATTCCTTTGCCGCTTATTTTAATAAAAAATTTTCTTAATGATTTTGATTATATTTTATTAATTAATTCTATTATAGATATGTTTTCTTGTAGAAAAATTGATTATACCTCTAATGGAAAGATATCGCTTCCTTCAGTTCCTCGCATTATTGGCAATATTATTAGCCTATTTGAGAGAATAAAAATTTATCCAGCAACTATAAATTATATAAACAAACCTACAGAAAAAATGCTTTCTATACTAAATAACTTTTCTAATAAAAATTCTTCATTAACAGAATTATATAGTGAACTTAATAAATTTATAGATAAAAATAACTATCTTAATGCGATACTTCTTTTATCATTATATTTCTTCTATGCTTTTGTACCAATCAATATGAATTATCTTTGGAAAAGCCCCAATAGTTTAAATTATAAATTTAGACGTGTTTTATATCATTTATTTTATTCTTATGTTGATGATCTATATTATAGCGATGATGATGATGATGATAAGAAAAAAAATAAAAACATTAATGGTAAAAAACTAAAAATAAGTTTTCCTTTTATACAAGAATATAGAAAGATATGTAAACAGTATCTAGTATCTGATTCTTTTTTATCTCTTAAGAAAACGGATAGTGTTACTAAAATTATAATTTCTGATCTAGTTCTTAATTCCGATTTTAACTATGATCTTTTAGAAGATTTGCCAGAAGAACAAGCAATACAAATAATAAATACTGTCAAGTATTTATTTAGGGGATATTGGGCATTTGGAGTAGAAAATATTGGATTATTTAAATGCTTAGGAGAAAATAAACTACTGGAGATAATATCTTCTTCTAAATTTTATAATATTTCTGATATAATAGCACGGAACCTTAAAGAAAAATGCCCAATATCTATTTCGGTAATAAATAAAATTGGAGTGACTAATAAAAATGACTCAGTCATTTGACTATGAAAAACTAAGATCAGAAATCAGCAAAGAGTTTGGAATTCAACCAAATAAATGTCTTCTCAGTTTAGATGAACATTCCTTGTATGAGGATGTTATCCCAACTGGAATTCTTTCACTTGATATAGCCCTAGGGGTAGGAGGATATCCTAAAGGAAGAATAGTTGAAATCTATGGAGCAAATTCTGTAGGAAAAACTCTTCTATGCTTGGCGGCGTTAGCACAAACACAAAAGGCTATTCCTGATATCCCTTGTGCCTTTCTTGATGTTGAACAAACATTCTCTAGGGAATGGGCAAATAAAAATGGAGTTCTTACTGATAAAGACCATCTCTTATTTTTCCAGCCCGATTATGCCGAACAGGCTCTTGAGCTTGTAGAAATACTAGCCCGGAATAGTGTTCCCCTTATAGTAATAGATTCAATTGCTGCTTTAAGTCCAAAGATAGAAACCGATCAGGAATATAGCGATAGTAATATAGGGCTTGTCGCCCGATTATTAACCAAAGCATGCAGAAGATTCCCCCCAATAATTAGTGAAACAGGAACAATAATTATCTTTACTAATCAAGTAAGAGATAAGATTGCTACTGGAAGACCTGGTTTTGGCGGTCCTCTTACTACCACTCCTGGTGGTCATGCTCTACGTCATGCAGCGAGTATAAGATTAAGCCTTTATAGTTCAAGTGAATCTACTATGAAAGATGAAGATGGAAATGTTGATGGTAAAAATATAAATATAACTGTTGTTAAAAATAAAGTAGGACCACCAAGTAAAACATGTAAATTTACTCTTGATTTTCAACAAGGCATAGACCCAATAAGAATTCTTATAGAGATGGCAATAGATGGAAATATTATAAAGAAATCTGGCACATGGTTTACCTTTGATGAAAAGATGGCAATTGCCGATAAGTTCCATGGGAAAGATAATATGCTATCTTTTCTTAAACAGAATGAGAATTTAATTCCAATCTTAGAACAAGATGTTAGAACGAAATATGATTTATGATACAGTCATTTCTATTATTAGTAGTATAAAACCATGTAAAAATCCACGAGAAGTTTATAAAAGTCTTTCAATAAAATCTCCAGAGTTTGATAAATTTTTATCATATGCTCTGGAGATTTTTATTATTGATTATGAAATTCTATGCCAATCATTATCTCACTATATTAAAGAACATCTAGAGCGCCTTCTAGTGTTTTCCGATAAATCTTTATGGAAGTTTTGTTTAGAAACAAAACCAACATCACAGTCGGAAATATTTTTATCTATGGCTTATGCTATTATAGGACTTATAAGAAAACAAGAATTAACCTTAATAGGAAAGATTGATATGTTTCAAGAGTTATGGAAATATTATAAAATGGGCTGGCCTGTTATCCCTCAAAACGGTCGAGTCCCATTAATTAAAGACTATCCTAGTTATGCCTATTCTCTCCCCCCAGAAGATCTGGTTCTTAGTTGGCGAGGAACAGAATTTAATGGAATAGGACTTATTCTTGGACCATATGTAAACTTATCAGTAGTAGATATTGATTTAGGGCATCCTAATAATAATTCCTATCTTTGGTCTACTGATTTAGATTCCCCAATGATAGCTAAAACTCAAAGGGGAGGATATCATATTTATTATCTTAGAACTTTACCATATGTAAAAACATGTCAAATAATTCCTGGCGTAGAACTTCTTGCCGATGGTAAAAAAGTTACTCTTCCTCCATCGCTTGGCTCCTATTCTTGGTTAAGTTTCTATCCCTCGGAAATAACTCCTCTGCCATTTGATATGGTTACAGTGACAAGTGACTCTTATAGAGAAAACTTTATAGAGTCCTTTAAATCTAGTAATAAAACAATAGAACAACTAGCAAGACTAGTTCCTAATGTAACTGAAGGAAATAGAATAGGCTATGGAGTCAAGCTTGTTTCTCGACTAGTCCTTCGTGGGATAGAAGATGATGAAAAAATTAAAGAAACTATCCGTTTGTGGAATTATAATAATACTCCACCATTAGAAGAATATGAACTTGAAACAGGAGTATTTGGAGCAATAGAAAGGTTTAGAAGAAATGGAAGATAAAAACATAGATGCCCTTGAAAAAATTAAACGGGCAAAGATAAGTATTTTATTTGACGAACCTTTCTATAGCGGACTTATCTTTTCAATGAAGGATATTTTAACCTATGATGTCCCTATTGGCGCCACCAATGGAAAAGTAATCTATTATAATCCTGATGCTATTATAAAAATGAAACATGAGGAAATTAAATTTCTTATTTATCATGAGATTTATCATTGTATTCTACATCATATAACAAGAAGACAAAGCCGTATTCCTATCATATGGGGAATAGCGATAGACTATGTAGTAAATGCTATTCTAACCAAATTTTCTTTAGGAAAAATGCCAGAAGAAGCCGGCAAATTAATTGGAATACTTAAAGATGAATATCGAGACTTAAGTGCGGAAGTCATTTATAATAAACTATTGGAAGATAAAGACTTCATGGAAATGATACAGGGACAGATTTCTTCTATAATTATAATAGATAATAATTTAGGACATAATGGTATTTATGATAGTCATCTTGACTTAGACAAAGAACAACAACTAGAAACAGAATGGGATATTAAAGTAATAGCAGCTTCATCTTTAATAAAGGATCAAGGAAAAATCCCATCAGAAATAATAAGACTAATAGAAAAAATCAAAGCTCCAGTTATGAACTGGAAATACATTCTTCTAAGATTCCTACGAGAATGTGATAAATCTGATTATAGTTGGACAAGACCCAATAAAAGATTTGTTCATAACAATATTTATCTTCCTTCGTTAAAAGGAAGAGCAACAACTGAAATTGCTATTGCTGTCGATACTTCTGGCTCTATGTCAGAAAAAGAACTTGAAGATGCAATAGGAGAAATTTATGGAATATTGTCATCAGTAAATATATCAAAACTTCATTTTATGAGTATTGATGCTGGAAAAGATAATTTACCTAATAAAACATTAGTTATAAATAGTTGGCAATTAAAAAGCCCTAAAACAGTTGTGGGTTTATTAAAGAAATCATTAATAGGTGGTGGGGGGACTAGTTTTATTCCTGCATTCAATTATATAAAAGAAGTAAAAAATAATATTAAAGTTCTAGTTTATCTTACTGATGGTATGGGAGATTATCCAGATAAAAATGAAGTAAAAATTCCTGTTATTTGGGTTTTATCTTCCAATGGAATTTCTTTTGAAAGAATTCCATTTGGTTCTGTTGTTAGATTACCTTCTACTACCCTCTGATAGAAAGGAAATAAAGTTCTATGGCTCTTGACCTTGAAGTAACTCCTAAGGCGCTTTCTAAAATTCTTGAATATGCAATTAAACAAGACAGTCCTGTATTTATTGAAGGAAAACCCGGAATAGGAAAATCAAGTATAGTAAAACAAGTCTGTCAAAAATTTGATATTAATCTTATTGACCTTCGTCTTCTTCACTTTGAGACAGTTGACTTACGAGGACTTCCATCGGTTAGTGATGGAACAACTAAGTGGAATCGCCCTGATTGGTTTCCTGTAAATGTTCCACTAGGAAAGAAAACACTTATCTTTTTAGATGAAATTAATGCTGCCCCAGAAACAATTCAGGCAGCGGCATATCAAATTATTGGAGACAAAAGAATAGGAGAACATATACTTCCAGAAGGAACTCTGGTATGGGCGGCAGGCAATAGTATTGACGATCATGCGGTTGTTTATCAAACCCCTAGCCCATTAAGAAGTCGCTGGACTAGAATTAAAGTCAAAGCCGATCCACTTGAATGGCAAGATTGGGCAATGGATAATTTAATTGATTCAAGAATAATTGCTTATCTGCATGAAAAACCAAATTATCTAACTGACTTTGATAGAATTGAGGAACCTTCTTTTGCAACTCCTCGTGGATGGGAAATCCTAAGCAAATACCTAACAAACGGAATAGCTGATTCTTCTAATAGTGAGAGTATCGATCTATTCTTACATATAGCCGCAGGAACAGTAGGAGAAAATATAGGTGGAGATTTTGTAACTTATTGTAAATATTTCCATGGAATTCCTCGAGTTGAAGATGTTCTTGAAGGGAAAATTGAATTTATCCCAATAGATAAACCTAGCCTATTCTACGGATTTTGTACTAGCATTGCTATGAGAGCACATTCATCATACAATATTAACAATAAAAATAAATGGATTAAGCCTATATTTAAATATGCAAACTCTATCCCTGATTCTGCCGCTGATATTGCCGCTATGATAGGATATAAAGCATTCAAAATTAATGGTAAAGCGGTTCTTTCACAAATACAAAAAATTACAGATAAAGATAACCCTATTAGAATTTGGATGGATAAATATCAAGGATTATTTATCTTTGATGAAGATGAGAATACTATTACTAAAACTTGAACATATAGGAGAACAAAAATGTTCGTCGTTGGTAATTACTATGATGTAACGATAGATTTAATCCCCAGAATAGATTTGGTTGAATGTAAATGTATGGGGATTAATTCAGATAATAATGTGACTTTTATCTCATTTAAAACATTTATTGAGGGAAAAGAAACCTATATAAATGTAAATACCCGCCATATTATTCTATTTGTACCATACCCTAATAGAGTAGATAATGATAAATCAATCAGCTCTTAATGCTTATAATAAAGGAGGAAGTTATTTATATAACCCATATGAAGATTGTTTAACGACTTATCTAGATTTAAAAAATACTTCTAAAAATATTGTTACTGAAAATTGGGATGGGGATTTATTTTTTCCTCATAGTTATGGTAAAGATAAGGTTCGTCATTGTCTTAGTAAAGATTCAATGAGAATTATTTCATCTTTCTTACCACTAACTATGACAAAAGCAGCAAATCCTAAATTTAATTCTCTTATGGATTATCTTCCACCATATTCAATAGAGATAGTTACTGCGGCTACATGCTATCTTCTCTATAATAAACAAAAATTAGAAACAAATAATAACTGTTTTTCTAACATTAGTTCTAATAAGTTTCGTTTTATTTCCACAATAGTTTCTATATTAGAAAAAAGCTCTAGTGTGACATTTCAAGATCCAGTGATAATGTTTGTTTTCTTACTATGTGATTGTGCCATTCTTTCTGGGTCTAATATATGGGGATATCATAAAGAAAAGACTAATGATGGAATTCATATAGAAAACTTTATAGAAGAATTTAATAATCTTATTGATAAAATTCCTTTATCTATTAGAAAGGAAATTATTTGTGTATAAAAATAGAACCACGCTATCTAACTATGAAGAAGAAACTATAATAAGTTTTTCTGAAGATAGTAAAGTTGCCTCAGTTTATACTGCTGCAAAACGAGTAGCAAATAAAATTATTCGCTCTGGTGTTAAACCAATAAAAGTTTTTAAAGACAAAAAAAGACAAATTAATGGCTGGATTTTTCAAATAGAAACATTTAACATAATTATTAAACCCGGTAAGACCGCCTACCGACTTGGAGTTAAGTCAAGAAAAACTACCCAACTTATAGAAGAAGAAGAAGAAGAAGAGAGACCTGAATAAATGACTAGTATTTATTGTATGATTCCTAAAATAGAAAACAGGTTTGTAAAAATAAAAAGTAACAACTCTTATGGAATAGTTGTTTTCGAAAGCTGGTATTCTAAGTGTGGTCTTTTTAACCTTGAGAAAAAAATATCAGTTATATCATTAGAAGAAAAAGATAGTTTTTCTACCTATTTTCTTTCATCTGGAGATATAGTTTATTGTGAAGATATTTTAGAGAGTACCAATTATAAGCTTCTAGCGAAACTTTCTCTTCCAAAAAATTATTATGATAAGCTTGGGCTATTATAATGAATCTTGCTGAAGAAATTTATAAAAAGATTTACTTTCGTGATAATGGCAAATGTATTTTATGTAAATCAAAAACCAATATTGAATGCCATCATATCATTCCTAGGTCACAATTTTCTTCTAAAGATATCGACCGTGATTTAGAAAAAAATCTTTGTATTTTATGTAGAGGTTGCCATAATAATGCTCACACTAAAACATTTCGGACCATACTTTTAGAAAGCCTTAAAAAGAAATATAAATATGATTATAGTATGAATCCTTGGGCTAAATTCATTAAGCCTTCCAATAATGCCGATCCTTCTTTTGTTGCTTATAAAATAGCAGAAAGATTTGAATACGAAGGCTTTGATCTCAAAAATTTTAGGAATAAAGAATAAATGTATTTCCCTTTGCATCTTCATACAACCTACTCTACAAGTGATGGATTAAGAAGCCCAAAGGATATTGCTAAACAAGTTAACTTATTAGGACTTCTAGGTGCAGCAATAACTGATCATGGAAGATTAAGTGGATATCCTCTATTTTATAAAGAGTTTAAGTCGCTAGGGCTTGTTGCTGTTCCCGGGATAGAAGCCTATGTCTATAATGAGATTTTAAAGAAAAGAACTCACTTAATTCTCCTAGCAGGAAATCAACAAGGATTAAAAAACCTTTATAAAATATCATCTAAATCATTTGAAAACATATTTGAAGGGAGACCTTGTGTTTCAAGAGAAAACCTAGAAAAATATAATGAGGGAATTATTTGTGGTAGTGCCTGTATGGGTGGAGAGCTTCAAAGATTTATTCTTGCCGATGATAACTTAAATGCAAGAAAGATTATGGATTATTACTATCAAGTATTTAATAATGAGAGATATTATCTTGAGTTTCAGAATCAAAATGATAGTATTAATATAAATCATAACTATGTAACAATTCTTAATTGGTTTTTAGATAACAACTTTAATAGAATTCCTATTGTAGCTACTGCCGATTCTCATTATAGTTGTTCCAGTGATAAAGAAGTTCACGAAATTGTTATGAACTCTACTGGGAAATCAGATATGTTAGAGGCATATCTTGGCGACTTATCTATATTACCAGAAGAAGAATTCTTAAAGAAACTTCAGCTAGGTATTAAAGAAGACGTTTATCCATTTCTTAATGCTACTAATGATATTTATTCTAGGCTAGTTGATATGGGTGTTAAGGAAATTAATCCATTTAGAACTACTATTGCTATGCCAAGATATAATAGCAATAATGAAAATATAAGTAATAAAGAAATTATTACTGAGATATGTGAAAAGGAAATCCGACGACGAGTTCCTGCCAATAAAAGAAAAGAATATATTACTCGCTATAAATATGAGTTAGATATTATTGATAGAAAAGGATTTAGTGAATACTTTCTTATTGTAGCAGATTATGTTGCTGAAGCAAAAAGAAAGGGGTTCTTAAAGGGACCGAGTAGAGGAAGTGCTGGCGGGAGCTTAGTAGCCCATTGTCTTGGCATTACTGATATGGATCCAATTGAATATGGACTTCTATTTGAAAGAATGCTCCATGAAGATCGTCCAGAAAATAAACCACCTGATTTTGATCTTGATTTTGACCCGCTTCAAAGGGAAGCACTTATAGGATATATCTCTGAAAAATATGGTAGTGATAAAATCTCACGAGTAGGGACTTTTCAAGAATTAAAAATTCGTGGGGTCATTAAAGAAATAGGTCGAGCCTTAGAATTATCTCCATCAATAATAAATGATATTACTACAAGAATTCCTGATATGAATAAACAGGGTAATCCTACTACAATAGAAGACCTAGTTTCATTAAATCCATCAGGTAATTATGAGTATCCTGAGATGAGTAAATATTTTCAAGATACTTCGTTAGATAAGTTATGGGAAACAACTAATTTAATTTCAGGTATGGGAATTATAAAATCTGAGGGAATTCATGCTAGTGGAATAGTGATATCGAGTGACCCTATTGAAGACTGGTGTCCTACAAGACTAGCTATGACAGATATAGGGCTTGTTAAAGTAACTCAATATGATATGAATATTCTTCAGGATATAGGGTTTATTAAGTTTGACTTCCTGAAATTAACTACTATAACTCTTCTATATAAAATAATACAGTTAATAAAAAAAAATCACAACAAAACAATAAACTTAGAAGACATTAGCCTGAATAGTAGTGAGGTTTATGATCTTTATGCTAGTGGCAATACTCAAGGAGTATTCCAACTTAGCGCAGGACAAGGAATCCGTGATTTCTTTTCTAGGTTAAAACCAAAAACTATTAAGGAAATTGGCACCGGTCTTGCTCTTTATCGACCTGGACCAATGGATTATATAACAACATGGGCTAGTGGGAAAAAACATTCATCACTAGAAGAATTTCTACTACGAAGAGATAAAAGATCAAAGGTTGAGAATATCCATCCTATTATTGACCCTATATTAGAATCAACCTATGGATTATTAATTTTTCAAGAACAAATCATTTCTATTGCAAAAGTAATAGGTTATTCTGCTGCTGAGTCAGATAAGTTTAGAGAGGGAGTAGGGAAGAAAGATAAAGCAAAAGTTGATTCCTTAAAGCCTATTTTTATTGAGAAAGCCACAGAAAAACTAGGCAATCTTAATATAGCCCTAAGTCTTTGGAATACGATAGTGACCTATGCTCGCTATGGATTTAATGTTCCTCATGCAATTGCCTATGCAATATTATCATATTATACTGCCTACTTTAAGAAGTTCTATCCAACTGAATTCTATTGTGCTTCAATAGATATTGAATCAAAAGATTCAAGAGATAATATGATTAGACTTATCTCCGATGCTAAAACATATTCACCTGAAATAAAGATTCTTCCCCCTAGTCTTACTTTATCTAGTGAAGAATCGACTGTTGAAAAAAAGAATATTAGGCTTGGATTTAATATTTTAAAGGGAGTTGGAGAAACAGGGACCAAGTTTCTCCAGTTTGAGAACAACCAAAGAGTGTTCTCAAGTTATAGTGATTTTATAAATAGGATTGACTTTAGAAAAATTAATGGAAGCGTTCTTGAAAAAATACTTCTTACGGGTATGGGAGAAAATCTTTTTAAAGATGAAGAAGAAAAAAGAATTGCCATTACCTCAATACCTTACTTAAAAAACTATTTCGAGTTTAAAGATAAAATGGGAAGTAGCAATTTAGATTATTTCTCTACCTTTAATGATATGATTAATACCAAAATTGCTTTCTATTCTGGTAGAAAATCTACTGAATTTAATCTGAAACAACTTGAAAAATGGAAAGAAATACAATCATTAGTCGGCAATAAGGTTATTGAAGAGTCATTAATCTTGAAGGCAGAAAAAGATTTATTTGGGTTTTATATCTCAAGTAATCCTCTTGACTACGTTAGTAACGAATATAGTAATTCTTCTATCCTTAAAATTAATGAAATTACTTCTGATATTAAAACCGCCTCACTTATTGTTCTTATTGATTCTTTAGAAAAGAAGACCAGTAAGAAGACAAAAACTAGTTATGCTATTGCAAGACTAACCGATCCTACTGATTCTATTGATGCCATGGTTTTCTATGGGAAAAATGTTTCAGAAGAGATATTTGTAGAAGGAAATATTTTAAAGGTAAGAGTAGGCATTACTCATATCACGGAACAAGGAAGTAAGAAGTATAGAGTTATTTCTGCTAGTCTTATTAGAGGTGCGGCTTCTCATCAAGATAATACAAATGAGATTATTTTAGATATTTCTAATTATTCATTTGATAGAATATTTTCGTTAATATCTTCTATAGAGTCTTTACCCTATGGCGATACTAAAATAATTCTTTCCGCCGGTAAAAGTAAATCTTTAATAGGCACTATTCCTTCAGGAAAAGAGCATATTTTAGAGACTATCTAATATATTGTTAAAGTACCTGCCTACATTTTATAGAAAGAAAAAGATATGAGCCTGGTAAAAGAATTTGTAGATGAATTTAATTTATATAGAGGAGTATTATACAGAGGAATATAATGGAAAATTCAATTATACTAGGAGACGGTATAGAAGGTTTAAAAAAAATTGAAGAATCTTCTATTGATTTAGTTTTTACAGACCCACCATTTGGAATTACTTTTAGTGGAAAATCATCTGTATATAATCGAAATCAAAATATGGTTATAGGAGAATATAGCGAATGGGACGAAAATTCTTATAAAGAAAAAACAGATCAATGGATATCTAATGCTACAAAAATTATTAAACCAACAGGATCTTTAGTTATAGTTTCTGGATGGACAAATTTATTAGACATCCTTCAATCTTGTAAAACAAACAATCTAATTTTAAAAAACCATATTATATGGAAATACCAATTTGGTGTTTATACGACTAAAAAATTTGTCTCATCACATTACCATATCTTGTGGTATGTGAAAGGAAAAAAATACACATTTAATAAACAATATGAAGATCCTAAATTAAATTATAAAGATATGGAAGATGTATGGGTTATTTCTCGTCCTTATAAAAAAAAGATAGAAAAAACTCCCACTTGTCTTCCAGAAGAATTGGTAGAAAAAATTATTTGCTATTTATCAAATGAGGGAGATATCATTGTAGATCCTTTTACTGGATCGGGGGCAATACCAAGAATAGCAAAAAAAAGACAAAGAAAATTTATAGCCTATGAAATTGATCCTGTAATCCATTCCTATGCAATAAAATATTTAGATATATAATAGTATCTAATACAGAAAGTAACTTGATTGAATAATTCATATCTCTCACAGGAATTTTTAGATAAATACAAAGATATCCATCCGCCATTTGGCGGTAATGGATTAGGTGAATTCGTATTCATCCGGACATATAGTAGATTTCTTCAGGAAAAAAAAAGAAGAGAATATTGGCATGAAGTAGTAGAGCGAGTAGTCAACTTTAGTTTTAGTCTTTATAGTGGACCTAAGACTCAAGAAGAATTACATAAAGAAGCAGAAGAACTCTACGATGCTATATTTAATTTTCGAGTATTTGTAGCAGGAAGGACTTTGTGGGTTGGTGGAACACCAGTATCATATGATTATGGGGAGAGTAATTTTAACTGTTCCTTTTGTGTTATAGATAATTTTTCTGCTTTTCATGATGTATTAATCCTACTCTCTCTTGGTGCTGGAGTGGGATTTAGAACTCTTAAATCCGATGTTGAAAAACTCCCACAATTAAATACTAATTTTACTACAAAACATACTCGCTATCGTCCAGTAAGAAAAAGCTTTAGAAAAGATTCTACTGTTCTTGACCAAGAAGATTTTAATACATTCCATATTAGGATAGGAGATTCAAGAGAAGGTTGGGCAAAAGCAATACAACTTATCTTTGAAATTCTTTCCAATCCTGAGAATCTAGATAATCTAGATAATCAAATTAATCTTATATTTAATTATAATTGGGTAAGACCATTTGGAGAACCGTTAAAGAAATTTGGTGGAGTTGCCTCTGGACCTGAAGCAACGAAAAAAATGATAGATAAAATACTATCGTTCATTAAATCTTCTAACGGGAAACTTACTACAATAAACTGTCTAGATATTTGTAATTCTATTGCTGAAGGTATTATTGCAGGAAGCACAAGAAGGTCAGCAGAGATAAATCTATTTGATCCAGACGATAAAGAAATAGAAGGAGCAAAGATTAATTACTATGAATCATTTGATCTATCTCATAGAGCAATGAGTAATAATTCTATTTTCTTTAAAGAAAAGCCTTCTTGGGAAAGATTCCAAGAAATATTTAATAATATTAGAGTTAATGGGGAACCTGGCCTTGTTAACGCTGAAAGCGCCAGGAAACGACGCCCTTGGTTTGCTGGGCTTAACCCGTGTGTCCCTGGCGATTCTTGGATTATGACCGATAAAGGACCAAAACAGGTCTTAGATCTAGTTAATCTTCTCCATAAAACCAATGTAGATGGGCAATACTATTCTACTACAGATAGAGGATTTTACTATACTGGTAATAAAGAAGTTTTTAAAATAGAAACTAAGTCAGGTTTCTTTATAGAAGCCACAAAAGACCATAAAATTCTTACTACAAATGGCATGAAAAAAGTAGTCGATATTAATAAAGACGACTATCTTATAATCAATGATACATCAAATAGTGAATGGGATGGGAAATATTCCTTTGATGAAGGATGGCTTGTAGGAAATATTTTAGGAGATGGCTCAGTAGCCAATAAACAAGAAATATGTTATTTAAGATACTGGGGAAAGAATAGCGAATTTATGGCGGCTCTTGCCCTTGAAAGAATAAAATCTTCCGTTGGTTGCAGAAGTGATTGTAGGGTTTCCAATATTAAAAAACCAACAGAATATAAAAATATTCAATCTGCTAAGTGTTATAAATTAACTAGAGAACTAGGATGGGAAAATAGTAAAAAAATAATAACAAAAGAGATAATGCAATCATCTTCTAATTTCCAGAAGGGATTTTTAAGAGGACTTTTTGATGCTGACGGGCATGTAGAAATGGCAGATAATAAGAAGGGAAGTTCAATTCGACTTTCTCAGTCGAATAAAAAACTATTACAATCAGTACAAATAATGCTATCTAATCTTGGAATAATATCTAAAATCTATAAACGTCTAGATGCTAGTGAAAGATATTTGCCCGATACTAATAGAAATCCTAAACTTTATATGTGTAAAGACCTATACCAATTAATTATATCTAGTGGGGATATGCCTAAATATATAGAAATAATAGGATTTGATGATCCTTCTAAAAAAGAACGAGCTAATCAAATACTACAAACTAGAATAAATTCCTGGCGATCTAGAAAACTTACTACTAAAGTAATAAATAAAACTTCTATTGGATATAAAAAAGTTTATGATTGCACAGTACCAGAGACAGGTATTTTTTCATCTAATGGAATAAAAATATCGAACTGTAGTGAAATTTTACTGGCAGATAAAGGAACCTGTAATCTTACATCAGTAAATCTTATGGCTCATGTTATTAATGGAAATACTCTTGACCTAGACCTACTTACAAAAAGCTGTGAACAATCAACTGGTGTTGGTCTTAGAATGACCAATATAAACTTCCATCTTCCAGAATGGAACAAGGTTCATAAGAGAGACCGTCTTCTTGGGACATCTCTTACTGGCTGGATGGATATGGAAGATAAATGTCGAGAAACTATTAATGGAGATATTCGAGTAAGAAGTAATGGTAATGTTTTTACTATGAGTTCATCTCATTTACTTACTTATTTAAGAAAACTTCATCAAGATAAATCTATTTCTTATAGTAAAGAGATGAGAGTTCCTCAGCCTTTATTGGTTACTACCTGCAAGCCCGAGGGCAGTTTTTCTCTTATGCCCTCTGTAAGTCCTGGTGTCCATAGAAGTTGGTCTAGGTATTATATCCGTAGGATAAGAATCTCCAGTGGAGACCCATTAGCAAGAATAATGCTTAATTCAGGACTACCAGTGTTTCCTGAAAATCAGCAATGGGTAAGTGGCCCAGTTAATCCAATTGAGGCAGAAGAGAAATTTAAGTCCCTATCTCCTGAAGAAAAAACTATGGCTTTAAATGAAGCCAATGATTGGGTAATTGAATTTCCACAAACATCACCAACGGAAATGAATTCAAGCCAAGAGTCGGCAGTAAGTCAATTCAACCGCTATCTTGAATTTATTAAGAACTATGCTGACCATAATGTTAGCATTAGTATTTATGTAGGAGACGATGAATGGGACACAATAGCTCAAATGGTCTATGATAATTGGGATGATTACGTTGCTGTAAGTTTCTTTCCTAAATCTCAAGAAACCAAGAAAGCCTACGCTCTTGCGCCATATGAAACTATTACCAAAAAGGAATATGACGAGAGAATGAAACAATATAAAGGTATTGATTATGCCTTACTAGAAGAACTTGAATTTAATGAATATGAAAGAAACCTTAGTGATATAACCGACCCTAGTTGTGCTACAGGAATATGCCCAGTAAGATAGGAATAATAAATGACTTTAAAAGAATTTGCCGATAGAATTAATTCTTTCTATGCTTTAAACCCCGATATAGAATTAGTAATGTATAATGGAACTGGGTTTAGTATTTTTGAAGTAGAGATCGTTCAAGTTGCATGGTTTAGAAATTATATAGACGACTATGGAGATTCTCAAATAGAAATTGTTCTTGAGAAACCTCTTGATACTACTGGATGGAAGAAGATTCTTTTCCTAGAGTAACCTTAGATTTAATTTAGTTATAATAATAACCCCAGAGTAAATGCTTTGGGGTTATTGTTTTAGAAAGAACAATATATGTCATTTGATTCAACCTTTAAAGACGTAAATCTTATAATAACTAAAAAAGTTAAAAACCTAAAAAATGGAATATCTAAAACACATTATTTTGAACTTAATAAATTTTTTAATGATACTGAAACCTCCGAACCTATATTTTATTGGGGACCTGTTGATAGAGAAGAAATAAAAGATGATCTTATTATCTTATGTCAACTTGGGATAAGAGGCAGTTTCTATCTCTATGATAATGATTTAGAGTATATAAACTTCTATGAGATTAAAGACGAAGGGTGTTTTATTTCAGATATAGTTCTAGAAAAAACTAATACTATCTGTTCTTGGGAAAGATCAATTCTAAGGAAAGAAATAAATGAGTAATAGTCCATCAACATTTGTAAATATGGATCTTGTATCAAACTTAAGCATTAAGGATTTAGAAAATAAAATATACGCGACAGAATATTTTTGTCTATCTCCCAATAGACAGTCCATTGAAGCTAAAGATGACTGGTGTAATATAAACGAAAAAGATCTAAAAAGGATTTAAAATTAGATGGGATAAAAAAATAATGAATGAATATAGATTTCTTGGTAGAGCAAATATTGATTTGGAAATAGAAAATAAAGTTTATGCTAATAACCTGACTGAAAGGATAAAATAATTTATGGGATATTCAGTAACAATAAGTGATTGTTATATGGAAGTTTCTTCTGAAAAATCTAATGAAACAATTGATAAAATATTAGAAAAAACCTTCCATGGATTTTATATGAATCCTGATAGGCAAATTGAAATTGATGGCGGAGATCTAGATTCATTGGATGAAGAAGAGTTTAAAAAAGACCTTATTGCTCTGTTCAAGGTTGGAGCTAGGGGAAGTGTTTTATCCTATGATCAATTTTTTGATATAAAAAGATATGAAATTGATGATTCAGGGATAAGGTGCATGAGCCAGGAACTTGTTGATGGAGACATTGATTGGAAAATAAATATTACAGGAGAAAAATCTCTATCTCGATATCAAGAAATTATGCTGGATTTAATCGAAAGCATAAGCTTTAATAGATATTACGGAGAGACTATTGTAAAGTTTCTTAAAGATAATTATTCTATTTGGACTAGCGTAATCCCTGGTGGGATTACTGGACTTATCCTTAGAGATCTTCCTGAAAATGTTTTCCATGCCGATAGTATTTTTATTATGCCTAGCGAGGGAAACTATGACGAATGCAAAAAAATAATTCTAGCAAATAAAGGTCTCCTTCACTATGATGAATTTCATGATTCAAAAGATTATGGAATTAATTATATAGAGCTATGGTGGGATTAAGAATGGAATCAATAAATGATTTACTAGATAAAATTTATGCTCATAAAGATTTCATTGGCGGAAGAATTTTTATTAGAGACGATATTAGAAATCTTTTTAAGAAGAAAATAAAAAGTTTTACAGAAGAAGAGTTTTCTCTCCTTTGTCTTAGAATAAAAAATTTTCGTGACTATTTTGAAGCAGCCTCCTGGTATGAAGATGACAGTATATTCGACGTGTGGAATTCTATCATTCAAGAAATTAAATCCGAGAGAAAGAATAAACGAAAATGAATAACTACGTCTTCTACGGTAGAGAAAATATTGTTATTGATGTAAGTTATGAAGTTAAAGCACGTTCATTCGAAGAAGCTAAAAGAATGTTAGATGATGGGCTTTATGATTTCAATGTTTGTTATGAGGATCTTCCAGATGAAGAAGTTCTTTGTTTTATAGACTATCCATTTGATGAACGATGGGTTGAAATTCTTAATGAAGAAGGTGATCTTATAGAAACTATTGACAACGGCTGGGAAAACTCAAGAAACCTATTAAGTGGTCAGATAAAGATAGATTTTACATAGAAGGAGATTATTTATGGCTATTGAGCTTACCAAGGAAGAAATCGCTCGACTTCTTATTATTATTGATAATCTTTATGGAGATATGTCAGTAGAAGAGATAGGATTTACCGATGAAGAAAATTATATTCTAGACGATGTTGATACTTCAAAAGAAAGAATTGACGAAATAATAAATAATCTTGATAAAGAATTAAATTCTATTAAAAACAAACTTCTAAAGGAATCCAATGAAAGTTAAAGAATTAATCGAGTTTCTTGATAAATCTACGGTATATCATTCTGATATAAATGATCTTTCTATTATGTCTTTAAACGTAGGTGATTCTACCATATTAGAAGACGCAGATATTTGTTGGGTAGGAATAGACACTTATCCTCTTAGGATAAAGCGCAATATTGAACCCGAAGAAACAGATGGCATATGGGAAAAAGTTTTACTACTTGAATAAATTAAATAAGGATAAGCAAAATGCCTAAAGTCAGAATTCTTGCATTCTATTCTAAAACTGAAGATGCCTACTTTAGTAGTCAATTAGATCGTGTCTTTCTTTATGATGGAGTGGCTTTAACCGAATGGTCTGAATTAAATAATGAAGACTGTATAAGGCTAGAAAAGAATCTAGACTTTATATTTTCTAGAATGGTTAAAGACTATCCTGAATTATCTGGCCATACTCCATTCATAGCCATTCAAACCCCTACTCCTGATAAGTTTCCTATTACCCCAGAACTACTTGATAAAGCAGAAGAAGATAAAAGGGAAGAATTTAAAAAGAAGGAAGAAATAGAAAGACTTAAAGAGATTGAAAAACTCCAATATAATCTACAATATTCTTTAAATACAGCGGATGGCTTAAAGTCAAAGATCAAAGAAATAGAAAGTAAAAATAAATGAATTGGAACTCATTATCGCGACTTATTCTAACAAAAAATAACTATGATGAAGTTAATGGAATTCTTAGTAATTGTTGTAATTATTCCTTTGACATTTCTTATGAAACTGGCACTATAGAAATGTGTGATAGTGATCTTATAGAAGAGTTTACCTTTTTTGAAGATGAAGAAAGCTATCCTTCACATGAAAGAAAACTTGTGAAAGACCTACTCCTTCTTTATCGTAGTAAAGTTAGAGGAAGTTTCTTATTGTATTCTCTTTCTACTTTAGATTATATATATAAATACAGCATTACTGATCTAGGAGTAGAAAAAACTGTTCATGAAATTAATTTAGATAATCCTATTGGGTCTAAATTATTTAAGACCATAGAAGAAACCGATGAATATTTTCCAGCATAACCTAGGACATTAAACTATAATGACTAAAAACCTAATCACCTCATTAATTTCTATTTATATAGAATATTCACGAGGAGGAGATCTCCCTCCTAATACTATTGATATCATTAGAGAAACAGTTAGTGAATACCTTTCGACTGAAGAAGGAATTGAAATTAAATCAGCTCTAGAAACTCTTGGTTTTCTAGATATATTTCAAGAAAAAACTATTAGAGTATGGAAATTCCTTGATGCTCCAGAGCAATATAGATCAGTTATAGAAGATCCAAGCGATAAGGATTGGTTAGTTTTTATTCCTAAATCAGTAGAAAAAGACAAAGATGAGATACGCTGGTGGAATTGGATAAGTAAACTAGACTCAATGGAACCTGAATTATTTGATGTAGATAATGGGACAGTAATTATAGGAGGGCACTCATAAATATGTTTTTAAAAGATTTCTATAAACAAGTAGAAGAATTATCTAAAAATCATCCTAGTCTAGATTTAACAAAATTAGATCTATTTATTAATAGCTGGGGACAGAACGAAAGGACCTTATTTAAAACAGAATTAGCCTATAGAAAAGCCGGAGACTATTCTGTAATCTACCATGAAGATAATATTATTGTTCCAGGTGACTTTGTCCCGATTATAGTTTTATCAAGTTAGAAAACCAATGAAAGAAATAGTTAAATTTATCCATGGGTCGTATCTCTATGGAACTAATACCGAAACGAGCGATAAAGACTATTGTTCTGTTCTAATACCTTCAGTCGAAGAAATATTAGAAAGTAAAATAGGTCTTACTACTATTGAGCCTACTCATGAAATTTGTGAAGGAAAAGAAAATTGCGACCATACTAGGTTTGATATATTCGACTTCTTCCATAGAGCGATGAGAGCATCTCCTACTGTAGTAGAATGGTTATTTATCCCTAAAGATAAAATCATTACTTCATGTTGGCAATGGGAAAAGATAATAGAATATAGAGACTCGTTTTTATCTAAACGAGTATATCAATCGTTTCTAGGCTATTCCTATTCAGAAGAAAAGGCAATCTTTCTTCAATCACCTCATATGGGGGATAAAAGAAAGAAGCAATTTGAACAGTTTGGCTATTCTCCCAAGAATGCTATGAATTGCGTAAGACTTCTTCAACAAGGAATTGAATTACTCGATACTAAAACCATTACTTTTCCAAGGACTAATTCTGAATTTCTAAAAGAGATTAAAAATGGAATAGCGAATATTAATTCAATAAAATCCCTTATAGGAAATTTGAGAAAAGATCTTCAACACTCATTTGAAGATTCAGAACTTCCAGATAAGTCGAATGAAAAGGTATGTAAGTACCTATGTTTATATTTAATTACTGGGTATATGACATATGAAGAACTATTCTTATCTGAGCTTTATCATACAAAAGGAATAAACTTCTATAATTTAGCCGATAGTAAAAGATTTCTTATAGGATTACAATGATGAACAAAAGACTTCTGCTTATACTAGAACTACTAAAAGATAACCTACCAGTAATAATCGAGGATAAAGAAGAAAATTTTGGGTTAATTAAAAGTATGAGAATAGATATTATTCCCTTAAAGAGGAATGATTTTTCTAATCTTTGTTCCGACATTAAGCCTCTTAGAGTAATGGCATCAGAAATTGGAGATAGAAATGACGACATTCTTTATGTTCCATGCATAATTCTTTCAGAACGTGAAGAAGAAGAAGTTCATAAAAAGATCCATTTATGCGAGTTTAGCATCTAGGAATAAAATAATAATAATTGAATTTACTACCGATGAAATAAAAAGAATTTTTACAATCTTTGATAATTTAATAAATAATACTGAATGGTATTATCAAGCAGAAATTCTCTTAACTCAAGATGAATTTTTACAAGAGGATAATTACCTAGGAGAAGAAAAGAGTTCTTTTTTAACCTGTGCCGAAGATGAAGTTAAAACAATTAGAGATTCTATTAAAGGATACCTTGACAACCTATGACAGCAGAAGAACTAATAAAAGAATTATCTGTTTTACAAGAACCATGGGATAAAGCCCTAGTTATCCCAGGAAGAGATGATCCTATAGCAACTAATAAGACTGGTATAACTAGAGTATTTATTAAAAGTAAATTTCTAGACCATATTATTTATGCGGGCGAAAGCCCTATTCTTCCCAAGGGCTATGAAAGAGCAGTAATAGTTAGAGGGCTATGAAATGAATGGATATTCGAGATCAATTATTAAAATAATGAATAATGGGAAATATTTTTCTACTATATCTTTCTCCAGTAAAGAACATACGGATAAAATAAAACTACTAAAAGAACTTAATAATGAAATTGTAGAAATTTTTTTTATTAAAGATTCTCCTTCTGGAGAGCCTGAATGTGAATGGTTTGTTCCTACAGGATTTAAGAATGAAAGTGAAAGGGAGAGCGGGCTAATAGTTTTTAGATTGTCAGAAAAAAAATCTCCTTTATATAAAGTCTATCCTGTTGATGATTTCGGTAGAAGAGAAGGCCCTTTTTATCTTAAAGGAGATTTTAGTATTCCATTTATAGTTGATCCAAAGATAAAAAACAATGATTTAATATTAGATGTTTCTTTGGGAAATAATAATAAAACATTTATTTTTAATTTAGATAAAATAAAACAATGAAATGAAGAAGATTGGATCGATATTATGGAGAAAAAAAATAGCAATAAAATTAAAATTATTGCCTATCCTAAGTGTGAAGCAATATTAGAAATTCCTCATGGTAGTTTATTGGAAACTTTTAATGGGACTAAGATTGATAATATAGAATCTACACTTGTAGGTTTAATTGGTCAAATAGAACCTTCTTGTTGGAAAGTTCTAACAGTTCGACCTGTAGATATTAATTCTATAGAAATAGAGGAAGAAGGGTAATATTTTGCTTAAGAGAGAAGATACGGCTTCTCTCTCTGCTTTAAACCCAACTGGTTTAATATTTTATCATGGAATAAGTCAAATAGACAAAACTAGCCAAATAGTTGGTATTATAACTTTAAATTCTGATAACAAGAAGACTGGTAATATGGGCCAGTCATGGATAATTCCCGATAATAATCTTAGTCCTGTTGATAACGCTAGAGAGGGAAGTGATTTTAGTGTTTGTGGCGATTGTAAGCATCGCCCAGAAAATATGGGTTCATGTTATGTAACACTATTCCAAGCGCCACTTCAAATTTGGAAAACTTATTCAAAATATAAGTATCCTGTAATAGACCTTACTACTAGGAATAATTTTCTTTATGAAAGACCTTTAAGGCTTGGTGCCTATGGCGATCCAGTAGCAATACCATTTGAAGTTTGGGAAAGCCTATTAAGAGAAAATAATATAACTTCTACCACTGGCTATACCCATCAATGGAATAATTGTGACCAAAGATTTAAATTTATTCTTATGGCTAGTGTTGATTCTAAAGAAGAATTATCTAGGGCAAGAAAGTTAGGCTGGAGAACTTTTAGAGTTACTAATGACCTTTCTTCTTTAGAGGAAAGAGAATTTATTTGTCCAGCATCTGAAGAAGCAGGAAAGAAAAAAACATGTTTAGAATGTAGAGCATGTGATGGGGTTTCATCTTCTACGCCTAGAAAAGCTTCACCAGTTATTCTAGTCCATGGTGCAAGAAAAACTGGATTTACCATAGATGAAACAGTATAAAATATTAGCAAACTCTACTTTTAATATAAATACAATAATCGAAGACTATCCATTATTGTCTATGGAAATAATAGAAATAATGGATAGCTATCTTAGTATGATTCATCCTATAATAAAGCTGTTAGGAGAAAATAGTTGGATTATTACATATAGTAAATTAGTAAAACATATTTCTCCTGATTATTTTAGCAAAGAACAAGTCCCTATATTTGATTCATCTTATATAAATGGATTTTCTGCTCAGGTTTCTTTTATTAATAATTCTTCTTTATCGTCAAATAACTATATAGATATTAGTATTTTTCCTTATAATAAAAATTTTTCTCTTAGTTTAAGACTGAATTCCTATAATCTTATTAATATTAGAGAAATTAATTTACAAAACTGCTATCCTGAGGACTGTATTAGAAACCTGATATTTTTTCTTACACTGCAAAAACTATTGATATTGAAAGAAGGGAGTCACTTTAATGACCTAGGGATAGAAAAAAAAGATATTCTTATTAACAGCACCATACCTACAAAAAACATGAATTCAATATCAGGATTTTTAATAGATAAGGCTACTGTTGGTATAGAATCTACGTCCTGTTTAAGTTTATCAGAAATAAAAACTTTACTATTCAATATAGGCAATCAAGCCATAGAAGGCTATCCGTGCCTAGAAAAACATTTAAGAGAGAAGATTTATATTCAATGAAGACACAAATTCCGAGAGACACAATCCGTCAGATGCGTCGAACTAATAAGTGTTGGAGATCATTTGCTTGGGAAGATAAGTCGCTAGATGTAGCGACTTTAGTTCATCGGGCACTTAATACCAACAGAAGTGAAGAAGACAGAGTAGAAGTTATCCTAGAAGCTGCTCAATGGATAAAGGATAACAATCCTATTCTGTAATCTTAATTACTTATGAAGTATAATAGGATAGATAGAATAGGCTTTTGTCTATCCTATTATAATTTATAAGTAAAGGATAATTACTAAAATGAATCAGATATTGTCAGAAACTCAAATCTTTTCCGTGTTTTCTGCTATAGAATCTACTTCAAGTCTCACTAGTAAAATAGAAATATTAAGAAATATTTATGAGAAATTTACTGAAGAGGTTGAATGGATTCTTCTTAATATAGTTAGTGGGGAAACGCTTACATACATAGGAGAGAATACTTTATTTAAAATGGCTAAGCCTGGAGAGAAATATATTGCCTCGCTTAGTGAATTTAAGTCACTAATTTCAAACCTTTCAGGTGGGAATCTACGAGGGACACAAGGCATTAATGCAGTAAGAGCTTTTCTATCTCGTACAGACGAATTTCATTTTAAATGGTATTATCGTTTAATACTAAAAGATCTTAGAATTGGGATAGGAAAAACAATAATAGAAAAGATCCTTGGTTTTTCTGTTGATTCAAAGCCTATTGATCCTATGTTGGCTACAAGCCTTGAAGACCTTTCTTCAATAGATTATTTACTTAACGCCCCACTTTTATTAGAAAATAAATATGATGGAATTCGTTGTATTTCAATAGTAGACGATATTACTGCAAGATGTTTTACTAGAAATGGTAAAAGATTATTAAAAGCTGAAGGCTTATTCTCAAAAGACTTGATTAGGCTTGCAAGAAATATAAATGGTGAGTTTAATAAACCCTTTATATTTGATGGAGAAATTTTTGCCAGTGACTGGAATTCATCTGTGAGAATTAATTCAAATAGAAAATCTACCCTAGATCAATCTGAAATAGATGTCCTTAATTATTATATATTCGATATAGTTATTGAAGACACTCCTTTGACTGAAAGAAAAAATATTTTACAAGATGCTATTGATGAAATATCTCTTACTGATTTCCCAAAACTTACTTCAGTCCAGATTGTCCCATATGAAGTAGTAGATATTGACTTTAAAGAAAAAGACACTTTCTTATTATACTGTAATAGTAATGTAAATAATTATGATGAGGGCTTTATACTTAAGGTAGCCGATAGTTTCTATGAATATAAGCGAAGCAAAAACTGGGTTAAAGTAAAACATCATAAAACAGAAGAGTTTTTATGTGTTGGTATTGAAGAGTCAATTAAAAATCCATCTACAGTTAGTGCTATTACGATACAATATGGTAATACAACTGTAAATGTAAGTGGGTTAGAAGACACTGATAGTAAAATCTTCTTTATAAATCCAGAACTTGTTATAGGAAAATATGTAGAAGTAAAACACTATGGTGAGTCTAGTAATGGAAAATTACGACATCCAGTTTTTATTTGCGTGAGAGACGATAAATAAATGAATAGTCTTAAAACATCTAATATTAGTGGGATAGCTATTTTAAAAAGCTACTCACGATCAAAAAAAATAACTAGATTTAATATTGATTCTCCTGATGGAACTAGATATAAATGTTTTACTTTTAATAAAATTAAAATTATCCCAAATATTGCCTATATAGTAAACGGCTATCTTTATAGCGATAATTCTTTTAAAGCACTATCTATTGAGCCATGTGAGAAAGAATATGAAAAAAAGATTCAGGCTATGTGCTTCTTTCTTACTATTAAAGGGATAGGCCCATCTACCGCAGAAAAACTTATAGACTTTCTAGGGCATGATGCTCTTGAAAAAATTATTTCGACTCCATCTATACTAGAGAATATTCCTACAAACATAGCCAATAGATCTATTGTTAATGAATTAATTAAGTCATTTACTGATAAGAAAATTGAGCGAGCCCAATCTACAGCACAAGTAAGCCTTTTTCTTATTAAGAATGGGATAAGCCCCACCTATACTACAACTTTGATAGATAATTATGGACTTAAGGTAGGAGAAATTATTCAGAAAGATCCTTATCTTATACTTTCTTTAGTCCCATCGCAATTTTCTTTAATAGACAAATTAGGAGAAGAATTAGGTATAGCTAAAACATCTCCAAAAAGAATTAATGGAGCAATATATTATAGGCTTAATAATTTTGGCGATGGAAATATATATCATATAAAATCTGATGTAATTGATTGGGTTTATAAATCTCTAGGGGTAGTAACTCTTAATAAAGAAAGTATTAAATCTGCTCTAGACCAAATGGCACAAGATAAAGAAATTGTTTTTGAAACTCTTCCTAACGGAGAAGAGATAGTCTATTCTAAACTATGGTTTAATACTGAAATGGCAATATCTAAAGACCTTATTACAAGACTAAGTCTTGGTAAAAATAGAGTTTTCAATGATCTACAAAACTATCTAAATAAAAAAGTAGGAAATGTTTTAGATCCTGAACAAATTTCTGCTATTTCTACTGCTTTAGAAAATCCTATTTCAATTTTAACAGGATCTGCTGGTTCAGGAAAAACAACTGTAATTAAACACTTAATTGATTTCTTATATTACCATCCCCTAGTGCTAACAAAGAATGGACAACCTACATATATAAGACCAGTTGTAGCAACCTTTACTGGAATTGCCTCTGAAAGAGCAGCACAAATAACTGAATATACTGAATGTAAAACTTTACATAGTCTTCTAGGTATTTATGAAATGAATAGTAATCTATTATCATATACTTCTAGATTTAGCAAAAAGTCTCCTTTGCCATTTTCAGCAATAATAATTGACGAATCTTCTATGGTAGGTATGGATTTGTTTAATATTTTACTATCATCTATTGATAATGATACTAAAGTAATACTTGTTGGCGATTCTCATCAACTTCCTGCTATAACTTCGGGTAATTTATTACATGAAGTAGTAAAGTCAGGAGTTATTCCTCATGTAGATCTGCCAATATCTCATAGAAATAAAAATACCGTTCTTGAGAATGCTAAAAAAATCTGCTATGGAGATAAAGATCTCATTTTTGATGAAGATTTTATTCTATTGGATTTAGAAACACCGTTAGAATATTTAAGATTAGTTTATAATCCTGATAGTGATTTTATCATTACTGGTATTCACCATGGGGAGAATGGAACTATCAAACTAAACAATAGCCTGCAGAAAATTTTTAATAGAAAACCAACTCTAAAAATAGGCGGCGGCTATGGGGTTAGTATAGGCGATAAAATTGTTTCTATGAGAAATGACTATAGGCTTGGTGTATTTAATGGAACCATTGCTAGAGTAATTGATATAGGTATTGATTCAATGACTATTGAACCTTTAATAACAAGAGGATCTTATTCTCCTAAGTCTATTATCGTAAAAGATAAGGACTTAGAGATATTCAATCTTGGTTACGCCCTTACATGTCATAAACATCAAGGAGCAGAGGCTGATACAATTTTTATTGTTTTAGATGAATCTCATAGTGGGGTTTATAGTAGGAATTGGCTCTATACTGCTGTAACAAGAGCTAGAAAGAATGTAGTTCTTATAGGAAATAAGAAAGAAATTGATTATTGTATTGATAAAGAAGATGAATCTCTTCGACGACAATCAAATCTTTCATCTAAAATCATAGAAGAATTTAATAGGAAAAAAGATAAAAAAGAGGAGGAGAAGGAGGAAGAAAAAGTTGGAGAAGATATTCCTAGTGATAAATATTTTTAGCGGGGAAATTCTCTTTGAGTCTAAGTCAATAGTTAAATGTTATTTACATACATTCGCACTTTATCCTATTCAGTTTATTATGTCATCAGTAGTAGTCAAAGAATCATCGTTACTGCCATAATAAAACTCTCTAATTTTCTCTACTGATTTTACTAATATTTTTTTTACTGACGGTTTACTTATCCCTAGAATAGAAGAAATTTGTTCATAACTTTTTTTATCAATATATTTCATAGAAACTAGTTGAGCTTCAATTTGAGTTAGCCCAATATCTTCTACTATAGAACCCACATCAAGAAAGTCACTTATAAAACTAGGGCTTTCTTTTGGTATTTTCTCTAAAGACTCTAAAAAGGAATCAGTAGAAACAATCATTTCATCAGGAACAAGATCTTCTGCTGAAAAAGATTGACTCGATTCATCATTATTTAAAGGATCGCCCATTTCTTGGTCAATTTTTAAATCTGATAATAGGTTATAGTTTGTTCCACGAGCTAGAGTTAAAAGATACTTCTGTAAATAAAATTTAAAATTATATTGTAAAAAACCCACAAAGTGAATTTTTTGCTTTCCTTCAAAATGAAGTCTATCGGGATCAAACTTAGAAATTATTTCTGCAAAAACTAGAATTAAATCATGAAAAACTTCTATCTTGTCCATTTGTTCAAGAATACGAGTTAAATGAGGATATTTTAATATAACATCATTACGAAACATTATAGCCTGTTTCGCATGATTAGTAATACTTGGGGGTTTTACGCCTTTTAGGATATCGGCATACATTAAAAGAAAAGATTGAAACTCTTCAATGAGTCCATTTCCTCTAATATATTTGTCTGTTCCATCTCCCCAAAGGATTTTTGCACGCTTATCATTACTGTCGGTTTTTAGGTATTCTTTGACCATTTTATTTATGATATTACATTTATTAATTCTTTCAGTAAAAGAAAGTTTCGCTTTATTATTAGCACCACCAGTAGTAGATTTTTGAGAATTAATTTTTACTACATCCATAGAAAGTGTTTATCCTATTCTAATTTTTACTCCGTCTTTAAAAGAAGTTCTATATTTAAGAATGTCTTTTTCATGCTGTTTATAAAAGCGGTCTAGTCCATTTCTTAGTTTTAACTTCTCCATTTTCTCTACTATAAGTTGATCTTTTTCTTTATACGATCTTGGAATATAAATATAATATAATATATCACCAAATAGAAAAGTCAGCCCACTTGATTGGACAAATCCATAAATTGCTTTTTTTTCATCTTCATTCTCTATCGTATGTAGTGTATTGTATAATATATCATTACTAATAGACAATCTTGTTTCTTCAATATAAATAGCGCCTATATTTGAGTCAAAGGAAAGAGAAGGGTCGCATAAAACCTTTCCTAAAACCACATAGTCTTTCCCACTATCATTTATAGTAGCAAGTTTAAAAAATCGCTCGTCTTCATTAATTGATTCTATTATTAAATTAGTATATTTCATAGGAGATCCTAAATTATGTCATCTCAATCGTTATCAGAAATAGTATCTTCTATAAATAAAGAAACAACACCTATCGCACTAGATAAAATTATTTCTACTAAGGTTTTTACTTCTGGCTCTAACATTAAAAACTTTTATATCTTTAACCCCACTGCTTTTTCTAGCAGACTTGTTCCATGTTCCTATAATTCAAAATGGGCACTTATTGCTTTACCAACCGGAGAAAAGGTTGAGAGAAATAGAATTTTAAAGACAACTCTTTCTAAAGATGAAACCACTATTACTTTAGAATTCTTTACTAATCCTCTTTTCCAAGATATAGAAACACAAGAAGAAATTAAAGAAGTTGCTAAACTATTTGCCATAGCAAATAAAAGAAACGTTGTCGATCTTCTTTTAGGACTATTGCCAAAAATTGTTAAGGAGGCAGATTCAAATATAATTAGTTTTAATGTAAATGAATGTGAATTTTTTATCTAATAGAAAGATAAGGGAAATAACTTATGGGTATTGCTGTTCTTTATTCTAAACTTAATCCTTATGCAAATGAACCTTTATATAAAACTGATGGAGCGGCAGGGGTAGATTTATCTACTATTGAATCTGTCATCCTACAACCAAACCAAATCACTAGTATAAATACTGGGATTGCTTTTGAAATCCCCTATGGATTTTATGGAAAAATTTCTGATAGATCGAGTATGGCTTTAAAAGGAACTAGCGTCAAAGCCGGTATAATTGATTCTGATTATCGAGGAGAAATAATTGTCCTTTTAAGAAATGACACTAGTGAGCCTATTGAAATTAATGCTAATGACCGTATTGCTCAAATAATCTTTCAAGAACATCAACGAGCAACTCTTGTTCTTAGAAAAGACCTATCTCGATCTGGGCGCAGTAGTGGTGGCTTTGGCTCAACAGGAGTATAAGAAAAACAAATGACTAAAAAAGCACAAATATCAAATTTTCTCAGAATATATAATAAAGAACTAAAAAATAATTATGATTATTTTGTCCTTTCCAGAAAAGACTCTCAATGGGAAAATCTTAGGAATTTCTCTATAGAAACTCATATTGACAATAATGGACTCTATACTAATCTTCATTTTACCTTTAATGTTGATTGGGAAATTGACGATTCTTTAGAAAAAAGAATTGCTAATTTAATAACAACAAGGAAGAGCGACTTCTATTCTATTGTGAAGTTTTTCAATTCTTTAGTTGATAAAGAAGGTGCCGTTGTTTGGGTTGAGGATATAGAGATTTTTACTCGTTCGTTTTATCCTCAAGATCTTCTCTCGGAACAAACCGAATAGTAAAATCAAAATATCCAAAACTATCTTTAGAGTCGGCTCCTACCTCTTGAGATATAAATTTAATATAGTTCCTATTATCATCGCGAAATATACCCAAAGCTATTATTGCATCAAGGGTATATTTCGCGAAGATAGCGTTCCCGTCTAAATCTCGATTCCTATTATCAGGGAAATGATAAACTATTTTTATCCTCCCACACTCTCCTTTAAGCACCTCTTCTTTATGGTTTTTTAAAAGATAAACTTGATTCTTATCTTTTTTCTTTAGCCTAACTGTTGTGTAGCCTATTTTTTCAAATGCCTCTTTAACAGTAATGACCCATTGTTTCTTTTGTTCATTAAGAGTTCTAAAATAGGCATTTCTATATTCATTTAACGTTGTTATACATGGTTTCATGTGAAGGGTTCCCTTCCTATCTCTAGTTTCTTTAAGAAAAGGAAGGCGGATTGTCACAGATTTATATTTCATACTATAGTAGATGTTCCTAATTCTATTATTTCTGTAAATAAAGTTATATTATCACTCTTACTATAATTTGTCCACCGCCATTTATGTTCTCTTGAAAATACAGAAAATCTTTTTGCAAGCGACGGTGATACTTTTGAATCATCTAATTGTTCTAGATGAATATTGAGAATGTCTTTCCATGTATATTGTTTTCCCTCGATGGAGATTACTATAAGATCTTTATCATGAAAAATAAGAGGCCTGTCTATATGAAGAATTATTTCTGGCTTTTTCTTAGTTAAGAAATTTCTAATCTCTATTGGTTTAAATTTTCCCTTAATCCTAATAAGGATATCAAATGGTCTAAGATATTGATATCTAAACTTTGTTTCAAACATAGGCTACATATCCCTTTTAATAATATTTATATTAAGCCAGATTAATAAAAATATTATTACTGTGCTAGTGCCAGTAGAATCTATGCCCTTAGATAACCCACTAATAAGTGGTGATATTAATGACACTACTGCAAAAACTACCACTGCTGGGACTAAGCCAAGAATACTTTCATGTACTAGCATCATTAATTTATTATAAAAAACCACTAGTGGGCGCTGTGGCGGTGGTTGTTGTTGCGGTTCTTCTTGAGGGTTATTCATTTTCAATCTCGATAATATTGTCTTTACCTTCATTTAGTTTTGGTATAAAAGGAAGAACGTTGTCTTCTAGTATAAACGTTTCATTATCAACCGACTCACATAGATTTCCATAAGGGCAATAGAGATATTCATGAGCGCCGGTTTCTCTATTCTTATGATATCGGCATTGCCAATCACCAGAACTAACCCACCCCTTATTTTCATAAATGGCTTTTTCAGCCTTATTCATTTTATCATTATCGTATCTAGTAGATAAATCTTCTTTAGAATATTGCCCAAAGAAATCACGTGGCGGCGGGATTTTTTCTGAATAGAATTTTAAAAGACCTTCTCCTCTGGAAAGAATGTCGCCTATATCTCCAAAGGAAAAGGATCGTCCTTCCATATTTTTATATGAAATTCTTCCTTTAGATAAAGTCACTTTAAACTCGATAAGTTCTTCTGGTGCTTCTCTATTAATATAGATAAGATATCCATGATTAACTTGAGTTCTTAGAACTTCTTTAACTGATGTTATTGAATATTGTGGCTCTGTTTTTCTAGGAAGAATTTCTGCAATATCTTTTAGATAGAGATAAAGAGCAATCTGCATTATGTTTGCTTCTTTAGGCGAGCCGTCCTTTCCCGTAAGAGTTTTTTTATTATAGTAACCAGCAAAACTCTTTATCTCTACTATTGATGGGATAGAATTAGAATCTAAAGCAAGCAAGTCTATTTCACACGACCACTTAGATTTATAGTCAAACATCTTTATATGATCTGCTATAAAAGCAGACTGCTGTCGTTTGAATTGTGCTATTACTTCATCTTCTATTGAATTCCCACATGAGAAGATAATATTTCTTCTTAAAGTTCCTTTATCTGATGGAGGGATATTATTTAATCGGAACCACTCTTTTCTATTACAGGCTCCAAGAGTAGGTCCCGTAGGAGAAGGTTTTGACGAAGCACTACTAGCATAGAGATGAGGAAATTCTTTAGGGAGAAACTCATCAATAATAGGCTGTTCTAGTATAGGGATTAAGCTCATATTAAGTATTATGTTGCTTTCTATTGTTTTTTGAATTAAAATGTAATATAGTATCTACTTATTGCTACTATATAATCTTTACCAAATGATTATAGAATATTTTATGGAGATAGTCAAGTATGATAGTAAAAGTTAGTGAAGGGTTTGAAAACCTATATCTGAATATAGGACAAATTATTTCTGCCTATAAATGCCCAATACTTTCTACAATGGAAGAAGGCTTTAAGTCTCAAGATGTTAGAACTCGTATTGGGATTCAATCAAGAAATGCTTGTGTGGCATTTATGATAGAACTTGATAAAATTTCAAAATCAAATAATAAAAAGGGAATAGAGTTTCCGTCGGTTAGTTTTTTTGACTCTATTATTAAACCCTATATTAATGCTCTTACTGTTAAAGAACTTTTATCAAGCAGTAAGCATCTGGTAGATGAAGTTAAAAACATTATTCCCTCTATTAGGAAATTTTATTCTTTTATGAAAGAAGAATTTGAAGGAAAACAGGTACAAATTCAACTTTTGGGCTATGGTCCTTTTGAGGCAACCTATTTTAATAAGTATTATATTACTTTAAACCTAGATATTCTTTATCGAGTGACATTCCCAAACGGGAAAGAAATAAATAAACTAATTGTATTTGGAAATCCAATTCTTCCAGAAACTTCATCACAGGAACTTAAATCAGTAATATGTCCAATATACTATCGATCTATAATGAATTCAGGAATTTCTATTGATGAAATAGTTTTTTTTGATTATTCTTCTTCATCAGTAAAACCAGAAGAAAATCTTACTATGGATAGCTCTAGTAAAAATCTTTTAGAAAATATTTTAAATACAATCTATCTCTATGAGATTAGAAACGTATTTATACCTAGTAAAATTATTGATTATGGAAATGCAAAGATATGTGAGGACTGTTCTTTTAAAAGTAGTTGTCGGCAACTAACTAATGATAGGTTGCTTATTCTTATTAAGAAAGTAAATTATAGAGATACTAGTCCTGATTGGTTATTCAGTTAACTAATAAGATAATTAGGAGTTAACCTTAGTAATTTTCCCATCAAGAAGGTTAACTCCTAATTAAGTCTCTTTCTTCTTATATTTAGACCATCTTATACTGGACATTCCATACAAATGTTGTAGTTCCACTAGAGGTTAAAGTAACAGATTCATTAGTCCCCATATCAAGAGGAGCTTCAAATGTTTCTGAGTCAAGCCACCCATCTGTTGCAGGAAGATAGAAAATCCACATAGTTACTGCTGCAGACTTAAGTGTAATAGTTACCGCTGTTGGAGAAGCATCGGCCATTTGAATTGAAAGTTTCTTTATTCTAGCATAATCACCACCAACAGCAGCAATTATCTCAGTTGGAGTATTATCAGTAATGGTTCCACTTGCTCTAGTAAATCCTGTTTCAGAGGCATTTAATGTAACAAGTTCAGTTTTAACATCTCCTAAAGTTGCTTCAAGAGCAAGAGCTGAGGTATTAAGGTTTGTTCCTGCATTAGCGGCAACTGTTCCACCTGAGCCTATATTGACAGTAACTCCCGCGGCACTGGTGCCAGGCATCCTATCCCAAGTAGCACCATCAAAGACATAGCCAAATGCGGCAGTTGCTAACATGTCGGTTGTATTAACAACATCATCGGCTCCTGCTGATAGAACTAGAGAAGCAGTCCCAAGAACAGCGCTAATATCTGTTCCTAGAGCAAGGTCAAGCCCTGTCTCTTCTAAGTCAACTTCCATTCTATTGGAAGTATTAATTGCTACTGTTTCAACACCATCAGTTATAACAGCAGTAACAGAATCTGTAGCACTAGCTAAATCTCGAACATCTAAGTTGCTAGCACTGACAACTACATCATTATTCGTTCCAAGATTGACTAAAAGACCATCGGTGGAATCTCCTCTAACTCTATCCCAAGTTGTTCCATCAAACACATATCCTAAACCAGCAGTGACTAGAGCATCGGTTGTGTTTACAAGGTCATCAGCACCAGTAGCCAATATTAGAGAAGCAGTTCCTATAACGTTAGATATATCAGTCCCTAGCGCTAAGTCTAGTGTAGATTCTTCAATATCTACTTCTACTCTACCAGAAGCATTTATGGCGACAGTATCAGTTCCGTCAGTTAAGACCGCCTCTACACTATCACTAACACTGGTTAAGTCACGAACATCGAGATTGGTTGCTGTAACAATTGTTGAAGGTGCCGTGGTAATATCAACATCTGCTAGTTTTGACAATACAGACTGAACACTTGTATTAACCGTATCGAGTTTATCTTTTATCGTAGGCATTTATTTTCTCCCTAAAAAGTTATTTAGATTTCTTACTCTTCTTTGATTTTTTAGTTTTCTTTTTCGTCTTCTTTGGCTCTTCTGCCATCATCTTATTCATTGCCCTAGGTTTCATCATCATCATTGTTCTTATCCTATTCCCATTAAAAGTAGATTCCCATATCTCCTTTTATTATTTGACCATAGGTAAACATCAGGAACTCCATCAATCCAGTACTCTTCCTGTTCAGTATCTGTTGATGGATTTAGTATTCCTCCGTACTGATTTCCAAGATACCAAACTACAGAGATTACTACTATAGGGTCTAGTGGTGTTCCTGGCTCCTTTGGTAAAGAGAAAAAAGGAACTCCATCTTTCCAAAAACTCTCAGACCCAGTATTATTTTGTGGGTAGTAAATACCTTCTACTGGAGAACCATTATACCAACACGAAACCGATAACACTCACAATCTCCTTAGCGATTTATAAGAACCTCATACAACTGTAAAGTCGTCCACATTTATCCAACCAGTAGTTCCATCACAATCAACAACAAATATCATTACCCCATTACCATCACAAGCAGGACTTACTCCAGTAAGTTGCTCCCATGACCCTTCTGAGGCTATAGTTGCAGTTGCTATAACCGTATCACTAGAAACACCATTAGCCAAGTTTCTTTTACAGATAAGTCTTATCCTATTCCCATTATAATCTGTCCCATCCGCCAGCAGTGATTCCCTAACCCATACATTTACTGTAACAGTTTGCCCATCGGCAACAGCAACAATACGTAGACCTGATTCTAATTTTACCGATGTGCTTATTGGAGTTAGCCTTTGGCTAGGAGACGTGGTTTTAAATATTCCGGCATCTTGTTGTCTACTTCCACCAACAATCCAGGACCTACTTATTCCAGGAGTCTGATTATGTCTATCAGAGGTTATCTTAGACGTAGAGGACAAATAGGACAATGAAGAAATGGGAACACTTGATAATAAAGATGAGTCTGTCATGGATATGTCTGCCTCCTGTGCACCACTTATATCCATGTCACTTGTTGAATGGGTAGTATAATATGTGCCAGATAAGCCAAAGGTTGTAGACTCTATGGTTGCTCTATTATAATATACTCCACCAGAAGAGGGGGAAACCCTTAACCCACACACGGTAGAATAAGAAGCATCCCCAGAAATGACACAGTTCTTTATAGAACCAATTATCCCTCCCCACAGGATATTATTATTGAGATTTCCCCACAAATATGAGTCTTGTAGAGTAATATTTCTTAAAGGTCTTGCTGGGTCCATCTGCATCCCAGCACCATTGTTCCTAAAGATATAACATCCAGTCATAGTGAGATTAATATTATAAGACGCATTACCTGCGATAAGTTGGAACCCATGCGTATCACCACTATGAATTTTACAGGAGTTAATGGATACAGATGCTGTTGGTCCAGCACTATAAGAAAGGCCAAAACCTGGAACGCTTGTGATACACCCCACAATTATAATATTACTTACTGATATGGTGATATTTGAGCCATTTGGGTTAATAAAAAGACCATAACCAGAACTTACCCGCATAATTATACAGTTATTTATGGACACGGTGCTATTAGAACTAATTTGTGATATGTATATTCCATTAAGCGCAATACGATAGATAACATTATCATCTATATTTAATCCCACATACGCACCTGAGTTGCTATAGATTCCAGAATACTCACCGTAGCTAATAGAACAATAGTTGATGACTACAGAGGATCCAGTACCTAGTGGAGCAAGCTCAATTCCCATTTTGTTGGAAGCGGAAGTTCCTAGATAACTAAACTCGGTCCAAGTAACATGTACCAGAGAACCACTAGATATATATACATAGGACACGAATGAAGTGTTAACTGGTTTTATCTTACAGTTTCTCGTAAGGTTTATAACTTCAGCCTCTATTGGGGATGTCCCTAAGTGGGGATAGACTAATCCTGAAGGCAGAGTAAGTGTAGCACTGGAAGTATTTTGCCCTAAAACAAACTCCTCATTTTCTGAACCAGTGCGCCTAGTTGCTCCTATGGCTATTTTGTCCCCAGTTCTCCAATCTAAAGTCCTATCACAAGTTAGTACTGTAGCGGAAGCAGAGGCGTTAGCAGCTAGCAATGCCCTATCTGTAGTCCTTACCTCTCCATGTTCATTCCAAGAACCACCAGAATATACATTTAATCCAAAATCACCATCGGCTGCACAATCAAATTCTAGTAATGCCGTTGACGTTGCTGGCATCCTAGCTCCTGTAGTGCCCTTATTATAAGTCCCTCCACTTTGGATAGCTAAACATCCACTGAGTCTCAGGATATATGCAGTAGATTCGGCAATGCCCCAGGATAGTGTTCCTCTATGGGAAACACTTAAAGCAGGAATTAGCGCATTGGTATTTGCACTACCGTAATCAGTAGCCGCAACTGAGTTCATTGCTATCTCAAAACTATTGCCAGTAGCAGGACCTGTTATCTCCCCTAACACCATTAAATTATCACCAGCAACTGGAGCTTGCGCGGTGCTAGTGCGGAGTTCCCTAGTCCAGTTTCCAGCTGTAGAGTCCCTATATAGGTTTACCATAGAGGCAGAGGTAGTCCTGCATCTAACTTGATAAGATTTACCGGCTAAAAGAAGTATAGGAGAAAAACCAAAACACAATCTGGATGTACCGCCAGCAGGCAAGTCTGAGACATTACAGGTATTCATTACTACCTGAACCACATCAGTAGCGTTCCAAAGTTCTACTTCTATAGTTCCAACAGGTGATGTTGCACGACTAGCCATAAATACCACTATACCATCAACAGTAATAGCTCCAGGAACAAACGAGGCTGAGGCTACTAAGGAAATAGTAAGAGCCGTACTTGTGACACCCGTTTGCTGTGATGAAACAGAGTCAGCAAGTTTCCAAGTTGACGCATCTGTAAAATTGCCAGAGGCGGAGGAAATTAATGTAGCCATTATTATTCCCTTAAAACCTATCTACCTATCTAGACTTCTTCTTATCCTATCTTATATTTATACAAGATAATACTGAATATGAAGAGTAGTATCGCTCCCTGCTCCAGTTGTTACAGAAATACCTTCACTTACGACTGATTCAAACCAACCTAAAGGCGAAGGGGGTAAAACTATTCCACCATTTGCCCCAAAAGTCCAAGGCCCTGATATTGTCGTTCCTGCCCCTGCTGGTTTAGAATTAATCGTAACTGAAGTTGCCGTTCCACCAGTAAGGGCAACAAAAGATACAACTCTTATAACATCTCCAGGAGAAGCCGTTACAAATGCAGAATCTGTTTGTGATGCCGCAATTACAACTTGTTCTGAAAGAAGACTCACTGGAGCCATATTGCTATCAAGGAACTTTCCTTGAGCGGTTGTTTGAACTGCTTCAACAATGTTATCTATATCAGTTTCTGTTGCAGCAGAAAAAACAACTCCATCATCAAGAATCTCTGCTATGGCATCAACAGTATCTATCATTAACTCGACATTATCATCCATGAGTTCAATGATAGTTTCTTGGTTTTCCTGATTTGCTACGAGAAGATTTTCACCTGGCATAATTCTTTTCCTTCACTATAAAAAATATACTGTTATTAACTAAATGCTGCATATTTCCATCCACCATTATAAATATAAAGACGGTTATTAGTTGTATCATATTCCATAGCGGTTTTTCCAGTAACTGCTGTTGGAACCCCAGTAGGAACTCCTGCGCTAGTAGGGATATAAACAAATCCACCGGTAGCATTTGTTGCTAAAGCCGCTTGACTTCCTAAAATCCACGAGCCACCTTGATTTAATGTTAGTCTTGGCACAGGAGTTGCCCCAGCACCAGTAGCATAAGTTCCTACTTCAAATGCCGGTTCTATATCTCCATCGCGCATAATATAAGTCCCGCCATTAGTTCCACCAGTAAATGTAGGTGCTGCTTTTGTTCCTCCAGTAAGTAAACCATTAAAGGTAATATAAGTGCTTACATGAGACCCGTCATAAATTCCACCTATACTGACAGGCCAACCTGAATTGGCTCCATAACCAAGTAAAAAGTAATAAGGGACTGCCGTTCCTGGAGCAATTGAACCTACATCAATTCTTGCATTAGTTGTTGGAGACTCATTAAAAACAGAAAGTCCATTACTTGATAATGTTAATGCCGCTGCTGTAGTTCCTAAAGCAGAACTAGATAACTGAATCTTAAACTTATCAGAATCAGAATTATCAATTCCCATTCTAACTCCACCAACACCATTTACATTAAAAAAAAGCGTTGGGTCTGCAGCAGTAGCTCCGCCAGTAGCAATTTGAATTGTTGATGTAGAACTAGCAGTATTGCTGGAATTAAATGCCAATAATTGAACATCTCCACCACTTGTGGCTTTTCTTAAGTCAACATCAAATCCTGCTGAAGGAGCGGCTCCAATACCTAAACTATTCAGAGTATAAACATTGCCACTATTTAATACTCTTAATCCTTCTGTGGCTCCGTTATTTCCAGTTTGGAAAATTATATCTGCTCCAGCAGCTCCCACTCCCGAAGTAGAACGAAGGGCTAGAGTTGAAGTTGTTCCAGTTCCACCTATCACTATTGGCGACCAAATATTAGTAATGAAAGTAGGAGCGGTATTAAATACCCAGACTCCTGTGCCAGTTTCATCACTAACTTTTCCTAGCCAAAAACTTGAAGTTTGTTCAGTTATTGTTGCAGCTACGCTTCCTGGTCCAGCGGCAGTTACTTCCCCAGTAAGGGCAGTTATATAACTTCCTGCTGCTTGTTTACTATTAAAGGTAGTCCAGTCAGTAGAAGAGAGTTTTCCAGTGTTACTGCTACTAGCAATAGGAAGATCAAAAGTAACTCCTGCCACACTATGAGCAATAGCAAAATCAGTTCCTGTAGTTCCTGTTGCTAGAGATTTATATTCCCATGCTGTTGCTCCAGCATTAACTCCTATAACATAATTTCCTGTTCCAAGACTAGATAGTCCTGCAAGAGAAAAAGTCCTGTCGGAAGATAAATCTCCACCACCAGCAAGAGGAGAAGTAGTATTGATAGTTCTTGATGTTCTTACTATAGTAGAAGGTAAATCTCCATCAATTACTGTTGCCCAAGAGGCATCTGTCCCATCGGTTCTTAAATATTTTCCCGATGTTCCTATTACGAGCCTTTCCCATTTAGGACTTACTCCTTGTCCAACAACTAAATCTCCTCTACTTACTGTTCCTGTTGTGGTGTCACCATGAGAAGCAGATAAGAGATTATGTGCTGAAGGAGTAAAGGTAGAAGGCACACTAGACAAATCTGTATACGATACCTGCTCCCAACTTACTGCTCCTGTTGTAATTGCTCCACGAAGAAAAACATTAGTTATTGGAGTTCCTGTCGCAGGCGCTACTCCTTTGCTTCCTGTTGCAACATCATTGACAGAAATAGTTGGTGTTGTTCCTCCACTAGAATTTATTGGGCTAGTAGCACCCACACTTGTAACATAAGTTCCTGCTGATTGAAAAGCGCTAGCATGAGAACCATCTAGTAGGTCAGCATTTAAATTAGTATTTAATGTAGTAGAAGTAACAGCAAATGGGCTAGTTCCTATTGCTAAAGTAGAAACTAATTGAATTCCTGTCGTTGCCCCTCTACCCATAACTAAGGCAAGAGTATCAGATTCAGCAGTAAGATATGTAGAAGTATCTACTGATAAAGTGCCATCACCTCCAGAAGTTTTAACAAAACCATTACTTGTTAAATTACCTATCTTAGTAACAGTAAGAATATCTGGAATATCTCCATCAACAAGAGTATCCCAACTTGGAACTGCGCTAATAAGCCCTGTGCCAATTTGAGATAAAACTTTCTTTGTAGTAGTAATGTTTCCACCTAACTTTGTCCAATTAGGAGTAGAATCGCCATAAAGTAAATCTCCAAGAACCGGAGAACCTGTAAGAGTATCACTATGACGAGAAGATAAAAGATTGTGGGCTGTATCATAATCAGTTCCAGAAGAAGCAATTGCTAATCTCCCACTGGTAATAATTGCTTTTACTATTCCACCAGCAGCAAGACTTGAAAAATCTATATTGCCGCTACTAGCAATCCCTACTCCCTGTAATCCTCCAGTCATAGCCCTAGTACCATCAACTAGAAGATACTGAGTATGATGATCCAAAGTTAATCCAGTTAAATCTCCATGAGCAGTTACTCCAAGGCTAGAAAAAGTAGTAGCAAAGGCACTTGAAATTAAAGTGGCAGTTGCTGCCGATTTTTGAAATATTAATCTTGCTACTAGCAAACTTGCTTCAGATAATCTTAATGGCAATGTTGAAGGAGCAGATTCAAGTTCAGCAGCAGCACTTGTAGTATATTGATCTCGACCATAGACCATAACCAAATCATCATCAGGTTCTATGTAAAACCATAGAACAGCGTAATGGTTATTGGTCATGGTAGCCAATACTCCACTATTATTATCATATTGAGTATTAGGCCATTGAGTTACGCTTGAAGTAAGAGTAAACCCCCCACTTCCATCACGATGATAGGTTTCAAATGAACCACTTACTGAAGTATCGAGGGCTGCTATAGGGTATTCAGTTTTTCCCCACCAAAGGCTTCCTTCACTAAAAGTAATATTTCTAGTGCCAGTTTCCCCTAAGATTAACCCACCTTTTCTTATGTCTCTTGAAAGACTTAAGACTCGGCGTAAAAATCTTCCAGCATTTCCAATACTTTCTGCTAGCCTTACCCCAAGATTAAAAGCAGAGTGGATAGTCCCTCCCGTATTAATAACAATGCCAATTAAGAGTTTGTTTGGAGCTTCAAGAAATTCATCTGTCGATAAACTATAGGTAGGACTTCCACTATTATAATCAATATAAACATATCTTGCGGTATCAGTAGGAATAGGTATATTAAGAAACTGTCCCCATTCAAAAGATAATATTGGAGCAAGGGCATTATTTGTTGCTCGGATTGCTCCAGCACCTGCTGCTATATCTATTTGCCCTCCTCCACTATCGGTTATTTCTCCTCCATCGAACCACCCACTAGAACCAATTGAATCAATATATTCATTAAGCCTATCAACTGTAGGAGTTCCTAGAGTGGGGATAATAATATTACTAGTAAGAAGGTCACTAAAGAAGGCAAACTTTTCTCTAGTAGCAAGTGGAGTAAAGTAGAGTCTATCTCCACTATATTCAATTGCCCCTTCTTCAACTGAGGATAAGAGACTTCCCTCGGTAAATTTTAACATCCCATATCCAGGTTTGTCTATACCTGGACCTAGATGAAGTCGACTAGTGATACTTCTATTATTCCCTACACCAATTCCTGTACGATGAGTTATTCTATCAATAACAACATCTTCAGGGTCAAAACTATGGTCAACTGGGCTATTAAATAAATGATACTTCATTACTAGGTTTAACTCACTAAGTAAACAAGATCCAGTGCCTCTATTCTTGGGACATAAGTCCCATCGGAGAGTTTCACTTTGATATAAAAAGTATTAGATGCGCCGATGATATCATTGCCTTCATTATTCTCTGCATTAGTAAGAGCAGTAGCATTGACTATATTGGCATTAGCCCAAGCATTACTTTGAGAATTATCGCGCACAAACGTAGGATAGATATGAAAACCTACTACGCTTGATAATGTTTCTGCCCCAAAGAAAGTATTACCAACCATACCTATTACATTAACGTAGCCTCTTGGGATTACGAGACTTATTATCCCAAGAGAATCTACCGCTTGTTGGCTATAGTTGATAGCATCAATATTATAGATAGGAAAAATATAGCGCTTCTTTACTGTCCCACTATAATTTACTGGAATCCAATGAGTGGAACGAAGATTAAAAGTAATAGCCCCCGAAGTAGATTGTATAAAAACTATGCGCCGAGTTATGTCTTCAAGTGGCAGATATCCATTATCATAGAATTTTGAGTTTATTGTCGCTCCTTGAAGAACATCGCTATTTTCATCTACTACATTAGCTGCTGCTACTTGGAGAGAATCAATGTCCATTGGAAGACCAAACTCAAAATTAAGAGCATTGTAACTACTAGACAAACCAGTTGAAGAAATGCTTATTGCTATTTCTTCATAGGGAGCATTAGATGTACCTTCTTCTGATTCTATTGCTCTATCAACAAATAGAACTAGGCAAGTTTCTTTTGATTGGTCAAAAATATCTTCGCTATTATTTGTATCTAGAATAAGACTATTCCCATCACTATCGGTTGCAGTGAGAGTAATGCTTACATTAGGATCGGCTAGTCTATGAGAGATGCTTGTCATTGAACCCAGAATAAGATTGTTATATGGGTCGGGATAAACCTTTTCATTTGTTCCTAGCCATGCACCATAAGTATCAAAAGGAACTAGAGGAATATTTATTATTCTAAGTTTATCCCAGTTGGCATGAAAAGAAGTTGTTCTTTGGCATACAGTATTTATATAGCGACTTAATCTTCTCTCGGCATTAAGACGTTGTGTATTTATTGTAAAGTTACTTGCGTCAGTAGCAACTCGTGTTGAATTAACGCCGACAGCATTGTCTAGTGACTGTAACTTTCCATAAATAGAAAGAAGGTCTAAATAAACCGATTCTTGTATCGAGTTTAGTTGACTAGATTTTGGAGAAGACGCAAAGGCGAAACCCTTTGGGGAAAACTTTGGTATATATGAATCAAGTTCTTGATTTTTGCTCATGGTTAATATTTAAACTCCATTTGTAAATGGTTAATACGAGTAGGAATTTTTTTATCACTGGTAAAAATTCCTCGAATATAAAGATGTTCTTCTGTAGATTTAATATCAGCAGGGTCTTCATCACGATAGATGTAACTTATAAAACAAGGAGCATCATAGGTATAGAACCCAGGAGGGTTTTCAAGATAAATTATACTAGTCCATGTAGAACCATCATAGTCTTGCTTAAGCCCGACAAAATCAAAATACCTCGACTTCTCCAAATAAAATTTCCATTCATCATAGTCTATTGCTATAGCAGGGCGATAAGGGCTAATAACTATTCCTGGATTATTTATTGAGAAATCGTAGAGTATTCCTTGTAAATAGTATTTTATTTCTTCTGGTGTTTCCATTAATTGATGTTTTGCTCCACAAAGCGAAGTCTCAAAATAGACTGGGTTATCTCCTGTTTTTATTTCTATGGTAAAGATAGAATATTTTTTACTACCAGAAGTTATTTCTGATGATCTATTGATCGCCTCATAGAAACTATTCCCGCCCTGTTTTAGGTTTATTTTAGGCTCAACCATTATGCTTGAGTCAATTGCTATATCAAAAACATTATCTACCTCACTATAAAAAATAGTTCCTAATCTTCCTTTTGATTTAGCAATAGCATTAGTTATTCTATTTACAGGACGGATGGCTCCTAGGGAAATAAAATAGTCAATGAGAGACCTATATCCGTTAGTAAATTGTTCATAACCAAGATGACCTATCCCAAGAAGAACGTCGCCCATTTTATATTTTAGAAGATTTTTTACTTCATCTTCACTTGCAAGCCTTTGTCCCACTGATGACCATAACCCTAGAATACTTACTACGTCCTGCTCTATGTTCTCTCCAGAGCCAAATAACATTAAGTCAAATTGTTCAGGACCTAGAGGGACTGAATCGCCACTAACAGATAGCGATTCTTGTAGGGTTTTCATTTTTGCTTCTGCTTCTGACGCCTTTTGCATATGGAAAGATATTGCAGAAATATATCCACGATAATAGATATCGGATTCTTGTTGATTTTTCATTTCCGACTGTATCTCTGCAAGACGCCTGGTGATTCTTGCCCATGCTGGATTTTCTACTTGGGCAGGTATAATGCCAACCCTAATTGAATCAGGGTCTGTTGTTCTAAGAGTAGGAGATGTAACATTAATTTCCGTTCTTTGTGGAAGAAACTTAGGTATGTATCTAAGTTGGGCATTTAAATGCTCTAGTTCGTTGGCTAGACGAGCATTTAGGGGATTTGAGTTTAATATAGCAGTGAGTCTTTCAACCTCTGCTTTTGCTGTTAAGAATTCATTATTATAGATATTAGCATATTCTATATTCTTAGATAGAAGTGTTTCGTGAGTAGGAGTAAAAGATATTCCAGTGGAGCCAGTAAAATGATTTCCGCCTACCTGAAGATTACCCATAGAAGTTCCGCCACTAGAATAGTCGGTAAGAAGCCAAGTATAGATATTACGATAAACCTTTACACTTTCAGGAATTATCCAGTGAGACCGCTCAATCTTTTTATCTTCTAATAATATTACTCCATTATTAAGATCAACTACCACTTCTTCGCTATCTTCAGAGCTTGTAATGCTTGTTGTAGATAATAAGTTTCCTATGCGATGACAATAAGGTTTATTGGAGCCGTCTTTTATCGCTACTTCTTTAAACCATAGATCGTTACCTACCCCATCTTTACCTATATCGTGGAGAAACCACCAATCGACATTAGAGGGTAAATAGATTTTATTTGGTATTTTTTTTACTAGTTTTAAAACACTCGACTGTATTTTACTAACTGTTTCATAAACTACATCAGCAAACGTAACTCCGTAGATAATAACGCTATTCTCACCAGAGAAATATAATGTTCTGGTTCCATAACCATCGATAACTATCCCACCACGCCCCACCTTAACTGAAAAGGAAAAGGGGTCGGGCTCTAAGCGGTAACTATCTACACCAGTAATATAAAATCCCCGATAGTTTGCTTTATCATCCAGAAGTGAAGATAAAGTAATAGATTTAAGACTATCTACTATTGTAATATCACTGGAAGAATAGATAGTATTTCCATCAATAGAAATCGTACCTTCAACTTCCGTATAGTGGCGGATTATTGGACGAATAGAGCCATCAAAAGCATCAATCGCAATATTGGAATTTTCCCAGTCAATAAAGTTTGAGATATTAGTAGTAGATAAAGAAAGACCATTGAAAGCCATAGACTTGTTTTTAAGAAACTCTATATTAGCCGATAGGGTTTTCGATTCTTTTATATTGTTTTCTAATCTAGATTTAATAAACTCAATTTGCTGATTAAAATTCAAAGGTCCAGTGACTGTCTCCCAAAGACTATAATCAGTTAAGGACAATGATTGACTAAGAAAATCTTTGCCTTGAATATTTGGAACTATTGTTGTATTTAGTGTTATCATAAAGTTTCAGTTCTTATCTTATAATATCGTTTATTGTCTGTCCCACTAATAGTAAATCTAAAGGTAGCCTTGCCAGCGGAAGTGATAATTGGAATTGTTACGCTATCAATAGTTACTATGGGGTTTACAGATATTGGGATTGATGAAAGAGAAAGATTTCCTTGATAATATTTTATAGGGAATATTGTCCCATTATCAAGAACTATTTGTATTATAGGGGCTGTTCCGACTATTGAAGAACCAATAGAATCTATGGATATTCTAAATCTATTGCCAATTTTGCTTAAGTCTATAGGGAAATCAATTACTGTATCTGGTAAACTTGGCCCCCTATCGCCGCTAAAAGCATTTATCTGATAAACCAAAGTATCGTTAAATACCATAGAAATATTTTCCCCTACATCGGTTTTTGGTATAGCAAAAACTTCTGTGCCAGAGAAACTAACATTGTTATAAATAGAACCACTTGTTTGTGTTGATAAGTCAACTAGATAGCTTTCTCCACTAGTTTTTATTTCAATAAAGTCCAAGGGGACTCTGCTTATTGTTCCTAGGACTAAAGTCCCCGTAATCAAAACTCCTGTAAGATTTTTCTCATCAGTAAGAACAGTGGAGATTTGTGATGGGCTTAAAGATATTGGGGCTTTATCAATAGAGAACAGCGACGAACCCCATTTATTAAAATGCCACCCATGGACAGGAACTGCAGAAAGATAGTTTTTGTTACCTTCTATTTTAGAATTATAAGTTCCACTAAAAGCAACAGATAAAGATTGAGCGTCGGATATTTGCCTATCTATATCTAGGCTTATATCGGCAACAGTATTGAGCATGGTATTTATGTCTTCTGCCGACTCTAATAGTTCCTGTTTATTAAACCTTTTATAAGACATCTTTTGTCATTCCAAATCTATAGATTATTTTAGGAATATTTGGAGAACCAAGACCAAAAACTATAACCTCTTTTAGGTCGGTGTTATAATAGGCTTCAAGAGTTGCTCCTGTTGGGTCTGCAGGGATTTCAGCTAGAGCATCATCTAGGAGAAGAAGAAAATTTTCTTTCGACACTATTTCTGTTGGGGTTACGCTATGGCGCCCAACCTTAATTTGGCTTGGCATTGTAACTCCGGTAACTTTTATTCTTACAAAGACCATATCGCTAGTGCCGCGTCTAACGTAGTCTTTAGTAACGGAGTTAGTTTTAGATTTTAGTTTTTGCTTAAACCAATTTAATATCCCTGCCATATTATTTCATCTCAATCTTATAGACTTCCTTATTTAGAAAATACTTAGAACATATCTTACTTATAAAATATAGAAAGACCTTAAATATAAAAATCTTTATCTCAATAACTGCTAGAGAAATATTCATCAATCTGTGCCTTAATTTCTCTTGGGCTTAACGTTTTTAAGCACCAAATATCTTTACATGTCTCATACCAGCAGTGCTGTCGCTTACATAAAGAAAAACTTTTAGGAAAAATTTTATCACAATCCCTACTATAATTACTTAACCTGACTTCTCCATTAGTTGGTCCAAATATTCCATAGATGGGAATTTTTAATGCTCCTGCTATATGGATATGTGACGTATCGGGTCCCACTACCATATCACAAGAATTAATTACTGAGAAAACTTTTCTAAGAGATTCGCCTATTAAATATTTTTCTACTTTAAGATTAGCCGTAACCGACTCATGGTGAATTGCTATTACTGAGTAATCTTTGTTTAGCAAATTTCCTAGTTCTACTATAAAGGGGTAATTTCTCCATGGTTCAAGACTGGCATAACCCAGGGCTATAATTTTCTTTTTGTTGTTCTTTATCTCTCTTAAGAAATATTTCCCATCATAAACTTCACTTTGGCTTAAATAGATTTTTGGACTACGGGGTTTAGAATAATCAAGCCCTATTTTATCGCACCATATCTCTGTTTTATTCTTAACTATATTCGGCTGAGTAGTTAATTCATATTGAATTTCTGCCGAGGTTAGATCGTAATAGTCACTAGAAAAATTAAACTTATTATATTTATCTAATATAGAAACAAATGGATTATTAATAAAGACAGGAATTACATCAGGATGAAGATAAAGATTTACTTTTTCTCCTGTAATAGAATAGATTGTTTCTACAATAGGAGACATTAATATCCCATCCCCTATCCCACGAGTAGATCTTATAATTGTAGTGAATAAATCTTCCCTCATTACTCAAGTTTTCTACTGTTGGCATAATTACCCAATCAATTTCTTCCATTTAGGTTCTTCAAAGTGACAATAGTCACCCTTAAATATTACCCAACTCCCGCCCCAAGCAAGCCCACAGGTTTTGCCTATTGCCGCCATTCTTTTATAGATACCCTTATTCTTCCTATAGTCCCATAAAGGTAACTTATTGCTGTCTATAGGAACAATATCCAATCCATAACCATAGTTATGCGACGAGCCACCTGGAAGGGCATTTGTAAGAATCTTTGGTTCGGGATTTGGGCGAGCATTCTCAATAAGGGTCGCTACCCACACTCTTTTGTTCTTTCTAAGCGAGGCAATTGTTTTATTTATAAGAGACTTTGTTCTCCCTGCTCTCCAAAGATAGGCTTGAGTTTCTAAACTTCTAGTAGTGAAATAAACAACATATTTAATATTTTCCTTATCGAGTTTATTAAGAAATCTCTCTACCTTAATCTTAAATTCTGGATTAAGATCAGTTATACTTCTTGAGTCTTTTTTATATATCATATTATTTTCCTAGAGAAGATTTATTTCTAATAGTGGCTCTATTAAGATATCGTCTCCATTATAGTCTTTATACCAATTATTGGCAATAATAAACGTAGAAAGATTGACATTACTTTCATCTTTACAAGTAATGGCTTTTCCAGTGCCGCAATCGAACTTATTCCCGATTATTAAATGGTTACTTTTAACTATGTTTTCTGGATTATAGAGATAAATTGGATAAACCCCATCTTCATGCGAGGCTTTAAATATATTTCCTGATATAATAGGTGTGTTGACATTCTCATATCCGCCACTTACAATACCTATTCTAGTATCGTAAAATCTATTGTCGTTTATCATCACGCCTTGATTATCAATAAATGCACCACATAAATCAACACCAATATCTACTGCCTCAAGGGTATTATCGGTAAATTCAAAACTATTACCTGCGCCCCATCTTACTGCCCTACATAGACCTGGAATATTATAATCAAATTGAGTAAACTGCTCAAATTTATTATTGGTTATTTCTAAATTAACAGCGGCTCCTCCCCATATAGCACAAACGTATCTTTGATTTCCTCCCAACTCTGGTTCTGTTCCAGAGAAAAGATTCCCTGTAATTTTAGTATCATGGACACTCATATCATCAGAAAACTGAATTGAGCCTGTTCCCCAAGGATTGCTTCCAGGAAGTCCTATTGATGATAGGTAAAACATATTATTGACTATACGGTTGTTCCACGACCAGTCTTGTAATCTTATTCCTGTTCCTGCAAGACCATGGAAATAGCAATCTTCTACTATACTATTGCTTAATCCAGAAAGGAGAATTCCTTTTCCTGTATTTGTCCCCCAGGAGCTATAATCAGGATCTTCAGTAGGAAGCCACAGGGTAGGTGCCGAAGGGGCGATTTGAGTAAAGAAGATTTTTCTTATTTCCAGGAAGCAATGATTAAACCAATTCTTAACATTACTGCCTGGGTATTTATCCCCAGTAGCAATAAAACAATAGTCGTTAGACTTATTATAAAATATTGTTGACGCACCACTCCCCTCAAGAGTCATTCTCCATGGGTTAGTGATAACAATAGGGTCTGTTATATAAAATATCCCAGAGAGAAATTGGACATGAGAGTTCTTCACTCCCGCTTCAATTATTGCCGATTGAATTACTTGAGAATCATTTATCCCATTACAAGTAAAATGGGCAGTTTCTGTAAAATTATTTGACGGGGCTACTTTTATCATAGTGAATTAAACCAAATCTCTTTCATATGGATATATAGTTTTATTATATCCACTACTGTTCTTATACCAGTTATTTTGGATTATAAAACTTCTAAGCAATACATTGTCTTCATCTATACATGACAAAGCATCTCCTGCTCCCACGTTGAATTTATTATCGCTTATAATATGATTTTCTTTTACAATATTGTCTATATTATAGAGATGGATTGGATAGATGGAAGTAAAATGGTTTGCTTTAAATAAGTTCCCTATAATACTTGGCTCCATTACATCTTGTCCTCCTCCACAGAGGACTCCAATCCTTACATCAAAAAAATCATTATTAGAAATCATTACGCCTTGATTTTCTGTTTGGCCCCCGTGGAGATCAACGCCAATATCTACTGCCTCCATGGAACAGTTGGCTACTCTAAGGGAATTCCCTGCTCCCCAATAAATGGCTCGATTAAGTCCAGTATCGGTATAGTTCCCTTTACAGTAATGCTCAAATTTACATAAGTTAATCTCAAGGTTGGTGGCTGTTCCCCCAGCAATTCCAATAATATCTCGGACATTTCCTCCATCTTGTGGCTCTAGACCAGAGAAAGTGCAATTAGTTATTTTCATATCATGTTGTTTTTCAACTTCTTCAAATGTTATTGCTCCTCTAGGCCAAACAAGGGCATCGTTTGGAAGACCAGTAGCAGTAAACCAAAAATGACAGGAATCAACCCTATTGTTCCAGGAATAATTAGTAAAACTAATACCTATATCTGCTAACCCATAGAAATAACAATTAGAGATCTTACTATTGCACATCCCATCAAAGTTAATCCCTTTTGCTTTATTTACTCCCCAATTAGACCAGTCAGGATTGTCTATTACATTCCATCTACGGGACAATAGGGGATCAATTTGAGTAAAAATCATATCTTTTATTTCTACGTATGAAGGGTTATTCCAAAGGTCAAACCAGTCTCCGCCTTTTATCGTAGAAGTAAATTTAAACACAAAATCATTAGAAGTGTTATAGAATTTAGTATTCGGCCCACAACCAGACAAGACATATTCAGACTTGTTTGTAATAGTAATTACGCCATCAATATAGAATACTCCAGGGTAGAAAAGATAGTAATTACTCTCTGCAGCATCTATTGCTCCTTGGATAGTGGCAACATCTGTTAGCCCATCACAGATATAATCTGCTCCTATCATATTACTCCCTACTGGCGCTATTGTAATCATAAACCTGATATCCCGTTCTTCTTTTTATCAATATTGAAAATCTACTATTGTAGAGAAGATTTTAGTTCTCTTCTCTACAATAGTTTTTTTTTGAGGGAAAGGCTAGGCTCAAAAATTAACTTTCCTATTGTTGAATAGGGTCGTCGTTTAATAATATACGAAACCCCCATTTACTTTTACTTAGTAAGTGAGGGTTGGTTTAGTTTAATATGGTCTGAGTGGAAGGAATCGAACCTTCTCCATATGAGCCCAAGTCATAGATGCTACCTCTACACCACACCCAGATATTGTATTGGGAAGGTGGGGTTGGGGAGACTAGCCATTATGAGGCCTCTTTTCTGCGGAATAGATTTTGTCGAGAATAGAATATTCTACGTCGCTTATATTTCTTACGTCAAATCTTTCAGAAGAATCTCTTTTTAAAGGAAGGAATATCTTATCAGCGAGTTCTCTTGGAAAGGTTTTTAATATTAAGCGTAGATAATGCATTTCTTCATCAGTGAACTCTATCTTAATTAACCCCATATACTACAAACTCCTAATAATTACGCCAAGTTTCTTTATTTCAAACTCGTCAACTTCTTCTGCTTCAATTACTATTCTATAGACAAACCCTTCAAATAGTTTATCATTAGCATAGTATTGTGTCCACATAGCAAAGTCGCCAGCCTGGCCCTTGGCTAGCACTTCTGGATAGTAAATACCAGAATTAATCGGGTCGGGGTCTTGAGCAAGAGAAGCAGATGGGTTAAGTGGTTCTACAAGAATATTAAACTGCTTTATCTTATAGTTTCTACTTGCGGTCATTCTTCCTTCAAACGTAACACCAAATATCATTCTTCCATCATCAAGAAACATTGTCCAAAATCTTGAATCATCTACTTCAACTCTCAATGGAGCGCCACCTAAGTCAAGTTGAACTACCTTAAGTTCATCTGGAAGAATAGCGTTAACAGTAACTGTGGGCTTTTCTGACTGATTAACTGGAGATAAAACTTCATCATCATTATCACCACCACAACCCGGGAGAATGGTGAGAAGGAAAATAGTTAAAGCGAGGATTAGTTTCTTCATAATGGTCGGCCGATCTTTATTTATCCATAAGTACGCAGGTGTTCTGCAATTTCTTCATTTAATCCAGCAGTAGTCAAATCTTCTGTTTCTGGATACTTGTTGATACACGGGACAATAACATAGGGCCTACTAGAAGCGCTATAAATCTTTCTATATAAATCTTCCTCTATAATAATTCCATTTAGATTACCTAGAATTTCGGTAACAACTTTTCTAGGGCAATGTTTTAGAATCTTCTGGAGAAATAAAATCTCTATGTCTGTAAAATCTATTGTTATCAATATCGCTCTCTTTATCTAAAAATATATCGACTATATGCTCGCTATTATTATCTGACTTAATTTTTATTGGACGCTTATTCATTATATCTATATTAAGAATATAGATACCAAGCCTATCTTGTGCGGCTTTTATTTCTTTAAGATTATTAAGCCATAATATGAGAGCGAGTTCTTGTATCATTTTAAATTCTACTCCCGCCTTGAGGGGGATCTCCAATAGGAGTAAAACATGGCCTCGTACTCTTAAAACTACCATTGGGTAGTTGTTTTAGTCCACTAGGACTAGGCTCAGACCAATTATACTTCTCTTTAAACTTTTTATCCGATAGAGAACTTAATTCTCCACTACTGTCTCTTATAATCCACTCACCTTGCATAACAAGTTTGCCTTCTAATAAAAGAAAGATATCTTGTGAATCTGGATCTAAGGATTCTGTGAAGAATATCGCATCTGCTTCTTTAGTAGACAAACCTCGCATTTTATTTGCTTTAAATTCCTTTTTAAATGTCTCACATATCCATGACCATCGTTCCCAAAGCAATTGCTCTGCATCTACTACTTTTAATTTGGTTGTATACTTCATTTTATCCCTATCCTTAGAAATTAAAGTGATAAAAAACATTCAGTTGCTATTTTTTTACTATCCCAATCTAAAGACGGAAACCAAGAAGAGGTCTTAAGAAAAATTGCCAATCTAATCTTATCCTTGGTTACTATTTCATAACCGCCTTTCCTATCATAGAGAATAGCCCATTCATTAGAGAGAAGAATCTTCTCATCATTTGCAACATCACTTCTCTCTGTCTTAGCAGAGAACTTATCATATTCCATAAGATACCTTTTCTACTATCTTTAGTATAGCCTTCTGCCACCAATCAAGGCTAGTCCCATTTCCACCACTATACATTAAGTTATCTTTGCTATTGCTATGAGGAAGACCAAGAAGGTGGGCAATTTCATGTGCAAGCGTTCTTGCTTCTGCGCCCTTATCAACAACACAAAGGCGCTTCGTAAAATTAGCATAGCCTCGATAGCCTTTAATTTCATCTACTAATAGAATAGTTAGCCCATGACTTTTTATATGGCTAGAAATATAATGGTTGGACAAAAAACTTTTTGGACCACCTATTGTTAAAGTAGATTTATCTAGCCTATTGTCTTCTCTTATATTAACTGTGAGAGAAAGTATTTTACTACATTCATATATTAGTGGCTTTAACTGACCTGGAGCAGAAATTTTAAGCATATTGACCTTTACTATTTACCTTAGAACTAATTATATCTTCTATAATATTATCAATATTATAAGAGATTTTCCAATCTTTTATTAAAGATTGGGTCTGACCTGAATTGAAGTTCAGCAGGAAGAGATATGGTTAACATTTTTAGTATCCGCGACTCATTCCATCTTTTGTTAAGAAAGATCCATACTGCCAAAATGGCGATTTATCAAATTCAAAACTTTTATAGTTATTCAATGTCCATTCATAAAATACCTTAGAGCATTCGCCTAAAGGAACTTGTCCAATAAATGAAAAATCTTGATCTTGTTTTTCTAAGAGCCATTTATATTCTATTGATAAAATATCTTCTTTTGAAAGACTTTCTGGGTACGTAAAATAATTTCCGGTAGAAAGGATAGAGAACATTACATATGACGATGTTACGACACTGGTCCTTGCCTCTGATAAAAGAGCCCACGCCCACATCCGCTCAAGAGAAAAGGCTCCAAGATTTATTACACCACTTTGACTAAAAAGGTTCTCAGGAAGAAATCTAGTATCACCGTTAAATGCGACAAGCCACCCATTATCTGTAAATAATCTTACTGCATTAAAATAATCTTCAAGTGACCACGTTTCTCTAAAATCTCGCCAAAAACTTCCGTTGTTTTTTACCTGAATAAAAACAAGAGGGCGATCTTTAATAAAAGATTTAGCTTGTAAAATCTCCGCCTGAAGATATGGTGATAGAAAAAACCCTTTTTTATAATAAGATTTGGCAGATATGTCTGCCGTTTGATTATTTAGATTTATTTTATCTATTGCTTCCCATATACAATGAAACCAACTACTTGAATCTTCTATATTATTAGAAAGGATTTCCTCTGTAAGGAAGTTAAAATTATCTAAGATCTCTTTACTCTTAGAGTATAAAATCATGTCTCTTATTATAGAGAGAGTCTCATATGAAGAAACGTCTTTTCTATCTCTAGTAATAGAGCAAGGAATTATTAAATCTGCTCTTTGTTCATAACAAAGAGGCGCTCTAACAAAAGAATGAGTAGGAACAAAGTTAAGACCATTGCCCGGAGCTTCTCCTCGTGCCCAGACGCATAAGGGTTTTTTTATTTTATCCGCGATATATTTTTCTTTACTTATCCCTTTATAGCACCACACTATGTAGTCTCCCGTTCCCCCATCAGCAATAGACATATGGTGATATCTGTCCCATTCAAACATACATACCTCCATTTACTTGGCGATCCACGGACTTGGTATAGATTCACTTACAATCTCTACCTCTAGACAGTGACTAAATGGGAGCGGCCCACGTTTTTTAATCCATTCCACCATATCTTTTATGGTTTTTTCTAACGGCTCTTTACATTCGTATCCAAGAATATCTTTTGCTTTGTCGCTACTGCACCAAGCATTTTTAACCTCTTTAGGAATTGCAGGGAGATAAACTATTTTAGAATTACTTTTAGTAAAACCAATAATCATATCCATAAGGTCATTGATAGAAATATCGTTTTTATCAGGCCCAATATTAAAAATCTCTTTGTTAGAAATTCTATCTAAGTTGGAAATTAACGAAACAACACTATTAATGCAATCATTCACCGAACTGAAACTTCTTCTTTGTTTTCCGTCTCCATAGATAACTATATCTTCTCCCATTAAGGCACGATTAATAGTTATAGCGACAACGTTTCTTCTAGGATCATCATATTGCTGCCCTATTCCAATAACGCTATGTGGGACAAGATGAATAACTTTTAGCCCATAAATATCAGATAAGAGATTTAATTGCTGTTCTGCATGAAACTTACTCATTCCATAAGGGGACAGAGGTTGGGGGCAGTCGCTTTCTCGGAAAGGTGGGGCAATGTCCCCATATCTAGAAATAGAAGAAAAGTTTATAAAAACTGGAACTTTAGCGGCGATAGATTTAGCAGCGAGATTTATTGTGTTAAAATAAACACTATTCGCAATAATAGATGGAGAAAAAATAGAAAATCCTTCATGTGGTAGAGCCGCTGTGTGGAAAACAAGATCTACCCCTGTGAGAGTTTTATTTAATAATCTCTCTATAGTTCCATAAAAAGTCATCGCTGGAGGAAGATTGTCTCTATATCCACTAATAAGATTGTCACATAAAGAGACTTTATTATTAAAGACAAACTCCCTAAATAAATGGCTTCCTATAAGCCCACATCCGCCAGAAATAAAAATATTCATATTAATAAATAAATCTCTTATCTTTTTTTAATGAAAGAAGTTCTAAAATTTTATTTTTCAAATAACTTGGCTTATTAAGTTTTTTCTTCTTTAGTCCATAAGTTCTTCTGTCTGGACTAGAAGTCCATTCATTAAGATAAGAATTCTCTGGATGAGGTAGCCAATCAAGCCTGAGAACTGTCGAGTTTAGCATCTCATCATAGATGCCATCAATGTATCTTTCTATTGGATAAACTGTTGGAGAAGCAAAAAAATCAACTGGTTCATCATCGTCTTTATTTAAGGTATAGTCACTTACTCCATTTAAATATTCTCCATAAAGATGCCCATGAAGGTAGTGAGATGAATTTTTCATCTCCCATTTCCTAGGAATGTCATACCACCCATAGTGATGAATCCAGATATGTCTCTTATTAAGAAAACTTTCTGCTAATTTATATAAATACTTTTTTGTATTTTCTAAAGGAATCGGCTGAGCATAAGAATAAATAGTTTTTGCCTTAATGGGCATTTCTAAATCTCCAACTAAATACTCTGCTCCATTAGTGCAAGGAGTAGCCCAATAGTAGGGGATATATTCTAAAGGGTTGCCTGCTATCCTAAGAAGGACTTCTCTCCTATCGTCTGAATAAATTCTATTTTTTAACGCAATCCCTCTTTTTATCCCCTTTTTAGATAATGTTAGCCTTTCTTTATAGGAAGGCTCAGAATATTTTATATGATTTCCATTAAACCAATTTATAGTTCCCATCCCGACAATGGGGATATTTTTGTTAACCATTTCAAGACAAATCTCATTGAGTCTTTCTTTTGAGTTTGGATTAAAGACTTCATCAATATCAAACGACATTAAGATTTCTGGGTCAGACTCTTCTGCCTTTCCTCTTATATAGTTCTTTATAAGCCCATCACAATTTGGATGATGAATAGGATAATTTATCTTTTCAATAAAAATATTGCCATACCTGTCAGCCAAAGAAGAAATTTTTTCTATTGTTCCGTCTTGAAAAGATTCATCTACTGCCACATAGACAGAATCGCTTACTTGAGCGAAAGAAGAGATAGATGCCTCTAAGGGGAATCCATATTCTACTGCTCTTATTGCATAACAGTAACTAGATATTTTCATTTACGATAGCTTCCTAAATGTATAAGATCCGCTGAAATAATGAAGGAGCTCAAACCCTCGAGAGGCTATGAGCCCTATCCACCAAGGTGCTGTTCCATCAGTTCCATTACTGCCTTCGTAAAAAGGATTTTTCTTTACAAGTTCCCACAAAGGGAGATGCCCATCTTCAGAAAAGCAAAAAGTTTTTTCATTTATTAAATACAATAGTCCCCCAGAATTTAAAGTGGTCAAAAATCCGTTTATAACAATATTCTTTTTTTGCTTACTATTGTGCTGAAGAGAAGTGTTTGTGAAAATAACGTCTGCTTTTTTCCCCACTTCCATTGAGCTAGTGCAAAAAGAATCTAGTGCTACTCCTGGAAAAACTTGAGAAAGCCTTGATTTGGCGATGTTTAAAGCAACAGAAGATTGATCCACTAGAACAATTTCCCATTCGCCCAAGCCTTCTTTTTTTATTCCAGAACACCATCTTAATGAATGATATCCGCCACCACAACCAAAGTCGACTACTGTTCTAACGTTTCCTTTATTAGGAATTAAAGAATCAAAAGATTTAATCCATTTTGTAATGTCGCTATAGTTAGATAAAACTGCTTCGCCATACCCGAAAAGGGGATCTAGTTTTACATCTTCAAGTGTTGCCTTACACGTATCTGTCTTGATTCTTTCTAAGTTATTCCAATAGTCTGGGTTGTCTTGCTCATGTGAATATTTCATATTAGATCTTAGTTCCTATTGCTATAAATGACCAACACACTTTAGGATTGCCAAAAGTAATAATCTCATCGGTTTGTGTTAAGAATAATGAACTACTAAAAACACTTCTAATAGTGGATTTAAATGATTCAAATGTAAACTCGTTTATATGATATTTATTTCTGTTTGCCGACCTCTCTTCTGAAGGAAGATATCTTGGTGTGGAGACTATAATCCTACCCCCATGAACCAGTCTTTCTTTCAAAAAAGAAAGAGTTTCTTCTGCCTGTGTTTGTGGCATGTGCTCTATAACTTCATTAAACACAATTAAGTTACTCTCAAACCCTGATAACTTAGAGATATCAGAAGTAAAAACAACATTTTTTGCTTGATACTGTTGACGGGCTATTTTAAGAACATCTTCATTGACATCAAACCCATAGACGGTTTTTACTTTATTAGATAAAAATCTTGTTCCATAGCCAGAGCCGCAACCAAAATCAATAACAATATCATCTATTTCGGATATTTTACTGGCTAAGTTATATCTACATAAATGATATAGCAAATTATCATATCTTGTTTGGCAAATAGGAGACATCGGGTCAATAAATGGTTCGTCAGTATTAATTTCTTCTAACACTATTTAAATGTCCTTGCGTCTTTAAGGTAATCGTATTCGCCAGAGGTAATTGCTTCAAAGAAAATCTCATCTACCGCTGACCGCGCCTCAGCTCTTCTTTCGTTCATCGACCTTGAGCCCTTTTCCCATTTAGCAATATTTTCTAAACAAGGAGAATCTTTTTTTAATTCTTCATTTTTAAGATGGTCGAAAATAGTAAGTTTAATGTTGGCGATTATAAGTTGCTCTACACATTCAGCAAATGTTCTTTCTATTACTTTATTTTTTCCTTTACTCATTATCGAGTTCTCCATCTACTTTCATATTAAAATAACTCCACCAACTCTTTATTGGTTTATCAGATGACTTATATTTCCTAGCAAATTCTACGATAGGAATTTTTTCATTAGACAAAATTCTTTGTTTATAAAGTTCTGTAAATTCTTTCTCAAGAAAGTATTTTAGCCTTAGAGATGACCAAAAGGGAACTTCTTCATCGGGTAATGTTTCAGATAGAGCCTCAACCATTTCTTTCCCTTCTAGTTCAGTATAGCCTTGTCCTTTTGGATATATCCATCCATGGAAGATATCGTTAATAAGAAAACTGTATCTAGTTTTATAATGGATATAGGGGTATTCTGTTTTATATGTCGAAAATTTATGCCCATACATTTCTTCAGCCTGAGACTTTGTTTTAAGTGTTTTAGAAAACTTTTTTCTTTTAATATCTCTATGTGGAGTTCCAAAAGACTTAAGGTCTTTAGAATATTTAAAAAACCATAGCTTTCTAAATGGCTTTATTATATTATTCTTAACCTTAAAAATAAACTCATTTATTTCATGTTCCAATTCTCCGTCTAAACTAAGAAGGCACGGGATTGAAACCATGTCATATTTATTCTCTTCACAGAACTCTGACAACATCCTTAAATTATTTAATAACGGAACAGATGGAATTTCATCCGAGTCCATTATCATCATCCATTCTCCAGGAGAAGCCTTGGAAAGAAGAACATTGTCTTGTTCATGGTAGTTATCATCCCACTTTCTATAATAATATTCTACTCTTGGGATGCTATTAAAGATTTTAGATATAGTTTGTTTAAAAATACCTCCAGAATAACTTGTTATAATGTCTTTAGTTTTATCCTGGCTTCCCCCATCGCAATATCTAATTATATCAAAGTAGTCTTTACAAGCAACCATTTGTGCTTTAATCTCTTTTTCATTATTCTGACAAATAATATTAAGAGATAGAATATTTTTCATATTATTCTCCAAGCAAGTATTCTTCTATTTTATCTATAGTAGTAAGGGACAAGTGAGAATTCATACATTTACTACATCCATTATTTTGAGAAGGGACTATTCTCATCTTCTCTCCAAGGCATTCTTCATGCCATCGTCCAGACTTAAGCCAGCACGGCATTATTGGACAAACGTCTAAACTAGGAGATAGATTTAAGTTCTTTGGGTATCTCCAAAATACAGGATCTGTGGGTCCAAACATAACCACTGTTTTCTTCTCTAATAAAGAAGAAATATGTGCCACGCCTCCCTCACAAGCGACAACCCCAATAGATTTTTCTATTAGAAATAATACTTCATTTAGTTTTGTTTTTCCAATTAGATTAATCCCCATTTTAGGGCTAACTAATGGCTCTATGAACTCAGTAGTTTTATGTCCTATTTGGATAGTCTTGATCCCTCTCTTATGAAATAGAGACAAAACATTGTTAATAAATTGGGGCGACATTCTCTTAGTTTGTTTCTGGGGAAATATCCCATCAGTTCCATTAGAAACTATAACAAAAGGGCAGGGAAAAAACAAAGAAAAATAAAGTTTTTTATATAAAGAGATTTGCCTTGAGGATTGGAAAAGAGATTTTTTTAAACAAAGAGAGTTTTTTCCAAAAGCGAATTCTCCAAGCCCGCTCTCTAGATTTTCGTATATAGAATTTCCAGAATTTATTCCAAGGTCGCTTTTCTCAACAAACTCTTCTCCCTTTTGTAGGATTGTAACAGTGTATCTTACTATAAAAGACAAGTCATTTTCCGAAGAGCAAATGTTAGCCATTGCAGTAAGATTTGATTTTTTATTAAAAACCCACCTATCTATAAAATTAATTGATTTAAAGATAGAGTATTCTTGTCTTCCATAAAAAGTAATAAGGATATTCCCATATTTTTTTTTAAAAACAGGGATTAGGTGCAATATAAAATTTAATCTTATTAAATCATCCCCTAACCCCCCATGCCCACAAATACCGATTTTTACTACTGGCAAAGGTGATTCTTTAATAGTCTCTATTTTAGGCTTTTTATCTCCAATTATTATTTCATAAATAGACCCATCTTCGCTAATCTCTATATTAATAGGAAAATCAAAAGCCTTTATAATATCTATCATTAAATATTCTTTAATTTTTCTACTAATAAAGTTAAAATATCTTAAAGATAATATTTATTAACTTTTCTTCTATTTTTTATCTCTACTACTCGACTATCCCATTGATTCTCTCGGTCAAATATATGCCGCCCTCCATAGGGATAGACCGTCTCTAGGTGATTTGCTATATCAGGGCTACTAACCCAATCGTGGATTTGATTATAGAGAACAGTTTTATTTATATGTGGCAATAAATCTTCTTCTTCAAAAGACTTGTTGTCTTCTTCTGTGTCTATTTTGTCAGATAGCAAACCAAGAACGCTCGTCTTTAATATTTTATTAACTAACCTAGGAAGAACTATCGTAGCAAGTAATAAGACTACTATCGCTGTTGCTACTAGTGAGACTATTGTTGTAACTATTACCAATTGTAACATTATCTAAACTTGCCTCATTATTACTGTCTTCTATTTTAGGAAATATGAAGTCTTTTGTTTCTATATAGGATATTCTATCTGTTGAACTAGTTATTACCTCAGCAAGTTCTCTAGTATCAGGAGTTTCTAGAAACTCTAGTTCATCTGCGATTAAATAACAGGGAAGAATTCCCTTATGATGGAAAGGCCCATTCTCAGGAACTACCCGAAAATCTCCGCCTTTTACTTTTAATGAAAAGTTTTGTAAGGGGCGTTTTTCTGAAGCATTTCCTTTGCTAACTATAAAATATGAATAGCCTTCTGTTATTTGATATATCTCGCTAATAGCGTCTAGGGTTTTAATTCCTAGTTCTACTTGAGAATCAAAAACAATAAGGGGAAGTCCGTATTTTTCTATCTCTTCTTTAATAGCGGAATTGATTTCTTCATTCGTTATTACGCCGTTAGGCTTTGTTGTAATATCAACAATAGAAAGGTGGTTACATAGATTAATATTCTTAGGGTTGCTACTGAGATAAGGGATGGCCTCATATGCCTTTGGTGACCTCGCAAATAAAAGGACCGACATTGTATTCTTTCTATAAAAGATAGTTATCGCGTTTTAACTTTATCACTAGCCAACAACGGTTTATTATTGGGGGGATAAACCTATTCCCTATCGTCCACATAGCAATTGTTGGCTGGAACCTATCAATATCTACTATTTTACTCAACATCGCTTTTCTCGACATAGGATCGTTATTAATATAGACTTCACAATAGTAAGTTCCACTAGATTTAAATACTTCTGTGCCAGTTTCTGAAACAATTGTTCTCCTATCTGATTGGATCCATTCAGCAGTGTTCATCAACCTAGAATCATCATATACATTAATTACGGTAGCGGGGAATGGAAGACTAAGGCTATTTCCAAGAGCGCCTCTCACTACCTTTAACATTAACGTCACTCTATCGTTGGTAATAGAATCAATAGTAGATAACTCTATGTCGCGGTCATTAAATCGAGCGACAGTATGGGTTTGAAACCCTGTTGTTATATTATAATGAACAGCATTGCTATAGTCAAGACCACTTGAAGTCAAAGGGATATTATCTTCACTAGAATAAACTTCCACTGAGTAAATATTGTCATTAAACTTTTGTAAAGGAAGAACGTAACTATAGTAAAACGGGAATTGCGCTAATCCAAGATTAACTTTATCAAGACTGATATAGTATTTGTATCCTTGACTATAAACTCGTAGAGGTTGGTTCACAATAATATCAATATAGGCGATATCTATTGGGGTAAATGGGATTTTAACCCAGCCAAAAACTTCTTCATCACTAGATATTATTGTTGGGTTACCAGAAGCAGCATGGACTTTTATATTAATTATTCTAGTAGGAACACCAACAAAGAACTCAAGGTAATTACATCTTAATGGAGCATTTGGAGTTAGGCGAAATTCTACTACCGGTCCAGCCACAACTCTTGTTTCTGTTGTAACGCCATCAAGGGCAACAATAGTTTGTTCTGATGTAGAAATTTCTTCATCTTCTACTAGAACAATGCCGTTGGAATATTTATGTTCTGGTAATAGAGTTTCTATTGTAGTATTACAGGGGGAAAATTTTTCCGGCTTAGGGAAAGTTCTTTTAAGAACTAGAGGGACTTCTATTCTCCCCCCTATTGTAGAATTCTGTCTTATTCCTGTTAAGGTAAGGTAGTGCTCATAGCCCAGGTCTTCTGCTAAAGATCTTATGAGTTTAACATTAGTAAGATTAAACGTTGATAGATATTTATCTAGGGCATTAATAGTTCCTGTTTGAAGCCCAATCTCTTTTTGAATCTTATCTAGATTCTCAGTAAGGGCTAGACCAAATCGGTCAAGGTCTGGAGATGACCAAAGAGTAAAATCAGGATTAACTTGAGGTTTAACTAAATCTTCAATCATTATTTCTTATTCACTAGAAGGAGTTTTAAGTTGACTTATCTCTTCAGTTAGTATATCAATTTTTTCCTGTAATTCTTTTGTGTTTTCATTATTACGATAGTAAAGCCCATAGGCGGCTAATGCCCCACTGCCAACTCCAACCATATTAAGAACATCGTCTGTTACTGTCGTAGCTGTTTGCTCATCAACCCCAAAAGTAATAAGTTTATTTTTTATTGCTTGAGAAATTAACATTCCAGCAATTCCTGCGGCTGTTTTCCAGCGTTTCTTCCAAAACCTCTTTACTATAGCAACTATTTTCTTATTCATTTTATATCTCTCCTATTTATGCCAATGTTTTGTCCATACCGGCAAATCTCATATTATATTGTAAACGTCGAACTAGTTGAATGCTCCAGCTATAGATTTCTGCTCCTGGAGTTAGAGAAATATCAACAGAAAAGATATCGGGTTCATCAGCAATTACTGCGGTATTATTTACTATTCCACTAGGGGCAAAATCTGATTTAATAACAGCAGATGCCCATTGAGGTGTTAAAACATCATCTCCAAGACCGCTATCAGTTTCGATGTCATACCACCCTAGAGTTTGAGTTGCTAAAGTCACATCGCTATTTGCTTTAGGAGTTGGGTCAAGAACGTTAACTAACTTTCCAAATATTTTCCCGCTAACAAGATTGGTGTTTGCGGCAAATGTATGATCGACAGGAACATGAGGGAGATAGAGAAGATTGTAGTCGGTATCGGGGTCAGAGCCGCTGGTATTTTTATAATAAACAGTGAATCTATTCCCACATTCAAGCGCCTGTGCCTCGTTAAGGGTTCCTGTCCAGTATTTGGACCAGAACTCGGCATTGGCGTGGACTAGAATAACTATGTAAACTGCTGTATTTTCAATTGTTTGAGCAGTTGAAGATGAGTAGGTCATTATCTTAAAATATTTACTCTCGCCAATAGTCCCTATAGGACTCCATGAGTTCTTATAGTAGTAAGTCGGAGTATATGGAGTAGTTGCTTCTGCAAGATTTATTGTCCTGTAAGTTCCAGCATCATTCTCAGTTGCTTCTAGAGGGTTATAGGTAACAGAGCCTGAATAAACATTGTGAAGAAGCCCCCCATTAATTAATAATGTGGCTGATGGGTCAACTGGTGGAACTGATAAAGGAGGATTCCACTCGCCGTTCCAAGTTGCCTCTCCTTGACCATCGTAGGCAAAAACACTATCGTAGAATGTCTCAGTAAAAATACGATATGGAGAACCAAAAAAATGGGTATGAAGATTATATTTCAAGTCTCTAGTCGTTGCCCGATATGCTTCTTGAGAATAAGTAAGAGATTCTAGAACACGATGAATATTATTAATATCGGTATTTCTTAAGAAATAGGGAGAACCATCTTGATTAAGAATAGGAATATCGTAACTTCTATTAACTACGCCTTCATTATTTGAATGACGGCTTCTATGATCGAGACCAAGTCGAACAAAATCACTTGGGTGACGATTTCCTGGGAATAGCCTATCGCCTAGAGTTTCTAACGGATGCTTCCTATCTCTGCTCATTATTAATGTTCCTCTTCAATCTTCATAATAGTTCCCAATGGGAGAAATTTGCCAAACTCTTTCTGTATCTCATCACGAGAGGCAATAGAAAAAAGAGCGGTAGGAATTGTAACTTTAATTACTTTTACTGGGGATGCGCCTTCAATATCGAGAGAATTTTCTTCCTTAAAAACTATACCATTTACTAAATTATCAGTTAAATCACTACCGTTAATACTATAGTTGGTCCCACTAATACCGTTAAAAACTAGCGGACTCATTTCTAACAAAGGCTGAGGAAAATGGATTTCTCCTATAAGATTATAGTTGGTAGCATCAAAAACAGCGCCATCCAAACCTAGATGATTATTAAACCCGTTTGTTTTAGCAATAGTCTGCCCCATTGCTCTTGGTGGAGCGTAGGCCTGAAGACCGCCTCCAGCATTTAAAGATATAAACTTACTTGACCTAGCAAATACACTAAAGACATAATCAAGGTCACTAGTTCCATTAGTGAAGATACTAGAATCTAAACTATAGGTATGAGATATAGTAGAAGGCTTTAATTCTCTTGAATCTAGGAACCAATAGTCTACTATTGTTACATCACACCAAATATTCTTAACCACAATGGAAGACTCAAACCTTACTATCCCCCGATGATAGTCGATATATTCAGGAGTAATTGTTGTTGTTGATTCTGGGCTAGTTCTAGCACTAAGGAAACTTCTTATTCCGAACCCAATACCATAGGTATTATTGTCTATCTTCTCTGCTTTTACCCCATAGAGAATCTTTTTAGGAACTTCTATACATGTCATTTCCAATAGTCCAGCAAAGGCAGTTTGGTGCCCTAGATTGAATACTCCTACTTCTCCACCCGATTGTTTTATTCCAAGACTGCCCGAAAGTATTCCCACTTGCCATCGCCCGAAACGTTCTTCTGTTGCTACTGCTATTTTAGGAAACCCTTCTAATTCAGAATCATAATATTCTCCATAGCCTATGGCAATTTTATCTATTGGAATAGTTTGCTTAAATGTTGCTACTCCAGTAGCCGACATAAACCAGTCGTTCACTGTTGTAAGGGCTTCATCATATCTCATTGCTGGAATTATCTCTAGAGGATAGTTTGTTCCATTAAGAGTAACCGTAAAGCCAGGTCCACGTTTATCAATATAAACTGACACTGTATCTTCTTCATTCTTATAAAACTTACAATTCCCATAGGGGTCGCCATTATAATAAACCTGGATAAAATCTATTGTGTCAGTTAATACAGGATTTCTATTAACATCTTTAACTACGGCAGTATAGAATAGTGGAATGTTATTAAGAAATTCATGAGTTACAAGTATGTTAGTGCTTCTAACACTCGTAAGTTCTCCTGAAGCAATTGGTGGAAACGTGTGAAGATAGGGAACCCGTGGCTCAATATTTTCTGTTGTGGTTCCCTCAACGACCGCCACCATATTAGTTGCATCATCATAAAGGTCACATATGTAAAATGGAAGACTTTTGTCAAGTGCATTTACAGATAGAGTTTGAACAATAAATGGCGGCAATTTATTGCTTATCTTAGTTATAAGATATCCCTCGGCAATATTGCTTCCAATTCTTGGTTCACACTCGATTACATTAAGTCCAGAAGGGATATTCATAATTGGTCTATTCTAACTCTGTGGCAGTATAGTCGTGAGAGATAACGATATATTCCGTATATTGTCCAACTTCTACTTTCATTACTAGGTTTCCTATAGTCTCACTGCTAGAAACAAATACTATAGCCGATGTGGCGATACCATCAATTCCGGTAGTAGGAGTAGAATCGTCAATAGTTATTGTAGCCACAATCGCCCCCCATGTAGTTTCTGTCCCATTAAGAACAGGAGTGATTGTCGCCGTAAGTCCTTCAACTCCAACTCCACGTTCATCAGTAGCATAGATAGTAACTATATTAGGATAATCGACATCACTAGAGTAAAACCCACTATAGGATATTTTTACATCTGACAATGTATGAGACCATAGGCTAGAGTTGTTATAATAAAGATAACCGATATCAAATGGATTAGATATGTTATCTAGGGCAATACTATAGTTATTTAACATTACTTCATAAACATAATATACTGGTGTTCCACTAGAAATATAATATGCTCCAGACTCAAGTCTTACTTTAAGATCCCCTGCATCATCAACACATGAGAACTTTCTATATGGGAAATCTTTCCTAGATATTCTAGTAAATCTTCTTAATCTAAACCCGTTATAATAATCTGCGCCTGATTTATTAATTGATAACGTTGCTATCCATAGATAAGATTTGTCTTGAATAGCGATAATAGTGTTAGCAGTGTCGACTATATCAAGCCCATCAATTTCTTCTGGAGCAGTAAAAACAGTAGCGGTGTTAGTTCCATCGGTAACATAAACATTATTGCCTGAATAACTAAATACAAGCGTAGTAAGAACAGTAAGATTATGGGTTACAGCGCCCATAGTAAGAAGTTGGTCTAGGGTTATATCTGCTTCTACTGGGACAGCAATTTCATTACTGATAGTGGCAAGTAGGGAATCCTTATTTATCCCATCTTGTTCAGGCGAGATAATTTGTGTTTGGTCAAGATAGACAAAGTTTGGATGGTCAACTGGAAGAATAGTTGAGCCGGTTTTATTTTTAAATCCATTGGCAATATACATAGTTATCTATTTCTTTTTCTCTTATGGCGCTACGTATGTAGCAATTTCCCAACGCTTTACGCAAGTATAGCCGCTATGGAGTTGAGGAGAAGTAATTTCAAGATAATAAAAGTTACCAAGCCCAAACAGGGGGCTGGTTTCTGAATCACTTGTGACTACTACTAGAGGAGTAGAAAAGAACCCCATTCCATTATTGCTATCATAGGTTAGGTTTCCAGTAGATATACCTTGAGGTTGTCTATTGGCTATATCTAAATCTATCGTAGTAGCAAATCCATCTTTAACTAATTGGCTATTCATTATACTATGCCTCTTCTACTTGGATATATGAAGAAGGACGAGGAAGATAAATCTCGCCACTATTTCCTTCTCTAACGTAACGATATTTAATTCCTCGATAGGTATAGTCAATATATAAACTATAGTTCTTAGGGATTGTAGCATTAAATAATAATGTGGAAATGTCTTTAAACTCATCATATTTTATGACATTTGCTAAAAGAGAGTCGCCAAAATCATAGTTCTGTATTTGTCGCAGAAGACGGTATTCTATTGCCGGGCCGCTTCTGTCAACGGTAGAATCAATACCATTTAGAGGCATTAAGGTTGTATCGTAGGTAAAACCATCAAGATCGGCATAAACATCGACGTTAAGCCCATTGTCTTTTCCTATTGTTACGCCTATACCGTAACTTGTAGCAGAAACAAGAAGTGGCTGGTTAAATAAAACAACAAGCCTTCCTTCTCTAGCAATTACTGGAAGACCTGTCATAAGAACTTCATAGGTATTAGTTACACCGTCAATAGTATAGATTGTTCCTGTTGCCACTGATAAACTAGAGTCGGTAAAAAGTGCCTCTGGGAAAGCCATATGAGTTATCCAACCGGAATTGACAAAAGTGACTTTTCTTAAAAAAGTAGAACAATCGATAGAAGAAGCGCCACCAACGCTACCTGATTCAGTAAGGCTTATTCTAGAAATAGCGGTAGCGGTAGAATTAACTATGTCAATTATTTCTACGGCATCTATTGTATCATATCTTACGCCTAAATTAACTTCACTTGTTTCTGATAAAATATGATAACTGTCAAGTCCCGCTAGTCGTGAGAAGACATTAAGGAGACCTTGTTCAGATGTATTTTCAACATTTGATTGTTTTGCTATAAGACTATTATAGAAGTTTAAGCAAGTAAAACCACTTGACCAATGAGGGCGATCACGAATAACATCCTGTTCTGGATTCTTAAGACTTGTAAACATTGCTGCCTTCTCATCAACTATATGACGAATTACTTCTGGATAGAAGTCTTCTTTTACTATCGTAGTTTCGCCATTACTGTCGCTATAAATGAAATCATCACTTGACAAGAACCTAAAGTTTAACTGTTGCGTTCCTTCATTATACCATACAACATCATATTGCATAAAATGTTCAGTGAGGCAACTAACTGAATTCTTATTCCATAGGATAATTAAAGACCCATAATCGGTTACAGTTATGGATTTGGCATTGACACTAGTGAAACTTTCTCCACCTACAGTAAAACCACCACCAGAAATAGTATCGACACTTACGGTTTCTAGTGTCGTAAATGTTGGTAGGTCAAGAATTACTATTGAAGTAGCATCGGAAACACTATCTCTAGAGAATAGAAATCCCGCTTGTTGATATATTGCTATATCCTCATAAGTTTCTCCCGTTGTTCCGCATAATTTATTAAGGTCAAGGCTTAATGCCACAAAGCAATAATTATATTCTGCTTCTGACAATACTACTCCATTCCCACTAAGATCAAGAATTTCACCAGTAGTAAGATCAATCTCATATAGAACGCTATTAATATAGCAATAGAGACTACTGCTATAATCGGGATAACTACTAAGATAGGAGCCGCTAATAATCTGAGTCCCTGCTTTAAGATATATGTCTTTTCTAGTAAACTCATTAATGTCCCATAGAAATAGATTATTAGAATCAACAGAATAAACAATATCATTTATTGGGTCTTTTGCAATAGCGCCAAAAACATAGTCGCTATCTACTACAGTAAAGTGGTTATTGGTTGGTTGATCCCCGCTAGTGATTTTCCATTCATCAATTACTGCACTTGAATGGATGGTAAGAACATAAGTTCCCTCAAACTCACCAACTCGACTACTAACGATAGTATTAGTATATGTTGCCTGCTCATCAGGAATTGTAGCAAAGTAGGTAAAGGTAATATCATGGGCATTTTGTTGGTATCTGACACTAAGACTGGAAAGACTTGGCTCTTTATATGAGTGGACTTCAACCTCAATAGATTTACCAGGCTGTAAATAAGAAATAAGATTTACATTAGTAACCTCAAGAGTGGAAATGCCAAGACTGGAAGTAATATTTTTTGGGCTAGTATATTCATCAAAATCCGATTGTGATGGATAGCGATAATACTCTACTACAAGAGGAACGGTATTGATTTTATCAGCCAAAACACTATCGGGAATTATTTTATTACCTTCGATAGAATATTCGCTAGAACCTACCGCTTCTCCATCACCATTATAAATACTTACAGTTGAGGCAATGGCTCGATATTGAAGAACATAAAACCCCCCAGGATGGATTGTTGTAATAGTTTCCATTGGAACCAGTAAGCCGAAGTTGTAACTAGTTGGATTACCTACGGCAGTAATGATCTCAAAGTAGGGATCTATTTCCTCTAGCCCAACAGCGCCATCGGGATCAATTTTGGTTGGTGTTGAGGTAATACTACTTATCCATTCAAGCCCAGCAGTATCTTTAAGCCTTAGTTTTCTTCTATATTTGCCATCATCAAACTCAACTATAAACACGCCCTTATCCAGTGTTGCTATTGAAATCTGAACTGGAGTAAGATTTAAGGCTAAATTAACTGGGCTAGCAAATATAAAATCAAATTCATCAAACACCTCCATGTGTGATTCGTGAGTTATTTTACCATAGTCTTCCTCTTGGAACAGAATTGATTGACTATATGGAGGCTGAAATAGAAGATACTCACTTGAGTTTTCTGCTAGAACTTCTTTGTAATAGTAGGATTTATAAATATCAATAGTCCCACCAAGAGCATTTAGTAATTGGGAAAAATTACTATCGGGAGAAGCAGCAAGGAAGTCTGGCAGTCGCTTGACAAGGTCTCTCCCAACTTTGGTATTTAATAAATATGGGATAGTGTATGTTTTAACTCTTGACATTTATAGTTATTGCTCCTGGCACAAACATAAAATGTTCGCCATTAGTTAAACCCATCTCGCCACTAGTATTACTTGTGACTATTCTAGTAGTTTTCCCTAAAGTGGAACCTGATAAAACTACACCAGTAAATCTACTTAAAGTAAGCGATTTAACGCTGGGGTCTTGTTTTAGAGTTTGTTCTATTTCAGATATAGATAAAGGGATATCCATTGGCTTAGACTTTATTACTCCAGTAATAGTTGCCTTAAGAGAGTTAGCAGAAATCTGTTTTTGTGAGGACGTGTTCAAAGTGATATCGGCAGTTGCATCAACAGATATTATTGTTGGCAAGGCTATATCTACAACCATCCCCATAGGAATAAGAGTGTCGAGATTACTAGAAATAGACGTAAGTGACGCTACTCCAGATTCAATCTCTTGAGGTTGTATTGTAACTACAATAGAATTATTATATTCTTCTATAGCATAACTTACAACACTACGAGAAGCATCAAGGAAAGACCTAACGCTATTCTTAGTCCCTGGAGTAGAACCAGAAATTTTAGACAAAACTCGGAATCTCAATCTCTCATCTGATTCTTGAATTCTTCCATTAGTTATTGGGCGTTCATTTGTGCAAGTAAGAGAAACATCAACAGGAGGAGAAATTTTTACTTGAGTTAGCGTATTACTGCCAACATTAAATATTTCCCCATAATCATTGGCTATTACACTTACATAGGTTGATGGACTCCCAATAGTGAGAGTGATATCGTCTTGCATTACATAGTATAACCCACTAACAACACCTGCTCCAGTTACTCTAGTTCCTGCTGGGATATCAAAATTCCCACTTAGTCCCGATGCTGTTAAGAGAACATTGTTTGTAAAATCTGACGCTTTCTGTTTTGCTTCTCTTATGACCCCATATTGAAAGGCTAGATTGTCAAGAAAGGTTCCACCCGCCTGTTCAATTTTTGATTGTGAAAGCAGGAAATTTGTACTGGTCCCTATACGAATAAGATGTTCGTTTACAAGACTTGTTACCATTCTAATTACTGAACTCTCAGACCAGTTAGTATAGCCGGTAAAAGCCTCTAGTTGGTCGCGCATCTTTCTGTTTTTCTCAGAAAGTGATTCGCTTAACATTATCTATAACCTTCCTAACATTAGACCTAAAGTCAATATCAAAAGTAATCGGAGGAATAGAAAACCCCGATATGGTTCCTGTGTCAACTATTTCAACAGTAACCATTACTGCCCCAGAAGAATTTGAAGGAACTGTTTTTACTTGAATGTGTTCTTGGGAAATAAGTCCATCATAAGAAAGAGCAAGTGTGACTTTATTAGATATCTCTGCCAGTGTTTTCTTGTCCATTGGAGCACCAACCATACCAAATAAATTTGCTCCTACTGAGGGCGCTCCAGGAACTTCTCCAGGCGAAGCTAACAGACGAAATATAATATCTGTTACTAGAGTTTCTATCTCATGTTGAAGACGGATTGTAATTTCACCAGGATTAAATGTCCCCCCGCCACCTAGTTCCAATTCCCCTCCAGCAAAACTACTAGAAGCGGTAACTGCAAAATCACCATTAGATATGACTATATCTTGTGTGCCTCCATTAGAGCGGAGAATAATACCGGTATGTCGCGCTACTGCCATTTTATTTTGATCCTGCTATTACTGAACTAATAGACTTTAATTTATCAAATATCGGTTTAATAACATTCTGCGGCTTTATTTTAAAGACTGGAATAGGGGTTGCTATAGTTGAGGGAAGGCCAAGCCCTAAATCGGGATTCATTTGATATACCCCATTAAACATTATATTCTCAATAGGGACGTTTATATTAAGATTATTACCTGCAATAGAAATATTTTCCTCGGTTAAGTTAATAGTTTGATTACGGTAGAATAATCTTATTCCACTCTCGCCAATAATAATACTAGACTTATTATCTTCGGTGCTAAATATAGCAGCTCCGTCAAGAGCGCTATCTTTCTTAGTAAGTATTTCACGCAAATCAAGGCTGGGCATTATCGGTTGTTCCTGTTCTTGTAGGTTCTTGGCTTACTGCTACTTCGCTTTCAATCTCATATGTAGCATCATTAATTCCTTGTTCATTTGGGTCTTTTGTCCTTTGTTCTTTTATTTCCTGAGAAAAAGCAAAGGGCGACGCTATCATCCTGCTATAAGTGGAATTGCCGCTTCCTGAGATATTCCTTATTAGCATAACTGCTCCTTTTTTAATGCTGCTAAATAAAGAAAGCCCCGCTTCCATTCCAGTAGGAACCCACCTACTAGTTCCATCAGGAACATCCACAAGGATATAGTAGCTACCGCCTCTAAGTGAAAATTTTTCTGGAAAGAAAACTTTAGCGTCTTGAATTGTTGCTATGAATTCATTATCTTTCAACCCACTTGACTCGGTAATATCCCGCATCAATTCTTGATTATGAAATACTGAATGATTTGGCTTATCTCTCATTTATCTTACCGCTCCCCTAATTCTCGTTTAATAGAATTAGTAAATATGCTTACCTGTTCATCATTTGAAGGCAATGATAGGCGATACTTCAAACTGTTGAATTGTGCATTTCTTATGGTGTCAATACTGAGTTTACCGATTCCTGGCATATATATACCTAGTCTTGTCTTTGCAACTTCGTCCCACCCCGTATAGGCGATATTGATAAAATCAAAGAACCTATCAATAAGTCCTGTTTGAGCATCTTCAATTTGTCTATTAGTCGGATAAATATCCCAACGTATTCCGTCAACTCCAGCAAGCATAAGCGAACTATTTTGTACTAGGGGACATAGAATTAATGGATATCTTTCTATATTTCTCCCGCCTTCTTTGCCACTCCATTCAGAATAGCCTTCAGAAAGAATTTGTGAAGAACTCACTCCAGCAGTGATACCACTTCCAGTAAGCACTGCTGCGGAAATCCAACCCAATGGACCACCTAGTCCTAGGGCGGCTATTCCTGCTCCAGCAAGAAGGGGTGACCAGAATTTTAATGTTGAGGCGTTCTTTTGGTTCATAAAACTAAGATAACCTATGCTATCTTTAGCATAACTAATTAATCCTGGCTCAAACGAAGTCAGGAATCCATCACTACGAGAGAATCGGTGGTTTACGGCTCTTATGTCACAAAATCCACCCATAGAATTATAAGAATCTGCCAACATTATTCTATCATCGGGGAATGCCCCTGGAGTCCCAAGAGAAATAATTTCCCCTTTATACATATTGGCCAAACTCATTTTAAGAATACTTGTTGCAATATTCCTTGATACTTCCATATCGCTAGAAGTTCTACTTTGAACATGGAGACTAGAACGGTTTTGTTCTTCTATATATGGGTCTGCTACTACTGTGATATAACTCCAAGTAGATGGGTTTTTATTTCCAGCAATTCCCACATCTTCATATTTATTCATAACCCCCATCTTTATTTCATTATAAACACCTTCTCTGGAAGCAGAAATACTATTGCTTACGATATTCTTAAATATAGGTGTAGATGAAAGTATATGATATCTACGATATGGGCGGACTTGTGGAGACTCACTGATAATTTTATAGTAATCGGTATTTGATTCTTCTAATCCAACCCATAGACTATAAAGATTCTCAAGTCCGGCAATAGGGAGGCTGGCTTTAGTCAGAAGACCTAATTTATCCGACCTATAATATTTACTATCTCCACTAGGAGAATTAAGAACTTTATTATCTCTTAGATTAATATATTCGCCAATAATTTGTAGTCTTTTTTCTACTTCATCTAGATCTATAGAGAGACTAAATCCAGTAATTGCTACTCCAGGATTATCTCTAGGACCAAAGAGGTTCTTTAAACTTACCCAATCTCGCTTAAACCAGTCAGATATATTTGCTAATAAAACTGACCTTGCAGCCCCACCAACAGCTTCGTTATTCCTTACGGTGGATGTCATAAACTCATCAACATCTTGTGGAGAAACCCCAAGAGCATAAACTTGGACTGCCTTAACAAACTCACGTTGTCTCAGGGCTATCGTTTGTTTGTTTTCTGCTATTCTACTAGCCCCCCCTGATTTATTAATCCATTCTTGCCATACTTCATCACGCGCCTCAGTGAATTTATAATAAAGATCTGGACGCCCCACAAAGACAGTCGCTCTTAGGTCATAGGGTCTTATACCTATATCAAGATGGGGGAATCTCCATGATAATTGCTGGAGCGCTTCCCATGGAGACATATTCTTAAATAGGAACTCAAATTCTCTACCAAGCAACTCGCTACTTGTTCTAGTAGTTAGTTTTTTAATTTCTCCTTCTGAGAAATCTGTCTCTGGATTCTCTATTAAGGTATTTGCTATTGAAAGCCAAGAATCTGCGTGCATTGGGAAGAAAATATTCTCATTTGCTGGTGACATAAAGTCTGTTCCAAGATAGAATGGAGTTCTATAGTGGATTATACGGATATCGCTCAAAACATGTTCGGCAAGATACTGTTCTAGCACCGATTGAAGTCTATTATAGTATTCCCAATTCTGATATAATTCTGGATTAGGCTCTTTAGCAATACTGTCACGGAATATCTTATCTATATATCTTCCAGCAACGTAACTTAGAGCTATTGCTATTATATAAAACCAAACTGACGATTTTCCCACAAGTTTAACATTATTTAGAAAAACCTTTAGTCGGTGGAAAAGCGAAGCCTTAGATTTTCCGGTTTTAATTAATCCTATAAATAAAACTAAAAGAGAGCCTGCTAAAGTCGAACCCGTCTGATTGATAACTCCATCACGTATGGTTTTAGGGATAACAGAGAAGTTATCTTGGTCAAAGAATCCTTTTTCTCCTGTTTGATTTAATAACTCAATACCCCAGGATTGACATACTACTTGAACTTGGTTCCCGTAGCTTACTTCTGTAACTTGTCCAGTAAAAACTGTTTCAAGATTTTCTGGGTTTGCGTCATATCCAAGTTTTATCTGTATTCCCATCCCTGGCATTAAGGGAACTTTTTCTGTTCGAGATTCTGGAATGCCCGACTCTATTAAAGTAGTCATTCTTTCTTCATGGCGAAATAATTCATTAAATGGATTAGCAAATGTCAATGCGGCAACACTAACGGGGTTAACTTTATCATGGCGGACTTGTAAATCTATTAATCCACTTAAACTATAAAAGTCATAAATCTGATTTATTACATCCCCTTCTTCATTATAAAACATAATAAAATATGTGGGGAAACAAGTCTTAAAGCCAAAGTTCTCTAACTTCTCTGAATCTCGGTCAGCCATCGCTCTTTGTTTATTAAACGACTCGGTAGTCCCTAGACCATTAAATTTCATAGCGCTATAAGCGGTGAAGGGATTGTCTATTAAATCAGGATGGTTACTATATTCATTAAGAATAAAACTATCATTTGTAGAACTGTCGGCAGGATTTATGACAATTGACGGTTCTTGATAATCAACAATTCTTCCTTGAACCCTATTCGACTCTTGAAGCGCCCTTTGTTTTAAGGGTTCACATTCAGCGGCAATCGTATTAGTAGAAACACTTTCTGACGAAGTGAGGTAACTTAAGGCAGCAAGAGGAAGAGTTAATGTAATAGGTTGTTTATTTATCAACTGTTCATTGGCATACCCCAGAACAACAGATCTCCATATCTCCTCACTAGACTTAGAAGTAGTTCCGATTAAGTTTGCAAGAGCAGTAAGTCTTTTTATTTCTTCATTTATTTGCGCCTGTTCAGCCGACTTATCTGCCGAAAGTTTAACACTGGGGTCTTGTTTATTAGAAAATTTGCCTAATTTAAATTTAAGAGTTGTTAGTCTTTGATTAATTGTCTTACTATCAAGAGAAAATATTCCCTTAATTCTTATAGGGATAAAAACGTCCCCGTCATTAACATTTTCAGTAATCGCCTTTAGTGCCTGTTCTTCAAGTCCCGCCTCTTGTAATGATTGGATAAAATCTGAGCGAGCAATATCTATTTCGCCAAATTTAAAACTTCTAGTCCCTCGTATTAAATTAATTAGGCTAACTGCTTTTATAGTTATTTTACCACTAGATGTTTCATCATTGTCATGGAGAGAATATCTTGATAATAAAAGTTGTTTGCCAAATTCTACATTGTTATTAATTGCCAATTCGTTATCGTTATAAATCTTCTTTCTTATGCTATCAAATTCCTCATAACTATAGAACCAATCTGGGCTCATAAAACTATTTAGAGTTTTGCCCTGAACCCTATCTTTCTCTTTAAATAAATAAGGATAGTCGCTATACTTTGGTAACCTCATATCGGGATAGGCACTTAGGTTTTTATCTTTAGTTGGTGTAAGAACAGACTCGGTAGAGAAATAGTCTAGGCTTAACTTATCTTGAGCATAGATTCTAAGTATTTCTATAAATCTTGGTATTAAGAATGCTATATGGTCTGATATAAAATTATCACCAAGAGTATCTGTGGCAAAACTTCTTAGCCAGTCTCTATCAAATGCTTTTTTAATTCTTCTCGCCTGTTCTCTTTGGACCCCCTCTATCGAGGAACTACTGAACTCTCCATTGGCGGAACTTAACAAAAGGTCAGCAATAACTCCAATTGTATTTTCAATAGTTCTAATAAAAACATTGGCATAACTATAGTTATTAGATGGGACTATTTCTCTCTCTACCGACTGATAGCGTGGTCGAAGAACAAAACCATCAAAGCCTGAGTCAATTGTTTCTTGCCATATTCTAGTTCCTTTCACTCTTGACCTAAGATCAATAGGGGTTTGAGGTAAAAATTCTTCAATTTTTCTCAAACTATATGGTATTCTAGCAGGAAAGACATTTGACTTTGCTCCGCTAAATCTATTAGCAAGATTCGCCTTTTCAGCATGGATAAATGGGAAAAGGTCGAACTTTGGGCCGATAGCGGTATCTTTAACTGCCGCACTTGCTATAATAGAGAAATATCTACTTATAGTGGGGAAATAATAAAGATTCATTTCTAGGTTATTTACTAATACCGTAAGATCTTTAACATTAAGTCCTTGTCCAAAAGTAGTTACTTTACTAATCCCTTCCCAAAAACTATATCTCTCTTTACCTGGTTCTTTTAATGAGAAGAGTCCACTATTAAGCCCATAGTAATAAAGATCGATATCTGTATCCGCCACCGCTGCTCCTGCATTAAGGCTAAATAATTCGTCTCCCCATATTTTTTCTAGCTTTGCTAATATATCAAGACTAGAGCCAAATGTTGGACTAACTGAATTAGCAAGGCTATAGACGTTTTTAGAAAAACAGGTGTTAGTTATAAGATGAGCAAGTGCCGCATATCTTTTATCTTTATCAATCAGCATCTGATAAAAGATTTTAGTATAATCACCATAGGTAAACTTCCCACTAGAAACAACTGGAGGATGAAGTTTTCTTATAGCATTTGAATTAACTTTTACAAACTGGATACTCGCTATCCAGTTATTAATCGACTTTGGATCGTTAGTTGTCTGAACAGACTGGACAATACATTCTCTTACCCCAAGCATATTCAATAGGCTATTCTCTATCACTATATAAGGAGTTTCAAGAGAAGTAGTGAGCCTTTTTGCTTTTGATGCTATTATTCTTGGAATTTCATTCAATGTTCTTAAAACGCCTTTGTCAATAGTTGAAACTGTTATTTGTATATTGCTTGCATAGGTTCCGGTATATTGAAATATTGGAGTTATTTCAGATTCCATAGGGATGGGGGTCATATGAAAATCAGTGGAAACGCTAATCCCCGTTACGCTACTGCTTCCTTCAAGATTCAGTTCTAAACTAGCAATCGTCCCACTAATAGTATCATTTAGATTGAATAATGACACTGAAGGAGATTCGCTAGTAGTTTGCGATTGATCTACTGGAATAAATATAGTAAAGGTTCCAGGATCATCTACTGTCCCAGAGGCATATTCTTCAAACTTAAATTGCTCTAAGTTAGTTGATTGAAAAGGGTTTCCTTGCTCAATAGTTCTTCTTATGCCAGAAGACTCGACTAAGGACTTACCAACCCAGTCATAGAAAGCCGATTCTTCTACATGGTCTACTTTTTCGCCTGCTTGATTATAATAGTCAAATCCGGGCATTATAGTATTATGATTAAATCTTAAGAAGGTTGCGCTGAAATAAAGACTTCCTGGTGAACCCTCTATTGTAGTAACAGAAAATCTCTGAACAGCAACCATTATTCTAGAGCCATAAACCGTTCTCTGTAGCCCCTCGTTTTCTTCTATTGATTGTCTTGCCGTTTGTAAAAATAGATCAACTTGGTTACCTACTTGATAAAGATTAAGCCTAGATAGGAGCAATTGATCTAGAAGAATTCCTACTTGTCGCCACCTATTAAGAAAATAATCTCGAAGAGCGACTATTCTCTGAAAGTTTATTTGGATTTGAGAAGAAGTAGCGACTCTTGTCGCTCTATAGTCTTCCCCGCTTGAGAAAAGGACTTTAAGATCGGCTATCTTGTCCGACAAAATATTAGGGTTTTCTGAATGACCCGATTGGTTTATTTGGGCAAGAATAGTTGTAAATTCAGCGTCAACTAAGTTAGTTATTTCATTTAGTATTTTAATAACAGCATCATTGCTTTTACTTTTAACTGGGTCTAGTCCTCGGTCAACTACCATTGTTCCTTGATAGAAAACATCCATTGCAGAAAGAATAGCAATATCTTCCTGTTGTATTTCCAATATCGGACTATGGTGGATAGTTGAAATCCATCGTCTTAAAATATTGTTTATGTCATCAATATTATTGAACGTAAGCCCTATCTCATATGCAAGTATCGATTGTCCGCCAGGAAGATAGGTTGTATCACCTCTTAAGGTTTGTAGCGGAGTATTTACACTAGTTTCATAAATAAAGAGTGACTCTAGTGGCATATGGCTAGGTTCACCACCAATTTTAATATGGCCTGGCTTTAATAAAGACTGGGTTCTCGTCTTTATTAAAGAAGAGTTATCAAAAATAGTTAACCCAAATTCTTTTGTTAAAGCATCACGTATTTCATTCTCTTTATTACCATTAGGAAAAGAAAGGATAAAAATATCGCCTGGTTTTATTATGCTACTAGGTTGGGGGCTTAGTCTTTCCCGTGAAGCAGAAAAAATCTCAATAGTATCCCTAAATGCTACATCTTTAAGAATGGTATAAACTCTTGTTAATATAGTGATAACAGTTAAGTCTTTTCGTGGTGTGTTATCACTAGAAGGACGAGTAAAAAATATTTCTTTTGTAGTAATTGCCATAGGTTATTAATATAGTCTTTCTGTTCCTGTTTTCTTTGGAGCAAGTTCTCCATGGAAGAATTGAAGGAGAATATTTTTTCCAGTAGGGACTGGAGCGGCAGCATCAATCATTTTAGTCTTTACTGGGTTTAATTCTACTGAATTAAACATAGACCTGTTTTCAATAGCATGTTCTATCGGGGGCTTATAATCACCACCTGACTTAGCGATTAATTTAGATAAAATATTGGCTTCTGCGCCATCGGCAATTACTGGCTCACTGATTTTAGATAGAGTTTTTGCCTCATCGCTAAGTTGCGCCATTTTAAAAAGCCTGTCGGCTTTCTTTGAAATAGCGTTCATTAAAACCACAGCGCCAAAGTCTTTATCCATTTAATTTAATTTATATTCTATTAAGCATTCTTGCGACATATTCAGTTAATCTAGATATGTGTTGTATGCCCCGTCCTGCAGCGAATAACTCACTTTCAGATGAGGTAGGTCGGCGACCTAAGTGAGATATAACCATTGAGATATCACTTTGGAATTGTTCTAGGGCTTTTGATACTTCTTCGCTAGCTCCGGGATCAATTGCTACGAGAGATTCATAAATTTGAGATACTACAGCATCTCTTGTTGGAGTTGGGTTTCCATTAAAAGGCGTTTCAACACTTTCAAGTAGAGAGGCGAGAAGTTTATATCTTCCTGCCTTACTTGCCGCCTTGAGATTTTCTAATGTGATTGTTTCCGTTGACCTGCGCAGAATAGCATCTACTTCAGGTGAGCCAAGAAGAGATTCTGTTTTAGGGGGGCTTATGGCTATATCTAAAAGGTCTTTTTCTTTTAGCCCATCAATAAAATCTTCATCTATACTCATATTTAACAATATACTTCTGGCAGTATCGGTATCAACGCTTCTACCAGTGGCTTGCTCAAAAGCCGACTCTACAGTTTTAGCTTTAACCATAATAATGCGGCGATACATTTCTTCTAGGGTGATATCGCCAATCCCTTGGTCTGTAAGGTCATAAACAATATTCCCTAGTGGGTCTAGTTTTTCGTACTTCCCTAGAAGTTTTGATGGGATAACCCCACTTGGCTTCGCTTCTCCCATCACTCTTAAACTTCTTACTCTATTGAGTATTCTATCTTGAGATATTGGTTCTGCTCCCCAAACAAGATCTTCTCTTTTTGATTCAATTAACTCTTGCATTAATGATTGACTTGCCTGCCCAGGTGTTGCTCCGAACCTAGAAGCCGTAGTCCAGTAGGCATCTTCTACTACTGACGCTATTACTGGATCAACAGACCTAGTAAAATCTCCTACGTCTTTATAGATATTTAATAATGTAACTCTGGGGATAGCGAGATTAAGGCTAGGTAATTTCAGTATTTCTGAATCTACACCTGCCCCACTTTGAAGAACGGCTTGAGATAGAATCTGTTTTGCTATTGGAGATAAACGCCGAAGCCTTCGGTGCTTACTTCTAATAGCTGAGAAAAGATATTTTCTATTATTATTTTCTGCCCACACTGTAGACTCATCTAGCCCAGCATGGATAAGTCTTTGACCGACAAACTCTTCTACCGCCTGTTCCTTTGCTGCCCGAGCATAAAGTTCAAACTGGTCAGCAATAGGAAGATTGGCGTAAAAAGAAACATTTCGTGCCTGATATTTTCTTTTCCCTATTCTTTTAGGTCTGCTAGTAAGAGAAAGGCGGTTGCCATTTTTATCATAGATAACATTACCTTCATACATCTCAGATAGCCTAGTAACACTTTTACCAGAAGCATATCTGAAATAAAGAGAAAGGCCACTTGGGTCTTGGTTGGCAAAGGGTCCAGCAAGAATATTATTCGCTTTTATTATATCAAATCTGGCGTTCTTCCCAGGTCTCATATATTCTATTTGTTTTTCCCCAGGAAAAACACTAGAAATATTTATTTCTGGCATAAATTCTTCAAGCATTTCTTCTTCAGGGAACGGGATCTTTAAGCCTTTTCCTTGTTTCTCTTTTGCGAAGTTATATAAAGTCTTAAGTGCCCTGTTAAATGGAGAAACTAAAACCTTCTTTGTTTTTCCATTAGGTAGGATAATTTTTTTCCCATCAGACGTAAGAAGATTAACTTCCTCAGTTTTTTGGTGGAGAATATCAATATTGGGAGATACTTCTCCACTAAGTCGCCATTCAACATTTTTTAATGGAGTTGTCCACTGGCTATCCCAATAAATACTTCTATTGTAGTTAAATCCCGTTATATCAGCAATACGCCCAGTAGAACGGATATTTTCTACCTTAGCCATAGCGGCATCTTGGAATATATCTTTTACTTTATCTATAGAAATATTGCCATGAGTATACTTACGAATACTTCGTTTAATTACATCTACTTCATCTTCAGTAAGAATCGTTTCTATTTCTATAGGAACAAACCGCATTTCACCAGAACCAAAGTCGGTTATATCATTAAGTCGTGAGGCTTTTAGGCTATCTTCTTCTAAAATTAAATCAGAGATAGTGAATTTTCTTCCACGAAGAGAATCTTCAAACCTAAGTGCTGGAGGCTTTGGCTTCTTAGATGACTCATCCCAGTCAAGATCAATCTTAGTTACATCAGTGATTTCTGCAAGTTCTCTTTCTGCCCTACCTGGTCCAAAAACAAATCCTCTAGCAGTATAGTCGTAAACAGATTCTCCTTTTAAAGGCAAACCAGGATGGGTTTCAGAAGAAGATAGAAGAGTTCCAAATCTTTTCATTCTCTTGCCGAGAATATGTTGAGCAACTTGATACGCCAATTCATAAGGGTTGTTATTGGCTTCAAGTATAATATCTGGTCTAAACTCAGATATTTCCTCTAGGGCAGGAGCAATAAATTTCCTATACTTGGCATAAAACTCAGAATAGAATTGTTTTAGGCCTATTGCTGCTTCAGCGGCGACCGCTTTGGTTCGGCGCACATCCTTCTTAAACTCAACTCCAAACCTTGGTCCTTTTGGAATATGAGTTAGTTTAGCATCTCCAAATAATTGATTAAAACTATAAACAAAATTATCGACCCATTCATTCATATACTGGTTATATTTAGGGAATCGCCCTTTTCCCTCAATTGTTTTATTAACAAACTGATATTGCTCCCTATGGAACTGTAAACTCATTGACTCAAGGAAAGCCCGATAAATTGCCTTACCCCGTTTAGTAGATTTATCCACATAGAAATCGAATATATCTTCTACTTCTATTGTGGAAAAATCTGAATCTCTCACTAAAGCCCTTACTACTTCAATCTCCATTTGCTCGCCATATCTATAGGATTTTCTTTGCCCCATGACAAACTCAAATTTCCTATGGTCTGGAAAAGCGAACGGAGTATCAATTTCTCTTCTTAATAGTTCCCCTATGCGTTCCCCGATTGGTTGTTCTATAGAAAGTTGCTGTGGGATATTATAGATTAGACTTAGTGGTCTAGTTTTTCCAGTAGCGATATTCTCTACTATTAAGTTATATCTTAGGGCTTTTCTTACAATGTTAGGTCTAGGAAGGGGTCTAAAAAGATCTTCTAGGTCTTTAGTTGGTCCTAGGAATTTTGGCGTGGGACCAGGAGATAAGTCAATCGCCTCTATTGCTCTATCTACAACGGAATATTGCTCTCCTCCTATATTAAAGAAGGTTCTTCTTTGCCAAAGAGCAGAAATATTTTCTGGATATCCTTTAGTGATTTCCATTTCTGCCCCACTAGGTTTTGGAAAAATTCTATGAGCGGCAATTCCCCAGTCTTCATTTATAGGTTCTCCAGTAGAAGATATGAGCCTTTGATAAGTGGCTCTTCTAATATCATCGGCATATTCTTTTTTAAACTTGTCAGCATTACTTGTAATAGTTAAATCACTTGGGTCTAGGGCAGAACCGTTAAAAATAATACTACTTGCATATAACCTAGGGTTAGGCATATCGAAAGGAAGGTTCTCTTCAGTCGCTATAATTCCACCAAGAGTAGAAACAGGACGACTTAGACCTTTGCCTAAAGTTATAGGAAGCCGGTCTTGATATCTCCCTCTTGTTCCATATGGGCGATTAAATTTATAGAAGGTTCTTTCTGGAATATAATAAGGGACTTCTTGACCAGTAAGTCCAGTAACTATATCATGGGCGTCTTTCATCGTAGATGCGGGTATAAATGAGGCATTAATTCCTAGAGGCTCGTATTTGCCAAAGAATGTTTCAATGTTTCTCTCTAGGAGTTGGTATTGCCGTAAACTAGCGTCTCTAGGATGCTCTCCTGGAGAGATAAGCATTTCTCTAGGATCGGCCCAAGGGAAAATATTTCTATAGACTTGCTCTAATGAACGGAAGGCATAATCAGACTCTGGGTCAATTACCTTTGGAAAATCTCCAGGGGCAATAAAGACCAGGTTAAGTGGGAGAATTGGATTGCCAAATCTAGCCTTAGTAGAAAGGCTTTTAAACCTTTCCTGAATTACCCTATTAGCGACCATCATTGACGTTTCGTCAAATAGGTTAAACACAAGAGCCTCATTAGCGGCTACAGTTTTTCTATTATAAAACGCCATCATTTCATCAAAACTATTTTCACCAGAGCCTATATAATGAAATAGGCTTTTATCAGATGGGATTTCATTCCCGTAGTAAACTAGGTCTTCTACCTTATCAAGATAGTCTATATCAACGCCCATTTTTTGGAGAGCATATTGATATACTGGAAGGTCGGTTGTTTTTGATGCCCTAGAAACGACAGTCTGTTTTAAAGAATAAATAGGGGATCGTTGAGATAAAAGTTTTCTTATATCTTTAATTCCAGGACTATAAAAATCAATTATTTTTTGTATTATTCTTTTTTCTTCTATATATATCCCTATCCCACTATGCTTATAGGCAAATGTAGCAGTATTAGAAGGGTTTGCTAAATAACTAGACCCCGTTCTCGTGACAGATACTTCATAATCAAAACTATCAATACCTAAAGAATTTAAAAGATTTAATTGTGCATTAGCCTTTTCAAAACCATTTAGCTCTTTTTTCTTATTTTGAAAGAAAGTTTTTATTCTTTGTTTTTGAATGGCTTTCTCAAAAACGTTCTTAGAATCTAATCCATAAAGCGGTTGAGGTAGTTGATAGGCCACACCATCTCTAGTAACATAAAAAGGAGATGACGGATCTTGGAAATAAGCGAATATCTTGCTTTCACTTCTAGGAACCACATCGTCAAAAATATAACCATACTTAGTTCCTGGTCTAGTCCTAATTTCATTTATAGTATTAGATGGACGATCTGGGATAAGAATATCAGTAGAAGAATCTATAGGATATTCCCTATATCTTCCTATACCAACATCCCACAAACCTCCCTCTCTAGTGCCACTAACCCTTTCTCGTCTTTCTAACTCTGGCCTAATATAGCCAAAAACACCAGATTGTCTTATTCTATTAGGTGGCTCGATAGTATTATCAAGAATATTCTCTATATCATAGGTTTCTGCTTCAAGTCCCCCCATAGCAATTATAAGCGGATCGCTACCTTCAAACAGAGATTTTTCAATATTCTCTATTGCTTCTTGATTTGACCGCGTTATTGGTCTATGAAGTTTAAGAATGCGCTTATTTGACATAGGGGTTAGTAATTCTCAAATCTTAGTGGTTTTACCTTATTATAGATTCTTAACATATCATCATATTGACTTAAGCCGAATTTTAAACTAGAACATAGATTTAGTCGCTCTAGGGCTAAATCTACTAGTTGAGTCTTTACCAAGATATGGGGATAGATTTTCTCAAGAAACTCTTTTATGCTTGTATGTTGTTTTATTAACATGTAGTTACTAAACTGAGTAAAGTAACTTAATTCAGAACTGGTTAGGTATTTTGTTACAGAAGATACTTTTAATGGAACTACTACTTTAACAGCAAAGGTTTTAGGCAGTATAGTGATAAAGCCCGCAGAATCTATCAGCCCTGCCCACCATTCTCTTGCTGGGAAACTTAACTCGGAATAATCAAAATCATCACCGTCTATTGCCTGCTTAAATAACTCTATATGGCGATTGCTTTCTTCAATAGTAGTAGAAAGTGGCTTCTCGGAGTTTGTTAAACCACATTCACTAAGAAGCCACTTTGCCCGACTATATTTAATATAGAGAAAAGGAATTACTTGACTTAAAGCCTTAGCAATATTCGCCCTTGTAGAAAATTTGAGAGTATTTTCTCTATGAGTGACGCTACCAATTCCCCCGAGTTGTAATTGAAGTTTTTTAAGGATTCTCCCTGCTTCTCTTGTTTTCCCAAGATTGATTTCTAGGAGACGGTTTACTCTAGGAACTCCGTATTTATCAATAGTTCTTTCTAGAACCAAGTCTCCGCTTCCATCGATTAAACCAGCAATATACTGTAGAGAGATTTTGTCCATAACATTTTTATTTGCTTTTCTTTTTCTTCTGTTGCTGCTGTTTTATCCCTGGATACTTTCTTGCTACAGATGCCCTAACTTTTGCTTTCTCTGCCGGAGTTCCATGTTGAGCGACACGAGCAAGAGCATTCCTTGCATGGGAAGGGTCATTTATAGGATATCTCCTACCTGCTAGCGCAAAGTTCTTAGACTTAATCTTTTTTCTTCCCTTTGCTGTTAATTTTTTGTCCTCGGTAATCATTTTTATTTCCTCTATGAAATGGAAGGCGTTTGCTATATTTGCCCTTAACTAGACGCTTTACCCGACGGGCAACAATAGCATTAGAAGCGCTGGGAAAATGGGATATTCTCAAGAATTAATCACCTGCCTATCTCTTATTACTTTTAGTCTATTAAAAATTATATTTAATACCTGCCCCTATCTTCTTCGTTAAATTTTCTATTATAGGCTCTTATAGTTGATGCACCCCTCATCCCACTTATCCCACTTGTTATACCTCGTGTTCCCATTATAGAATTAATTTCATACTTACTAAGTAATGGCCCTTCTCCCATATCGTCATAATATTCTTCATCTATAACCTGTCCTAGAGAAGCAGAATCGGGAAAAATATTAAAACTATAGGGACTAAAGCCTCCACGATTTACTAGTGCCGCTTTAACAGAATCAAATGGGATAGACTTATCAAGAGTATAGTCTGCTTGGGCAATTTCTGAAGAATAGTATTCTTCTAATGCTCGATCCTTAACCTCGCCTAAATCATATCTATCGCGGTCTAGTTGTGCTGCAAGACGTTCTGGTAATAGAGACAATATGACTTCTCTTTCTTCACCCTCGGTTTTCCTAAAATCAGCAAACAGCCTCTTCTCTAGTGGCGGACGGCCTGATCTTAACGAGTCTTCTCCAAGAAGATACCCAAGAGCGCTTGTCTCTTTACGGAGATATGCGGCAGTATCAAGGTCCTGTTCAAGCCGCCTTCGCTCAAGAGTTGGTTGAGGGATAAATGGATCGCCAGTAATCATTTCTCCTGCCGTTACCATAGAAGAACCAGCAAGTCCTATTGCTCCTCCTGCTATACCCGATACAATTTTATAGCCAGTCCCTCTAGTAAACATACTAAACTGACTTCCCATTCTAAGAGCGCCCATCATAGGTGATTCAGAGATATTCTGATAAAACATTGGAGCAAAGAATGTTTCTATCGGGTTTTCCCATTGAGCATAGTTCATCCCGTAAATGCCCCGTTCTTCATATTCTTCAAGGGCAGTTTTTTGCTCATATCCTTTTTCCCAAAAGAAGCGCTTAATGCTATGTCCATGAGTGAAAACTTCCCATGCTCCACCCACAAGATCTTCAGGAAAAGTATAGTCGTTTCTAGTTGGCTTCTCTAAACTGGCAGATGCTATTTCTTCTTCTGAAACATCATCTGGCAGTGCCTCTATTATAGGAAGCATTGGATATCCTGGAGCACCAGTGGCTTCTTTTAGATATCTCATAGGGAGATATGCTTCATCATTATTAAAATTAAGGAACTTATATGGTTCGACCTTTATTCTCTTTTTAATACTGGCAAGTTGATCAAGAAGATAGCGATGATATTCAGGGTCATTCTGTTCAAGTGATGCTACTATACTAGAAGTCCATGATGAGAATGGAGCCATTCTAGTGGCAATTTCGGGCAAATCATATCTCTCACGCGCGTAATCGGTAAAGCCACGTAAGTCGCTATAATAAGGAAACCTACTATAGTCACTACCGGTAGAAAAATCAACAAAATACTGTTCTGGATATAGGCCCTCTTCATAAAGAGGATTGGGTGCTATATTAACCGTCCCTACTTCACTAGGTCGCTTAATAAGAAATCTTCTTAAGTACTCTGTTGAGGGCATCATCTCTTCTGGAAGAGTTTGAATTGTAGCCATACCTAGTTCAACAGGAATAGAAAACCCTGGGTCGCCAAGGTTCATTTCGTAAAATCTTCTTGTCGAGTTCCACGCTTCTAGGCTTGATTCTAATACTGGCCTATTTAGGAATGGCATTCCTGTTTCTAAGAAACCCAAGCCTGGAAGTTTGCCTATTTGTCCAAGAGCAAGTTCCGACAAGAATCCATAAAGCCCTAGCCATTCTTGAACTTGCTTAATTTGTAGTCCTGCAAGGTATCGAATATCTCCACTAGAATAGGGATTAATCCCCATATAAATAGCAAACTCTTGTTCATTTATCGGTTTAACTTTCTTCTCTAGTAGGAGATTAATCCTATCCTTTGCCGCCTTTGACAATGTTTTGTTTATTGTGCCAAGTGACGCTATTTGAAGAGCGATAGCCAGTGTTGGACCTATGGCAGGGAAATAAGTTAGTGGCACGCCTGATTCCATATAAGCCATCTCTTCAGGTCGGGCATTAATAGCCCAATGGGGAGAAAGAACCTGTGCAGCTTGACCTATTAAAGGAGCGGTAAAAAGTAAGTGCCTTATGGCTCCTATAGCGCCTCCGCCAAAGAAGTCCCACGCCCTATCCCCCATTGCTATCTGTGCTACGGCATGGGGGCGATAGAATAAAGGCTCTTGCCCTTCAAAAGGAGTGGATCCAATCATCCACCAGCGGTTTGATCTATGAGGGATTTCTTCTTCTCCATAAAGAGTAGAGGCAGTTTCACTAATAGTGGATGTTGGGCTATCTAATGGAGAGAAGCCAGCAACCAATGCTGCCGCTATTCCAATCCCTGCTCCTTTTATTGGGCTTCCTAATAGTGACCCCATCTTAAGCCCCCCATAGATAAAAGCACTTCCACCTAGAAGTTTAGTTAAGGGGCTTGTCATAGATTTTGGCATTAAGTCTTCAAGATAGCGAGCAATAGAACCAATAGGAGTTATGTTTCTTACTGCGCTAGCTGCCGTTCCTAGTCCGGCAACCGACGCCGATAAAGCATCATAGGCTACTCCACCAGTGGCGGTATCAATAAGACCGCCAGGTTTTACTGCCCAAAGAAGAGTGCCTAAAAGAGCAACGTCGGTTAGTTGATTCAATAAAACTGAACCAACAAAACTTTGTTTTATTGCCTCTTTTGTCCCCATGCCAGATTTGAGTCTTTCTCCTAAGCCCCGAAATGGAGATATTATATTCCCTACTGGAGCACGCTCCCCAAGAAGACGCCCACGAATTCTGAATGGTCTTTCAAATAAATAAAGCGCCCCCATCTTCGCTAGGGTTTTTGTATCTACAAAAGCACGGGTCAATGTGCGCTCACCAACCATAAAGAGATCTCGAGATTGGTCTTGTATTGGATGCAGGATGCCTGTTTCATCGGCAATAGGAGACCTAGAAAAAGGCAGGAGCCTTCTTAATGTCCCCGTTAAGGTAGCGTCTCTAGAAGCAAGTCTGCTAGTAACAAGTCCTTTTTCTGCATTATCTATATAAGCGACAGAGAACATATCTGAGATTTGATTTAATACTCGCGCATCAACCCCTTCTGCTGAAAATTCTCTAGGAGCGCCTCTTATGACCTTATCTACTCCGCGCCTCAGTGTTCTTAGATACGTTGGAGATTCGGGATTGGAGCCAGCAAAGGCTGTGGCAACATCATATATTTTGCCTATTACCCTTTCTCTGCCTAGTGGAGTTAGTCCTCTAGTATGGATAGCCCCACTAATAGATTCATTAAATACCGATTGTTGTATAAAGTCAAAAATATTCTGTTTGCTAGTGCTTCCCACAAATACGTCACTAATAGGGGAAACAAGAAAGTCCTCTATACTCCCGCCACCAGATTTAATTCTATGAAGTTCATTTCTAATAGTTTGCGCTCTTGCGCCTCTTAACCTAGGAGATTGTGAGAAGAATCCTAGGGTATTTGTAACAAAAGAATCGTCCATTGATATGGTATCAATTTGACCAAAGAATGTCCCAAATGCCGATTCAAGATTATCCAATGCCGTAAGTTCATCACCAGATATCCCGGTTTTATCAAACTTAATTCTACCTATGATTCCCGACCTAAGAGCATCACCAAAACTAGGCCTATCCCTTAGCATTGCTTGTATAGTATCAATATTAGTATTTGATGGTTGTGGGATATTAAGCGTTCTTGAAAGCCAACCACCTACTTTTGATGACCAGAAGTTGCCCTTTCTTTGATTGCCCATAACCGATAATAGAGTCAAGGCTCCATAATCTTGCTCATTAAGACTAGAGTAGCTTCCCAAACCAAGAATGGGTTGTGCCATATAGAAACTAGTAAACGCCTTACGTTTCCATCCAGATAAACCACGTTGACCAGCCATAGACTCAACGGCATTTCTGTGCTCTTGTGAGAACATAAATCTTTGATTAATTTGGTCTTCTGGCATACCGGAAGCAGTAAGCCCTTGACCTACAAGCATTCTTTGTACTGCTCCAGTTAAAGGAATCATTGCTCCTCGATATATTGGGAAAGTTTGTTGTTCTAACCCCATAAACTGAGGTCCGCTAGGTGTTTTTACAAGCCGGGAAATCATTTTTTGAGTAGATTGCATCACCTGACCTTCACGAGAAAAAAGAATCCTTCTTCCTTTTGTGTCACTATCAAGAAGGTTATTTGATAAGAACTGTCCACCTATAATAATTCCCTTATTAGTCGAACTTGAGTCCATAAAACTAAGATTATAGTATTCACTAGTTGCTGTTCTTAATAAATGATATTGAAATGTATTAAGTGGACCAGTATTTAAGAAAGGTATTTGTGTGCGCTGGTTTATTGATTTAAGGAACTTGCTTGCTATATTTCTAGGCATTATACTAGAAAAGTCCACTAGTTCATCTTGCATCATATAAAATCCACGCCCAAGCCCTAGCCCACCTAAAACATCTTCTCCAAAATCAGGAATATTTGCATTGACAAGATCTGATTTTAACTTCTTGATATTAAGGAGTTGACTTCTTACTCTGGTAAGAATCTTCTGCTGGTCTCCAGATAAATGGTTTATCCCATTAAGAGACGCATATTCTCTTTCTAATAGCGAGACTAAGTCATCAAGAGTTGCCTGCCGGAAGTCTTTAGATTTATCAAGGCCAGCATAACTAAGAATTCTATCAACTTGCAGTCTTAGTTTATTTATCGGACCTCTCGCCTCTTGGACTGCCTCTTTTAGTCCGCCGGTAGTGGAGTTATTAAGAATAGTTGTTATTACGACATTATTCTTTGCCAGCAATCTCATTCTAGCAGCAGTATCTACATTTAGATGCCGGAGACGAGAAAGATTCCCTCCTTCAAAAAGGGCTTCTTGCATTAAAGTCTGGATACCGCCTCTTATATCGTTTAGGTCAGCATTAGGTATTGAACTTTGACTAGAACTAAATGTATCAAGATACTTCTCAAATAAGTTTCTGAAACCAGACAAAACCTGCTCTAAGGGAGAATCTACTTCAGAAAATCCCCGAGCTATATTTCTAGCTTCATTAAAACTAGATTTAAAGTTTGTTGACCATTCACGGAATGTTTGTATTGGACTGAACATCCAGTTACCAAAGTTATAATTACTTCGGTTATCTGTTTGAGATATAGCATGATGGAGAGGCTCGAAAAGGTTCGCGCTTAGTTTTCTTGCCAAGAAACCGGCAGTGAGAAACCAGTCATAAACTGTTTCAGGAGGAGCCCACTTACTAACAAATTTCTGATTACTTCCTCCCCAAGCTCGCCTTATTCCAGGAAGAAATCTAGTTGCTGTTAAAGATATACCGCTAACAGCCATTCCAAAGGTAAAGTCGCCAGCATCAAAAGCGCTATCGGCCTTATTACTGTAATTACCTCGCCAATCCTGAAGGGGGTTATCAGGTATAGAAGCCGACTCAATCCCTACAGCTAGGTTATAGGGGTCATAATAGGTATAGCGTCCTTTATCAGGAAAATTATTATGTGAGAGCATTTTCTAAATCCGCACTATATTCGTTGTAGATATTTAAAGCGTCAGTAAGATAATTGGTGTAATAGGCATAGTTAACCCACTTTTGCTTAAACTCAATAAACTTATTCCCAGTTCCAAAGTCACTATCAATCATTTCCCCTAGGTCTGTTTTATTAGTAAGTTTCTTTACACTAGTGCCACTACCTAAATTACCATTTCCATTATAGTGGACGATAGGAAAAATCGCCATTTGAATAGGAGCAAGATTAACTGTGGTTATTATCTTATTCTTTTCACTAATAGCATAAGAGCTCCCAACTAAAACGCCATTATCTTTCCAAGAGTAAAATACATGATAAAGACTAGTCGCAAGAATCTTTCTTAGGTTTCCAGTAGTAAAAGTAGATATATCTATTCCGGGGTTTCCATCAGAAAACTTAAAAAAGGTTCTATTTGCTGAAGTATAGGGAGAGAACGAATTATGGTAAAATAAAAAGGATGAGGCTAAACTATCATTACTATATATAGGCAATAAAAACCCAAGCAATTGTAGAGGCCCATAGGCTTTACTCATCTCGTGCGCAGCATTTACATACTTAGTGGACTCATTAAATCTTAGTCCACCCTCCCCGGTTGCTTTAATAAAATTAAAATTAACTGCCGTAAACGCAGATATTAATTCTCTTCTTGTTCTTCTAAATCTACCTGAAATTCCAGAAAGTCCCTCCATGGGTTTTGCGTTTGTGGTTCTCATAAAGAATCTAATTTCTTGTAGAGTATTATTATAAACTGAAGTAACGGCATCTACGACAAAACTGCTCTCTTGTTTTATCAATGAGAGTAGGCAAGCATAAAGAAGTTTTTTATTATCTATTGATATTTTATCAAAGTCGTTCTCTTTTAAAATAAGAGCAAGTGGGTTAGTAGGTCCGATAGTAAAAGCGTCTGGTATAGTTACCGTCCTAGTATAGTAAGTAACATTTGGAAAATTGTCTAAAATAGCACTAAGGGTTTCACCAGTGAAATCTGCTTCTGCTATATTGCTTGTATTTCCAGCAGGGGCATCTTCACAAGGGACAATCGCTTCAGCCGATTGAAGAACTTTTGCTTGAGAACTAGATATAGGATGGTCAAATTTTGACGCTATCGATGAAGAACTTCCCCTAGGAACTACGAGTTCTGGTACTTCTTGATACGATTCAATAAGACTATGGGTTTCTGGTGGAAACATATCTGAGTCTGATTCATTTATCTCTCGTTCTCGATAGCGAGAAGCAATAAAATTAAACTGTATTTCTACAGCGCGAGCATCGGCAGTAAGATTAACGGCATAATCAGTTATCCAGCACTTGCCATATTCAAGCATCAATACCTGTTCAGGAAAATCTACACTCGTTTCATCTGCAAGTCCAACCATAACAGTGATTCTATCAATCCTTATTGGATTAAGATAACCCATGCTATTATTTTTAAGACTTACTGTTGCTTGTGGAAAGTTCTTATAAACATTACTAACTGTTTTAAAAATAGTATCTAATTGTCTTTGCGCTTCTAGTGATTTATTCCTTGCATTTTGTGCTACTTCTAACTGCTCAACACCATCGGCATATTGCCTAGTATCTTTAATTCTAAAAGAATAATTTCTTAGGATAGAAATAACTTCTCTTGGACTATATTGCAGAAGTCGTTCCAAATCAGGAATATCAATGCCATCAATAGAAATATGGTTGTAAAGACTTCGATTGGCAAAACCTTGAACGGTATTAGGTCCAACTAAAGGAAACTTGATAACTCCGGCAATATATTTCTTACCAATAGTGAGATAGTTGAATAGACTATTGGTATAACCATAGATTGGGGTAGTGGAATCAGAAATACTATGAGAGAAAGCCGAGGCTTGGTCAAACCATTTTCCGTCAATAAATATCTGACAATCTGCTCCACTATAATAGATATTGGGACGGGCAAACAAAGAAGCCTGAGCCGAAAAATCAGATAACTCAGGGTTCCATGACAGAACTTGTGAAGGCTCTCTTCTAGGAAGCAATTCATGGTCAGATGAAGGATGCTCAGAAGAACGAGTTATTTGGGGTATTGACGGAGTAGGTTTATGAACCCCAGCCCCAGAAGAAGTAGTTTTTGCCAAAGGAATAACTACACTCGGCAATATCGATTTTACTTTATCTTCATCTTCATCAAGAACTTCTATATAGATAAGATTCTCATAATAAATCTTATTAGCATAACCTATTACTATGGGGTCCTTCACAATACCCCCGTCAGTACCTATATTGACAAGCTGTGACTTAAAATATTCTGAATCTTCCCCATAGTAATACTTAGTTACCCCACTTGTAATCCTTTTAGCAATAACTAGGTCTGTGCAAACAAATGCGCCGTTCGGCTGTGGAACTGGGACATAGAAGATATTGTTATTAAAAATTCCATCAGGAGGTATTTCATATGGAGCGTCAGCGGGTAAATCTGCTGGAGAAATGGGTTCAAAATCGCTTCCCCCATCGCTATTATACGACTTAAGAATTTTGTATGCTACCCAACTAGAGTTTGAGTCCATATCTATTGCTATCTTAGATATGTTATTAACTGCATTAGCGGGGACAGGATCGTCGAGTTTAGGCTTTAGTAGAGGATCGTGCCAAAACCTATTGTTGCTAACAGCATCATTTATCGCTGTTTGGTAATCTGCCGACCTATCATGAGCTACTGGAGTGAGATGGGTTAGCCCAGATATTGCTCCAATATAGGCCATTCTTTCTGCTACGTCTATTGCTCCAATATCAACAAACATAAGCAATCTTGCATAAGCATCGACATTAAGTAATGAAGTGGAGTTGTCAGTAAGAACAATATTAGACTTATTAAGACTAGAGCCTATTGATTTCTTCAATAGATTCCGAGCAGCAAGACCGCCATAAGTAGATATTTCTGGGGCATTAACTCCTACAAATCTAAGAAATGCTCTAGTAGAAACCCCATCAATTACTGTAGAGACGAATATCGTATCTCCATCAATTACGCGAAGAATCTTAGCCAGAATAAACCTCCTCGCTATAGGATCTGCCCATAAAACTATAGGCGACGGCTAATGGTTCTGCTGCGTTAGCAATAGCAGTAGAGGCACCAGTAATACGACACCCAGTAATAGTTGTAGAAATAATTGGAGCACCTAATTCATTTTCTGGATTAACGCTATTAAGATTAACGCCTAAAAATATTTGGAGAGAAAAAGTCCAGTTATTCCAGTCATTAAATTGCCCACTGTTTCTTATGGCATTAATTCCTGTAACCCTATCGGGCAAAGAAAAACCAGAACTGCCTAATGTAGTAATTTTTCTTTTGGCAAGATTAAGAAACTGTCCATAGTGTGATTTAATGGCTTTAGCAAGAATTGTGTGAAAAGCAAAGATATTATCAATAACTTCTTTACTGTAGTTTTTAGGGTCGGGACCTAGATTCTCAATCATGGAATTATATGACTCAAAAGCCCTAGGTCCAATAAAAGTCGACACAAAATCTTCAAGAACTCCTGGAATCTTCACATTATAAGAAGAACCAAGGGCAGAGAGGAACTTTTCTATTGTAGAAACCACAGTTTCTTGGGTTCTATCAAAAGAACTCTTTTGTTTCTTTAATCTATCATCGTTATTAACATATCTTCCTAGGGGGTTATCAATAACTTTAAATAAGATTATTTGCCCTGCAACAATTTCATTACCCATAGTCATATCATCTATAAATTCACTTGTATACCCTATGATAGGCTTCATTGAACTTGTTACTTGTAGTCTTACAGCAAAAGCATCATCAACATAGGTTTTGTTTATATAAACCTGACAATCGGGGCCAGCAATATACTCTCGCTGAATATTTACTAGAGCGGTAGGCGCAAAAATAGTTTTACTATTATTTTTAGATATAGACTTTGGAATATTTGTTGTCGTCGTAGTTGAAGGAAAAACATTATTCATGAATTTTTACCAGCCTAGATAATCTTTAATCTCAATGGCTTTTTTACATAGATATTCTTTAAAACTATAATTCCCATAATAGCGTGTTTCTGTTGAGTTATATGGCCTAGTAAATATAGTTTGATTTATAGGAAGAAACTGGTCAATGCTATAACCTTGAAGATTTCTTATACCTATGCCTACTTCAGTAAGATATTCTGGATTATTAGAGGCGCTTACATAAATATCTTTCAAAGACAAAGCGTCTCTATAAACATTGCCAAAATAAACTATCGAGTCAAACTCGGTATTATTTTCTTCTTCAGTTAGTTGCCATAGGGTTTCGTTATTAGTTATTCTAAAGTTATCTACATAAATAAATTCTGTTGCCACTGGTGTTGCCGCAGAGAGATAAAGATAGTTCCCTGCTACATCTATTCCAGTAGTGAAGGTTAAAGAAACCTCTTGCCATTGGTCTCTTAATGCTAAATTCGCCCCATTTGAACTGACGCCTGATTTATCAGAGAAAGTCCCATTATCGGTAATTGTTATAGTCCCACCAGTCCAAGCAGTTGGAATATAAATATAACATGAGGCGACGTATTCTTTTGTTGTCTCCAAATCAGGACATAAATGGGAAAATAGTAAAGCCGTATCGGTATAGGTTGCCTTCAGTGAATAAAATCCAAGAAGGGCTTGTGTTGTTACTGATACTACCGTGTTTGTCCCACCTGCTACTGCGCCGGAGACCGAATTCTCATAGTTGTGAATAAACTCATATCCTAGTGTTTGATTTGTTACTATCCCCCATCTCCCAGTAGCCGGAAGAATTGGGTCTTCAGCAACTAGGGAGAATGTATTATCTAGATATTCTGCCTGCTCATGCTCGTAGAGTCTTAACCATCCATTTTGACATGAGAAACCAAAGTTGCTAAATAATAGTCCAATTTCCTCAACAATATCGGCTTCGCTTAATGTAGTTACCCAGTTATTGCCTGCCCAATCCCAAAGATTGATACGGGAAAGAACTCTTCTAAGTAGCCACTTAGTCATCTTTGGCATATATTGTGTTTCAATTATAGGAAAGACAGAATTAGTAGAAGTATCAGAAACAAAATCATAGACTTCTTGTGCGATTTCACTAGTAGAAAAACTGGCGGCCTTAAAGAATCCTGTTCCCATAGTTTCACTATTAATTCTATTCCCCGCCATACCAAGAGTGAGACCAAGACATATAAGGTCGTGGATTTCCTCTTGGCTTAAATCGACAAATAAAGTATTTACCAATGTTTCAAGAAGAGAATAGTTGCTATCTACAAATGTTTCTTCTGTGCCCGTTAGTGCCATTGTTATACAATTCCTTGTGTTTCAGCATTTCCAAGGCTGGTTGGGTTTATTGGTTGAAAATCTCCAATATCTCGCGTAGGCGACTGTTTAATTTCGTCTTCTATTTCAGGAGTTAGGCGACTTACTTGCTCCATTAAGGCATGGCCGGGGAGGCTAGAGTTAATATTAATCATTGGCTCTAGGCGATTGGCAACAAACTGGGCAACTAGTTCCGTTGCGCCTTGATTTATACTAAAAGTAGATGCTTCTGTTACAAACTCCACCCCCCGCAATATCATTCCCGACACACTAACGCCATCACCAACTGGGTGGTGTTTTATAAATACAAGACTTAAGTCGAACGGTATTAATTCATCAGGGATAAACGCTCCTGAAAAAGTAGTTCTAACTTGCCCTGTTCTTAATAATGGTAGAAGGGGGTGTTCGTCTGGAACGGCGAAAATCATTGTCCCGCCTATCGTTCTTCCCCCACGGCTGCGCCCCCTAGGGTTGCTATTGCCTAAAGTAACCACCTCTCTTTTCTCACGAAAGGTAGAATAACTTATAGTAGTGAGAGTATTAAGGACTATGGTGGAAAGTCCTATGTTTGCTACGGCTCTAATCTCAGCCCCACTAAACATTATTAACTGACTACCGCCATACTCGGAATAGAATTCACTAGTGACTGCTTTTATTACTTTAGGCTCAGCAACTACCGCTACTTGAGTAGATTGGCTAGGCTCAACAGTAGAACTAGGAGTGGTTACTGGCGGCTTATTTGGAGGAGTAGTGGTAACTTGACCAATATTTAATCCCATCATAGTCTATTTACTCATTTATTCTAGTAAAACCTAAACCACAAAGAACTCCGCCAAGAATTTGATATGGACCAAGTTCTATTGCCTCGGTTGTAACGTCGGGCGATTTCCAGTTGGAGTCGTTCAAGTCTAGATATTCTATATTGTTATATACATGATCTTTAACATCGCTCATTATGGTTGAATTAACATAAGTTGTACCATAGCCAACTTTTGCTACTATCTCAACTACTGTATCCACTAGGATAGTGGGGTTTTCTTTTATCACTGTGTCAATAAACACAATAGCGCCAGAGAGAACAATATCGTCGACCGATATTTCTTTTGAAGAGCTAAAAAGCCCAAACGTTTCTTCTGTTGAGATAAACTTGGAACAAAAGCCAAGTAACCCATCATAATCAACAGGAATAAGTCGCATAAAATCTTTTGGGTTACTAAAATACATAGTTAATTCTTTTTCTTCTATAAAAACAGAGGCGGGTAGATGATTCTATTTAATATTATACACAATAAAGACTAGAGATTTTTATCTCTCTAGTCTTTATTGTCCTTTTCTTTAAAGAAGCCTATCGTTTGAGGGATATCGAGGTTTCCGTGTCCTCGCTTTTTAGCAATATCTATTTGACGGGCTAAATCATATTTATATCTATTTAAGGCCCCCTCGTCAATATTACCCTCGCTATCGCCTATAGGCTTTCCTGTTCCAATTTTACCAAAGGTCTTTTCATGAAGGTCAACCGTTGGATTTAATGGTGGCGAGAATCCTAGGCTATCTTGTTCTAGAGCTTGCTTAAGTAGAGACGAAGAATCTTCTTCTGTAACTTGCGGGATAAACTCAAATTCTTCTATTTCAGCAATAGTTTCTCTAATTGATTCACTATAAGCATCATCGGCAAATACTAGTTCTGGCGCTAGAGCATCAGGAATAGTTGAATGAGCAATTTCTTGTTCTAGTATAAGGGCATCTAGTTTTTCTTTGTCATAGGAAAATGTTAAAGTATCGGCCTTTCTTAGTTCAAACACTTTCTCAGCAAGGGCAAGATGTTCTATAATTTCATAGGCAGTCATACCCTTTAGGTCATTAGGAACTAGACTTGGAAAGGCGGCAAGAATAATTGTCTGGATTATGCTCCAGTTACTTCCTAATTTTTGCCTTTCTTGCTCTAGTTTTTTGAGATTATGGTTCCCTCATTCCACCCCGAGGCTTCTTGTATCTTCTTATAAAGGGTATAGATTACCCCTGATGGAGAAATACCAATCTCTCTTGGTCCAAGAGTTGGATAAACAACACACCTAGTTAAAATTGCCTCCATCATCATCTCAGTATTATCTCGATACTTTTTGATGATTGTTTGGTATTCTTGGTTAAGAAGGTCACGACAAATAAAGACTCGACAATCGGGATTATATGCCCCATCCATATCTTGATAAACTACATAGAATACTCGATGGAAGCCATCGTTCCATTCTCTTAGTTTTTCTTCAGGAGGGGGATTCTTCATCCACTTAACTATTTTGCCTTCAGCAGTATAGTCGCCTTGATTAAGAAATGACCTTTCCCAGGCGGCGAATGCTGTTTGCCTTTCTTCGCTTATTTCAATTTTAACTTCTTTTACTTCGTCTTCGCTATTTCCCTCAAAAACCGTAGTTGCGTTATCTTGAGCCATAAATTAATTTATCTCCTAGAAGTTTAATTTTAGACAAAACCACCATTGTTATTCCCGATTCCCGAACTGTTCACTGTAATAACAGTTGTTTTAAGAGGAACCCAACTTGTTGCTTCACGAGCAACAAACGTTGCCTGTGTTTCATTAATTATACTATCAACAGAAGTAGATGTCCCTTCATTAATTAATTCTACACCACGAATTATTTTATACGCCCCATTCCCCGATACGTCCATACCAACCAGAACAATATCGAAGGCTTTTAGTTCTGCGCTATATAAAGGAAAATGTTTATTTACATCAGAAAGCCCAACTGGATTAAGGTTAATGTTTGAACTATTTATCCCCCCATCTGGCGTAGTTGGAAGAGTTAAATTAGAATCTCCACCAAAATAAGCATTACTAATACTTACAACCTTATTCTTGTCATCGGTTTTCATATCCCAGAAAGCATCGCGGTCGGTATTAATAGCCACAATTGAGCCAGCTATCCCAATTTTATTTGTGGCAAACCCCCGTGGAGTACGGAATCCCATAACAAATATTGGCGCTTTTTCTGCACTGATGCTTACAGTGATGCCTTGTAGTGTTGCCATCTCCCTACCAGCGGCAACACATTTTATTTGTGTTCCAGGAAGGCTAGTGTAGGTTTGCTGGTAACCCATACTACCATGGAAAGTAGCCGAACTTACTTCGTTAGCCATTATATTATTTTCTCCTTTTGTTACTCAGGTCTTAAACTAGTAGTTACTATGATCCTTCGGATCTCAAGAACAGGAATTATTGAAAGATTTACAAAGACATTGCCGTTTACAAAGTCAGCCGTATTGGCTTTAATATCGGCAGAACCGTCAATAATTCTTCCTGCGTCAATATATCTTTGTAATTCCCCTTGTATATCCGCCTTAAGGCTTGTGTGAACTACTGGGGAATTTGGCTGGCCAAGATATCCAGTTGCCACTCGTCTTACGTCTTTCTTAAGAGCAAATATAATTCTCGCTGTTGAGATTCTAACATAGTCACTTCTGTCATTAAACCCACGATTCTTTGCGGCAGTAACGCCATCAACAACACGAATTCTTCCAGTATTAGTCCCATTAACTACTACAAACCTCTGTTGCATTAGAGCAAGTTGCTGTGTTTCGGTGAAGTTGGTAGTAGAGGCAAATGCTCCTGGAATAATCTTGTTAGTCGTCGATTCTCTTAAGTTGATTCCTGCAAGAAGACCTGCGTAAGCCGCGGCCCCATCGCTAGTATGGCTAGAAGCATTGGTTTGGAATACACAGTTACCAACGACAACCGACATACATCCATATTGCGCTTCAAAGTTCTCCATTAGTCTCGCTGCTGAAAGTGCGCTTGCCTGAGTATTATCAGTAAGATTTCTAACGTATCTATCGAGCGTCACTCCTGTAGAAATTCCAGTGAGGGGCTTAACAGCCACAACACCTACCGCCTCATTTTTATTTCGGAAACTCTTAACTAGGAAATCATGTAGAAGATTATGATAACCGGCATTAGCAAGTGTTCCGTCGGTATTAGTTATTGTTTCATCAAGATACATCTCCGATAAAACTATAATATCTACATTATATCCAGAGAGGATATCTAACGCCGCACTTAAGGCATTCGCCTTTTCAGCAGGAGATAGCCCTACCCAAGAGTTGCCTTGATAACTTGAGAAACTAGTGGATGTTCCATTCAAATAACCAATCTGGTTAGCATCAAGATTTACTGTTGCGCCGGTATAATAAACTAGTCTCCAGTAATTTTCTAGATAGTTGCCAGGAGTACGGATAGTTCCATTAGGACGGTTGCTGGAATCAAGAGAAACAAATGAAAGGTCTGTTTCGTCTCCATCTACGACAAGATGGCCTTCTCCCCAGATTTGTCTCACGCCACCATTGAAGATAATCTTTGAGTTGAAATAACTATTGCCATTAGCGTCGGTTTTAATAGTTTCAGCGTTTGTGTTAAGATTGGCGAAACCAAAACTCCTTGCGGGTTGTGCGGCAACAATAGAAGTTGTTCCATTAATATCATTGTTGTAGCGGATATAATTCTGGAACGCGATATTGTAGTTATCAAAGTCGGCCACTTGCGGATTGTCCGAGTCTGCTAATGCTATTGGTTGATAATAGTCAACTTCATAACCTGTCCCCACTGGAAGAGGTCCTGAACTAGAAGTAACGACTGTATCAATATCAACAGGGTCACCTGGGATAAAGGTAGTAATTATCGTTGGAGAATAAACGCTATCTGTTTGATAATTATCATTACCCGACAGAAGGGCTCTTAAAGTTGAGCTTGAGCCAGAACCTGGCAGAATGCTAGCTAAATTATATGCTTTAATCTCTGCCAATTCTGCTGCCGTGGCTATTGCTGTAGAATCAAGGACATTCTTACATACTACATTATAAACATCACCCTCTAAAGTAAGTTTCATTGCTACGTCAGCAATAGAGTCTTGGCTATTATTCTGTGGCTTGGCATAGGTCTCAGGATGAATTGGAATTATAGTATATAGCGCCGCAAGTATGAGAGCAGTTGTTTTTGAAGCAGTAAGGAATAGGAACTTTAATCCTTGTCCTTCATTGTAAATCTTCGCAAGCGTTCCAGTTATTTGGAAAGAGACAAATCCTGAATTTACTAGAGTATTGTCGCCAGTTGCGGTTCCATCAAGACCAATGGTTACTTCAACCCATTGAGGGGTAGCCGCCGAATAGTCCCAGGTCCAAAGATTCAATGTTGATGCTTCTGCGACATTTGCTTCAACAGAATGAAGACCAAGATAAAATCCACCAGGAATCCCATAGCCATTAGGAATATCAATTCCAACTCCGTTAAATGACGTTGCCGTTCTCGATATAAGCGTTAAGTCAGGAGTCCCAGAGCCATGAATTTCATTTATCGCTAAGTCAATAGCCGCCAATGTCGCATCAGCATGACCATTTTCTAGCAATACATTGAATGCACCTACGGCATTAGTGAGAGTATAGGTATTATCTACTGGAAGAGCGCCAAGGAACGTATGGCGAAAACTTCCTTGTGTCGTAGGTTGCGTAGTATTGTTAACCGCCTTTGTCGGGGTTGTATAGGCCCCGCCTCTTGAAGTGAGGAAGGGAAGAATGCTTGGTAATGGGTTGTTCCCGCCAGCAACTGAAACTGAGTTTCTTATTCTTTCTAAGCGAGGGACAAAAATACAAGATCTATGGTCGGTAATATCTTTGCCGATAAGCCCAACTATAGTTCCGCCATTATTGTCGTTGATATAGAACTCTTGAGTTCTATTACCTAAATCACCAGTTGCAGGATAACTTACATCCTTTGATTGACTACTAACAACGTGAATTAAGTCACCAATATCTTCTTTCCCATTATCGTTTACATCACTACCAAGTAATACCCGCTGAACCCACCATGACTCTACAAGTTCTTCAATATACTTGTCAATTAGAACAGGGGTAGTGCCTTTTCTAGTTTTAGTTGTAAGAGTAAGGTTTGCTATTGGTTCTGCAAAACAGAATGTTCCAGCAACACTGGAATTAATTGCATCAGTAAGACCATCAACACTAACATAGTTGCTTAGGGTGAAATCTACGCTGGTTTTGCCATAAGTGAGCCCAAGAATTCCGCTTTCAACTGATACGCGGATTTTTTCATATATCTTACTAGCATAGCGCCCTATAATTCTTATAGCATTTACGCCACCCGCTTGGAGTATTCCATAGGGGCGACCATCCCCACGAGGTTGCCCATCTTGAGCAAAGGCTGTTGGAAGCCCCAGTCTCATTATTCTAATATCGGGCTCGCCTGCGCCTATTGAAGCCGCATACGCTTCTTGGAACTTCCATCCAAGTTGCGCCGTTTCTGAACTATAGCCAAACAGTGTATTCCTTGTTATAGCATCTGCCTCATTAGAGGCAAACACAGAGTTGGCCGCTTCATTTATTAGAATAGGTGTATTTAAAGGACCGCTATTGGCAAACCCAAGGATAAGAATACTTGAATTGGCTAAAGGATTTACCGATGGAATTGAAAGTCCCCCATCGGAGATTATATTTATAACGCCAGGTAATTGTTCCTGTGATGGCATTTTCTTTTCTCCTATACTACGAAAAGTCTTTATTATGAATCAATACTGAGCAATCTAAAGTAACTGCTGAAAATTTTATCGTTGTTTGAATACGCTCAATAACAAGTGGAAACATTTCCGTTATTCTGCTTGTTTGTACATATACACGTAAAACTCTTTGAAACACATTCGACCTAGCAGTTTGTGCAAGATCATCAGGTTCTCTATCCCAAAAATATACTTGCTTAACACCATTCCGTATAAATACGTCTGAAGCGTCTTCAATTAGATATTGAATATAAAGGGCAATATTATCTGCCTCTACTGGAGATTTAGATAGCACCTTGAATTCGACCATATTATCATAGATTCTAATAATATCTTTTCTATAGACATTTAGCTCTGGGTCGTATCCTGCAAACTCTCTTTTGTTATTAAGGTTCTTATTTCTAGAGAATGGGATATTGTCAACACTGCTCGGCTCTCTTGATAGAAGCCTAAAAACTACCATAGTAGTATTGCCAGTGGCAATCTTATTTTTTAATACCTTATACCTATCATATTCTACAGTAGTGAGTTCTCCATTATTTAATAAGTTTTTTTCTAAATCTCTTATCTCTGTCACTTCTGCTACTGTGAGTTGCTCTATGGAGCCATCTTCCTCGCCAAAATGGGTAACCATACCTTCATAAGCAACAATTAAATCGTCTCTATCGGCATTTACTAAATTAATAAAGACAGTAAAGAACTCATTAATGTCACTCCACTTAACAACATCTCTAGGAATGATAGTGAACCTATGGCTACATCTAACTAGAAAAAACCTAGTAGATTCAGTAATTTTATCGTTAGATAAATAAACATAGATTTTATAGTCAATATTGTTTTCTAGACCTACTACCTTAATAAAGGTGGCGCCTTCTACGTTAACTTCCTTAAAGAGCGTGTTGTTTTCAGATAGGCTACTTTTACTATCAATATATATACGTATTTTTCTATCGAGTTTAAGTTCTGTCTCAAAATCATCTACTTCAGGAAGATGGATATAGCATTGCCTATCTCCTGGATAGACATTTATCTTATCATAATCGAGATGAAAAATAGATTCAGCCAATTTATTATGACCTTGCTCTTTGTTTAGAGTGGATTTCCCACCCAATAGTTCTTCCGCTAATCTCAATATTCACAACATCATTAATATCATAAATAGAACCATAGATTATTCCAGGAATAGCGCCAGTATCTAGCCTAAACTTGCCCTCGACTACTTTTGATGAACCATAAATGCTATATTCATCAAGAACTTGCCGATAAATATCTCCATTGTTTCTATCAATGTCGACAACAGTGTCTTCTATTCTAGGACTAATCTCTCTAGGAGCAAGAAATCTCATAAATGGAGTATAGTGAACCGAATCAAGAGTTTGATGCTCTAGCATAGCACTAGCGGTAGTATTAGTCGACCTAGAGCCAAATAGTTTTACCAGATATTCCTGATATGGGAAGCCCATGCCTAAGCACATTGGGCATTTTGGGTCTGCTGTTCTAGTCTGCTTATTCCAGCACCAACATCGTTTCTCTCGAACAGCATATCTGTAGATATAAATATGTCCATATTTCTCTAACTTAGAAGAAATATTCTGCTCATAATATGCTTCTCTTACTTTTGGTTCGCTATATTTCCACATAGTCGGTTATCCTAGTGGGCGAGGACGTAAGAAAGTTTCTACAATCCATAGGCCATTTATTGATTCTCTGCTGTAGCCACTCATTCCTATGCCACCACCATTTAAATTTCCCGTTCTAGTCCCTCTTAGAGAAATTCCACGATTAAAGGATATTGATGCCCGATCTAAACCTGGAGACTTATAAAAAGTATTCCAACTTACTCGGTCAAACATATCTCCAACTAGACCATCGGCAAGAAGCATTGACTTGGCTAAATCAGCATCAAAGTCGTGGATATAGGTATTAACTAGTGCACGAATATTCTTAGATAGTTGGGTTAATCTCCGAGTAATCATTTCATGGATTTGTCCAGAAGTGCGTTCGGTGAACATTATCCCCAGAGTGACACTAGATCCAGCATCTTTATTCATTAACGCTACTTCTAATAAATCCTTCTGAACTTTATACGAAACTAATTCTTGTATCCAATACTCTGTTCCTGTAATTGCAGTAGTGAACCTGTTATATAAATCAAGACAATGGCGGTGAATAAAACGATTAATTAAATCTTCTTTAATTTCATCAGCAATTGACCCCATCTCCATCTTTACTCTATCGGCTTCAATATAGAGAGGGTCGTAAGGTCCAGTAAATACATATTCATAATCTTCTTCCATTGTAACGCCATTGATTGACTGAGTATCGCGCGAGACTATGAGAAGATATTTAGTATTATCGGAAATTGCCGCGCCTTCTCCCCAGTCAATTGTCATATTGCCATTAGCGTCTACTTCAGGAGTTGCCGTTACTGAAGTGAGCGAGGAAGAAAATATCCCCGATTTATAACATTCTACTACTGTTCCAGCTTCATCGAAAGGATAGTCTTCTGCACTATCTTCAGTGAGGGAGTCAGAGAATCTGATAACTAAAGTAGGGAGACTAGATAAATTACTAGAGTAATTTGCAGGACTGGTTGCTTTAATAGTTAATGCGCGTTGGACAAACGGACTAGGGCGATAAATCACACCGCCAGCGGCAACAGAAGCGGCTTCATCATCAGTTATGTCAAGTAAAACATTGGTGCCAGTAGTGAAGATAGATCCGTAACTTACCGCTAGCTTATCGTCAAGTCTATTAGTGACTACAAACGGGCTTGCCCCGTCACTACCATTCACCTTTACTATATAACTAGTTTCAGTGGATAAAGGAATTGATGGAGTTATAGTGACAATATTTGCCACTACACTAGTTTCGCTTGTAACTTGATTACCGTTGGCGTTGAATAGCCTAATAGAAATAGAATTAAGGACTTCTTCTTCGTCGTCATTTTGATAAAGACTTGAAGATAAAACGTCTTGATTGAATACTATTTTAATAGTTGTATCTATTGGGACATTAACGGCATCGGAACCAGGATAGCACGACTTAATTTTAAGTTCGTCTTTCCATATTGTAGCCCAAAGACCAGTAAGATTTAACTCTGCCTCAGAAGCGGCATCATAAACCGCCTCTGAATATAAATTATTCCCATAGATATCGACTACGTTAATAGTCCCTATAGCATGTTCAATAGTCCCTGCAAATTTAACATATCCATCGGTAGCCATTTGGACAGAAACATTTATAGTACCTCTGGTAACCCAAAATAGATATACCGTCCCACTTCCAGGTGACAGTAGTTGGAAATCATCAGTAAATGTAAGCGAGTAAGCTACATCGTCACCATCAAAAAGGAGATCGTATAAATTCTCTCTTGCTTCTGCTGCGCCACCAGCAGTTCCTATTGGAGGAACAACTCCGTTAAGCCTAACTTCTATATCTGTGCCAATACCGGTAATATCGGCAACAAAAGTTGCACCATTAACTACACTAGTGGCGTTTCCAGAATAAGTTGCCATAAAAGAGAACCCCTTCATAAAAAACTATACTAGTTCCTATAGCTTTAACTCTTCCCATTTAACTCGCCTATTGACTACGGCGTCTTTTACTCGGGCCTCGCGGCGACTCAGTTTTCCTTTACCAGTCTTAACTTCAATGAAAACTATTTCTACTGGAGGAGGCGAAGCCTCACCTTCTTCTGGTTCATTTGACAAGTTATTGAAAACAATAAAATCAATGGGGGAACCCAGATGTCGAGTATCACCCCCATAGTAGGAAAATGAAGGTAATAATGGAGCAAGTTCTTCAGATGTTTGCCCCATTATTACGTTCTTAGATTGTTTAATAGCATCAGACCTTTGGTCTTTTATTTTCTTCGCAATAACAACGGCATCAGAACGAATTTGTTCTTCAAGGCATTCTATTTTTTGCTCTAACTTATTACGTTTGCTTTTCTCTTTTAACACTAGATATATAAGAATAGAAAAAAGAAGAATCCCTATTGACAAACTTAGTTCTGCCCCTATCATATTTTTATGTCTCCTCTACCGTAGAGAACATATAGTCCATATTAGGATCAAGATCACCGAGAAGGTCCTTAACATAATCAAGAACTTCATCGCGCTTTTCTTCTTGGGGCTTACTTAACTCCTTATAGAGCATATGGCGCAACACACCAACAAACTCTTCTTTTCTATCGGGAAATCTTCTTATGCCTGTAAGGATAGGCTTAATTTGCCTAGTCATTTCATCAAGACCCAAAAGGAGAAATACATTGGCTTGATTTTTAATTGCTTGACTAGTTTCTTTAATTTTTGTTTTCTCTACTTCTTCTGGTTCTGCCGAGATAAGTTTCTCTAGTTGTTCTGTAAACTTATCATAGTAATCTTCAAATTCAACTATTGGTTCTACGCCAACATCTCCATCAATAACAAATACTAGCCCATACATTACCGCCCTTTTTATAGGATTGGGTTCTCCTGTAATGCCATGAATACCTATTTTAAGATGAGAGGCTCTAACTTGTCCTACTGGATTGCCTTTTATAGTCGCTGCTCCATTAGGGTCAAAAACAATCTGGCGTTTTGACAAAGATAAATCTTCAGTAAACAAAAGTCCCATATTCTCTTTTTCATTTAATCTAATGGTAGCGACAACTGGATCGTTAATATCGTCATTATTATTCCGTGGTTTGGTTTTAGCCAACGTGTGCTCCTTTGGATTGCGAAACTTTTAAGCCTAGCAAGAGATAAAATACATATCTCTCTATTATACAGTATATAGGCGATAAAAAAAATGGGCGGTAGAGGAAACTTAATTCCCCTAACGCCCAGAACATGTCTCTAATTCATATTGTTATTATGGTAGAGAAGTGTAGTGAATTTGTGCCTCTACTCTTGCACTTGGCTTCAGTGCGATATCAACACCGGAAATTATATAATCTCCGCCCACAATTGGCTGAACATTCCAATACTCGGTAAACTTCATTGAACTAAGTGAGTGGAGAGGATCTTCCCATCTTAGAGTTTCAACACCACGTGGAGAAACTAGTTCTGCGCCAAACTTACCAGAAGGACCCATTATAATATCTGCTACTGGACCAGTGGTATTGTAATACGCAAATGGTGTAACTATTATATTCATAGGCTTTGAAAAGTGAGGGATGTTTAGGAACGTTGTTGACTGGTTACTTCTCGATGGCTGAATTCCTAGATTTCTTCCATTGCCTTCGAGACGCGCTAGAGAACCCGTATCACCTTGAGGAGCATGCATAAATGGCGTAATTCCATTCATAAACGCCCATTCTCTCATTTCGCCATTGCGGGCAAACATTGACCAAGCAAATGGAGAAAGTATAAGTGTGTCGGGGAACTCGTTAAGAGTGATAACTTCTGCCATCATATCAAATACATCATTAAGAGTGCAGGTATAGTTTACTGTTAAAGCTATTGGGTCGCGCCCAGTAACTACAGCACCATTTGCGTGGCTATAGATAGTAACGCCATTATGGGTTACACTATTTGAGCCACCAAAGCTTACTCCGCTTCCACCAAGACGATAGGTGGAATTGCCAGCAATCATCTTATAAATCTCTTTTTCCTTAAACCGTGCCATATCTTTGGCCGCTTCTTCAATATGGATCTGAACCACGTTCCACTTAGAAGCCTCGATGACTTCCTTAGAGAAACTAAGAACAATACCATACTCACGTAAGGTTGCCCCTACGTTAGACGCACTCTGAATGGCTGGAGCAACTGGAGGTTCGTTATTGCGACCAATCCAGTTTGTTACCCCAGCGATGGTTCCAATATATTGGTCACTCCAGGTTTCCCCAACTTCAAGCGGAACCTGTGTAAGAAGATTGCCTAGAACTAGCCGAGGTTCTGCTGCTCTCTCAACGGTTCTAACAATCGACGCCTGTATCAGTTCTGGAATATCCTCGATGAATATCGCGTCTTTAGACCAGACATTATTTTGCTCTGCAAGATACTGTGCTATATCACCTACAGCATCAGCGAGATTAAGTAGTAAAACTGGTTTAGCTTTTGGGTTCTTGGGGTTGTCCCCCGGATAGTAGCCCTTGCGCTCAAAAAGCCCAACTACTTCATCTATGATTTTCGAATATGTCTCAGATACAGCTCGGTCACGTACAAGCTGTTCTCTGGTTTTAGTTTGCTTTGACATTTTTGTGTCTCCTCGTTTCCTTCTATGTTTTTATCAATATTTCTATTACTTAGCCCCGAAGTTTACACACATTTGGCGGTAGTTGCTGACCGTAGAACCAAACTCGTCGTAAAGGTGAGCAGGCGCGCCGCCAGTTCCACCTGAACCTACAATGTCAAGACCAGTAGGAGTTTGTACAAGCTCCGCGGCATTTCTTAACCAAGCATTCGCTGGATCAACCCAATAGACGCGCCCTAGTTTCTGATCTTCGCTGTCTCTACCAGGAGTAAATTTCACTACCTGTCCCCATTGACCCGACATGAAGTAATCACCAGCGGCTATTTCAACATCAGGTTTAGTAAGTCCAACAATAGTAGATCCATCAGTTCTAACTGTTATTCTGCTTCCAACTACAACTGAGCCAGTTGATAAAAGGTTAGTGTCAACAGGTATTACATTTCCAGCAGCTCCAGCGGCAGCGACTACGTGAGTAGTTCCACCTTGATCAACAAGAACGTCGTTGTCAACTATAAGAGCGGCAGTACCCATAAAAGCAATATTATCAACGGTAATTGACTCAGTAGCATAATCAACAGCAGTTACCATTGCAGTTCTGACAGTCCAGGCAGTAATCAATACTGAAGTGACATCGGCAGGAGCCGTGGCTAAAACAATCTTATCGGCATCAGCAGCCCGAGTCGCAGCCCAGTCAATAAGGTGAGTTGATTCTACTTCAGATGAATCAACACCGGCGGAAATAGTTATATCAATCGCAAGAGGTCCGTCTTTGATAATCTTACCTACGCCAATTATTTGAAATGTTTTGTTGCTATTGGTCACTGCTACTTCGCCATAGGCAGTGCCACCTGCCCCAGTATTGGAGTCATCGAAGTTTTTCTTCGTAGCCCAGGCGGCATCGGACCCTGCTTTATTCTTTGTCGCATATGGATACCAAGCATAACCCCGAAGAGCAGTTGCAAGACCGCGTTCCTGCGGGTCATAGTTTACATAGGTATTTTCCATATTCTGATAAGCATTGGCGAGCAATACACCAACGGGTTTATTTGGTTTTATTGCCACTCTTGTCGCTTCTTGACTTGAACCAATTGCATCGTCCTGTGAGTTGGCGCCCTTCTGACGAACACCGTTATCAGTGTCGGTAGAACTGTAGGCCTTTTCGCTTACAGAATCAACACCACCATTAGCAGGAACTAGGAAGAATTCGCTTACGCCGGTTGATCCACTATAGCTTGTACCACCACTAACGTAGTCAAGCCCATCTGATTCTAGCCCAACTATAGTTCCGCCATAGATTACGATACCACTCTGTTGTACATGGTAATCTGTCTGTTTGTTTAGTTCATGAATTGGGAGCCAAGGCGCTGGTCTTAGGGTTTGTCCAAGGGTTTGGGCACTACCAAAGACTACACCAGGGATGTTACCTGGAGTATCATAGACCCACTTAGCCTTATTCCGGGTTGTAGCTTTTCTGAAACCAGTACCACGAACACCGGTTGAAGATTTATCTATAAAAGCCATTATTTTATCTCCTTAAATTTACTTTCTATTTTTACTTTGACTTTTCAGTAGTTCTTGTTAAGTATCCTGAAAATTCACTAAATGAAACACTTTCTTTTTTAGTATCAGAAGAAGTGTCGGTTGTTTTCTCTTCCTCTTCGTCGCTCTTGTCGTCTTCCAGTCCTGGATTCTCTGTAGGAGCAAGAGGAGATGTGGAAACTTTTTCTAGATCTAACTCGTCACTAAGAGCATCTTGTAGATATTCTAGTGACTTCTCGGCTAACTTCTTATATACGGCACTTTCTTTATCAGAATATTCCTTAAGGCCGCGATTATTTCTCTTAGAAGCAAGAGAATCAAGAAGGCTATCTTTTTCTTTCTTTTCAAATTCTTCAATTCTAGCATTTAATGAATCAATAGTTTCCTTTTGATTCTTGTTGTCTTGACTTAGTTTAGATATTTCTTGCTCTTTATTAGCAACCATATCTTTAAGTTCAGGAGTTGAATCAATCAATTCTTGTAATGTAGGCATTTTCTTATTATCCTCCGTCAAAGTAGCAATAGGCTTTTTGTCACTATCGCTGTTTTCTTTCGTCATATTAATATTATACGAATCTTTACCTAGATCAAACACAGTGCGCTCTGGTGGTGAAATTATCGTATTGTCTTTTACTACCACCATATCAACAAGTTCTGTTTGTAATATTTTTGCATAGGGATCGGCTGGTTCATTAACAACGCTGCTATGAGCAAACTTCATATCACATGGGATATTGAAATGATGAATACCTTCTTTGTCGATAGTCCCACTAGGAACTTTACATTTAGGGTTTTCATCATCGTCATCGTCGTCTTCTTCGCCGAAGAATATTGCCCACATACTAGCTTTATCTTTGCCACAACTACAGATAAACTTATCAGTTCGGAATTTCATAGAAATACCTAGATATCGTCTATCTAGTGTTTTCTCAATAGCGTCTTTATCTGTAATGTTATTTTTAATCATTAGCCGCCCAAGCCCATTAGGAACCGCTTCAATCAATGCTTTAAAATCAAGATTCTGTTTCTCAAGATTTTTCCAATAACTCTTCTTTTGTATATTAGGAAATTGAGTTTTAATTTCCGGTGTGATTAAATTCTCATACCAAGCATCTACAGTTCTTCCTATAGGCTCGTCATCATCACGGTGATGGCGCACAAATGGTTTGTCTATGACAGAAAAAACGCCATCGTTCAAACTTGTAGGCTTATAGAACCGACTGTTGCCATTTATTACACCGGCAGTAGAAGCATGGATTGTTGCGGTAAGTTTTGAACCATTCTCAACACTGTCTTTTAATGACAGAAACTTACTGGGAATTTCAGCAAAAACAAGATCTTCAAAATCTAGAGAAGATTTTTCATCTGGTTCTTTATCTTTTTGAAGATCGTCTTCAAAGGTTTCTTTATTTTTCATTTTTTCTCACCACTGCTAATTCCATAATTTTTTCTCTGGTTACTGATAAAGTTTCCTCAAGAGAAAATACCTTGTAAGGAAGCACGACTGAAAAATCACTCAACCATGCCGTTGCCATAGAAGAATAGTCAATATAGTCATCAATTATAATATGTTGATTGCTTCTATTAAATATTATATTATCCCCATCTTGCTCTACTAGTTTTTCTACCAAACAACTACAGTTGCTATGCCAAGGAGGGACATCATCATATCTCCCACTAATTATAAAAGAACCGTCAATCCTACTACATGGAGATTCAGCAAGGGTTGTTTTTCTTGAAACGCAATTCCCTTTTAACGCCTCACTCATATTCATGGCTTTTCTCAGTGTAAATCTACTTGCTCTAGGACTAGATGATTTTATTTTATCGAATGCTTTTATTACTGCTTTTTCATCTTCGTATCTAGTTCTAAGTATTTTCGCCCCATCACCCCATAATTTATCACTAAATCTATAGAATCTATCAAACACTATATTTGCTACATGTGGAGGCGACATTTGTTTAATATATTTGTCTGCCGACTCTATAAACGATAGTTTTAATAAACTATATAAAATAACTCCATTAGAAAATTGTGGGTTATTTAAATAGTTTTCAAGAACAGAATCAACGGCAGAAATAAATTCTCCACTTAAATCGTCAACCATCGTATTTAAGTTATATTTTTTCTCAAGGTCTTCTGCTAACGAATCATTTTTAGTTGATCTGTTGTTTGTTTTTCTTCCATATTGGTTTGCTGGGCGATTAACTGAATCCGTTGGTTTAGGGGCAAACTCAGCCTGATATTGGAACTCTTTCTTAGTGACAAGTTCTATTCTCATTCTTGTTTCGTCTATTTCAGGATCCATATCCATCATTGCCCTTGCTTCGTCAAGAGTAATTTGGTCTTTGGCATATAAATCTGCTACATGATTCTGCCACTTAATCATTTCATCAATATCAATCTCTTTAAATTTAAGACTGATACTAGAAGAATCAGAACCAATCTCTTTTAAATCAAACCCACCCTCATCAAGAAGTTCAAGAATAATAAAAGTTCGAAAATAGTTTTGAACTATAGTTTGAAAATCTTTACATTGTTCTACTCGTTGTCGGATAATCTCTGTAGCAGTACCTCGGTTACTTGTCCCACTTCTTCCTAGTTCAATACCCGAAATATTTAACCCAGACAGAACCCTCTGTTCAAAATATTCAAGATAGGGGGTTGCCCCGACTTGTTGCCCATAGTCGGCTGTTTCAATTTCTTCTCTATGAGTCCCAACAAGAATTTCGCCACTATCCATTGCTTCAATGGTAGTTTTCCTATCAAGAATTTCATCGGCCTGAGCAGGGTATTGATCATTGCCTATTTTATATAGAGTTAATGGAAAGGCATGATTGTGGACAAGTTGCTCTGCGTCTTCTTCAAGTCGCCTAAGTGCTAGAATATCTGGGAGAACAGTTGTCCAAATAGGTTCTCCAAAAACGTAACCATCTTCTCTATTATAGAAAAAATGAACGATATTCTCATTTGGAAATATCGCTATCTTTTCATTTCTAAAGTTCTTTCCTGTTCCTAGAATTGAGTTTACTATTGAGCGGATTTTATTATCTTCTGATGCGCCTTCTGATGAAGGCCCTTGTCGCCAGGCGACAACCTTGCCCGACTTATTTCTTTCAATAGAAATTCCCCGAGGATTTTGACTATAGTAGGCGGCAATAGGCTCAAGGCGCTTACCATTAACGGTTTTAGGTTTTCCAGAAGAACTTTCTTGAGCTCTGACTTTAGTTAGTATAGCGTTACTATACATTACAAGGTTTCTTATAATAGAGCGAATAAGGTCATTGGTAGGAATGTTGGAAACTTGTTCTATTTCAAACAATCGGCGCTTTATATAATCAACAGCCTTATCGTCAGTCCCAACAATATTCCACCCATTTTTATGGGAAAGAGATATATGTTTGTTTACTGCTATTCTAAGATAACTCTCAACATTGAACGCCTTATAAACACCCTCAAGTCCTTTAGGGAACTCTTCAAGTGAGTCATCGTCAATCTGACGAGTTATAGCATTGGCTCGCTTTATAGGGACAACGAGCCTCGATGATGATGGCGGCTGAGGGATAAAAACATTGTCTGAAAATGTCAAGCTAGATAATCTCACGGCTTTTATTTTTACCTTCCAAATTAAAGGAGTATTAGCGATGTATCTAATTTAAGATTATACTAAAAGTTAATTTAGTGTAACTATGCCTGGGTTATCTATTGTAATATTTTTTTCTAGAATATTCTTTGATAAATTTAATATATCTATCTCTATTAGTTCATCACCAGTCAATGTTCCACTATCACGTTTATTATTTAAAGTAGCCATTCTTGAAGTAGAATTCATAGGATCTAAAATTGTTTCTAGAAATGCCTTTGTTGTCGGTTCTCCGCCAGAAATAGACTCTATTGCAGTAGCGATATCTTTCTTTGTTGGATACCAACCGCCACATAAAATAGGATCTTGTATTAGATTGAATATATTATCATTCAGCCATTTATTGAACTTAGTTAATCTAAGAATTGCATCTTCTATTGCCGATATTTTTATTCCTTCAATAGATATATTTAGCGACTTGCTATATTTCTTAAATACTTCATATAAAATCTTTTCTATTTCACCAATTAAATCAGGTATCGCTGGGATGATAAGTTTGTCAAACAATTCAAGCGCCGGCAGGCACCTTATAAGTAGGTCTTCCCAATCAACACTAGATTCATCAGCATCTTGTATCACTGCTTGTATTTGCTCATCAGTCATATTTCTTATTTTAGATAATCTAGTTCTTTCTCCTGCAATCTTCTTTTTTAGTTCGGCAAAGTTCACATCGTCAGGAATTATGCCAGAACTAGAAAAACCATCGGAAACTTTCTTTAATTCCCTTTTTATTCTAGGCATCGCTATTTGCATAAAGATATCGCCAATATTAGTTTTATAAGATAAAACAGTAGAAGATAGGTGAGTAGAATAAAACTTGGAAATAATCTCCAGATATTTGGCAAATTTAAGAACGCGCTTTACTAGGTCATTTTTATTATCTAAAACCCTTAGTCTTTCTGCTCTTTTTTCTGGTGTAAGGCCTAGAAGATTTTCTTCTTTAGTGAGTCCTTTAGTAATATATCCAACTATTACTTTTAATAAACAACAATAATTAGACCGGTTTCTAGACCAATTGAGCCCGTAGGCGATTTCTCTGCCTTTTCTTAGCACATATCCTGCGGCAGAAACCGATAGTTCATCTATAAGATTTATAGAATTATTAACATCTTTACTGTTTTTATTTGTAGTATTAGTATCGTTGGGTGTTTTCTTACTAGAAAGCCAAAGGGCGAATGACCGGTTGAATCTCCCGCTTGTATTACTTGCCTTATTGACTTCTTCCCAAAACTCTCTGGTAAAAAGAGGATCTCTAAGCCCTAGTTTAAGCGCCAAGTCTTTTAACCCAGGCAATATAGATCCAGTAAAAGAAGAAGGCGGAGGAGTTTTTAAGTCTAGCCCATAGAACTCTTTGAGTGTCTTTGCCCCTAGAATAGAATCGGCATAGGAAAGATTATTGCCTGGGTTTTTTAACATTTCTTGTATTTGAGGATCGAGCCCTTGATTGATTGCATCATGAAATTCTTTACTTGAATTATACATACTCATCAAATCATATTTCTGAGCAAATATCTCGGCTTGGCGATTTATCTCTTCAAGAGAAGAAAGAGTAATTTTTTTAACTTCAGGTAGAGCAATAACTACTGGAGAAGTAAAGTTCTCTGCTATTGATGCTCGGCTCTGATAGCCTTGGCGGATTTGGCTTAGGAAAGTGTTATCGTAAATACCAGGGAATAGGCTTTCTTTTTCCTGTGGAGGTTCTGCGGAATTAGTTAACAAAGGGCCAGTTGTATCTCTTAAAGATTCAGAAGAACCGCTTTTGTCATTTGGATCTAAGTTCATTAATAAGCCCTAGTTATAATTAAATTATGCCTAATTTTTGTGCTATGAAGAGAAACGGGTTGTTCCCGGCAAACAAAAGTATTTTTTGAACTTGTAGTTTTCTTATCTCATCTTTCTTCTCATTATCGTCATCTAGTAATATAGATTTCATAATCCAATTGCTGGCTTTTCTCAATAGCCGTAGACAGAGATTTCTAATTAACCTACCAACAAAACTAAGTGGCCCTTTAAATATTTGTAGGGCAAAATTCTTGATAATAAACAATAGGCCAAACTCAAGCAGCCACATTAAAAGAATTGCCGCTATAAATTGATAGTTTGTCAACGGATAATGTTTAGGATCAAGTTCGCCCTTGGTCTCCTTTAAAGGAGCAACTGCAGGAGTATCCGACTCTACTACTGTAGCAAGAACGCTGTTTTGGAAAAGTTTCTCCGCTAGAATAAAATCTTCTCCACATATTCTTGTAGGAAGATTTTTTATTACGATAGAGCTATAGGTCATAGGCGCTAAATCTGCTGCTTCTGCGTGGGAATTTACAATCCCCCCAAAATGCTTTGTCATTTCATTTTGTGCTAGAACAGAAAAGTCACCTGGAGTAGATTCTGTACTAGGAAGTTCACTAGCGGATTCCGTAGAGACATTCTCTAAATTAACATAGTTTGTTATAGGCTTATTATTCGTAATAGCATTATAAGTATGGAGATAGGCTACTGCCTTTCTTAACTCGATATCATCATCACCTATTGGATAACAAACTCCTTTGAGTCTAGTTTCTGCCACCTGCTCAATTTCTTTCCCCATAGAATAAAAACTACCCCATAGGAGAAGCATATCTTCTTGTTTTAGATCCAACTTGCCGTCGGAAGTTGAACCAAGGGCAGATTTCTCTAATTCGCTATTGATAGTTCTCCTACGGTCAAGGCGTGCTACTCTTGGGCGGCTAATTTGAACTTTTTTATTTACTCGACTACTTAAATTACTCATAAGACTTTATCCAACAGAAAATGTTTTTCTGCTAAAACTATTGCCTATACCTAACAGTTGGCTTGAGCGACTATTTTCTGATTGCCTATTCCGCCTCTTTGCCGACCCTCGGCGACTAACACTTGTGAGGCTAGTAGTTCTAGTGTCAATTGCGCCAGTTTTCTGTTCTGAATTTGCTAATGCGAGACCTACAATAGAAAGCCCTTGATGGGAAAAAATTTCCTCTTCAAGGTCATAGGCTAGAATGGCAAAATGCCAACTAGAAAGCGCGTGTTGGTTCCCTTCACTAAAAACAGGCATTTGAGTTGTGGGAGATATCTTCTCTATTTGGTACTTTCTCATTTGATCTGCTAGAAGATCAGGGTCATCAAGAAATCTTGGGATAGATATCCTTTGTTCTTCCATATATGTTACACTACGTTCAACCATATAGGGCTTTGTATGTTTTTTAACATATTGTCTTGTAGTTGGATCAAATATATCAATAGAAGGATAACTCACGCCTCTAACTATATCAACAAGTTTTTTATCATTTGGATGCCCAGAATTCTTTATTCTTGCCTCTCTACCTATATGCCAAAGAAGTTCTACATTTGCCCCTCCTGGGGTTGCGTCGCAATAAATACCTTTTACATTATTATATGTTCTATTTAGTTCTACTATCTTTTGTAAAGCAACCACCTGTGTTCTGTCAGTAGATGAGATGCGGATTAAGTCGATAAGCATAATTTTTCTATCTTGTGTTGGAGTGACTACCGCTATCCAGTCACCAGTATCGCGTGTATTCCAGTCAACACCAATATAGACAGGGCTAGATCCAATAGTTCCCACTAGGTCTTCAAATTTATAGTCTTCTAAGGCAAGATCAATATCGCTACTTTTATAAACACTAGAAATAGAGTCGCTAAATTCAGCCATATACTCAAGCCGGAACTTAGCCTCGCTCCTAGCATCTTTTAGTGCATCTTCATACAATTCAGGAGTGAGGTCGGTCCTTTCAGTAAAAGGGACGTGCCACATTCTAAATCTGTCATCTTCACAAAACTCACGAAATCGATCTCTCATTGCTTTTGGTGTTGAGCTTACCCATAGGTCATGTCCAGGAGGCTCGTTTACCATTGGCATGAAAGTTCCGTAATCTCCTTCATTAAGATAGGCCGCCTCATCTATGATGAAGATATCAGCACCAAAGCCTCTCATTGATTGCGCTTCATTACTAGAGCTTGCCCCAGTAAGAAATATTGCTATTTTACCAATCATTTTGTCGTTGGTAAAAAACTCAATAGTAGGATAGGGCTTTTGCCGATTAGTAATTCTCCCACTAATATCACTAGAACGGCCAATTAATTCAAGAAGTTTGTCGTAGATATAAGTTTGTTGTGTTTCGCCAGGAACAATAAACATTATTTTGATAAAAGGATAGAAGTTCTGTGGGTTAAATATGGCTTCATGAAGCGCATTAATACACATAGTATCACTTTTACCAGTATTGTGAGAAATAATATTGTTGACAATAAAATTATGAGTATCTTCTACTTCAATATCATAAGTATTTCTCTCGCCAACTAAAGAAATATCTTTTATCCTAACTCTTCTATAGTTAGATGCGACAATAGGTCTTGCTCTTTTTTTATGTAATTGAGCAACTCTTAGTGCCTCTAGGCTATTCTTCTCTTTGCCAAAAATAGGACCAGTAAACCACAGGAACTTCTCTATGCTATTAGCATCGGCGAAATATATTTTCCAATTTAAGTAAGTAAGATTACCGTCAGTATCTCTTTTTTTGTCGGCTTTTATTTTAGCATCAACGCCTACTTTTCCTAATACTTGACATAGATCTTCTAGGAAAGACTTATTACGAGAAGCTAAACTACATTCGGCTGTCGGAAACGGCTTACCTTTTTTTAAACCGATAGAAACTGTCCCGTCTCCCGCCCATAAGCGGTTTAGAAGAAGCTTTAAAGAATCTTTATCAAACATATTCGCCAAAAATAAAAATCTGTCCATTTTTTCTTTTGGTTTATCAATTTCAAGATTTGCCAACCATTGACTAACTTTATTCCTAGTGCCTTTATCACCATCGGTTAAATGAATATCAAAAGCCCTACTTTCAGAACGCTTTTTCACGGTACACTTATATTGGAACAAATCTAAACAAAGAGACCGAATTTCTTCAATATATTCTCGAGTGCAACTTGTAAATTTAGGAGTTTGGCCCTTTGCTATATGTCCATCAGATAAGAGATACCCTAGAAGAGCCGCTTCTTTTTCGTTATTATAAGTGCCAAATTTTTGATACTCATTAATTATTGTTATCTTGTCGCCTTTTTTTAGCCCCTCGTCAATTGATTTCCACTGGTTTTTATATGTTTTAGAACCATCTTCCTTTGGAACTCGGCACAATAAGGGGTGATTAGATGTTAAATTTATTGACTTACCGTTAGTAAGTGTTATTTTCAAAACAGGCTGAACTCCATTAACCTCAGCAGAAAGAACCCTTTTTGAGACCAGTTTACTATTGCTTCCTTTAGAAAGAACCATGTCTCCATATTTAATATCTTTGATAGGCTTTAGACTTCCATCGCCCATAAGGACTTTTTCATTTTCTTCAAGACATCTTCTCCCCCATCTTAAAATTCTTCTGCGAGCGCTACATAATAACTCTTTCTCTTGATACGAGCGGGGAACCCACCCGAGAATTTCTTCTGCCCACAGGGGTTTATTATGAGCATATTCCAGAAGCCTTACTTCTTCTTCGCTTAATCCCGCTACAGGCTCATCTCCATAAAGAGTGGATATGTCAGTAATAATCCCCCGACACTTGATATTGAACTTCTTTGTGTTGGGGTGATTGGTTTTATAATCCTCTATACATTTCTTACATATCGGATTATCAAACGGAGTTGAACCTAGAACGGCTATTTCTTTTTCCATAAAAATTTAACCACCGGTTATTGCCTTTATTACTAGGGGCTTAACAACGTCAAGAATCAAAGTTCCTGCTATTGCCAACAATCCTAGAACGCCAACAACCTTACCTTTGTTAAAAAGAAATCCTTCTTTTGCCTTTTCCCAGTTGCTATTTATAGTGGCAAGACCAGTCGCCAGAGAGTCGGTTTTATTATTTAAAACATTCATTTTCTCTTCAATGAGAGTCATTTTTGTAATATAAGAACTATGGTCTTTATTATAGGTATCGGCTATTTCTTTTATTATTACCCCCTGTTCATCTAGTTGATGTTGTATTGACTCAAGAGTCGCCTCTGTTCGTCCTTTAAAATACCCATTGTTATTATTAGTTGACGCACCAGAAACCATTGATGATTGATGATCTCTATCACGATCTTCTGCGGTTGTCGGTTGACTAGAAACCATATGTTTATTCCTTTTTATTCTACTAAGAAATCTACTATATTTATTATTAAGAATTATCGGGTGGTGTTTTTATTTTTATAAAGCCCATTAATTCATCATCAAAATCATATTTATTTTCTTTAAGATCGAGCCCCATTGATTCTGCAATAGTTGCTAACATTTCATTAGCGGTAGATCTATTTGTTTGAAGGATAATCGTCGATTCATTAATCTTTTTTAAAAGACTTTTTATTATAGATTTAGCTATGGGGTCAAGATAAACTATATCGTTAGCATTTTCTTGTTGTTTCTTTTCAATGGCCATAAAAAATACTATCCCTTTCCTTTAATAAGTATGGTAACTCATCGCTTCGTTACCCATTGCTGCTCGCGTTGCTCCAAAACTCATACTTGCTTGTTGAAGCGCCTTCATTCTTAAAGTTTCACCAAGAGGATTTGATAAAACACTGATTGCCTGTTTCTTAGTTGTTAACGACTCAAGTCCTTTATTATAGCCAATCTTTGCAATGCCGCCAGCAATATCAAGAGCCCAAAGAGCGGTGGCCGCCCAAGATGCTCCCGTAATAAATCTTCCAACAAACTTACCGGATAAGGCACGAACGTGGAATTGAGCAAGGGCTTTATATTCAGAATTACTGGTAGACCTAGCAAGATTTTTCCAACCAGAAATCTGTTTTCTTAAACTACCTTTTGGGACCCAACTATGGAGGCGGCTATTGTCTAACTGAGATAAAATAGAATTCTTACCTATCTTTCCGGCATCACCAACCCAAAGATTATTCGCTCTTTGCATTAATTCGTTAACTTTTCCCCGAATTCCTGGAGCGCCATCTGCTTTAAAAATCATTGCATCTTTTGTTCGGTAGATAGGTCCCGTTCCCGCATGATAAGACTTAAGTTGCTGCAATGGAGAGTAGGCTCCCGTAAGGTCAGCCATAGAACCAAATCCCATAACATGACCAATTCCCCTAACTAATTTATTCTTATTAGTCCTTAGTTTTGCTCCAAACGGTAATAGACTAAACTCGACACCACCCGCTCTAGCTAGAGGTTCTCCAAAACTGAACATCATCCCTGTCCCAAGAGCAGAAAAAAACTCGGACCCTACGCTTGTTTCACGAGCATCGGTTAAAGTGGAGAAATTTCCAGCAAGGGGATGTGCTGACTGCGTCGCAGCTTGTTCCATTAACATAGATTCTCTATACTCCTCCGCCAAGTGCCATTGCCATCGCTACTTTAGTTGAATCAATAGGGGGGGTAGTAGGGCTACGACGAGCGGCATTAATTGCATCGCCTCGCGCAAGATCACTTGCTATAGCCATCCCCATTATAGCAGCTACTGCAACTCCACCAATAGCCAATGGAGAAATTTTTCCAAGAACGCCTTTTCTGGCTACTTTTGCTGCTACACTTGTTGCCTTCTTAGCTGCTCCTCCCCCAGAAGGAGGGGCATTGGCTCCTATATTAGTCGCTGCTTTTGCTCCACTAGAAGCAGCAGAGGCAGAAGCAGTAGGAATTGGCTGAGGATTAATAGGAGGCGTAGCAGCCTGAGTAGCGGCGCTAGCTACATTAATCGTTGGGGCAGCTGCTGCTGCAGCTCCTGCTATAGTAGTAGCACCTACGCCCATCCTATCTTGAGCAAACGCCAATGCCCCACCATAGAGTCGCTCTTGAAGTTCTACTGAGGCGGTAATATCTTGATGCCCAAATCTTTCAATTGCTTTACTAGTTAATAGTCCCGCTACTTGCTCTGGGGAAGCAGCATTTTCTCTCTGGAGAATCATCTGGTTTGCTACTTTACTTACCGCCTCGGCATCGAATTGTGTTTGATGGTGATGGGCTAGACCAATTGGCCCCACCTTGGCATTTGGCCCATCATCAAATTCAATATCGCCAGCAAAATACCCATACATATTTGCTAAACTACTCATGCCTTTTGAGCCAAACTCGCTAGAAGTAGGTTTATCTTCAGCCATAGCAAAAATTGAGGTGAAGGCTTCATTAAAATAAGAATCAAATATCTCTTCTGGGTTGGTTATTTTAGCAATATCGGCTATATCTACGTCGGGATTAAGGGCGTGGGCGGCCTTAATCATAGGATGTTGTTCGGCTGTCATTTCTCCAGCCCAACGTTGATGAAGAAAACCTCCAGGTCCGCTAGGATCGGGGTATGAGTAGTTTATATCAAAAAGACTGAACCCGCTTAAATCAAATGCCGTATCAACATCTATTTGTTGCGCGCCATGAATAAAAGTGGCTATTTGTTTAATTTGAGGATAAAGAGCATTCGATAACATATTTGTGGATGAAGTGAAGTTGGAACTCCTGCTAATCGCCAGCAAATCTGCGTTAACTAGATTAGATCCGACAATAAGATACTTATCCATATTGCTATTTATAATAGTCCCCATAGACGCGGCAAAATCAGTTACTTTCCCGGCCTCGTCGAAGCCTGTATCAATACCAATAAGATTCATAGTATTGGCCATTTTTATATCACCTGCTCTTCTGCTATTGCCCCGCCGAGCTCAGGCGGAGTGATGTCAAGCTCAACAAGTCTGACCTTCTCTTTAAGTTTCTGATAAAAGTTAGCGCGGGCCTCGGCTATAGAAGAATATTTGACTTTACTTTCCCGATCAATAACCAACTGCTTAAGGCTTTCATTCTTACTTTTACCAAGCCGAGTAAGATAGTCATAGGCGGGATTTATTGCCAGAACCCGATTAAATGTGCCATCGGGATAATTAGTTTCTTCCTCGTACATATCCCCGTGGATTTTAATTCTTTTATGGAGTCGAGCTGTAAGAATTTCTGCTCTTATTACGTCCATAATAGAAATAATATCTACTCCGCTCAGAGATATTTCTGCCTCGCCGGTCCCTGAGACATAATCTGGCGACTTAATCAGTTCTGCTATACAAGAGGTGAAGACTTGCTTAGCTATAGCGACTTCAATAATACAAGGAAGGTCCTCGAGAACATCATCGGGGATGCCCGCCATTTTTATCTCACATTCCCCGGCATAGGGGCATCTTGAGCCTTTACAGTTCATTATTACCCCGGTGCCAAGGTCATAGCGAGAATTAATCCGCCGAGCATAATATTTTTCTTTTATTGTTTCACTTACTGCCTGGCTAAACTTTTCGGGCTTTACCATTTGCGACAATAGAATCAAATGATCGGGAGGAGCTGGAAAAGTTTCAAGGGCATCAAGGGCATCAAATAAATCAACCAGGGCGGCATCCTTGCTAACTTTTATATAGTTACCGGGGTCAATAGATTCAATTGCTACTGGTGTTCGAGTTTTCAATTTAGGTTTGTCCCTTAAAATAAAATAAAAAATCGGGGGAATTATATTGCTTCAATCAATATTATACCAATACCAAATAGAAGAGATAAGAAGAGATATAAGAAATACTAGAGGAAATTCTAATTAAGAAATCTAATTAGAAAATTAAATTAGTAGAAAATTTCCTAATTAGAAAATTAAATTAATGAATACTAGGTATATCGAATTCGGGTTTTGAGATAAATCCAGTTCGGTTGTTTCACGCCCCCGGGTTCGTCTAGTAGGTTCAATCTCTTAGTAACTAGATGAACATATAACAGGACAAAGAGAGAAAGGGACAACACAATGTTGTCTTCAAGGTTCGTGCGTTGGCTAGTGCAGTCGCTGACGGCAATCAGATACGAGGCAGATAAGGTAGCAACTGATTCTCCGGCTGGAGATGGTAGGTTGCTGGTGCTCGAGGTTATCGATAGCGGAACTAAGGAGTGCTTGGCTAAGCGATGGGCACTTCTAACTCCACAGATACGCGCCGCTTGTCGAGATGCGGGGATTAAGTGGGTATACGTGGTTAGGTAGGTAGGTAGGCACAAGGGGACCTGGGCAAGTCAATAAACTGCCCTTTAAGCCTTCCAAGTCAACCAACCTGTACGAGGTGAAGGTACACCCCAAATCTCCTCAAGTAAGATGAGATTTGGCGGCATTCAATAGGGTTGATAGAAGGAGACAATACAAATGTCTTCAGCATTGCTCCTCAGCAGCGTCGAGGGTCTTCGTCAAGAGCTCGCCACCCTCATTGCCGAGGCGGACGCGGAGTGGAAGGCGCTTCAGGAGGTTGTGAAAAAGTACCCAAACCTCCAGATCCATCTTGAGAACACGCATAAGGACTTACTCGCTGTTGCTCCGTGGAAAGCAGAGGATCTCCCCCTCCTGCGCGTCCACGTCATCGAAGCGATTGAAGAAGAAGAAACCAACATTTCCTTCTTAATAGGGAAATGGAAGGAGGCGCTTAAGAAGTAACAACAACGCCGAAATCCCCAAGAGAAACTAAAATCTTGGGGATTGGGAGGTAGAGGCACAAAGTCCTGGGTAAGACTATAAACTGCCCAACCCTACACAGTCCACAGCTTGTACGTAGCTAGGGTACACCCAATAGTTGGGCATTCAATAGGTGGGCGAAAGGGCATTTTGATGCCTTCTCTTATGCTCCTCCCTGTGCTTCTGCCTGTGCTCGAGGGGTACGGGATCGAACGCGACGACGAGTGGATAGAGGAGAGGGCCGAGAGGCTCGCCCTTCTCATCCGCCAACTGGATATTGCCATCCAGTTGTCGCTCTAATCTAATAGCCGAAACACCTTCTTAGAAAGGAGGTGTTGAGAGGATTGGCGTTCCTCTCCTGACGATGGCTGCCAACAACACCAATAAGCCCTTTTCAAAAGATTTACTTTTGGGGCTTGTTCCAGAAGACAAGAGGCCAGTTATAGGCAAAATAATAATTCTGTTTTTTTCTTCCTTCCAAAACAACTGTCATGCCCGATGAGACAAGTGGGAGGAAAAAGAAAGTTTGTCTCATCCATTAACACGGGATTGGTTACCCGCCGATGCTCTTTAAGGCGGCTGTTGTCCTTAGAGCAATGTTAAGTTGCCTTCATTTAATAATATACTAAGTTACATTATTATTGAATCTTAGGGCAAGAAAAAACAATGGCGTTTTTCTCTTGCTTGAGTTCCCTCACTCATCTTGGGTTAATAGATGAGAAAATAAGGGCAGAAAGAAAGAAAGAAAGGAACTACAACCTAATGAAGGTTGAGTTCAACGCAGGGCGTCGGAGTGTCGTAGTTCACCTGAACCAGGCGGAGTATGACAGGCTGGTTGCTGAGGAGAGGGCCTGGCAGGAGAAGCGTTATGATCTTCAAGGGGCTGAATATGCGGAAGAAATCTTCCGTAATACCTACCCCATTGAGATTATTAAGCGGGTAGGTGGTCTTGGGATCGACACCGTCGTAATTCACTACCCCGACGACTCGGTGATTATAAGAGAAAGGAAGCGCTTCTAAAGCCGAAACTCCCCTTGATACTATCTTGGGGAGTTCCAGAGAGATAACCTACTCTGGCTGATGAGGCAGGTTCCTCAGTAAAAAAGAAGGAAAGGTAGGGAGATGAAGATCTCCTTGTTCGTTACGGAATGGGTTGGCCATACGGCTGACTCGATGCGAACTGAAATAAACCTTGGTTACAAAGCCAAGGTAGTCGGCAAAGGGGATACTTCGCTTGTGTCCCCTAAACCCAACGCCACCCTGTTCCTCACTTCCAAGTGGGGGATAGAGAAATACGAAGGTCTTGACGAACTTCTTGCGAAGCAAATCGTGGACGACCTCAAAGAGATCTTCGTCGAACCGCGGCGTTTGTGCCTTGGCAACGAGGCACGGGTCAAGGTGAGCCCGATTCGGGCTTACTTCTCCTAGCGACCTAGACCTAGGCATGTCTATAAACTGCCTAAGTCTCAGTTCTCTCAATACCTGTACGAGGTGAGACTACACCCCCGTAAATATCTAATGGAGATATTTACTGGGGCATTCAAACTTGAGAGAAAAAGGAGTAGCTAGTGGAGATTCTCTCCAGCTTCCTCATTGGTATGGGGAAGATCGTGTGGGAACTTACGTTTGGGGGTATCAACGAAGTTATCCCCACCACGGCTCTCACGAACCTAGTCTTCTCGTTCTTCGGCGAGAGAAGACTAAACTCACCCAAGGGAAGGGAGAAGGCGATAGTTCTTGCGGCGTTGTTGAACCTTGCTTACCGGTTCTTCATCTAGGAGGAAGAAGGCAATGCGATTCTTCCATTGCTCGAAAACCCTATTTGAGGTAGGAGACGTTCTCCTTCCTCTTAATGTTCTCAGGGGCCTACCCCTAATCCCTGGGAATAGCCTCAGTTACCTCGACAGTGTGGTTTACCTCTCTACGATAGAGGTCAATACCACAATCGCATCTCGTGCTTGGGGGGAAGACTGGTATTGCTATGAGGTCGAGCCCGTCAATCCCCAGAAGGGCATGTGGGATGATGAGATAGTTGCTTCGTCGGGGATAATCTTGGCGTGCCTAGGCAAAGTGAGGGACCTTCAATGGAAGTAGATTGGGTTCGAGAGGTCTCAACCGATGGCAGACTGGAGAAATACAAAATCTCAGTAGTTTGCCACCATCTACATTTTGGTGATTACCACTGTGTAGTAACCGAGATGTGTGGGGAAGCCCACATCGTCTGGTATTTTAAGGGAGAGATTGAAAAGAGTCAAGCCACGGCTCCACTAGAAGTAGGGAATCTTCTTCGCTTCTTCAGGGCTTTAGAGGAGAAGATCCTTGAGTTAAATCTTCCTATTAGTTTTGAAGCCTATGGCGACGATGGTTATTGGGAAGCCAGGTTTAATCTCTACTCGACTATAGTCAAAAGGCTACGGGCAAGGGGGTTTAGAAAGGAGGTGGAGATGATCTAATGCTTTTAATCAAGCCTATAAGTTATGCCCTTCATTCCCAAGAGCCTGTTCGAGGCTAGGGCACACCCATAAAAGTGGCAATCAATTGCTTGGGAGAAAGGAAATCTTTTCTCTTAGGTTCGAGTAAGCTAACCTACGGTTCCCTTTGAAAGGGGAAATCTCTTATGGCTCGCATTGCCCGTCTCAGCTACGGTCCCGAGGGTTGGTCGGTCTCCGGGTTCCAACAAGTGTCCTATAACAACCAATGGGAAGAGAACGGTCTCTATGAGGACATTACCTTCCAAGAAGCTAAAAACGCGGCAACCTTTCTTAACAACCTCGCTCCCAGGGAGGTAGAGCAGCTCCTAGAGAAAGGCGCTGACTTCTCTCTGGGAGTAACGACATCTCTTCACCCTGAAGCATCGGGGGAGCAGTTTGTAACCTTCACCTGCGCCGACAGTTCCAAGTTCAGCTGGATGGTCACCATCTAGCCTCCACGGGGTCCTGGGTAAGACCCATAGACTAAACTGCCCAAAAAGGAAGGAAATGGGAAATGCATTCTCTCTTCCGTGATGAGCGAGACCTCATTGAGAAGGCCATCAGCGACAAAGGGTTTGAACAGATGTGGTGGGACCTCAGCCATCTGAGTAAAAAGACCGTACTCAATTATGCCGAGTGTCTCAAATATGCGGTGGAGATGGGGATAGACAATCATAGCCTAGGGATTATGATTGAATCTTTCCTCTGGTCCGACCCCCCTGGGAGCGTGGCTATCTTAAGAGATACGGAGGATCTCGCCGCCAATGAAACGGATCGCCGATGGTGGCAGAAGCAGGGGAGGGGATGGTTCTGTGAGAAGTGTGGCGGTGGTCATATGACCATATGTAACCACACTCGCTGTGGCTTCTGTGGTTACAAACAGGAGGAGGAGGAGGAGAATGTACTACCACAGTTCTAGCCATAGATTCCGTCGTGGGGAGATAGTCCTCCCGCTACTTTCTCTTGAGAGGACACGTAATTTCCCCTATGGGAATCAAGGGGGGAACAACGTAGTCTACCTCTCGGAAATTCCTATCCACCCCACGATCATCGAACGGGCATGGGAGGAGAACTGGTTTTGCTACGAAGTTAAACCATGTCCTCCTGTGAAGGAGTCGGACGCCTACAAGATGGAGGTGACCTGCCCCAAGGCAAGAGTAGTGAGGTGTCTTGGGAAAACTCGGTTCCTTTTCCCCAGAGAGGAAGACCATATCCGTGAATATGGTAGCTTCCTCTCTAGTCTCGTGCACTAAAAGAAGAAAGGATCCTAGCTGTGGTAGGAATTGACTTGTTCTGGATTATCATTTCCATGCCCCTGATGGTAATGATAATCCCCGCCCTAGTTCTTGCTTCACGCGAAGGTAAGGTTTGGGGGCGAGTCGTAGTTGTTACTTCTCCACCTTTTTCACCTTTGCCATACGAGGTTCCTATGTGGACCAAAGAGGACGAATGGGAGCATATCAACGATGCTCTCAGAATCGTCTTCTTTTCCACAACTGAGCCGATTATCTCGCGTCTTGAAACTGAGGCAGAAACCAAGAAGTCTTGCCCTCTGTTTGAGGCAGACTTTATCCAGGATGTCAGTGGATGTCCTGAGTATTCTAATGGAGAGGACATGAGAATCCACCTCCTCGTCAAACAGGTAAGTCTCAATAGCCTGAGATTCACCTAGAAAGGAGATTAAGGGTGGAACTCTTCCACCTGTCGCGCGTTCCCAACCTCGCCCAACTTACCCCCAAAGTAAGTGAGAATCGTCTTCTTGGGGAATCATCATGGCCGCGTATTTCCGCTGCCAAGTGGTGGTGGGAATGTGCCGCAATGGTTCCCTATAGAACGGAAGTTATTCCATGCTTCCTCTATAGGGTTATCAAGCCAGAGGAATTTCGTCCCTGCCAAGGATTCTTCGACGCGAACTTGGAATATCAGAGTTTCAAGCCTGCTGAAGTAGAGTTCCTTGGGGAATTAATCCTATCTGCTGAGGATAGGATTAAACTCAACAAATTCGAGCAATCGAACTTCGAAGACTATTCAATCATCGAGCTTCAAGATGATGGTGTCTGGTTACAATGTGTGAACTGGTGGGAGGATGACCCGAGGATATTCGATGTCATGCTTCCCGTATTTCCGTTCAGAATCTAGTCGATGGTCCTGAGCAATCTTGTCGACCTAAAACTGCTCACTGCGCTCATCTTTTCCCTCATGGAAAGGGGAAGTTTTCGCCTATGGAGTTTGCTTTCGGGTAGAGCGGGGCTTTAGAAGAGATTGAGCCCACAAAATCATCTCTTCATGTTAGGCTACGAAAATAAGGAAAGGCACACTACTGTGTCTTATCTCGACTACGGCAATGGGTTCGTTGCGGCGAATGGTGGCGGAATTCAAGATCTCTATGACGGGTTGTATCCCGATGTAGAGAATTATAAGTGGGGGATTCAGGAACTCCGTCCCCTACTTGGCTCACGCTCCTTCTCGCTGGCAACGGGGGAAGGGACTTATCTCCCCATCTACCAAAGTGGGGCAGGTTCTACTGAGAGCCTGCTCACTGAGGAAACCCTCCCCGACCGCCAGCACCTATTGCCACAGGTGGTGGCAAAGAAGTTGGGGCTACTGGTCCCCAAAGAGCCTCCATTCGTTGACATGAGAGGGGTCAACGATAACTACGCTTGGGAAACGAGAGGAGGGCAGGATGCTGAGGACCCTCGGGCCCCAGGGGACTTCCCAATCTTCCGCGACCTACCTGTTCTTCTCGTTGGAGAGCAACTAGTTATCCAGGAAGCAACTGTGCTTCTTGGTTGGCTACGTCGGTTGAACTTGGAGTATCTACTCTACTCCAAGCGCACCCATCCGGGCAACTTTGCTTGGATGAAGTCACAGGTCTCTGAAAAGGGACTGATGGGCTTCATCCGTGAAACCCTCGTCCCCCTTTGGGAGGGACTCTGGGAATGCCCATCCTTTCATTGGGTCCAACGCGGGTTCTCGTGGGACTTGGTCTCCCAGGCTGACATCCAGGAGGTTCCTAATGCCTCGTGGTTGTTGGACAACATGTTGTCTTCAGGGGATGTGAAGGACCTTGAAGACGAAATCATCGCCAACGCCGAGATGGAGTTTGAGGACTTTGAGGGAGCATCTGATGCCCTCAAGGTTCTCCTTGAAGTTCTCGGGGACGAAGGTCTCTACCGGGGAATCCAATCAGGATTTCCTGAAGCAGAGACCCTCCACACCGAGGGCTCTAATGATGGGGAGATTGAGTATATCTCCCTCGCAGATGCTCCTGGCTCTCTGTCCCTTGAGGACCTTAACTGGTCTGAAGGAGAAGATTCCGACGGTGATGAGACAGCGTCCAAGGTTGCGTCCTACCAGGGTCTTGATTGGAAGGACGCCCCTGATGAGGGGTTGATTCACCACTCGACGTTGTCCAGTTGGTCATCCCGCACGCGTCCCGATGCCGAGGGGCTTCTCCCTCTCTGGGGGAGTAACTGGTTGGTGTCCCAGTTGGGGCTGGTTCCCGCTGAGTGGGTTCAATGGGACTTGGGGATGGTAGCGGTCATCCCCGACATAACCGACCCCGAACCTCCCATGGAAGCCCTTGTGGGGGTTTGGGAGTCTTCAAGTGTGACGGAGATGTTTGCTGCTCTCCGTCCACTGAAACACGTTGCCAAGGCTGTCCTTTACCGGATGGCCGAATTACGTCAACGTGAGGGGATGAGTGTAGAAGCTGGCGTTATGAGCGCTGGCAACTACACCATCTCGGTCACCAAAGGACCTCAACGGGAGATCGACTTCCTTGGGGAAACAAAGGCTGTCCTGGATTTTCTGCTCCACCATCGATGGGGACGGCTCCAAGAAGCCAATCCCGAGTCACCTAACCACCAGATCGTTGTCACCTATCCCAAGGCGCAGCGCGTAGAAACCTTGAGCCCCTCTGTGGACCCGAAAGAGTTGTTGAGCGAGTACGATTTCGCTCAGTTACCCCGACTCTTCCACAAGGGATTCGTTACGCCCTTTGGGAAGTATGCGACTCGTGGCCCTGTGGGAGACCCTCGGTTGCTCCCATTCGTAGGCACTCTTGCCCACTGGAGCGTGGTGACGAAAAACCTGCTCCACGTGTCAAAGGAAGTCTACGAGGAGTTCTGGGCCTGCTTGAAGCGGGTATCGTCACTCAAGACTGCCCCAGGTTGGTGTCGATATCTTGGGAGCGTCATTGACAACCTCCTTCGGGGAGGCTCAGTTCCTCTCTCCTCAAAGGAGATTGACGGGGTGTTCCAAATCGTATTTGGGATGCCTGATGAACGAACCAAGGAATGGTATGATGGCATCGGCCTCATCCCATTCCTGTCAGAGGCCTTCACCTGGGCTGTCGATGCTCAGGTTAACCTCGACGAAACGGGGATGGTAGTCACCTTGACCCCACGGAAGCCCAAAACCACCACGAACAATCAACCCGCAACCAATGTTGAAGAAGAGAAGGTAGTTAACTACCTCATCTCTGAGTTCGCTGAAACAGGATTCGGATTCAAGACCTCACGCAAATCTGGTGGGGTACTGATCCAGTCCTTCGCACCCACCGTGCCCTGGACAGTCACTGACCTCGAGGGCTTCGTCAACAAGTTCATCGAGTTCAACAAAGCCTTTGGGGTTCGTAAGAGCCTCAAGACATCCACGGGCTACCTTCTCTATGGTGGAAAGGGAGAGGGTAAATGACCCAAACAATCCGGGTCTGCATCACCGGGCACCGACCAAACAAATTGGGGGGTTATTCCCCCCATAACCCCATGAAGTACAAGATTCAGGGGTTTGTGGCTTCTTACTTAACCTCATTACGTACCCAGGGCTATGAGCCCACTCTCCTTACGGGTATGGCTATTGGGGTGGACCAATGGGCAGCTGAAAAAGCCATAGAATTGTCTGTGGCTTTCGAGGCCTTCCTGCCCTGTAAGGGGCAAGAATCCCGTTGGCCACCACTAGCACAGGAGACCTATCGCGAGTTGCTTATTAAGTCCTCCCAGTCTATCCTTGTGTATGATGGGGATTATACCAGTAACCCCGGATGCATGAGGGAGAGAAACCTCAGAATGCTTAAGACTTGCGATATGGTCTTGGCATTCTGGGACGGGAGTAATAATGGAGGCACAGCCCATTGTGTCGCCACTGCTGTGGCTATGGGACTCCCAATCCTCCATTACTCCACCACAACCGGAACCGCGTCGTGGCTCCAGGACAAGCAACTTACTTTACCTGGTTTAGAGAAGGAGAAAGTCGTGCCTCAAGAATCTCTTCTGTTCCTTCCCAAAGGGACAGACATGTTCGGTATCGAGACTACCTACGTAATTCCCGTCAATTGCTTGGGAGTGAGTGGGAAGGGACTTGCTCTCCAGGCGAAAACCCTTTATCCTGAACAGGAAGCCCGCTATGCTGGGCTTTGCAAGAAGGGTGGATTGAAGCCAGGTCTACTGTTCTTCGCTTCCCCATGTTTGTACTTCCCCACGAAACTGGACTGGCGCAATCCTTCCAAGTTGGAATACATTCAGCTTGGGATGGATAAGTTCGCCACTTGTATCTCCGATGGGCGCTTGTCTACTGACAAACCCTATATCTTCCCCCCCCTTGGCTGTGGGTTGGGAGGACTCCAGTGGGTTGAGGTCCGCAACATCATCGCCGAGGCTCTTCAAGGGTTGAAGGGCACGTTCTACGTAGTAGAAGGGAATTAAGGCAATGAAAGGCTTTTCTGAAGACCGCATCTATCTCTCAAACTTCTACCCCGTAAAGGTGGAGTTTGAGGGACTGATCTATCCCAGTGTTGAAGCGGCATTTCAAGCTGCCAAAACTCTAGATATCAACAAACGGATTGAGTTTGTTGATAAGCCTCCAGCGGAGTCTAAGCGAATGGGGCGGCAACTCCGCCTTCGTAGTGATTGGAATGAAGTAAGACTAGGGATAATGGAGTCCCTTGTAAGGCAAAAGTTCCAATCACATCCAGAGTTGTTGGAGAAATTGTCAAAAGAGATTTCTCCATTGGTTGAATGGAACTACTGGCACGATAACTTCTGGGGCAGGTGCTCCTGTAGCAAGTGCCAGAGTCTCCCCTGGACCAACCATCTTGGCAGAATCCTTGATAGGATTGCCGCTACTGAGAAGGAGCCTCAACTTACCATAACCGACGGTAAGTATGGGAAGGTTCGTGAATGGCGGCTGGGAGACTACGGCGTTATGGTTGGGAATCTCTCAAAGGTCCCCAATAAAACCCACCCTGC